>OGCQ01000113.1_pt1 | contig 152901 bp, 128 predicted proteins | sample 1570161 | NCBI WGS metagenome assembly OGCQ01 (sample SAMEA4384402, study PRJEB24528) | human gut metagenome
CTTCCGGGCATCAGTCCAATTCCTGTAATCAATGTTTTTCTTTCTCGAAGAAAGAATATTTGACGATTCAGTAGTTTGTGTTTCTGAATTTGCTGTAACCCTTAAAGCTGTGCGATTTATAGAATTATTTCCGGTTTTTGGCGTCTTAAATCCATCCTCTCATCTGCAACTCCAAGAACTTTTTCCGATGAATCGTGAGAATAAAGAACTTCGTCGCTATCGGGTGTTTTTTACAGTTTACATACTCTCTGCATAAGTGTGTTGTATGACCTAATGATCTAAGGAATCTACAGGGAATTACGAGAAGTTTTCCTGCTTTTCAGTTCTTCTGCCAGCTATTTGTAATTCCGGCAATGACTCCTCTTCTCATGCGGTTTCTGCTACTGTAGCAAAAATGGTGATGCTAAAGTGGTGCAACTTTTCTTGCGTTTTGGTACGTTTTTACGCGTTTTTAATAATTTTTGAGAGAAGCGGGAAGAGAAAGAAAAGCCTCACAAGTGGTTAACTTGTAAGGCTTTATTTTGGTAGGCCCGGTAGGATTCGAACCTACGACCAAGGGATTATGAGTCCCCTGCTCTAACCGCTGAGCTACGAGCCCGTTGCAGAACAACGTGAAAGGATGCTAGCAGAATTGGAGGAGGAAAGCAAAGTTTTTATCCTGCAGTAAACGTTTTGGATTTGCGAATGGGCCGGGAGGCGGGAGAGGCCGGAGAAAGGTTCAGACTTGCAGCTTCGTCCAGCTCCGCCCCTTGACGATTTTATAGAGGATGGCGGATTGAACGGCCATTTCAAAGGCGAAAACCAGCCAGATGCCCCACAAAGTCATGGTTTCCGGTGCCAGCCTGAACCATACCCAGGTGCAGACGACCCGGAAAAAGCCCATAATGCCGTAGGAAATAAGCATGACTCTCCGGGTGTCTCCCGCGCCGCGCAGGGACATTTTCATCACGATGCAGGCGGCGAAGAAGGGTTCCACCACCAACATGGTGCGCAACACGGGGATTCCGGTATCAATGAGGGTCGTGCTGCCGTTGGAAAATATCTCCATGAACAGGGCGGGAAAGGCACTGAAGAGCACTCCCAGGCCTGTCATGAAGATGACGGCGTACCGCATGCATTTCCAGATGGTGATGCGGGCCATAAGCGCGTTCCGGGCGCCCAGGTATTGCCCCACGAGCGTGGAAGCGGCCATGCCGATGGCGAAGCCGGGCAGGAAGCTGAGCGATTCAATGCGGACGGCAATATTGTGGACGCCCAGCACGCCTTTAACAGGCAGTTCACTGATGATGGAAAGGCAGAACATCTGGATGCCCCACATGCCGAAGACTTCCACGGCCTGCGGCAGCCCGATTTTCAGGATGCGCTTCTGCATGCCCATGTCCGGCCGCAGATGGGAAAAGCTGAGGTACAGGGGCGGGGCATAGTGTTCTCCCCGTTCCCGGACAAGTTCTTCCAGGGATTCATTTTTCCTGCCCGTGAAGATTTTTTTTCTGCGCCGCAGCATGATGAACAGCAGGATGCACATGCTGATGCCGTAGCCGCAGACCGTTCCTGCCGCAATTCCTCCGATGCGCCAGCCGCCCAGAGGAGCGTCCGCAAAGACGAAGATGACGCTGAAGATGACATTGAGGATGCCTACGCTCATCATGATCCAGAAGGGAAGCCGCGTGTCTCCGGAGCCTCGCAGGGCGGCATTGATGGCAAAGACCACGCCGCTGAACGGGGCCGCAAATGCGGCCATATAAACGTATTGCAGGGCGTAGGCCCGGGCGGTTTCATTCATGGTCAGTACGTGCGTGACCATGAAATCGCTGCATGTGAAGAGAAGTCCGCAGGAGATGGTTCCTGCCAGGAGCCCCAGCATGGCGGCCTGGTGCAGGCCATGCTGGGCCTGGGGATAGTCCCTGGCGCCCGTCATGCGGGAAACGATGGCTGTGGCTCCCATCATGATAGACCCCTGGATGACGAAGCCGAACCACATGATGAAGACGACGGCGCCCATGCCGTCAGAGATGTTGATGGTGTCCTGGGCGTCCACCCCTATTTTAGTGGCGATGAAAAGGTCGGACGAGGTGACGAAAAAGCTCAGCAGCTGTTCCAGGAATGGCCAGAAAGCAATCACGGCGATTTGCCGGGGCAGGGATAGTCCGGCAAGTTTTCCGCCCAGGCGGGCGCGTGCCGCCTTGCCGCGTATGATGCCTTCTCTTGCGTCCCCCGCACTCATCGCTGGGCTGTATAAATGCTGGCAATTCCCCCGTTCAGAGCTTCCGCCGTGATATTGCTGTAGCCGCATTCCCGCAGCAGAGCCTTCATGGCCTGCCCGCAGGGGAAGGCTTCAATGCTGTCCGCCAGGTAGTCGTATGCTTCCCGGTGGCCGGTCATCCACCCTGCGATGACGGGAAGGATGCGGTGCAGATAAAACCGGTAAGGGCTTTTCAACAGGCTTTCAGGCAGGGAAAAATCCAGAATGAGCAGATGGCCCCCCGGGCGCAGCATACGGCCCATTTCCCGCAGGGCGTCCGGATAGCTGGCCATGTTCCTCAGGCCAAAGGCGACAGTGACCGCATCATAGGAGGCGGAGGGGAAGGGCAGGTTCATGGCGTCTGCGCAAACCAGATGATCCAGTCCCCGCCTGGCCGCTATGTCCAGCATGGGCTGGCAGAAGTCGGACCCGGTGAGGCGGATTTCCGGCATCGCGTTCAGGATGGCCAGGGCCAGGTCTCCCGTTCCAGTCGCCAGATCCAGAAGGTTTTCCGGTTTCCATTCGGAGACAAGCTGAACGACGCGCTGGCGCCATAGCAGGTCCACACCCATGCTCAGCACATGGTTGGTAGCCACATAGCGCGGGGCAATAGCGGAAAAAGCGGCTTTGACGAATTCTGGATTACGCATGCGGAAAGGGTTGGGGATAGTAAAAAAGAGCACTATAAGTGCTCTTTTTATGAAGGAAAGGGGATGGGGTGTCGGACGGGGCTCGAACCCGCAACAACCAGAATCACAATCTGGGGCTCTACCATTGAACTACCGACACCATTTAGTGTTGTGGTGCGGCAGACATTACCCGTCCTCTTCCATTTTGGCAAGAAGAAAATGAGTTTAATGAGTTTTTTGAACGGAATATTTTCTCAATTATACAATAAAAACATGATAGGACGGTTATTTGTTTCCCATTTGGAAAATTACGGAGAAACCGTGTGGTCTTCTATTGCACCCTCCTGGATTTGATGTAAACTTTTTTATTATGGGAATTGATGTAATATACGCCGCCTTTCGGACCGACCCGGTAGGTTCTGTTTTCCCGTGCCCGGAGGGCCCGGTGGGCAGTGTGTTCCCCCGGCACCATTCCGGAACACAGAGGCGTATATTCCGGAAGGAGCGGTTTGCGGCTGCATTGGGGAAGGCAGAAGAGAACCGGAAGGAGGACGGCCTGGATGAAAAGGGAGTGTTTCACAAGAGCGTTACTATCCTTTTCAGAGGGTTGTTTTGTCAAGTGGGAGAGCCCGGCTGAACGGCTTTTCGTGAAAAGAATATGATTTTTTATGGGTTATTTGAAAACGAGTGTTTGAATTTATTTTATTTCCAATTAATGTTGCTGAAGCCGCTGCTGCATTTTAGTTGTTAACCGCTCATTTATCCATATCCGCTCCATGAATTTCTTTCCTCATATTCCCATGTTGTCCACTGTATTCAACAGTATAGGTTGCTATTTATTGCCGTTCGGAGTTGTTTTACTGTGGCTTTTGTATGAGTCAAAAAAAGTAAAGACTATCCTCCTTGCCGCGCTGGTGCTTTTGAGCATGGTATGCATGTTTTTCCATGAAGCCTTCGCTCCCAGCAGGGAATATCCGTGGGACTGCATGGTGGAGCATATTTTTACGGGAACGCTTCTGCCTTTCCTTTGCCTGCTGGGATATCTTCTGTACGTGTTTCTTTGCGCCTGCATTCCTGTTTACCGGAAGGTGTGGAAGGGCATCGGTTTTTTCGTTCTTGGAGGAATGAGCCTGGCTTTTGAGTACGTGAATGTGTTCTTCCCGGTGGCGCTGCTGGCGGGTTATTTATTCCGTTTCACCATTTTCCGGAAATTCAGGAATCACCTTCCCCTGGTCAGGAAATGTCACGGGGTTCTTGCCGTAGGGGTCATTCCGGGAATCTGTCTGATCGGTGTTGTCAGCGCCATTCTGTTTCCTCCTCCGGAGAGCTTTATATGCGACAGGATTCATGAGGAAATGGAGCGTGACATGGCTTTGTGGAATTACCAGAGCAATCTGGTACTGCTGTCCAGCCGTTTTCTTAATATGGAACGCGAAAACGGCTGTATTACCGTAAAGTACTATTGCGAAACGAATATGGGCCCTGCCGTGTACAAGGCGTTCTGCAATAATTACGGCGGTTATGTGCGGGCGGAATGTTCCCTGCTGAACAGATAATTTCCCTGATGGGAAGGAGTCCGCCTTTTCAGGTCGAAGCTGTTTAGATCTGAATGTCTCCGGTGAACACAAGGTCTGCCGGTCCGGTCAGCGTGACGTCAGTGAAACGGTCCCCTGTGCGTTGGAATCCGACTTTAAGCGTGTCTCCGCCCGCCACGTCCACCTGAATGGGGGAGGGGGCGTCCGTCAATACGGCATGCAGCAGCGCACAGGCGGTTATTCCCGTTCCGCAGGCAAGCGTTTCATCCTCTACGCCGCGTTCGTAAGTACGTATGGCAATGTGCCCCGGAGACAGGATTCTGGCGAAGTTGGCATTGGTGCCTTTGGGTGAAAAGGCCTCATGGTAACGCAGATAGGCTCCCAGCCTGGAAATGTCCAGGCCTTCCAGCTTGTCCAGAAACGCAACGGCATGGGGGACGCCCGTGTTCAGGAAATGGACATCCGCCCCCACAGTCGGATCGGCATTCAGTACGAAGAGCTGCATGGAGTGGGGATTGGTCAGGTTTACGGTGACGTTGTCGTCTTTTTCAAAGGTTGCGGTGACGACGCCGGCCATGGTTTCAAAAGGAAGGGGGGCTGTCTTGTCGTGATGAAGCAGGGCGGCGGCAAAGTTGCCGAAGCAGCGGGCTCCATTGCCGCACATTTCCGCCTCTCCGCCGTCCGCATTGTAATAACGCATACGAACAATTCCCCCCTTGCCCTGGGAGGGTTCCACGGCGATCAACCCGTCAGCCCCAATGCCGAAGCGGCGGTCACACAGGGCTTCTATGGTTTCTTTGTCCAGCACGGAGGAAAGGCTCAGGTCACGATTGTCCACCATGACAAAGTCGTTGCCGGCACCCGTCATCTTGTAGAAGTGAAGCAGCATAATAGTAAGTTGTGTTGTGCCGGAAGTCTAATGTTCCCGGCCGGTTTTGGCAAGGCGGCTTACATGAATGACATGGCATCCACATCAATGACAGCCGTCAGGTCTTCCCCCAGGCCGGCTTCCTGCACCAGTTTCCGGAGAGTGCGGGAGAGGATGCGGGCGGATGGCCCCTTGACCGTAATCTGGAATCTGAACTGTCCGTGCGCACGGGGGATGGGGGCAGGCATGGGGTCGGTCATCGTGGCGGGAGGGGGGAGCATGCCGCGCAGGCGGGCCGCGAGGGTTTGCGTGGCGAATTCCGCCATGCTTTCATGCTGGGAACGTATGGTCAATACGGCGATATGGGTGAAGGGGGGGAGGTCGAAAGTACGCCGCATTTCCAGTTCCTGGGCTGCAAAGCCGTCCGTGTCATGATGCCGGGCGTATTGCAGGGAGGGGGACTGGGGCGTAAAAGTCTGGATAATGACTTCTCCGGAAAGATCGCCGCGGCCGGCGCGGCCCGCTACCTGCGTCAGGAGCTGGAAAGTGCGTTCCCCTGCACGGGGATCCGGGATGTGGAGCCCCAGGTCCGCGTTCAGCACGCCTACCAGCGTCACGTTGGGAAAATCCAAACCTTTGGCGATCATTTGGGTGCCCAGGAGAATATCTATCTTATGGGCGCGAAACTGGTTCAGAATGGTCCGGACGGCGTTTTTCCGCCGGGCCACGTCCGCATCCACGCGCGTGATGCGCGCCGCAGGGAAAGTGCGGCGCAGGAGTTCCTCCACCTTCTGGGTTCCGTACCCTTGGAGCAGGATGTTGGCGGACCGGCATTCCGGGCAGGAACGGGGCGGGAGGGCTTTGAATCCGCACAGGTGGCACATGAGGCGGTCTTCCGTACGGTGGTAGGTCAGGGGCAGGGAGCAGTGCAGGCACGTGACTACGTGGCCGCAGTCCGGGCATTGGATGGAGCGTGCGAATCCGCGCCTGTTGAGCAGCAGGATGACCTGTTCCCCCTTGTCGAGACGCCGGTCAATGGACATCCTGAGGCGTTCGGAGATAACGTTGGGACCGGATTTGTTCCTTCCTTCCGTTTTCATGTCCAGGATGCGAATGAGCGGGAGCTGCTGGCCGTCCGCCCTTTCCGTCAGTTTTACCAGGGAATATTTTCCTGTCAGGGCGTTATGGATGCTTTCCAGGGAGGGAGTGGCAGAGCCAAGAAGCACGGCGCAATTTTCCAGATGGGCGCGCAGCACGGCCATATCCCGCCCGTGGTAGCGGGGGGAGCTTTCCTGTTTGTAAGAGGCGTCGTGTTCTTCATCCACAATCACCAGGCCTAGATTTTGGAGGGGGGCGAAGACGGCGGAACGGGGACCGATGACGATGCGGGCTTTTCCGGAACGGATGGCATGCCATTCGTCAAAGCGCTCCCCGTCCGAGAGGAGGCTGTGCAGCACTGCCACGGAGGAAGGCAGTTCCGCGAAACGGGATTTGAAACGCTGAACCGTCTGGGGCGTCAGGGAAATTTCCGGCACCATGATCAGGGCGGATTTTCCGGATTTTACTATTTGGGAAACGGCCTGTAAGTAAACCTCCGTCTTGCCGGAACCGGTAACCCCTTGCAGCAGGACCGGTTTTTTGCGCTCTGCCGCGCACATGGCCGTGATTTCTTCCAGCGCTTTCTGCTGCTGGCTGTTCAGCTTCATGGGCTGGGTGGGGACGAATTGCTCCCCGGTGCTGGGGTCCCGGTGCACGGCCTCTTCTTTCAGGGAAATGAAGCCTTTGGCTTCCAGGCTGCGGGCAACGTTCAGGGCTCCGGCGCCGAATGCTGCCAGGGGGGCGGACTGTTGTTTCGCGGATGAGAAATAATCCAGCATTTGGGCCTGCCGGGGTGCTTTGCGGTACAGGGCGTCCAGTTCCTCCCGTGCCGGAGTTTTTTCCAGATACACCATTTTGCGCATTTTTTCCGCCGTATTTTCCTGACGAACGGTTTCCGGGAGCAGACACCGGATCATCTGATCCAGAGCCACGGAGTAATAGTCCGCCGCCCATGAGGCCAGATTCATCATCACCGGGGAAATCAGGGGCTCCGGATCGATCAGTTTCAGAATGGGCTTGAGCCTGTCCTTCCAGGCCGGGGCCGGTTCTGACAGCGTAAGCACGGTTCCGGTAGCCGTTCTGTTGCGCAGGGGCACCTGTACGCGGCAGCCCGGCTTGACGTCTCCCGCTTCCGGAGGAATACCGTAATCCAGTACCAGATCGCTTTGTCCGTCAACCAGAATGCGCGCCGCCTGCATGGAGTGAAAAGGAGGATAACATTAACGATAGCCGAAGGGGAAACGGGAGACGCCGCTCATGTCCTTCAGAACTTCAATGTAATTGTAGCCGTATCCATCCATGATTTGCGTTACGACGGATGCCTGGTCGTACCCGATTTCCAGGGCTACAAAGCCGTCTTCATTCAGGTAATCCCGGGCGCGGGCCAGAAAGCGTTCAATGATTTCCCAGCCTTTAGGACCTCCGAACAGGGCTGTATGGGGGTCTTTCATGACTTCCGGGGCAAGTTTTTCCCCCTCTGCAATGTATGGCAGATTGGCCACGATAACGTCAAAGAGCATGTTCCGCCCGTTTTCCCCTTTTCCTCCCTCCGGAGCAGAATCGGCATCCTCCGCATGCGGATCCGTTTTTTCCTGGGGAATGTTGGCGAACAGATTCGTCTGGATGGTGGAGACTCTGGCTCCCAGCCGCATGGCATTTTCCAGGGCCAGATCCAGAGCCTGCGGGGAAATGTCCGCCAGCACGACTTCTCCGGCGCGCTCCTTGAGTTCCAGCGCCAGCGTGACGCCGATAACGCCGGAGCCCGTGCCCATGTCCAGGATGCGTACCGGATGGTCCGGGATTTTCTTTAACACCATTTCCACCAGTTCCTCGGTTTCCGGGCGGGGAATCAGGGCGCGGGCATCCGTCAGGAAATCCCTCCGGAAAAATTCCGTGACCCCCAGCAGATGTTGCAGCGGTTCTCCCGCTGCCCTGCGTTTCAGCAGTTCGCGCAGGGGTGCCAGCTCCGCTTCTTCCACGGGCCTGTCAAACTGGGAGTAAAGAGCCGTGCGGTTGCAGTGCAGGACATGGGCCAGCAAATGCTGCATGGTGGCGCGTGCTTCGTCGCACCCCTGGCGGGCCAGATAATCCGTGCCGGCCTGAAGGACTTCCAGTAAAGTTTTCATGAAAGGAAAAAGGAAGTTAGGACATTCCGGCCTCCGCCAGGCGTTCCTGCATTTCCGCGTGCTGGAGGGCCATAATCAGGTCTTCCAGCTGCCCCATCAGGATACCGTCCAGATTGTGGGAGGTGTAGCCGATGCGGTGGTCTGTCAGACGGTTCTGCGGGAAGTTGTATGTGCGTATCTTTTCTTCACGGCCGCCGGAGCCGATGAGATTGCGGCGCGCGGCGGAGTATTTTTCCGCCTCTTCCCGTTTTTTGGCTTCAAAGAGCTTGGCGCGCAGGATTTTCATGCCTTTTTCTCGGTTTTTCATCTGGCTGCGCTCTTCCTCACACCGGACATAAACGCCCGTGGGTATGTGCCATATCTGAACGGCGGATTCCGTTTTGTTCACATGCTGGCCTCCGGCTCCGCCGGAACGGCATACTTCGATGCGGAGATCTTCCGGGCGGATTTCTATGTCCACTTCCTCCGCTTCCGGCATGACGGCCACGGTGGCGGTGGAAGTATGGATGCGCCCCTGCGTTTCCGTAGCGGGAACGCGCTGCACACGGTGCACGCCGCCTTCATATTTCAGGAAGCGGAACACTTCTTCCCCGGCAATGCGGCAGACGACTTCCTTGAAGCCGCCCACGTCCGACGGGCTGCTTTCCAGATACTCGAAGCGCCAGCCGCGTTCTTCCGCAAAACGCTGGTACATCCGCAGCAGGTCTCCGGCAAACAGGGAGGCTTCATCCCCGCCCGTTCCGGCGCGGATTTCAATGATGGCGTCCCGGTCTTCCGTCGTGTCGCGGGGCAGCAGGCTGTACTGCACGTCGCTTCGCAGTTTTTCCAGGGCGGCTTCCAGTTCTGGAATCTCCAGGGCGGCCAGTTCCGCCAGTTCCGGATCGTCCGTCTTGGCCAGTTCCTGGTTGTCCGCCAGCTGTTGTTCCGTGGCGTTCAGGGAATCCCATGTTTCCATGAGTTCCTTCAGGCGGCGGTGCTCTCTCATGATTTCCGAGGCCTTTTTCTGGTCATTGAAGAAGTCCGGTTCGGCAATGACTGTTTCCAATTCTTCCAGGCGCTGGCGGCGTTTTTCAATGAGAGGTGTGTAATCCATGGCGTTTGCGTGTAAAGGATTTTAAAAGATGGCGGGGTTTTCTGAAAGCCAAATCCGGGGGATGTAAGACATGTTCCGGCATTTAAAAGCAGGGGGGGGATTCCGCTTCCGGCGCCTCTGCCGCGCTTTCCTGAATCCGGAAAACCGGGCCAAAAGAAAACCGCAGCCATTACGTTTTTCCAATATGCTTCCCTGAAAAGGGGAAAAGCGGAATTATCGTAACTGCCGCGGCGGTAAAGCTGGCATCGCGTACGGGACTCGAACCCGTGTTGCCCGCGTGAAAGGCGGGAGTCCTGGACCGCTAGACGAACGCGACTTTTAGGTTTGCAGGGACTGCGCGGCGAAGTAAATACTACCGGAAGCCGAAAGGCAAGAATTATTTGAATCCGAGTTAAAAAAATCGTTATTTTCCTTCCGGTATGTGGGATTCGTCGTAATCGTCCAGCCTGTGCTGCCAGAGGTAGTACCGCGTTTGCTGGACAAGCACGCCGGAAAGTGCCAGCAGGGAAATGAGGTTGGGCAGGGACATCAGTCCGTTGGCGCAGTCTGCAAAAATCCATACCAGTTCTATTTTAGAGACGCAGCCGATGAAGACCGCCGCCACCCAGATGACGCGGTAAGGCATGATCAGCCGGATGCCTCCCAGGTATTCCAGCGCTTTTTCTCCAAAGTAGGACCAGCCCAGAATGGTGGAAACTACAAACGTAACCAGGCTGAGCGTGAGCAGAGGGGAGCCTATGTAAGGAATTTTGCTGAATGCCAGCGTAGTAAGCCTGGGGCCGTCCGTGCAGGAAATGTCCGGATGCGCGATGATGCTGGTGGTCAGCACAATTCCCGTCAGGGCGCAGATGATGACGGTATCCCAGAAGGGGCCGCTGGAAGAGATGAGTGCCTGCCTGACGGGGTTGCGGTTCTGCGCTGCGGCGGAGGCGATGGCTGCGGATCCCAGGCCGGCCTCATTGGAAAAGAGGCCCCGGGCCACACCGGTTCTCATTGCCGCCATGACGGCCGCTCCTGCTGCGCCCCCGGCGGCGGCTTCTCCCGTGAAGGCGCAGTCCAGAATATACCGGATGGCGGGAAAAATGTACTCTGCCTGTATGGTCAGGATATACAGGCATCCCATGATATAGATGACGGCCATGAACGGCACGAAGAAAGCGCATACCCTGGCAATGCCCTGGATGCCTCCCAGCATCACCAGAGCCGTCAATGCCGTCAGAACGGCGGCTGTTCCCCAGGAGGGAATGGAAAAGGCGTGGTGGAGCTGTTCCGCCGCTGCGTTCCCTTGCGTCAGATTGCCGATTCCAAAGGCGGCAATGGCCGTGAAGACGGCGAAGGCTGTCCCCAGCCATTTGCTGTTCAGACCGCGTTCCAGCACGAACATGGGGCCTCCGCTCATATTGCCGTCCTTGTTCTCCACCCGGTATTTGATGGCGAGTAATCCTTCCGAATAACGGGTTGCCATTCCCAGAACTCCCGTCAGCCAGCACCAAAAGACGGCGCCGGGGCCTCCGGCTGCAATCGCCACGCCCACGCCGATGATATTCCCGGCGCCGATGTTGGCTGCCAGGGCCACCATCAGGGAACTGAATGGGGAGATATCTCCCTTGTCCGTATGATCTTTCACAAAATACAATTTCAGGGCCTTAAGCAGATAACGCTGCGGAAACCGCAGGATGGCGGTGAGGTACAGGTGCGTGCCCAGCAGCATGATGAGCAGGGGCCACCCCCACAGAAAGCTGCTGAAAGCGGACAGCCAGGATGTGAGCGTGTCCCCGGTCTGGAAAAAGGCATTTTGGAGGGCGTCAAGCATACCGGGGGGATTCTAGGGAAAAGAAGCGTGGTGACAAGTCCTTAAACAAATGACGGAGAAAGGTTTTTCACAATGTTATGAACCTGGGCCCGGAGTTTTCCGTTTTTGGGGAATCGGTTCCAGGAAAAATGCCGTCTCCCGTATTCGAGTATCGTTTCCCTGAAAAGAAGATGTGTGTTCCTGGTGCGGCTCTTCCGTCCCCCGGAAGCGGAGGAGGCAGGGGCGGACGAGCTACTGACTGGGGAAAGGGTTGCCTGTTTCCGGCGCGCATTCTTATCACAGGCTCCGCCATGTCCTTGAAATGGGTAAAACCCTCGGACAAGACGGTGTTGACTGCGGCAGTGGGAGCAGATAAAACCTTGAAACAGGGTGTCAATCCGGCCTAGGGAAAGGCGTTTCCCGCTCAGGCGGTTGTGTGGCCGCGACGGTACAGGCGGATAATCAATAATTAATTAAAGAAAAAATGATTGTTTTTACGGAAGAGAAGAAATTTTCCAGGGAAGATGTTCAAGAATTGTTCCTGTCCGTTGGCTGGATTTCCGGACAATATCCGGGGCGTCTGTTCAAGGCTCTCATGAATTCATCCACTGTTGTTACGGCCTGGGACGGTGACCGCCTGGCAGGGCTGGTGCGGGTACTGGACGACAGCGAGATGGTTGCCTACATGCATTATGTTCTGGTGCATCCCGCCTATCAGGGCAGGGGGATTGCTGGAAAAATGGTGGAAATGGTTAAGGAAAAATACAGGGACTACCTGTATCTTGAAATCATGCCGGAGGAGAGCAGAAACGCCGCTTTTTATGAGAAGTACGGCTTCCGGGTTATGGAAGACGGCGTAGCCATGCAGCTGTGCAACTTTTCAAACAGGAGCTGATGTGGGGCGCCGGGGAGAGGTTGTCTGCGGCTGCCGGGGCGCAGGCGATGCGGCCGTTGTCCGCCGGATATATCCGTTTTTCAGCATACTGTTCCGGAAGGCTGTTTTTTATGGCTGAAATCCGCAGTCGAGAAACTGCGGTCTGCCTCGGGGGAGCTGGACAGGATACAGTAAACCCGCGGGAATCCTTTCGGATTTTGGCTCCGCGGGTTTACCTTCTCATCCCGGATCAGCTCCGGAAAAGGTTTAGATTCAGTTCCCTGATGATGGATTGAAGCGCCGCCTGCCCCTTGACGGTATTCCCTGCGGGATCCAGGGGAGGCGAAAAAGCCGCCATGGCCAGCTTGCCGGGAGCTACAGCCACCAGGCCGCCTCCTACCCCGGACTTGGCCGGAAGGCCGGCCTTGTACATCCAGTCCCCTGTGGAATCATAAAGGCCTGACATGCACATTTCCGCCAAAATGGGGGGAACGTTCTCCTCTTTCACCACCCGCTTCTTGCTGACGGGATTGACCCCGCCGTTGGCGTAGCAGGCGCCCATCAGGGCCAGCTGGGAAGCGGTGATATTCAGGGAACACATGCGTGTGTACAAATCCACAATCATGGGCGGCGTATTGTAAAAATAGCCGTAGCTGTCCAGCAGCCAGGCAATGCCGCGGTTGTGCTGGTTGGTAGCGCTTTCCGACTTGTAAATCTCCTGGTTCACGGTCAGGGCCGTGTTGGCGAAGTTATTGAAATTATGGATCATGTTTCCCCATATTTCATCGGAATCCGAACCGTTGACTAGGCTGACCGTCGCCATGGCCCCTGCGTTGACCAGGGGATTGAGGGGCTTGCCGCCGTGCAGCTCAATGGCCATTACGGAATTGAAGGGTTCCCCGGTGGGGTCCGCTCCGATTTTCGCGCGCAGCTGCTTCATGCCGATCAGATCCATGACATAAGCCAGGTTGAATGCCTTGGAAATGGATTCAATGGCAAAGGGCGCGTCCGCGGAGCCTGCGGTCAGCAGGTCTCCGTTGACGGTGACCACGGCAATCGCCAGCAGGTCGGAAGGAACCTGGGCCAGGGCGGGAATGTAGGAAGCGTTTTTGCCTCCCTGGACGGTTTTGGCGTAGGCATATGCGTTATCCAGGGCCGTCCGGATTTGTTCATTGGAAGGAATGTTACTCATGGGATATGGAATGGCTTGGGGTTGCTGCGGAATGGGAACCATTGCTTTTTTCCCATCCGAAGGGTTCAAAGGCGTCTTCGGGATCCACCGGCCGTTTCCAGGAGGGTTTGGCCATGGCATGGATGATGAAGGGGATACCCGCGAAAATGAAGGTGCCCACCACCAGAAGAAGAACGTACATGGTACTGCTGCCTACGGTGATTTGGTTCGGCGGGATGAAGCTCACCAGGAAAGCCGCCAGGCTTGCCAGGAGGCCGAGGCCCCCGACAACCCACATTCCGAAGGTTCTGCCGCCGGGAATGCGGAAGGTGCGGGGCGTATTCGGTTCCCGGTAGCGCAGGTAAATGCCGGACGCGAACATCAGCATGTACATGATAAGGTACAAGATGATGGTCAGCTGGGAAATAATCTGGTAGGCGGATTGCACGGAAGGCATAATTACAAACATGATGGAAAGCAGGGTGACGATTCCCCCCTGAATAAGCAGGATGCCCATCTGGACGTTATTCTTGTTCCGCTTCTGCATGACGGGTGGAAGGTTGCCGGCCAGGCCCACCTGGTACAGGCCTTTTGAGGGGCCTCCCACCCATGCGGTTACCTGGGCCAGAACGCCTACGGCCAGCGCAAGCGCCAGAATCCAGTTCATCCAGCCGAGGCCGAAGAAGCTGAAGTAGCTGTCATAAGTAATCAGCAGGCTCTGCACCAGATTAATCTGGGAATTGGGAATGATGAAGCCGATGGCCAGCGTGCCCAGAACGAAAATAAGCACCGTAATGATGGCGGAAATCAGAATGGCCAGCGGATAATTGCGGCCGGGATTATTCACATCCTTCACATGCACGGCGGACATTTCCATCCCTGCGTAAAACAGGAAGATGCTGGCTGCCAGAACGAGGTTGTTGAAATTGCTCATGTCCGGCACCAGCTTGTCCCAGCTCATATCCAGCAGGATCGGATTGCCTCCGGCCCAATAGCCCAGGCCCAGGAGGATCAGGATGGCTCCGGGAACAATGGTTCCGATGATGGTTCCCCATTTGGTGACGCCTGCGGAAGTCTTCATGCCGCGCAGGTTAAGCAGAGTTGCCGCCCAGTACACGCACAGCACCACGATGAGAACGTACCATTTATTGGCGGCAAGAGCTTCATCCCATCTTTGCCCGGGCCCCATGAAAGCCAGGGAAACGGCGGCGAATGTCAGAACGGTAGGGAACCAGATGGTGCTTTCAATCCATTGCAGCCAGATGGCCAGGAACCCCCATTTTTTTCCGAAAGCCTCGCCTACCCAGCGGTAAACGCCGCCTTTTTGAGGCCATCCGGTAGTAAGTTCCGCGGCCACCAGGGAAACCGGCACCAGAAAGAAAACCGCAGCGAAAATGTAATAAAAAACGGAACTCAGTCCGTAAGTGCTTTCCGCAGGCATGCCGCGCAGGCTGACAATGGCGGAAACGTTGATCATGGCGAGCGTAAATACTCCCATGCGGAGGACGGATTTTACCGCCGGAGCGTTGCTTGTTGCTGCGGGGCCTGTTGGAGCGGCCCCCGGTTGAGTCGTATTATTCATTGGTTTATTTCCGGGTTGAGAATTGGGACGGCGTAAAGAAAGTGCCCACACCGGCCTTATCTGGACGACCAGACGGGAGACCCTTTCGTTGAAGGGATGATGCAGATAGATCTGCCGGAGTTTGTCTTAACGGAGGCCGGGGAAGTTGTTCAGCCCGTCCCCATGGCCATTTGGCCGGCAGTAGATGCGGGGGATGTCAGGCAGCGCGGAAAAACATGGTTATTCCCTCCGGTTGTTGGGAATAAATATATATTTTAAAAGAATATTGATTGGTAATAATTTATTGTAATTAGTAACAATTATTCAAAAATGAATCATTGATCTGTTCCGTTTTCCGAGATACATAAGAATAGTGAATATAGAGAAGCGTTGTCTTCTTTGATGTTCGTCCCTCAATCGTCAATTATCTGGATTTTATGAAAGATCAACAGGTTCAGCGTCATGCGAATTCTCTGCCTGATAATTCCCTCACAGCGTCCGGAGGTGTGCCGGTCCCGTTTAACAAAGAGGCCGGGGCGTTCAGCGGCAGCTGGGACTGGGGGATTGTCGTTGATCCGCTCGGCCCGGGGGAAACGGCGGAGTGCCGTCTGATGCTGGGGGTGGATGATAACGGCTCTCTTACTGTTGACGGCGAGGGAATTTTCATTCCTGGGGAGGGCAAATACCATGGAGGGTCTTATAGGGAAAAAAGTTTGAGCTTCCCCATTGAACCGGGACCGCACCGCGTGCACATGACTTATGAGAACGTGGCTGTTCCTCCTGAATGGACTAATCTCGCCATCCTTAATTATTCCATTGAAGTCATGGTTTCGGATGGAACCTCTTCATCCTCCTATCAGCCGGATGAAGGTTATCCGGAACCCGTAAGTACGGAAGATGAGGGGGAAGACGTGCCGTGCGAATGCGGGGAGGAGGCTGCTGGCGGCAATGGCTCCCAGAGCAGTTCCAGTTCTCCCTGTCCGGAGGAAGACAACGGAGAAGGGGATAACGGTGAAGATGAGGATCCCTGCACCTGTGAAAACAATGAGGGCGGCAGCAGCAGCTCTTCGGCGCGCGGCGCGCGCTCTTCCTCCACCCTTTACGGTTCGTCGGCCGCCGGCAGGCGCGTGGTCGCCCGGACGCTCAAGACGGAAATGATCTGGCGTACCAATTTCGGCTCTTTCCGGGGCATGACGGGTCTGCCTCAGGGATTGCTGGAAATGGTAGGATACACATTCTCGGCTGAACTCTGGTCCCCACGTGCGCTTCATTACTGGCATCCGATGACTCGTGAAATCATCTCCGCGCCATCATCGGGCATCGGGGCGAATACCGCTTTCCAAATCAGGAGCGGCGGAACTGCCATTAACTACTACTGTTACGCGGATGGAGACGGCAGCAGGGGGGACAGCGTGGCCCCCATTGCAGGATCCGCCAAGCGCGGGGGCTCGGCGTGGTTCGGGAGGAGATTCGTTTCTCCGGCAAGGGCGGGAGAATTCTGCCTCAGTATCCGTTCAAACACGGGCAATACCGTTAACTATACCGCAGGTTCGGCCTCTTCCTTGAAATACGCCACCGGCTACACCGCTAAAAACGGCGCGGCTTACACAAGAGAAGAATTTGACGGAAAGCTGGATATTGTGCGGGCTTCGGATGGAAGCATCCGGCAAATATGGAACCTGTGGGACGGGCTCGCCAACATCGAAAATGTCACGGAGTCCGGTTACCGCATCGCCCTCTATCTCCCCGAACAGGTGGGCGGGAAAAACAGTTCCACCGGCCTTTATTCCGTTACGGGCGACCCTTTTAAAACCTTCACAATTACCGGGGACGCGGCTGCGGGCAGACTCTCCGTTACCGAACAGACCGCCGGGCGCGCTCCCTACACCACCCGCTACTGGCAGGGAGCCGACGGAGCATGGAACATGGCGCAGGGGGAAGGAGAAGACGCCATATTCACTCTGAAAGAAAAGCAGATCGTTTCGTCCGGCACGTGGAAACTCATCACCACCATCCAGCGGGGGGAAAACGGCGCTCCCATCTCCCGCGTCTGTGAGACTTATGCCGTCACCCGCAATGGCAATTTGTGCACCAGCCGTATTGAAGGCTACGGAACGGACTACGCCCGGGAAACGACTTACGAGTACACCGGCATGGGAAAAATCGCGAAGGAAACTGCTCCTGACGGAAGTGTCAAAACGTGGGCATACGACCGTTTCGGCCGTGAAATCGTGTCCAGCGTCCCCTGGGCGGAAGCCGGCGATAAGGTCACTTACACCACGTATCGGGACCAGACGCAGGCGGATCCGGATATCCTCACCCAATGGGTGACGTTGACGGCCACTGCGGCGGAACTTTGGCGCGCGGATTACACCTACGTTGAGGAAAATCATGTGCGGCGCGTGGAAAAACGCACCACCGCATTGGGGGAAGAAAACGTGCGTCTGGAAGTGAAGGAATCCTGGCTCGGCACGGCTCCCAATGTTTATGCCCGCGGACGCCTGAAGATGAAACAGGGCATGGACGGCATTCAGACGCATTATTTTTATGAAGAGACGGACCGGTACGGAGCCCTTTACAAAGTGACCGCGGAAACGCGGATAGCGGGAGAGAGCGTCCCCGGCCTGAGCTCGCGGAAGGTTACTTACGTCTCCGGCCAGGGCAATAACATGCGTTATGAGCAATACGCCCGGCTGGCCGATGGCGCCTGGTCCATGACGGACGCGTCTTCTTATGAATATGACGTTGAGAACCGTTGGGTAAAGCGCACCCGCGCCAATGGGCGCGTTTACGAGCGCATGATGACCTGCTGCGGCCCGTTGTGGGAGAGGGATGAGAATGGAGTGACCACTTCCTATTCCTACAATACGGCCCGCCAGCTGGTGGAAACCATCCGTTCAGCCGTTACGGACGGGGAAACCATGATCACTCCGGAAACCATCACGAGCTATACCCGTGATGCTCTCGGTAAAATTACCTCCCTGCGCAGGGATGCAGGCCCAATGACGACGGTGGAAAGCCGGGAATACGATTTGCTGGGGCGCCTGATAAGAGAAACCGATATTCTGGGGCGCACCACCGTCCGCTCTTATAGCGGGGATGGCCTGGTAGAAACTGTTACCACGCCCGCCGGCGCTACGCTCATCACCCGGAAAAGCCCTTCCGGAACAGTAGTGCGGCGTTACGGCACCGGGCAGCAGGATATCCTTTATACCGTTGAGGCCACGGCGGAAGGGATCCGTACGACGGAGGCTGTGCCGGGCGGGGAGGGGGGAGAGCCCCGCGTCGTGACGGGAAGCTCCACCGTCAACGGCTTTGGCGATCTTGTACGGATTGCTGCCGCCAATACCCTGAATGGGGAAAACGTGCGCACTCTTGCATACGATGACAAGGGGCGCCTTATCAGGGAACAGCTGGCGGACATGGCGCCGACACTCTATGCCTATGATGCCTTTGGGAACAGGACAAGGGCAATCGTCGCCCTGGAGGATGAACCGACCATCCTGAACTCCCGCATTACTGATTACGCTTATGTGGCCGAGAGCCGTGAAGACGGCATCTACAGACTTGTTTCCATAACAAGTTATACTTCTTCAGGTACTCCCGTTCTTCAAAAGCAGGCGGTCCTGCTCTCTGCTCTGAGTTCTGTTCTTGCCGGCAAAAACGTCATGACGGATCCCCGCGGCCAGGATACCGTGGAGTGGACGGAGTATGGAGGCGGTTCTGTCCGCCTGCAGAAGAAAACCGTGCCCGGCGTCGGGAGCGTTGCCCTCACGCGCGTCGTGGACGGATTCACGACGGCGGTTACGGGCTTTGACGGCGCAACCGCCCGCCGGCAGCGCACTTATACGGAAACGGGCATCACCTATGCGGACACAGATGTGCGCGGTAACGTCTTTACCGCCGTCTGCGACATTGCCGGCCGCATCATTTCCGGCACGGATGCCGCGGGCAACACGACCACCTACGCTTATGCCCAGCCCTTTGATCTGCCTACCTGCGTTACCAATGCCCTTGGTAAAACAGCCTGTTCCGTTTATGATATCCGGGGCCGCAAGGAAGCCGAATGGGGGACGGCCATACAGCCCGCCGTATACGCTTATGACGCCGCCGGCCATATAGTGAGCCTTTCCACCTTCCGTGATCCCGGGGATGTCATCACTACTGATCCCCGCCTCCGGACGGATGGGGACATCACCACCTGGACGTACGATGTCGCTACGGGGCTGGTTGTCCGCAAGACCTATGCCAATGCCACCCATGTGGATACCGCTTATGATGCGCTCAACCGCGTTTCCGCTACGACGGACGCGCGGGGAACCGTTGCCTCCCGCTCCTACGCCCCCCTTACCGGGGAGCTTACCTCCATTACCTTTAATGACGACGGTTTTACCCCCTCCATCAGCAGCCGCTACAATCATCTGGGGCAGCTGACGCAAATTGAAGACGCTTCCGGAACGCGCACGTTCACGTACAATCAGTATAACGAACAGGAAACGGAAACGACGGCTGGCCTTGCGGCAAGCGTCTTGACCCTCCGCCGTGACGGAGTGGGGAGGCCCGCGGGCTACTGTCTGGACTATGCGGGCGCCGCCGCCTTGCAGACGGCATGGGGGCATGACGCCTCCGGAAGGCTTTCCTCCGTCTCGCTGAACGCCGTCGCGAAGCCCTTCACCTACGGCTACAATGCGGAAAGCGGCCTGCTGGACACTCTTGATTACCCCAACACGTTGAAATGGCGGCGCACTCTGGAAGAAAAGCGCGACCTCCCGGTGAATATTGACTACCTGCGCCCCGGCAGCGCTAACTACCCGGCCAAAACCGGCTACTCTTACGATGTGCTGGGGCGTCCCGTCACGAAGAAAGACTATTTCAACACGTCCGCGCCCGACCTCACCCACGCCTACGCCTACAACGACAGGAATGAACTTGTGAGCGACGCGATGAGCCGGGGCGGCATATACAGTTACGCCTACGATAACATCGGCAACCGCACAACCTCCCGGGAGGGAACGGATTCCCTTCCCACCACATACGTTGCCAACCGGCTTAATCAATACACGGATATCACCGAAGGTACGGAGCCGCCCTTTGTTCCCACCTATGACGCTGACGGCAACCAGACGAAAATTCAGACGTCTACGGGAGAATGGGAAGCCGCCTACAACGCGTTGAATCAGGCGGTCAGCTTCACGCAGGGGGACAGACGTATTGAGTGCGTTTACGATTATCTGAACAGGAGGGTAGAAAAATCCGTCTATGAAGGGGAAGCGCTCATGTCAAGGAAACGGTTTATTTACCAGGGTTACCTGCAAATCGCGGAACTGGATGCGGCGGACGCTTCGGAATCCGCTGACCCCGTCCTGCGTAAGACGTACCTGTGGGATCCCCTGGAACCGGTAGCCACGCGCATCTTGGCGATGAGCGTCTTTGATGAAACGGGAACTTATGTGGAAGATCTTTACTACACGCATGACGCGTTGAAGAACACAACGGCGCTCTTCGGCATCAAGGCGGGCCGGCGAGCCTTGTACGAATACGGCCCGTATGGGAATGTTCTCAAGATGGAAGGCAATGCGGCAGAAATCAATCCCTTCCGCTTCTCCAGCGAGTATTTCGATGAGGAAACCGGGCTTGTGCAGTACAATTTTAGATATTATAATCCGAAGGATGGGAGATGGATCGGACGAGATCTAAAAGGTGAAGATGTATCGTTAAACAGATATAATTTTGCGAATAATGCTCCAACATTGGCGATAGATTTGAAAGGCGAGATAATCTGGATACCTATCATCATAGCTATAGCTGTAGCAGGGGAGAGTCTTTCATCTTGTTCTGTTGATTCCAAAGGTGTCAGGGCTTGTAATGCTGCTTCAGTGGCAACTGCAAATGACAAAAGACAACCTTCTGAAGTAGAATATTGTGGATGTATCTGCCGCCATAAATATCTTTCTACTTTAATATATACTGGACCTGTAAGAGGAAATTCAACAAAAAGCTCAAGTTCGTGTCAACCACTTAAGGCTCCGTGCCCGTCTTGTTATACAATGGTTGGTGTGTACCATTCACATACGAAAAGATCTGATTATGGCCCATTCTCGGAAGCAGATCTCAATTTCGCTCGACGTAAAAGGGTACCAATTTATGTCGGACGCGGATATGGCAATGTGGATAGAGCCGATCCCAATGGAGATATCACAATTATAACACGCGACTAATATGAAATTTATAATGCTACTTGTATTGGGATTTACAATATTTTCTTGCGATTTTAAATCAAATAGCTTGGAAAATAATTATTCCGAAAGAGAATCTATGAAAAATAAATTAACAAAAGAAGAAGCTCTTGAAAAAGCAAAAACGATTTTATTAAAACAAAAAAAGGAGATTGCGGAAAAACTAAAAGTAATTGATCATGATGATTATTATACTGTTACTCCGGATTTGCCGCCATTCACATTAGGAGGCGGTTGGAGCGTTGATCTGAATAGTTATTCAGGAAAAATTCTGAAAATTTATTTTACAGAATAAATCACTTTAAGAGCGTAAATAATATTGCCGATTCAACGTGACTGACCTAGGCGTTAGTGCGGAATATTTAAAATACAAGTATGAGTAAATAAAAAATGTAATTTACAAATGTCATCAAAAAACGATATTTTATAAAATCCTATACACCTTTAATAATCGGTTGGGGACAATGATGCTGTCCATTGGGTTGTGAATCAATAATTAGCAAGAGTATTTTTCTCTCCAAGTATGCCTATATTTTCTTGGGATCAGAGGCGTTAGCAGGTCAACTTACAAGCTTATTTTGGGCATTGTGTAGTTTTATTGTTGATTCTAACAAAAAACGATCTTATTGCCTTTGTCTTGTTGGGTGGATGGTTTGCCATCATGATCATAGGGAGCGTGATAGGTTCTTAACACGGAATAGCTAGCAAAATTTTTATTAATCCGTCTATGAAGGGGAAGCGCTCATGTCAAGGAAACGGTTTATCTACCAGGGTTACCTGCAAATCGCGGAACTGGATGCGGCGGACGCTTCGGAATCCGCTGAACCCGTCCTGCGTAAAACGTACCTGTGGGATCCCCTAGAACCGGTAGCCACGCGCATCCTGGCGATGAGCGTCTTTGATGAAACGGGAACTTATGTGGAAGATCTTTATTATACGCATGACGCGTTGAAGAACACAACGGCGCTCTTCGGCATCAAGGCGGGCCGGCGAGCCTTGTACGAATACGGCCCGTATGGGAATGTTCTCAAGATGGAAGGCAATGCGGCAGAAATCAATCCCTTCCGCTTCTCCAGCGAGTATTTCGATGAGGAAACCGGGCTTGTGCAGTACAATTTCCGATACTATAACCCGAAGGATGGGCGGTGGATAAGAAAAGATCCTATTGGTATAAATGGAGGAATCAATATGTATATTTATATATCAAATATGCCTTCAATATATGTAGACGTTTTAGGGTTGGATAGATTAGTTTTCGATGGGAAACAATTATGTCGGGTAAGCGATGATTTCAAAGAATGTTTTAAATGTTGGGAGGCAGTTTCAGGAAAACCGTCTGGAATAGACAGTTCGGGCAATCCGGTTTTTAATGACTTTTCAAAAGAAAGACAGAGAGAGGCAAATGCCGGGCCATTACCGGAAGGTGATTATACGTTGCCTCCAAATAAAACTGATGATCCTTCTGAATCAGGAAATTGGGATTTATCTGATTGGAATGATTACGCAAGTCATAACATCCTCAATTATGCACCCTGGAGAACTAGGATTGATAAAAGAAGCTCTTATCCTTGGGGAAATCGGTTTGGACGTTTAACCCCTGTTTCTGGCACAGATACTTATGGTCGTTCTAACTTTAATATACATGGAGGGGATGCTCCAGGGTCTGCTGGCTGTATTGATATAGGACATAATGATATAGATTTTTTCAATGATATTCGCAGAGATTTCAATAATCCTGTTCCAGTAAGAGTCGATTATAGTGGTAAAAGCTCAGAATCATGTGATCAAAACTGTCCGAATAGAAAAACAAACCCATGGCCAAAAAAATAATTTCACTTACAATCTTATCTTCTATTTTAATTATTGGGAGTTTGCTGATTATTAAACTATTTTTATTTTCAATTCCGCAAAAAATATGTAAAAATATAAATTCTGTACAAAAAGCTGAATTGGTTGGAATATATCCATCCATAAACCATTATGTTTATGCACGATATAGAGTTTATGGCAATCGTGAGATATCACATGTATATTGGCGAATGAAAACGCAATCATTCGAAGTAGAAATGTAAATAGAAAGTATTGTCATTGAATCATAATCTAAAAACAGTCAAAACGACCGCCTACGACAGAGATGCCAACGGCGGGCAAACTCTGTGAGTTTGTCCAAGCCGCCTTCCAGAAGAGATTCATCTATGGCGAATATCTACAAATCGTGGAGCTGAATGCTGCGGACGCTCCGGAATCCGCTGACCCCGTCCTGCGTAAAACGTACCAGTGGGGTCCCCTGGAACCGGTAGCCACGCGCATCCTGGCGATGAGCGTCTTTGATGAAACGGGAACTTATGTGGAAGATCTTTATTATACGCATGACGCGTTGAAGAACACAACGGCGCTCTTCGGCATCAAGGCGGGCCGGCGAGCCTTGTACGAATACGGCCCGTATGGGAATGTTCTCAAGATGGAAGGCAATGCGGCGGGGTTGAATCCCTTCCGCTTCTCCAGCGAGTATGCTGATGACGAGCTGGGGTTGGTTTACTACAATTACCGCTATTATAATCCCCAAAATGGTAGGTGGATTAGCAGAGATCCTGCCGATGAACAGGGTGGATGGAATCTTTATATCTTCGTCAAGAACAATACATGCTTGTACTCTGATACGCTTGGCCTTTCTGAAGATGCTGAAACGGAATGTTGCAAGGATGGTGTAAAATACTCTAAAATTGCGGATGACGCAGGAAGGGAATGCTGTGAATATGAAGTACAGGAAATTTTTATTCTGGTTAAACCATACAGCTACTGGTCAGGAAATGTAGGACATGCCTGGGTCAAAACACCCAATATGCAAAGAGGCCTTTACCCCGGAAGTTGGCACAGAGGCGCTTTAGGCGTTGGAGCCGGAGAAATTCGGGATGATGCCTCTAATGAAAAACATGCGTATTCTGGTAATTCCTACGCTTATAAAGCCTGTCCTGAATCAGTAAGTAAAGTTGAAGAGCAGATCCGGGAAGATGAAAAGAATGTCCCTCAATATTCACTATACAACTCGGGAGCAAGGAATTGCTGCGGATGGTCGTGTGCAATCGTGGAAGGAGCTGGTTTTGTAGCCCCGTTTGCCCCTGATACTCCTCTTCTGGCTCCAGCTCCTCAAGGGCATAGAGGCTATGGCGAAGGAAGAGAGCCTCACGAATAAGAAAAAAGAATTAATAAATTATTTAAAATGAAAAAGAAAATGTGGATTGTAATAGGAATAGCCGCTCTTTACTTCATTTATTTACCGCTCTCCCTCATCTGGTCGGCCATAGATACGGGAAACGGTATGGAGAGGAGTGTAACTCTGTTGAAAACAGTGAAAAAGGATTTGGAACTCCATAAGATATTTGCCCGGCATGGAATGAAATTAACAGGCGATGGAGCTTCCTGGAGAGGTAAAACTTGTCAGATTTGTTTCGTTGTTGAAGACGGAACGAATGCCCGGATTCCTCCGGAAGTCGAGGAGTATCTGTTAAACAACCCTGACCTCGTGAAAGGCTGCCGTATCGAAGTACAAATCATGGCACCTCCAAATAATGGTTATCCTTACACTACTTATTGCGAAAAAATATATTTTCCTTGGAGACTTTTCTATTAAATGAATAGAAATGAAGGACATATTATGGAAAAGTCAATCAACATGAAATAGATGCTATTTTAAAAAATATCGAATGTCCATACGATGAAAATCAATAAATATATTCCAGGAGTTTTGCTCATTTTGTTTTCCATATTATGGAACAACTGTGCAATATCTGAAAAAAATAAAAATCGGTATATGAAACCGAATAAGATTATATTGAAAGATTTTAATAAAGAAATTCAAGTCTTTGTAACATCTTACCATTCAACTCAGAGAATACGACAAGAAATTATACTTAAAGAAAATCAGCCTGTAAATTTCTTTGGCATCGATTTTGTTCTGCGTAAAGGTATTTTATATGCAAAACGAAATAAAGAAGAGAAGACCTTTTTTTCTCCTGGATCATATTATATAGACATATCTCCTATAGATGGGACATGGCTTTCGGGCAAAGTACATACTCCTTTTGAGGGGAAACATCATCCCAAACAATAATTGGTATGAATATAAATTTATGCTAATTATTTAATTGCGTAAACAGGCTTAATATTTTTTCTGATTCCGTTATTTAATTTTCCTTCATCTGTTGTGTAATATCATTTTAAATATGGTGATTCTTTAGATATAAATGGAGTATTAGACATTTTACCGGGGGATAAACGGATGGCATCTTGATATCTTTGTCAAGAACAATACATGCCTGTACTCTGATACGCTTGGACTTTCTGAAGATGCTGAAACGGAATGTTGCAAGGATGGTGTAAAATACTCTAAAATTGCGGATGACGCAGGAAGGGAATGCTGTGAATATGAAGTACAGGAAATTTTTATTCTGGTTAAACCATACAGCTACTGGTCAGGAAATGTAGGACATGCCTGGGTCAAAACACCCAATATGCAAAGAGGCCTTTACCCCGGAAGTTGGCACAGAGGCGCTTTAGGCGTTGGAGCCGGAGAAATTCGGGATGATGCCTCTAATGAAAAACATGCGTATTCTGGTAATTCCTACGCTTATAAAGCCTGTCCTGAATCAGTAAGTAAAGTTGAAGAGCAGATCCGGGAAGATGAAAAGAATGTCCCTCAATATTCACTATACAACTCGGGAGCAAGGAATTGCTGCGGATGGTCGTGTGCAATCGTGGAAGGAGCTGGTTTTGTAGCCCCGTTTGCCCCTGATACTCCTCTTCTGGCTCCAGCTCCTCAAGGGCATAGAGGCTATGGCGAAGGAAGAGAGCCTCACGAATAAGAAAAAAGAATTAATAAATTATTTAAAATGAAAAAGAAAATGTGGATTGTAATAGGAATAGCCGCTCTTTACTTCATTTATTTACCGCTCTCCCTCATCTGGTCGGCCATAGATACGGGAAACGGTATGGAGAGGAGTGTAACTCTGTTGAAAACAGTGAAAAAGGATTTGGAACTCCATAAGATATTTGCCCGGCATGGAATGAAATTAACAGGCGATGGAGCTTCCTGGAGAGGTAAAACTTGTCAGATTTGTTTCGTTGTTGAAGACGGAACGAATGCCCGGATTCCTCCGGAAGTCGAGGAGTATCTGTTAAACAACCCAGACCTCGTGAAAGGCTGCCGTATCGAAGTGCAAATCAAAATTCCCCCTGAATCAAAAGAAGAGCCTTACAGGGTTTGTTGCGAAAAAATATATTTTCCATGGAGACTTTTCTATTAGATAAATGCGGAATTATGTTTCCTATTTCTACGGGAATCGCTCTTTTTGGTTCATCTTTTTCTAATTCTTGATGGATGGAGCCATATGTTCTCGTTGCCGGCCAACTTCCTGCGGCAGTTGGGGATATCCCTCTTTCCCGGCATACGCGGCTGACGTTGCCGAGTTCTTCGGCCAGTTTGAGCGCCTCAAGGCGCTGGTGCATGATTTTGGGTTCTGCTTTCCTTAGTCGGCAAGAAAATTAACTATACACCAATCATTTTGTGCCATTTCTGTTCGTCATAAGAACCATTACTGCTATGTTTCGATTCTGAGATTGCACTCTTCTTCTCTAAAGAATATTTTATAGGCATGTCGGATCAAAGTAACTTCCCCAATAATATGCATATTGAAAACTTTTTGGATTACTATACTGCATTGACTGCACCTCACTATGCTGTCTTGCTCACGGGAAAATGGGGAATCGGGAAGACTTTTTTCATCACCAAGTATATGGAGAAAATTTTCCCTAAGCAAGAAGATGAATCAGAAAAAATTCCGAAAATAATTAAAATCAGTTTAAATGGAGTCCAAACGAAGGATGAAATTGATGATATGATTATTAAGGAATTTCATCCTTTCATGAATAAGAAATCCGCCAGATTGACTGGAAAAATATTTTCTTCTCTTTTAAAGTCGCAAGGTATCGATCTTGATAATTTGAAAACAGATGATTTTTTTAACATCTATCATCCTGAATCAATCTATATATTTGATGATTTGGAGAGATGCTGCATGCCGATAGAAGCATCACTTGGGTACATTAATTCCTTTGTGGAAAACAACAACTGCAAGGTGATCATTATTGGGAATGAGGAGGAAATTGCCTCCTATGCTGACAACCAAAAGAAAGCCTCCTATAAATCCATTAAAGAAAAGGTCATTGGTAAAACTCTGCGGATGATGCCGGAAACGGAGAATGCTCTCAATTATTTTCTGGAACAACTTCAGAAGGGAGAAGGAAGGGAATTCCTGAAGTCTCAACGGGACTTGATCATTCAGATGTACCAGACATCCAAATTGGATAATCTACGTATCTTGCAGCAATCGCTTAATGATTTTGAAAGGCTGTACGCCTACCTTGAAGATAAGCATAAAAAACATGAGATGTTCATGAAAGACCTTGTCATGCTCTTTTTCGTCCTTTCTTTTGAAACCAAAGCCGGACATTTTTCTTGTCGTGACTTGGAGAAATGGAAAGATTCCGAAATTCTAAAATTTCTTAATAATTCATATGTAACAGATGATAAGAAAAAAGAAATTGAGAAAAATGATTATTTAGGAAAATATGGTGAACATTTTGGAAATATTATCAAGTATAATAATATATTTTCCGATGATATGTTGACTTATATTTTGGAAGATGGGTTCTTCCCGGAAGACGACATTAAACAGGAGCTGGATGATCTTCCTGCTTATTTTCCATCAAAGGAACCATGGAGAAACCTATGGCACTGGATAAATCAGAAAAGCGAAGAGTTGGATTCTATGTTGGAACAATTTGAACAAGATTTTAAAAAGAGAAAATATTCTGATATAGGAGTCATTCTGCACGTTTTCGGATTGAGACTCTATTTTTCAGAAAATGGTTTGCTTACCCAAGGAACTGCCGCCGAGATTGAAAAAGAATGCAGACAGTATGTTGATGAAATAGCACCGTCACTATCAGAGGAAAATTTTGATTTTGAAACATCTAGTCTTACGGGAATGTACGGACTTGGATTTCACAAATCGAGTTCAAAAGAATGGCTAAAATTAAGAAATTATTTGAAATATAAATTTTTGGATAAAGCCAAGAATGAATTTAAGAATTCATTAAAGAATCAATTATTATCTCATCAAGGTTTGACTGAGGATCAAATTCACAAATTGAATAATACAAATTTTCAAAATATTAGCATCCTTGAACTATGTGATACTTCTTCTATTTGTAATTATTTAAAAAATGTTCCCTATAGACAAGGTCTCGAATTATTCTACATCGTAATGAATAGATTTTATCGAGAAGGGACTGATACGAAATCAAGGGAATGGAAATGTCTCCAATCTATAAGAGATAATCTTGGCGTAATTCAAAAGGAAGTTTCAGGATGGGACAAGATGAAAATACAAAATTACATCCAATATATAGATAGTGATGTGTTCAAAACAATTGGCCCACTCAGCGTTACGAAAGGCTGTAGTGAAGAAGAGTCAGTCCCCTCATCATCGCATTCCGTTGAAAAATCCTGATAAAGATTTCCCTCCCTCCAGCAAAATACTAAATGTCCTCTGACGGCAGCCTTTCCTTTTCTGACAGGAAAGCAGAACAAGCCTTTTTTTTCCTAGCGAAGCGGCCCGCTTTTGAGAAAAATATCTCTTATGTATAACTTTCTTGATTCCCGTTACAACAAGTAATTCTCCAAAAATCGGTTGATATATTATCAGTTAATCTATCCCCCGAAAATAGGTCCACAAAGAAAGTTAGGTTTGCTGACCTGACAAAAAACGATGAAGAAAAAATATAGCGTAGAAGAAATCCTAAGAATCCTTAGCGAAGAAAAACAGACGGGAAAAACCATTCGGGGAATCTGCCGGGAACACAACATCACGGAGCAAGCCTGCTATCGGTGGCGGCTCAAGTACGAAGGAGTGGATTTGAAGGAAGCCATGAGAGTGAAGCAGCTTGAGGAAGAAAATCGACGACTCAAGCAAATCATAATCGACTAGGCCCTGGACATCTCAATCCTGAAAGAAGTGAACTCAAAAAAATGGTAAGCCACTCTCAGCGACTGGGCCGGAGTGAGGCATTTGATCAATCATCAAATCAGCTCGCAACGCAAAGCCTGCTAAACCTTGCAGGTATGTCGAAGCCATTACCGAAAACAGGAAAAGAAACTGCCTAGTCTTGAAGAACAAACCATCATTGAAGCCAGCGAAGAAAAACCGACATGGGGCATACGTAAAATCACCTCGTATCTCAGGGAGAAAACCGGCAAAGCGATCAACCATAAACGAGTCTGGAAGAATGGCGGAGGTAATACAACGAAGAAAGGCCTCACGGCTCTTGCGGAAACATTCCCCCGAGCCTTTATGCTCGACAGCTCCATCAATCAATATTAACAAATACCAAGCCTAACTTTTAATCTGGTACTACATTGGGGGCAGTCCAGGAGAAACCAAGAGAGTGATCTTGATGCCGATGGTACGAACTTTGAGTTTTCCTTCAACTCGGAAGCAGACGTACCAAGTGTCTTTTCTTTTGATAATTTCAGCCATAATGTTGTAGTGTTAGCGGTTTTGAATCTGCTATACACCGGAAAGTTGATGTATAGCATAGTGCATAACAAAACCATGTAATAGGACTGAATATCACACAATCTGCTACCAAGGGGGCTTTGTAAAATGAGGGGATTACAATAACCCCGAAGACAAAAAATGGAGCGGATGATGGGATTCGAACCCACGACATCAACCTTGGCAAGGTTGCGCTCTACCCCTGAGCTACATCCGCTTGGAACGATTGGAGCCTTATGGCGTCCGTGTGCCAAGAGTATATAAGATTTTTCTGTCTTGGCAAGATTTTTTTAGAGAAAAATCCTGTTTTGCCGACATGTGTGCGTCGTTGCCGGCGTATGGGGCAGGAGAGGGGAGGATTCTGCCCTGTGGGGTATGCCGCTCCGTTTCTTGTTCATGCCGTTTTTGGGGAAAGTGGAGAGGCGTAAAAAACGGGATTGTTCCGAAAAGGCCCGTTTTGCCTGTCTTGGAACAATCCCGTTGAAAGGGGGTGTCAGGGTTCAGTAGCTTCTGGCCCAGAGAACACGGCGTTTCGTCATGCGTCCGGTGAGGATGCAGGGTGCCGGCTCGCCGCGGCCCAGCTCGCCGAGCGGGATGCAGCGGATGGAAATGCGCAGCCGTTTAGCCAGTTCTTCTTCTTCTTCCGGAGACCCGTCCCACGGCACCTGGAGCCAGTCTGCATCTCCCTCTCCGGAGAAGTTTTCTTCCAATTCCCGCAGAGTGGAGGCGGGGCGGATATGGGAGTCCCGGAAGGCAATGGCCCGCTGAAGCAGGGTGTCCTGGATGCTTTGGAGAATATCCGCAGCGGTATCGATCAGTTCCGTTTCCGGGACGAAGGATTTTTCATTGGCGGGCCGGTCGCGCCGCTGAAGGCAGACGGAGCCTTTTTCCAGGTCCCGGGGGCCTATTTCCAGACGCACGGGCACGCCTTTTTTCACCCATTCCCATTTCTTGGCGCCGCCGCCCAGGTCGCGCCTGTCCACCAGCACGCGCAGCGGCTGGCCGTGGAAGGTTTTGGTGCGGAGGGTGCGCGCCAGTTCCTCGCAGTGGTCCAGAATGGCCTGGCGGCTTTCTTCCTTGGGCGTGACGGGAATGATGACGATTTGCTGGGGAGCGACGCGGGGCGGGCAGACGAGTCCGTCGTCGTCGGAGTGCATCATGATGAGCGCTCCGATCATGCGGGTGGAAACTCCCCAGGAGCTTGTCCATGCGAATTGCTGGGTGTTGTCCCTTCCGGCGAAGCAGATGTTCTGGGATTTGGAGAAATTCTGCCCCAGGAAGTGGGAGGTCCCTGCCTGGATGGCCTTGCGGTCCTGCACCATGGCTTCCACCGTGTAGGTTTGTTCCGCGCCGGGGAAGCGTTCCGCCTCCGTCTTTTCCCCTGGAATGGTGGGGATGGCGAGCACGTCCCGCTGGAATTCTTCATAAACCTTGTGCATGGTGAGGGTTTCCTCAATGGCTTCCTCGCGGGTTTCATGGGCCGTATGCCCTTCCTGCCACAGGAATTCCGCCGTGCGCAGGAAGATTCGGGGCCTCATTTCCCAGCGCATCACGTTGCACCACTGGTTGACTTTGAGGGGCAGGTCCCGGTAACTGGAGGTCCAGCGGGCGAAAGCCGCGCCGATGACGGTTTCCGAGGTGGGCCGGATGACGAAGGGTTCCGTAAGCTCCCCGGTGGGAATCATGCGTGTCTTGCCGGTGGCTTCATCCTTTTGCGCTTCCAGCCTGTGGTGGGTGACTACGGCGCATTCCGTGGCGAAGCCTTCGGCATGCTCCGCTTCCTTTTCCAGATAGGAGATAGGAATCAGGAGGGGGAAATAGGCGTTCGTATGGCCGGTGTCCTTGAAGCGCTGGTCCAGGTCCTTTTGAATGAGTTCCCAAATGGCGTAGCCCCATGGCTTGATGACCATGCAGCCGCGCACCTCGGAATTTTCCGCCATGTCGGCGGCCTTGATGACTTGCTGGTACCACTCGGGGAAATCCTGGGCGCGGGTAGGGGTGATTGCGGTTTGCTGAGACATATTGGATGGTTTGTTGAATAGAACGGGCAGGGCCCGCGAAGGAAACTCGGAATAATATTAAAAGGGGGCGTTTTTGTATTCCCGGTAATTGCTGTAGGCGAAGAGGGCCATGAAGATGGGGATAAAGTAGCCGTGGAAGAGCTGGAAACTGAGCAGTCCGATGAGGATGGCCGTGATGAATCCGGTCATGAATACTTTCCTGGGGGAGCGGATGTACTGTGCGATCAGCTGGCCGCCGTCCAGGGGGTAGATGGGCAGCAGATTCAGGATAGTCCACCATTCTCCAATCATGATGAGGCAGGAGAGAATGTACAGCTTGGGGGAGATGAGCGCTGCTGTGAAGGGGCTGATGGCCAGGTCCCAGAAGTTCAGGTTGTAAGAAGTCATGACTGGAGCGACGATGTTCCAGGTGAGCCCCAGGCTGATAATGCCCAGCAGCAGGGTCATCATGGGGCCTGCCAGAATCATGAGGGCCCGCCCTCCGCGCGTCAGTTGCATGCCATGGCTGCTTGTCAGGCCGCCGAAGAGTTCCAGAACAATCGTCTGCTGGCCGCCGCCCAGCTTGCGGCCCACCAGCGCGTGCCCCATTTCATGGGACAGGATGGCGACGAAGCCGGCAATGACGAACAGGGCCGGATAAATGAGATCTTCCACACTGCTGATGCTGAGGGCACCGCCGAAAATGGCCAGCACCACCCAGAAGCTGGGGCGGATGTAAACAGGTATCCCGAACAGGGTGAAATGAACCATGCGCGAGAGGGTAAGGGCAGATTTCCGTTTTGCCAAGCCCGGAGAATGTGCATGCACCGTTTTGGCGTTGGAGCGGCGCAGCGAATTGTGTTAAAAGTCTTTCATGAGGCTGTTTTCCATCATCCTGTGCTGTGCCGTGCAGGCCGTCCTGGGGTATGACGGGCCGCCGCCCCTGACGGAGGTGGACGGCCGTTCCCCCATCCGCATGGGCGGGGAGATGCTTGGCGGCTACCGTTCATACTATGTCCACCGGGGGGAAAAGATGGGGGCTGATTCCACGGAGGGCCAGATTTCCGGCGGAGCCTCCCTGTCTGATTCCTGGGCGGTGAGCGGGGAACTTTTCGCCATCCGCAACTGGCAGGGCCGCCATTTCAGTCAGGCCACTTTACACGGGGAAGTCCAGTATTATCTGGCGGACGAATGTACGGCCGGGCTTTTTGTCAACGGGCAGTGGTACGATTCCTGTCCCCTGAAGAACGGGACGGAGCCGGGCCTGTCCCTTAAATGGAATCCCACCCCTTCCTGGTCTTTCCGCGGTTCCTTCCTGTATGATTCCGGACAGGAGGGTGTATATTCCCAGTGGGGCGTTACCTGGCAGCCCCTGCTGTGCGAATCCGTCGCCATGGTGAATACGGTTTCCCTGGGTTTTGCCCATGATTATCTGGGGAGGAACGGCTTGAAAGAGCTGATGGTGCGCACGGGGGTGCTGTGGGCCGTTTCCAGCGGTCTGCGGGTGGAGCCTTTCCTGGGGTGGTATTGCGGCTACGGGCGGGACGATTTCAAAAAAGTAGTGCTGGGGCTTTGGTGCTCTTACGTTTTTTAACGGGCGGATTTCTCCGGTTTTCCGGCATTTTCCTGTTGCCAAACGGGGAGGCTTGGTCATAATGGCCTGCGTATGATGAAGCCTACACTTCTTGTTTTAGCAGCTGGCATGGGCAGCCGTTACGGCGGTCTCAAGCAACTTGACCCGATGGGCCCCAACGGGGAAGTAGTTCTTGACTACTCTGTTTATGATGCCATCCGGGCCGGTTTCGGAAAAGTGGTATTCATTATCCGCCGTGACTTTGAAGATATTTTCAAGGAAAAGGTCGGCAGCCGTTTTGCCGGCAAGATTGAGGTGGATTACGCTTTCCAGTCCCTGGACGACCTGCCGGAAGGCTTCTCCGTGCCGGAAGGCCGGGAAAAGCCCTGGGGCACCGCCCACGCCCTGCGTGCCGCCCGCCACGTGGTGAAGGAACCCTTTGCCGTAGTGAATGCGGATGACTTTTACGGTGCGGACGCTTTTGTGCAGGCCGCCAAGTTCCTGACCTCCACTACGGATGAACCCGGCAAGGCCCATTACGGCATGATCGGCTATCCGCTGAAGAACACCCTCTCCGACAACGGGGACGTGAACCGCGGCATTTGCTCCATCAAGGGCGGCCTTCTGGATGGCGTGGAGGAATTCGTGAAAATCCAGGCTGACGAAGACGGCGTAGTGCGCGGCAACAACCTGAAGGGCGAACGCCTGCCGGTGGATCCTGCAGAACTGGTTTCCATGAATTTCTGGCTGTTCTCCCCCTCCTTCATCGAACTGACGGAGGATCATTTCATTGACTTCCTGAAAGAACACGGCCAGGAACCCAAGAGCGAATGCTTTATTCCCACCGTGGTGGACGCCCTGATTCATGCGGACCGGGCGGATTGCGCCGTTCTTCCCACTTCTTCCTCCTGGTTCGGCATGACCTATCCGGGGGACAAGCCCATGGTTGTGGAAGGCATCAACAAACTTATCCAGCAGGGCGTATACCCTGAAAAGCTCAACTAAGCCTTTTTCCCTATGCACGATCTCAAGGCTGTATCAACCCTGTTCGATCTCCGCGGCGATTTTGTCCACGGTTATTCCTACGGCAGCGGCCACATCAATGACACCTACTGCATCTGGGTGGATCAGGCGGGACAGCGCATCCGCTACATCCTCCAGCGCGTGAACCATAACGTGTTCAAGCAGCCTATCCCTCTGATGGAGAACGTAAAGCGCGTGACGGACCACGCCCTGAAGCGCCTGAAGGAGGAACAGTGCCCGGAAGCTTACCGCCGCACTCTCACGCTGGTTCCCTCCGTGGACGGCAAGCCGTACGCCCTGGATTCGGACGGCAACTGCTGGCGCGTGTACCCGTTCATTGAACGCGCACGCACGTATGACCAGATTGAAACTACCAAGCAGTGCCAGGAAGCGGCGCGCGCCTTCGGCGAATTCCAGAAGCTCACGGCAGACCTGCCCGGAGAGCCCCTGTTTGAGACCATTCCCAATTTCCACAATACCACTTCCCGCCTGGCGGCTCTGAAAGAGGCCATCCAGTCCGACCCCCTGGGGCGCGTGAAGGAAGTGCAGAAGGAAATAGACTGGTACCTTTCCCGTGAGTCGGACTGCCATCTGGTGGTGGATTACCTGAAATCCGGGGAATTGCCCCTGCGCTGTACGCACAATGATACCAAGCTGAACAATGTGATGCTGGACGATGTAACCGGAGAAGGCATTTGCGTGATTGACCTGGATACCACGATGCCCGGTTCCGCCATTTACGACTTCGGCGACATGATCCGGACGGCCACGTCTCCCGCCGCGGAAGATGAAAAGGACGTCTCCAAGGTCACGATGCGCATGTTCATGTTTGAAGCTCTGGTGCAGGGTTACCTGAGTTCCGCCAAGAGTTTCCTGACGCCTCTGGAAAAGAGCCTGCTGCCGTTCTCCGGCAAATTGCTCACGATGGAATGCGGCATCCGCTTCCTGACGGACTACCTGTCCGGTGACGTGTATTTTAAAATCCACCGTCCGGAACACAACCTGGACCGCTGCCGCACGCAGATGGCCCTGGTAGAATCCATTGAGGCGCAGATGGATGAAATGAAGGCCATTGTGGACCGCTATTAACCAATATCTACCAACATCGGAAAAACATGAAGATTCTCGTAACCGGCGGCGCCGGATTCATCGGTTCCCACATTGTGGAACACTATCAGGATAAGGCGGAGGAAATCCGTGTGCTGGACAACCTGCGCACGGGCTATCTCAGGAACCTGGAAGGGCTCAGGCACACGTTCATCGAAGGTTCCATCTGCGACCGGGAGCTGGTGCGCCAGGCGGTGCAGGGAGTGGACTATATTTTCCACATGGCCGCGCTCGTCTCCGTGCCGGAATCCATGAGCAAGATCAGCGAATGCATCGACATCAACGTCAACGGTTTGCTGAACGTGCTGGAGGAAGCTTCCGCCGCCGGAGTCAAAAAAATCGTGCTGGCGTCTTCCGCCGCCATTTACGGAGACAATCCCACGGTGCCCAAACTGGAAGCCATGTACCCGGAGCCCAAGAGTCCCTATGCCATTACCAAGCTGGATGGGGAATACTACCTCAACATGTTCCGGGCGGAAGGAAAAATCAATACGGCAGCCGTGCGCTTCTTCAATGTCTTCGGCCCCCGGCAGGACCCCAAGGGCGCCTATGCTGCGGCCGTGCCCATTTTCATTGAAAAAGCTGTCAAAGGAGAAGACATCACCGTGTATGGGGACGGCTCCCAGACGCGCGATTTCATTTATGTGAAAGACATTGTAGGAGCCCTTACCTTTGTGGCGGAACACCCGGAAGTCACCGGAGTGTTCAATGCCGGTTACGGCGGCCAGATCACCATTGAAGAGCTGGCGCAGAACATCATCAAGGCTGCGGGCTCTTCCTCCAAGGTGCTTCATGCTCCGGAACGTCCGGGAGACGTCAAGCATTCCCGCGCCTGTGCGGACAAGCTCCGCAATGCCGGATGGCAGCCCAGGCATACTTTGCCGGAAGGCTTGGCGACGACGCTGGAATACTTCAAGGGAATTCTGGGCAAATAACCTTCCTTAATTTCCGGCTTTATATTGCCCCCGACTGTCTCCGCTCCTGCAGCGGAGGCAGTCTTTTTTATGGGAAACCGGGACTGTGTATGACAAATTGAACGGGTGTTGAAATTCGGATGATGCAAAAAGACTTTTTCATCAAGGGAAAAGACGAAGAGCAAGTATCCGAAAAAGGGGGAAATTATTTATAATCAAGAGCATTTCATGAATTTTCAAAGCCCTTTTGTTTGACAATAAGGTAATGGGCGGAAGCCAATATCCCGTATTTGTTAGAAAGAAAAATTTTCTGCGGAAAAAATCCGGACTGGCATTGAATGTTATTGACGGAAGAAAGGTGTAATAATAGAGACTTCGGGCGATATGTATTTCTTCAGAGATTCTTCTGCCAAGCAATTGCCTGCGTTTAAAGATCCCTGTTTTGAATTGGCCATGGCCCGCCGGAAGGAGGATGCCCGCTGGGGATGGATACCTTTTGCCGTATTCGTCCTCTTTTTGCTTGTGTACCGCTTCTTTGGCCTTGTCATGCCGAGCAATAATGCGGACGGCTCGCAGTCATGGCTCTTTTTGCTGGTGCTGGCGGGCTGGGGGCTCCTGGCTCTCGTCCACATGGTTGTGATTCCCATCTGGATGCTGATCGCCTCCCTTCATTACTGGGAGGTGAACCGCAGGGGATTGACTGTTGCGGGGCTGCTGTTCAGCATTTTGGCTCCTGTCAGCATGGTTTTCATGCTGTCCTGCTGGTCCATGTTTGGATAAAGGTGCATTTTCCGTCCTGAGGGGAGGACGGTGTCGCTTCCGCCAAACTTTCAGGATTCCGGGGATTGGCCTTTTCTCCGGCCTTTCAACCGGGTAAAGTGTTTCCGATGGATTTGTTCAGTTTACAGGAAGCGGAAGCGCGGGAAGGCTTTGAGCCCGGGGCGGACACTTCCGCCATGCCGCTGGCCGCGCGTATGCGCCCGCGCACCCTGGATGAAGTGGCCGGACAGAAGCATCTGCTGGCTCCGGGCAAGCTGCTGAGACGGGCAATTGAGACGGACCGGTTTACGTCCCTGATTTTCTACGGGCCTCCCGGGTGCGGAAAAACTACTCTGGCCGCCGTCATCGCCCGGACGACGAATGCCCATTTCATGATGCTCAACGGCGTGGAATCCAATGTAGCGGACATCCGGGAGAAAATAGCCCAGGCGCAGATGAGGATGAGCATGCACGGGCGGAAAACCGTTCTTTTCGTGGATGAGCTGCACCGGTTCAACAAAGCCCAACAGGATGTTCTGCTTCCCCATCTGGAAAAGGGTACGGTCAGGTTTATTGGGGCGACCACGGAAAACCCCTACTTTGCAATTAACTCCCCCCTGCTGTCCCGCTCCCAGGTTTTTCCGCTGGAGCCGGTGCCGGAGGAGGATCTGGTCGCCCTGCTGAAGCGCGCCCTGACGGATGAGGTGCGCGGGCTGGGCTCATCCCGCGTGGATATGGAGGTGGAAGCCTTGAACCATTTGGCCGCCAAGGCGGACGGAGACGCCAGGAAGGCGCTCACGGCTCTGGAAGTGGCTGTTCTGTCCACTCCTGCGGGGAAAGACGGCATCATTCATGTGGACATCTCCGTAGCGGAGGAATCCATCCAGCGCAAGGCTATCAGGTACGACCGCCTGGGGGATTCCCATTACGATACGATTTCCGCTTTCATCAAATCCATGCGCGGCTCTGACCCGGACGCCGCCCTGTATTGGCTGGGTATGATGCTGGAAGCCGGGGAGGATATCCGCTTTATAGGAAGAAGGCTGGTCATCGCCGCGTCGGAGGATGTAGGGCTGGCGGATTCCAACGCCCTGCGCGTAGCTTTGGACGCGGCGCGCGCGGCGGAAATGGTCGGCATGCCGGAAGCACGCATTCCTCTGGCGCATGCTGCGGTTTACCTGGCGACGGCCCCCAAGAGCAATTCCGCCTACGTGGGCATCAATGCCGCCATGGATGACGTGCGCAATGGGAAAACGCTGGCAGTTCCGGAACACCTGCGGACGCCAACGCGCAAGAAGCTGGCTGCCGCTGGAGGAGCGGATGCCGCCAGGCTGGAATATCTGTATTCCCACGACTATCCGGAACATTACGTACCCCAGGCCTACCTCCCGGAAGGCCGCGTGTATTACACCCCCACCGGAAACGGGATGGAACTGAGGATCAGGGAACGCATGGAATACCGCCGTCAACTGGCGGAGAACGCCGGGGAAGGCGGGAAGAAGGGGTAATTCTTCCTTGAAAACGCGGGAATGAGAAGAAGGTTTCCCTTATTGCTCCTTTGAAGCTGCCGGGAATGTTGTTCGGCTTTGGCCGGCAAGAAGCAGGGAGAGAGGGATGCTTCCGCTTGGGCGCTGGCTGGAAATTCTTCTCCCATCGGAAAAAAGGCAGGAAATTCCTTGGGAATGTCCTGCCTTCGTGAAGGTTGTGAATGGCGGTTTTGTTCGTTTGCCGGCAGGAGTCAGGATTCCTTGGTCACGATGATGTCGCAGTCCGCATCGAACCATCCCTGGCCCTGGCAGTCGAAAACCAAGTCCGGCTTTTCGGAACCGGAGAGGCGCAGGGTGAATTCGCGCCCGTTTTTGTCCTGCCGGTCCTTGGGCAGTTCGCTGACTACGCGGTTGCCCTTCATGAAGCGGGGGTTGCGGATATTGCAGCCGCCGCTGTTCATCTTGAAGGTAATCTTGTAGTTTCCGGGGCCGTCAAGCATGCTGCTGACGTTGACGCGGGTAGGCGTCAGTTCCGGGCGCAGGTCGTAGCCTGTGAAGTGAGGACTTTTCAGGGTGACGGGTTCCGTCAGGTAGCGGTAGTAGTTCTGGGCGCCTATTCCCATGAGGGTTTTAGGGGATATCCTGGCGATGTCCGTCAGGGTCTTCAGCGCCTGGTCCTTTTTCCCCTCATTGCGGTAGAGCCAGAACCTGGCCGCCATGACCTGTTGTTTTTGAAGGGGAGTCAGGCCGGGGGTTTTGAGCTGTTTGTTTACATAGGCATGGGCGGTTTTGTAATCCTTTGGACCGCCGTCTTTGGCGGAATCATTCACCATTCTCTGCACTTTTTCGATGTAGGGCAGATGCCTGAACGTGTATTTGAAGTGCACTCCCTTGATGTCTTCCGGATCCGCCTTCTTGATTTTTTCCAGAATATCCTTTCTGGCAGAGGCCGCATAAGGAGGAAGGTGCTGAAGCCCTTCTCCGTAAAGAAGGGCCGCGGCCGTTCCGGATGAAGCGGCGGCTTTTTCCCACAGGGCATTGGCCTTGTTTTGCTGTTTTACGGCTTCCATTGCCTGCTTCATGACGGCTGGCAATGTTTCCCTGGAGACGCCTTCCGACAGGAATACCATGTTTCCGGTGGGGGAGACCACCTGAATGGCGGGGATGTTCCAGATTTCCCCCGGGGGCTTGGGCAGTTTCTGCTCTTCTTCCGTCATTTCCTCACGCTCGTCCTGGATACACCAGAGCACGGGTTCCGGGGAGTTCTTGGCCAGGTGTTCCACAGCGCGGGTGATTTCACGTGATTTTGGGGACCAGTCCGTGCCGGCCCATACGACAATCATGTATTTATTGACGGTTTTCGCCTCGTCTTTCACGGCGCTGTAAGCGGGGAGGGCCGCCTGAACAGGGGCGGACAGGAAGAGGGCTGCGGCCAGCAGGCCGGAAACGGGATTGATGTGATGAAGCATGGCGTTAATGGAGAATTTATTTTTCGTAAACGAGGATATGGCGCAGGTGCATGAATTCCGGCTGTGCGTTTTTGGCTTCCACCTTGATCCACTTGGCTTTGGTGCCTTCCGGTGCGGTGATGACCCATTCCTTGGGCATGTTTTCCGTGGCGGCCAGGGGGAACCAGGTGGCTCCGTCCGTGGACGTGGAGACCTCCATTTTCTTCATCCGGTTTTCATTGCCGTCGCGCTTGGTGACTACCAGCCCGGCCAGGTTCACTCCGTTTTTCAGTTCTACAATGACGTTCGGATTGGCTTCCTTATCCGTATGCTGGGCTCCGCCGCAGGGACGCAGCAGGTTGATATGGTCCCAGGGGCTGTCCCACTGGCTCGTGGTGGAGCACCGGACCATGCCGTCTGCGGGCACCAGTTTCCAGCCCTGCGGAATGGACGCCTTGACCGTATTGTTCGTCGCATTGGCGCCGGAGAAAGAGGCCGCCGCTTTGCTCAAGGCCTGGAAGGCCGGAATGGAGCGGGCCGTTTCCGTGGCATAGATGGCTTTGCCGTAGGCTTCCTTCAGCTTTTTGGGGTCGGGGGCTTTCTCGGAGGTCCCGGTTTTTCCCGTTTGCTGGGCTACCTTGGCGAATGCGTTGGAGAACACGTCCGCCTGTCCGTTTTCCACAAAGTTTTTCACGCCCCATTCCAACGCCTGGCCAAAGTTGGTGCCGTCCCCCGTTTTCAGGTGGGTGGAGAGGACTGTTTCCAGATAGGCCGCTTTTTCCTGCGGATTTGCCAGGAAGGCGGATTGGGAGTCCAGCACGGGCTGGAATTTCACCGCCCATGATGTGGGAGTGGTGGCGATGGCTTCATGCAGGTCCCGGAACCAGGCAATCCGGTCCGCGGGCGGAATATCCATCAGGAATTTATTCTGCACGTCCTTGAGGATGTCGAATGCGGCAAAGCCGTTGCCCTGATAGTGGGAAAGGGCGTCCTTGGCGTAAACGTACCAGTCGACAGGCTGCATGCCTTCCTTTTCCATCAGCAGGCGTTGAAGCTCCGTGCGGAAGAACGGGTGCAGCGGTGTTTGCCTGAGCGCTTCCTCCCATGCCTGGATGGCCTTGTCCTTGTTGCCGGAAGCCTCGTCCAGCCGGGCCTGGGCGGCCCACAGGTAGGCCTGGTCCGCCTTATCGTTGTCAGCAAAGACATTTTCCATCAGCAGGTAGGAAGTAGGAGCCTGGGAGCCGAAGATATGGTTGTGCATGCCTCCGTCTGGTCCGCCGAAGCCGCCTTTCCATTCCCCCCGCTTCACGCGCACCGCGTACGCGCAGTGGCCCGGTTGTCCTACCGGATAAGCGGGGATGCCGTGGGCCTGGGCCGCCATGGTGCCGAAGTAGGAGAGGCCGCCGCAGACGCCGCCGATGATCTGCGTGTTTTCCGCGGTCGTGTTAAGATCCCTCCACGGCACGTAGAAAAGGGGCCCCTGAATGGTATCGCCAAAGAAATTGTGGCCCGTATAGGGGGCGGCCCAGCAGGCGGCCGTGTACCGCCGCCAGGGGAGGTTGACGTGTTCATTGCTCCATTCATAGGATTTATCGTCCCAAGGACTTCCCACGACGAAGCGCATTTCCCATGGGCGCAGTTTGATGAATCCCGGATGCAGCCTGTTTTCCTGATGCAGTTTTTTGAAAATCCGGTAGCGGCGCACCGGATTGCTGTTGGCGGAGTTGGTTTTGAGCCTTCCCGCCATGGGGCCGGTGGAAAAGACAGAGGCCAGCCCGGTGGCCAGGGATTGGTAATTCCGGAAATCCGGGCTCTTGCCGTCCGCTTTCCAGATGTCGGAGAGGATTTGCAGGCCTTCCGGTGAATTTTCCGGAATCAGGCCTGCTCCAAGGTAAAGCTCCATCCACGCCGGGTCCTGTAGAAAGGTTTTGATGAAAGCGGCATCTTGCGCGCTTTTGGAGAAAACGGCTTTCACCTTGTCCGGTCCCGTGACGCGCAGGAGTTCGTGAATGTCCAGCAAATGGCGGTACTGCTTGTTCTGGAGCAGTTTCGGTTCGGATTTCGTTTGTTCTCCAGCCTTCAGGAGGGTGGAGCGCAGTTCCGTCTGCAGGCCATCAAAGTCTCCGGAGGCAATTTTTTGTGCCAGGGGCGCCGGCAGGCGGCTAGAGGAGGCCGGCGTTTCCGTTTCAATTTCCGTCGGGCCCTGCGCCGTGCAGACGGGCGCCGAGAGCAGGGAAGTGCAGAGAAGAAGATGTGAAATATTCATGTGGAAGGGATTACTTGATAATAGCAGAAAGAGGGGGGAGGGGACCAGTGCGTTTTTCGACTTATTACGATGCCGGAAGGACGTTTTTATCATCCTTCGCGGCATATTTCAGCACAAATGGTCACAGAGCATTTTGACGCCCAGGCCGATGAGGATGAGCCCGGCTCCCGCTTCCAGATGAAAGGTCGGAAAGCGGTGCAGCCGTCTGGTCAGGAAAAAGCCGGCCGCCGTGCACAGGAAGGTGGTGAAGCCGATGGCGGCGGCGGGGAGAAGCACCGCGTGGAGGGTAGGGTCGGTTCCACACTGGGCGGATGAAAGGTAAATGCTGACGCCCGCTACCAGCGCGTCGATGCTGGTGGCGATTCCCACAGCCATAAGGGTAGGAAGCGTCAGGCTGGTGACGTGGGGCATATCCTCTTCTTCGTTGCGGTGATTCCAGCCTTCGCGGAGGACGTTGACCCCGAGGAAGGTGAACACGGCGAAGCCCAGCCAGTGGTCCCAGGCCGCAATATACCGGTGCACGGAGCCTGTAAGCAGAAAACCCAGCACGGGCATCAGGAATTGACCGGCCCCGGTGGACAGGGAGAGCTTGATTCCGTTGCTCAAACGCTTTTGCTTAATGAGCAGGCCGTAGGAGAACGCCACGACGAAAGCGTCCACGGAGAGGGCAAAAGCCAGGAAGATCAAGTCGGCAAGCGGCATGCTCATTGCGGAGAGGCACTCTAGGATATCCCCGGGAAAAAGCAATTTTTTTGTTCCTTGCGCTTTTTCCTGATTCCAAATGCGGCACAGGCGGGTCGGCTGGATTCCTGCTTCCGGCCGGAGGATTTGGTTGTTTCATGATTTTTTGTTGTATTTCCTATAAAAACACACCCGTAAAGACACAAGCATACCGGATGGAAGTTTGAAAAAATATTCACTTTTGCTACATGGTATGATTCACGTTTGGGGATATGATATTCTGCGGCGGATGTGTTTTTTGATATAGACCTCGTCGGAATTTGTCGGCATGCTTTGTGCTTCATGGCAGTTATTCCCGTTGGCCGCCATGTTTGAAAGCATAGTTGCATTATTTTTTAGGGAATAGAAGAACGGCGGCCTTGATTGTTCAAAACCGCCGTTTGTGTCATTGGGCATGTATAATTTCTGTCGAACGACGTTTTTTTTCGTCGCCCGGCATATGTTCTTAACCTATTGACGCTTCATCTTGATTGTGTTTCGGCAATGGAATATAAGGCTGCTTTTCCTGCTAATTTTACCCGTGCTCCATCCATGCGGCAATAAAGTGTTCCACCGCGTTTGGAAGCCTGATAACCTATGATGTTGTCTTTTCCCAATCTGTTCGCCCAGTAAGGTATAATGTGACAATGACCGGAACCACAAACGGCATCCTCCGGCACTCCGCATTTGGGGGCAAAGGTACGGGAAACGCAGTCAGTTTCCGCACCTTTTGCGGTTACATGGAGCAAAAGACCGTTCAGGGCATGAACTTTTGATAGATCCGGATTGAGATGTTCGATTATTTTTACATCATCAAACACGCATAAAAGGTCACGCCCCATATACGCTTCTCTGGGGGTAGCGCCGATAGCGTCGATCATTTGCTCCGTTACGGGAACTGATTTTAATTCATAGGCGGGGAAATCCATTTCATAAAGATCACCATGCCGTTCTACCGCCAAATCACCGCTTAAAGTTTGAAAAACAACTTTTGCCGCTTCTTTTTCATGGAAGTTCAAAATAACATAGGCACAGGCTAATGTCGCATGACCGCATAAGTTAATCTCTCCACCGGGGGTGAACCACCGCAGATGATAGCTCCCCCCCTTTTTGACAGCAAAGGCCGTTTCTGAAAGATTGTTTTCAACGGCCATATTTAACATCAATTCCCCGGACGGCCATTGTTCTAAAATGCAAATCGCCGCGGGATTTCCATGAAAAACTTTGTCAGTAAAGGCGTCTATGATATATTATCTCGTTATAATATATTTATTCCAAATCAACTGCAACTTCGGTTCTGCGCAAAATTTTCAGACGCGGGCCCTGGCATCCATGCAGCTTTTTGCGGGCTTGGCGGTAAATACTTTCCATGCTCCGTATTGCTTTTGTATCTTAACCGTTTATTAAAGCGGGCTCCCCAAAGTCCGGACGTTACTCATAAGCATTCAGGGCGGAGCCGCCGGGAAAAATGAATTGATGGACATGAGTGGTGCTTTTCAGGCTCCATAACCGCAGTTTCAAAATGAAGGCTGGACAGTTGTTGCTGCGTAAGCTTCATCATTGATTGACAAATATGTTCCCGAACCGCACGCATGACTGGCGGAAGGGGGCATTCCGACAGTCATGCGTCGAGGATGGGAAAGAAAGCTATTTGCAGTATTTTTTGATATAGGGCAGCACGGCGTCTGCCCAGATGGCGTAGCCTTTTTCCGTAAAGTGCAGGTTGTCCCTGCTGATGCCGGGGAGCAGTTTGCCGGAGGAGTCCAGAAAGCGCCTGTTGATGTTGGCGTAAGTGGTGCGGGGCAGCTTGCACTGGGCCAGAATGGCGTTGATGCGGTCGTTGTGCTGGCGCAGCTTGTCCTGGGGGCCTGTGCCGCGCGGGAAAATGCCCAGCAGGAGGACGTGGGTGTCCGGGAACCTGACCAGCAGGTGTTCAACGGTACCCAGAATTCCCATGGCCGTTTTTTCCGGGGCTTCCCCTCCTTTGAAATAACCGGTATTGTTGGTGCCGATCATGACGATGCAGAGTTTGGGGTCCGTCTGGGCCGGGATGCCGGAATCCGTGATGCGGTAAATCAGGTTGGTGGTTTGGTCCCCGGAAATGCCGAAATTGCAGGGATGATAGGGGGAGAACGCCTTTTCCCATATTGGTTTTCCTTCCCTTTTCCAGTAGTCCGTAATGGAATCTCCCAGGAAAAGGACGCCGCAGGGGTTGTTCTTTATTTGTTCCACCTGCTGTTCATATTGCTTCCTCCACCATTGGGGCTGTTCCCGTGGCAGCGGAGTCAGAGGGGACGGCGCAGCCGTTGAGAGAAGGGAGGCCAGCAGGGAGAAAGAAAGTATATGTAAGATCTTCATTGGCATTTATTGTATGAACGTTTTCCAAAAACACCACATGAAAGTGGTGGCCTTTTTTGCTGCTGCGGTGTGCGGGCAGCTTTTGCTGCAGGGTGTTCCCCCTTGCCAGATTCCGGGGGGTGGTGTAGCTTGTGGGCGGTATGAGTGAGGTATCCCTGCAGCATGGAATGACGCGCCAGATGGCCGTCTCCCAGTCCATGCAGACAGGGATGCAGATTCTTCAGGCTTCCGCTTTGGAATTAAGGCAGATTATCCGTCAGGCGCTGGAAACCAATCCCATGCTTGATGAGTTGCCGGACGCTTCCCCGGAAGCGCTGGAAGACGGTCCGGACGGGGATGCTTGGAATGAGCGGGAGGACGGGTGGAACGAGTTTACGGCGGAAGGCCGCCTGTCTGGGGACGCGGCCGCCCGCCGTGATTTCATGTATGAATCCGTCGTGGCTCCGGAATCCCTGAAAACCCATTTGATGGATCAGGCGCAGCATTCCGCATTGACGGGCCGCGCCCGGGACGCCCTGTTCCTGCTGATTGACGCTTTGGACGAACGCGGGTTTCTGACGGAGTCTCCGCAGGAGCTGGAAGAGCAGGGGTGTTTCAGCATGCGGGACATGGAGGAAGCTCTGGCTGCGCTGAGGGAAATGGACCCGCCCGGAGTGGGGGCGGCGAATTTAAGGGATTCCCTGCTGATCCAGCTTGAACAGCGCGGTTTGAAGCGTTCGCTTGCTTTCCGCCTGGTCAAGCGCTGCTGGCGGGAACTGGCGGCGCACAAGTATGAGGAAGCCGCACGCCTGCTGGACGTGGAACCGGGGGCCGTGGCGGCGGCTCTGGAGGTGATTAGGAGCCTGACTCCTGATCCAGGGGGAGCCTACGCCCCCGGCGGAAACCCTCATCTGCTGCCTGACGTCATTGTGGAGGAGGGGCCTTCCGGCGTGCTGGAGGTTATCCTCACTTCCGAGTATCTTCCGCGCCTGTCCATGAATGAACGGTATATGGAGTTAATGGCTGAGGGTTCCGGAAGCCGGGAGCTGAGGCAATATCTCCGCAGGGCGTTCCGTGAGGGACAGGAGTTGTTGCGGGCTTTGGATATGAGGCAGGAGACCGTTTTGCGCCTGGCCCGTGTCATTGTGCAGAGGCAGGAGGATTTTTTCAGGTCCGGCCCGTCCCGCCTGAAGGCCATGGGCATGGAAGAAGTGGCGGAGGAGATGGGGGTTCATGTTTCCACGGTTTCCCGGGCGTGCCGGGACAAGTACCTGTTGTGCAGGTGGGGGATGAAAGAATTGAGATCCTTTTTCAGTGCGGGAGTTCCGTCTGAAGGCGGCGTTTCCCGGGACGGGGCGGCTTCCGGAGCCGTGGCTGCCGGCGCCGTCCAGGAGCTGATGCGGCGGCTGATTGCGGAGGAAGATTCTTCCAAACCCCTCAGTGACGCCGGGCTGGCGGCCGCGCTGCGGGAAAAAGGGGTGAACATCGCCCGCAGGACGGTGGCCAAATATCGGGAGCAGATGAAGATACTGCCCGCTTCCCTGCGCCGGGGAATATGACAGTCCCCTATATTTTGAATTGTTTATTAATAATTTAACAATCAATGTATTGTGTCTTTTGTTAATGGGGCGCTTTTTTTGTTTTTCTTTCCGACGGAAGAGGCGGTTGACTGATGCGGCTTTGGTGCTATAGTCCCCGCTTTATCGTGATGCGTACATTTACCTGGCCTATTGCCCTGCTGCTGGCGGGGCTTCTTTTCCAGACAGTGGCGTTTGCCGTGTTGAATACGGTTGTTCCCCTGTGGATGGAGCAATTTGAGGCCGCCACCTGGGAGGCAGGGCTGGTGGGGGCTTTCTTTTTTCTCGGGAACCTGGCCGGAACGCTGCTGGCTGGCGGCGTGATTCGCCGGGCCGGGTTCAAAGGAAGTTACCAATATGCATGCCTTTTATGCGCAGTCTCCACTGTTCTGCTGCCTGTGTTTCCCGGCGTGCCGGCCTGGAGCGGCCTCCGGCTGCTGGCGGGGATCAGCTGCGCCCTGGTCTGGGTGGTGGTGGAAAGCGCCCTGCTGAGGGCCGGAACGCTGCAAACCCGCGGCATTCTGCTGGCTTCCTACATGGTGGTTTATTATCTGGGTACGGTGCTGGGGCAGTTGCTTCTGGGCTGGTTCCCCAGCGATATGCCCCTGATTGTGACGGAAGTCTGCATTTTATCAGTAGCGGGCATGGTTCCGCTGATGTTTGCGCGTCTGGAGCCGGGCAATGGACAGGTTTCATCCTCCTCCCATATAGAGATTCGGACACTGCTGAGACGCCGCAGCGTCTTTCTGGGTGTTGTGGGATGTGTGATTTCCGGCGTGGTATTGGGTACTATTTATTGCCTGATGCCCCTGTTCCTGAAGCACCAGGGAATGGACCACTCTTCCGTGGGATACTGGATGGCCCTGCTGATTGCCGCTGCCATTCTGGGGCAGTGGCCCATGGGAAGGCTGGCGGACAGGTACGGCCGCGCTTTCGTCATGAAATGCCAGTCCCTGCTGGTGGCGGCGGCCTGTGCCGGGCTGATGCTGAAGGGGGGGCTGATGGCTCCCTCCCTGATTGCTCTGGGGCTGGCCGGATTTTCCCTGTACCCTGTTGCCATGGCCTGGGGATGCGAGGAAGCTTCCCGGGATGAACTGGTGACCATGAATCAGCTTCTGCTGTTGAGTTATTCCCTGGGCACGCTGGCCGGCCCTTCCCTGACTTCGTTCCTGATGCAGAGGTATTCCGACAATTGGATGCCTATGGTTATTGCGCTGGTGGCCCTTTCCTTCATGCCTGTGCTGATGCTGGGCGGCGGCCACGGAAGGAGAAAGCTGTCCCGGTAACGGGGAGAGAGGGAAACGTCAGGATGCTTTCTCGCCCTGGCCGGTGTTTTTTGCCGGTTCGGGCGCGTCGTTGTCCGCTACCTGGTGAATCATGTCCGTCAGCGCCTGCACATACTCTTCCGTACGGGCATCCGTGACGGGATACTTGCTCCGGCAGGAGACCGTGGGAATGCCCAGGACCGCGTAATGGCGGTCATTGCCTGTGAGGGCGGAAGGTTCCCGGTGGAAGGTAGCGGGCGCCTGCTCCCAGGATTTGGCGAAGGGGGCGGCGCACTGGCCTGCAAATTTCTTGCCGTGCGGGGTGGTCGTGAACAGAACGGCTTCCCGGGAGGATTCCGGGCCCGGCTGTTTTCGTTCCCCTCCGGCATCCAGCTTCTGAGGTTCCAGATTGATCATGCCCAGGATGTTGGTTGCTCCAATGCTGCCGCTTAGGATGCTGGCATGCACGCAGGCTCCGGAAGAGATGGATTTCCCTGCGGGCTCCGCTCCGTTCGCGTATGCGACAAAATAGATATTGTGATTGGTGGGGATGTCTTTCAGGCCTCTCGCCGTCTCCAGCAGCAGGGCCGTTCCGCTGCCGTTGTTGCGCTGTCCGCTGGAATCATAATTGGCTCCCACGACGATGCTTTGATTGTTGGAATACAGGCCGGGCTTGTAAACCAGGATGTTGTAAATGGCCGCTCCTTTTTTCACGTTTCCTCCGGATACGGGCTGCATGGTGACGGCGTACCCCATGTCCGAGAAATTCCCGGCGATGTATTTGGCGGCGGCGTCCATGGATTTGGGCTGGCTGGCGTTTCTTTCCCCGATGTCTTTTTGCAGGACTTCCGTGTGTTTTTCCATGCGTGCGCCCAGGGTCCGCGGCGTTTCCTGCCCTCCGGAGGAAAACATGGGAAGAAATGTGCAGGAGGAAAGACCGGTGGACAGCAGCAGGAATCCGGAAGACAGGACGGCGGAGGGATGCATGCGGGGCATCATGGCTTTACAGGGTTTCAATATAATGCAGTTCACGGGCAATCTGGGCTTCCAGGGGGATCTTCATGTGGTCCGGCAGGACGCTCCAGGTATAGGTTTCCACCTCCAGATGCGGTTGCGGGCCTTTGCGGCTCCGGAGGAAATTATGCGTTTTCTGGATGAATTCTTCCGTGCTTTTCAAGGGTGGTTCCGGTGAAGCGTACAGGGGAATGTGGTAATGAATGCGCCATTGGGAATCACGTATTTCCTCTGCATAATCCCGCCCATAGGCCAGGGCATTGGGCAGGTCCGGGAAAAGCATGGCGCCTTCCCGGTGGAGGATGCTGGTCTGATGGAAATAAACGCCATCGTCAAACTGCCGGAGGCGTTCCAGGTCTTCCTCCCCACATATGCGGCATTCCAGGGCGTTGGAAAATTGCACTTTGCAGAGGGCGATGTTGTTTTCCTCCCAGGCGGAGAGGGTGAATTCCGGTTCTTCCCGGAGAATGGCGAAATGGCAGGTATCGTATGTCAGCCCCAGGTGGCGTTCGATAAGTTCGGGACGGCGGGAACGGTTGCGGAGGCCGTTGAAAAAACGGATGGCTCCATCCGTATCGTGAAAATGGCCGAAGGGTTCCGGTTCCAGCCCCAGCTGCATCAGTCGGCCGGTCTGCCTGCCCAGCACATCCAGGAATCCGCTCATGGCGTCCAGCCGGGAGAAGATGCGTTCTTCATCCGCATGAAACCAGCTGTGCGAGGCAGGGAGCGTGCTGACGGTCAGCCTGTCAGCCTGTTCGTCACCAATGAGTGCCAGAATGCGGAACAGGTTGCAGGTGTATTCAAAACGTTCCGGTGTAGTCCAGTCCGGCTGGAAAACGCGTTCTTTCACGCGCTGCCCGTGGAAATTTCCGTAAGGGAACCCGTTAAGGGTTTCTACGCGCGCGCCCTGGTCTTCCAGCCATGATTTCAGGGTTTCCGCGGCGTGCGGCGTTGCCAGAAGCTCCGCTGCCGCCCTGGCGGACAGGCGCAGGCCGATGCCCAGGGGGAGATCCTTCAGAGGGGAGTCCATCGCCGCGAGTTCCTGCCTGATGCGGGGAACGCAGGTGAAAAGAGCCTCCCTGGTTTCCGCCCAGGATTCTGCGGGATGAATATTGGTACAATAGGAAAGCATGAAGGCGTGTGTGATGTAAGGGGAACGGCGTTTTTCTGCAGGATATTTTTCTTGCCTAAATACGGTTCCGCGCAGAAGGAAAATTTCATGGAGTTCCGCTTTTTGGCGTCATCCGGGAGCTTTCCCCGGCAAGTGGAGTGCCTGCGGAGCCTTTCAACTTCCGGAATAGGGTGTCATTGGAGCAATAAAAAACAGGCCGCCTGCAAGCTGGGCCTGTTTTTGGAAGAGGAGGCATTTGCCCCGGCCCGGAAACACGCCATGGAGGCGCAAAAGCTTCGGGCCGGGGAAGATTGCCGGCTGTTACTGGACGATGCCCAGCGGAGCAGTCGTTTTCCAGTCTCCGCGGGTGAAGTCCGGGAATACCTGGGGCATGCCGCCCTGGGCCACGGAGTATTCGGAAAGCTCGGAGACGGAGGACCAGAAAGCTCCTTCATAAACGTTCTGGTCCATCGGTTCGCCATTGCGGAGGCATTCGATGATGCGGAAGAGCATCACGAAGTCCATGCCGCCGTGACCGCCCATCTTCAGGGCCAGCGGCCCGATTCTCTTCCAGAGCGGGTGATCGTACTTTTCAAAAATGGGGGCCAGTTTTTCTTTGCCTTCAATCCATTCATGATAATTTCCGTTGCCCAGCTTTTCCCCGGCTACGCGGGTCGGGAAGCCGGCCAGGGTGCCCAGGGTGCCCTGGATGAGATTCAGGCGGGAGTAGGGGCGCGGACTGGTTTCATCCCATTCCACCAGGACGGTGCGGCCCATGGTGGTCTTGATGATGGAGGTATTCATATCGCCGCAGGCAAAGTCCAGCTTGTTCCACTTGTGGTCCGCCGGGAAATTTTTCTTGGCATACGCGGCGCGGCCCAGGGCCGGGCTGGAGAAGGAGACGAGCCTGCCGAAGCAGTCGTCCTTGCGGGCCAGATTCATGTACTGGGCAACGGGGCCGAGGCCGTGCGTGGGATACACGTTGCCGTTGCGCTTGGCGTAGTGATAGGTTCTCCAGGAACCAGTGCCGCGTTCCACCTGCTTCATCTGTCCGCGCAGTTCGTGGATGTAGGCGGCTTCTCCGTACAGCAGGTCGCCAATGACGCCCTGGCGCACCATGTTCAGGTACATGAGTTCCTCACGTCCGTAGTTGACGTTTTCCATCATCATGCAGTGCTTCCTGGTTTCTTCGGAGGTATCCACGATTTCCCAGAGTTCCTTGATGGAGACGGCCATAGGTACTTCCACAAAGGCGTGGGCGCCCATCTTCATCACGTCGCAGGTAACACGGCAGTGCCATTCCCAGCTGGGGCAGACGATGACGGCGTCCGGCTTGACTTCCTTCATCATGCGCTTGTAGTCTTCCGGTCCTTTCGTGAAAATGGGGGGGCGCTTGCCCGTCTTCTTTTCCACGACGTCCGCACTGCGCTTGGCCCAGTCTTCATACAGGTCGCAAATGCCGACAATTTCCGCACCTTCTATAACGGCCATCTGGCCCACGTGCATGGAACCGCGTTCACCCACGCCGACAAAGGCCACACGCACCTTGTCCAGCTTGGGAGCCCTGAAGCCGCCCATGTAGATGGCGCCGGGCTTGCGCGGGGGCCACGTGGTCATGGGGCCGATGTTATTCGGGTCCGGAATGGTGATTTTCTTGGGAGCCAGGGGGGCTACTTCCTGGGCGTTGGCAAAGGAACCGGCAGCCAGGGCGCCAGTGGCCAGGCCCAGGGTCTGAAGGAAACGACGGCGTGATGATGAATTATCCATGGATGGTAATTATATAAAGGATTTGAATCCCCAGTTTGCCATAGATACTGAGGCTTGAGAATCTTTCTTTCACAGATGGTGAAAAAAATGCATTCCTCTGTAAAAACGGAATATCCCTGATTCCTGGAAGGAATCAGGAGGGAATGCCGCCGCCTTTTGAAAATCCCGGACATGAAAAAAGCCCCAGTCCTGCCGCAGCGCGGGAAGGACGGGGCCTGTAAGGGCATCATCCGGTTGTGCCGATGTTGCATGCCGTTGCTTGGGAATAAAACAGGGGAGCGAGCGTATCGCCGCTCCGCGTTCCGAAGGATCGGCCCTGCATCGGAGGACATCCGGAGGGTGTTATTTGTTGCCGCCGGCGCTTGGCTGCCGTTTCCGTTCCCGGCGACGGGGAAGATCATTCCGTTTCCTGCGGCTTCTATTCAGGGGACCCTGGCAGGGGACCGCGTGCCGTGGAATCGGGATCATCTCCCCGATCATCCGTAGATGGCCCGGTTATTGCGCCATGCCGGCGGCGGGAAGTTTTGGCGCCGCAAGCCTGGCATAGGCTTCATTCAGAGCCTTGCCCAGCCTGGGGCGGAAAGCGGTGGTGGCGGGCAGCTGGGTGCCTTCCATGCCGCAGGAGCGGAGGATGTCCGGGATGGACGGGGCCAGAGTGCGCTTCATGATGTTCGTGCAGTCTTCCAGGTCCACTCCGTATTTTTCCTCCATCAGGTTCTTGATGCGGTCCGCCATCTTTCTCATCCTCTCAATCTGTTTTCTGGACATGATCGGCTGGATGATTTCATTCGGGTCGGGGACGTAGCCGATCAGCATTCCAATGGCCCGTTTCATATCTTCCGGCAATTCCGTTACATTGCCGCTGTTAAGGACCTGAGCCAGAACCTGATAACTGCTGGTGGCGTTTTCGTCATAATCATGAATGCCCGAGGCCAGCGCCACGCCTGCGATGCTCTGCACGTAGCGGGCTACTTCCGGGGAATAATTTCCTTCCACGAAGGTGGAGGGAACGTCATCCGCGTAAGCCTGCATGGCGGCCTGGCAGGCGAGGGAACCGACGGTGCCCGCGCATAGTGTCCTGATGATGAACGAGGTTATTTTCATGATTGAAACTCCGGTTGAAGCTTCCCGACTGGAACGATTAGGAGAACCGTTTGCAGCAAGTGAGACCGCGTTGACTTCAATTCCGTTCAAAAGTTTTTTGAATGATTAAAATCATGCTTCCGCACGGCTGCCGTTCCTTCCGTACCCTTTCCGCGGCTTCCTGCGGGGAGCGGAACGTTTTTCCTGCATGGAGCTGCTACTTTTCCTGCGCGCTTCTGGGACCGCGCGCAATTCAGCCGGGACGGAGGCGCTGGAAGCGTGCACGGGAAGGAGGCGTCCCAACAGCTTGTGCACGTTCCTGGCTTTCCTGATTTCCTCCGGGGAACAGAGAGCGATGGCTTGCCCGGCGGCTCCGGCACGCGCCGTGCGGCCGATGCGGTGCACATAGACCTCCGGTTCTTCCGGCAAATCATAGTTGATGACAAGCCGTACGTCTTTTACGTCAATGCCGCGGGCGGCGATGTCCGTGGCGACGAGGACAGGCGTTTCCCCGGAACGGAATTCACTGAGCATGCGTTCGCGCCTACCCTGGCTTTTGTCCCCGTGAATGGCGGAAGCCGGATAATCCTTTCCGGACAGGAAGGAAGCCAGGCGGTCTGCTCCATGCCTGGTCCGGGTAAAGATAAGCGTGCGGCCAGGGAACTCCTGCTGTTTCAGCAGTTCCAGGGTAAGGAGCCTTTTTCCCGACTGGGAGCCGACCATGCAAAGGAACTGTTCCACCCTGTCCGCCGTGGAGGAGGGAGGGGAGACTCTCACCGTTTCCGGTTTCTGAAGCAGGGTCTGGGCCAGTTGCCGGATATTGTCCGGCATGGTGGCGGAAAACATCTGCGTGTGGCGTTTCCTCGGGATTTTGGAGACGATTTTTTTCAGGGCCGGGGCGAATCCCATGTCCAGCATATGGTCCGCCTCATCCAGAATCAGGGTTTCCACGCCGTCCAGACTGACGGTCCAGCGTTCCAGATGGTCGATCAGTCTGCCGGGCGTGGCTACCAGAATATCCAGGCCTCCGGCCAGTTCCTTGAAATGGGAAGCATACCCCACGCCTCCGAAAATGACGGCGGTGGACAGATGCAGCCCTCTGGCGTAGGCGCGGATATTTTCATGAATTTGCGCAGCCAGTTCCCGGGTGGGACTCAGAATAAGCGCCCTTACCCGGCGGCCCGGCGGCTTTCCGGAACGTTTTGAAAGCTGTTGAATAAGGGGCAGGGCGAACGCGGCCGTTTTTCCGGTTCCGGTTTGCGCCAGCCCCATCAGGTCCTTGTTCTGCAGCAACAGGGGGATGCAGGCTGCCTGGATGGGAGTGGGGGTCTTGTACTCCAGATTCTCCAGTTGGCGGAGAATGGGAGCCGACAAGCCAAGCTCCCTGAATGTAGTTGATACCATGTCTGTGGATGTGTCTGTGAACGCGCCTCGGCTGCAATGAACTGACGGAATCACGGCAATAACGGAACAAAAAAGCCCGCAGGAGCGATACTGAAAAGATCAATACGGAGACGCCCGTATTCCGCCAACCGCAAATGACTATCAACAATCAACAACCAAACACCATTCAGCGGGAACGAACTTATCAAAACACGGCGAAAATCTCCTGTCAAGGAAAATAAAAACGTTTGTCCTGTTAGTGTTCCGTATCTCCGCTTCAAAAACAGTTCTTGTCATGATTTTTTTATAGAAATTGAATATGAATAAATTACCGGATGAAGCGGGTGAGGAATCCGCCGTCAACCCTAAATTCTGAATATGAATGACTGATTGATTTCTGGCGGACAATTTAGGGGGGAATACCCAAGAGGCTCTTTTCCTGTTCCGGTACAGGTTTTATCTGCATCAGGGAGCCGGCTGACATGTTAGAGGCCGCATGTCCCAATCAGCGGATTCCTCATCCGTATACTTTCCTTTGAATAGACGATGTTGAATTAGTTATGTCCCTTAAAACAAAGGTAAAGAATGGAATTGGCATTTTTCTTGTCGTGTTGTCCGTATGTTGCGGCAGCCCTCTTTTTGCGGGGCTTCAGCCGGAAGAGGGGATGGATTTGAGCAAACCCCGGATTTGGACGGCGGTGACAGGCCATCAATTAAAGGCAGCGTATGAGGGAGATGGCAACAAAATCCGGTTACTTGCAAATGGTGGAAAAATAAAAACCATTTTACTGGAAAAACTTTCAGAAGCTGATCAGCGGTTATTGGAGCATCTGACGCGGGAGGAAAAACGGAGCGGGGAAGCTGGCTTTCCGGATTCCGGCAGGAATGGCAAGGAGCATCCATTTGTCGGATTTCTTGCTGAAGCGAAACAAAAACGCCTTGATGGAGAAGAAGGTGTGGAATATTACCAGAATCTGATTGATGCTCTTTATGAAGAAATGAAAAAATATGAATTCGGGTATCCGAAAGATTTTATTAAGGAAGATGGTTTGTTCAATATGAAATATTTAAAAAGCGTTCACGGTAGGAAAAAACGAATTTCTGAGCGCGTAAATCTTTTTACGGGAAAACATTTATTTACTCCTTCCTATGGTAATGAACCTCGTTGGGAATGGGTGGATCAGAAAATAAATTTTGTCATAGAAGGAGATCTTATCCGACTTAAACAGCAAGATACTCTGTATGCAAAAAATAAGGAAAAGATGGTGGAATTCGGTATTCTGATTAATAAGAAAAAGCGCAATGCTGAAAACTATAAAGCTTGGTATACGGAAGACAGCAACGATTATTTGTACCGGTTGGAAGCTTGCGTGAATTCATCTGATGACGGCAGGTTCGTCATAGACAGAATGAATAGAGAGGAATGGCTGCATTTATGTGCTCACGATACGAAGAAAGGAATTTTCTATACTTTAAAAATTTTGGTTGATGAAAATGGAAAAATAACAATCAGAAATTCCGAAGAAGGCTCATTCCTGTTTTTTGCCACAGTTCCCAAAAACAGGGGGTCTAAAGATGTTTTTGCTTATCCGAGAAATAATGACAGGCTTGTTTTTAATTCAGTATACAGCATAGCTGTTGCTTTGGGGAGATACGATAGGAACGGCTTTCTTATGGATTTGGAAACGCTGTGGGATGGCGTGGAAAAGAGGGGGCATTATATTAATGCCAAACCTTCGGGCAAACATGATGATCCTTTAAATGTTTTTGCGGAACGCAATGTCAAGGACAGGTAAGGCGGCTTGAGAGCCGTGGAGGCGTTCATCTTCCGGAAGAGAGGATGGACAGCTTGAACGTTCCAAGGCTTCAGCATGTGCAGGAAGGGCGACAGCGGAAGATTCCTCATGCATTCTTTCATACAGGAACCCGGCGGAATGAAATCATGCTCCCGGTATATGAAATGTCCCGGAGAATGAACAATGTTGCCTCTGTCTCCGGACGGATGGGGGAAAAGGCAATTTTCAACGCTGCAGGAATTTGCGGGCGCCCGCGCAGTAAACGGCTCCGGAATAAACGGTCAGGATGACGGAACCCCACAGTGTAACCTGGTACAGCAAGTTGGAAGCGCCGGAACCGTGCCACAGGCAGAGCGCGGCCAGCCGGTCCGTGATGGAAGGCAGGTATTCCGGCGTATGCGTCCATGTCAGGGCCAGCAGGCAGGCGATGCAGAAGGCCAGCTGGAAGGCGGTTTTCCATTTGCCGGACGTTCCCGCAGGGATGATGACGCCATGATCCTGCGCAATCTGGCGCAGTCCGGTGACCAGGAATTCCCTGCTGATGATGAGAATGGTAATCCAGGCGGGGCAGAGCCCTTCGCCCGTCAGGTAAATGAAGGCGGCGGAGACGGCTATTTTATCCGCCAGGGGGTCAATCAGCTTGCCGAAGGTGGTGACCTGATTCAGGCGGCGGGCCAGGTAGCCGTCCAGCCAGTCCGTGCAGGCAGCCAGAATGAACGTGACCAGCGCGGCCAGGTATCCCCAGGAATACCGGTCCGCGACGCTGACTGCTGCCGTAAAGACGACTACCAGGGCAATACGCGTCAGGGTAATGGCATTGGGCAGGTTCAGCATACCGGTTTATTAGGGGACAGATGGCTGCCCGTAGCAAGCTTTTTTGCTGGATTCAGGAATGAAATTTCCGGAAAACGGCGCACGGGAAAAAGCGAAGGGAATACGAAGATACGGGCAGCCGGGCGCATGATGCGTGCGTTTCAGTTCCTGCTTCCCGTTTCTGCTGTTTTGCGGCAATTAATTCCCGATCATTTTGTAGAAGTCTTCCTCGGAAATGACGGGCACGCCCAGTTTGAGGGCCTTGTCCCGCTTGGAGCCTCCTCCGCTGCCTGCCAGGAGGCAGGAGGTGGATTTGGAGATGGCTCCGGTGGCTTTTCCCCCGTGGGAGGCGATAAGCTGTTCAAAGTAATCCCGCGGATGGCTGAGCGTTCCTGTGATGACGAAGGTTTTGCCGGACAGGGAGCCCGCCGGGATTTCGAGAAGGCTGGCCCGGTAAGATTGGGATTGGGGATTGATGCCCAGTCCGTGCAGGACATCCATGGTATGGTTCCCTGCTGCGGAGGCGAAAAAGCTCCGGAGGGATTTGGCCGCCGCCACGCCGATTTCAGAGCCATAGCTGAATTTGGCCGTGTTTTTACGCAGGTAGCCCGTTGCCAGATAGGGAGCGGTCAGGCGGTCGATTTCCTCCATCAGTTCCTGGTGGCGCTCCTGTACCGCCTCTGCGGAAAGCGCGCCTTCCTTCACCGCCTTTTTGTTTTCGCGGGTGTTGGGGTTGGTTTTGGCGGCCTGTTCCACCAGTTCATCCAGGCGGACGATGTCCCGGAGGTAGGGCGAATCCGCCACATGCTTCAGGTCGGGATGCGTGTCCGCCAGCGCCTTGGCGACAACTTCCCCCACCAGGGGAATGCCGAAGGCGATGAGCCAGCGCTCCAGAGGAAGCCCGCGCGCGTTTTGCAGGGCGTCCAGCGCTTTCCGGGCATTCTTCTCCCCGTAACGGCGCGGTTCTTCCGGCGTGCCCAGGTTCAGGTTGGCGAGCTGGTCCGGCATCAGGGAGAAAAGGTCCAGCGCGGAGGACGCCAGTCCGGAGCTTCTCAGCGCTTCCGCCACGGAAGAGCCGATGCTTTCCACATCCAGAGCGGACCGGGAACAGAAATGGGTGATGCCCGTGACGGCCTGCGCGGGGCAGGTGAAGTTGGTGCAGCGCCAGGCTACTTTCCCTTCTTCCTTCATGATGGGGTTGCCGCAGGCGGGGCACAGCCCTTTCGTGGCTTCCAGGATGCTGTAGGGCCTGGCGTCCTGCGGGCGTTTGGAAAGGTTCACTTTCAGAACGGCCGGGATGATTTCCCCCGCCTTTTCCACCAGCACCGTATCGCCTATGCGAACGTCCTTCCGGTCGATTTCATCCTGGTTGTGGAGGGTGGCCCGCGCTACCGTAGAACCGGACAGCAGCACAGGCTGCAATTCCGCCACAGGTGTCAGCACCCCGGTGCGTCCTACCTGCACGACAATATTCAGCAGGGTGGTTTCCTTCTGTTCCGGGGGGAATTTATACGCCGCCGCCCAGCGGGGCGCGCGAGCCGTAGCTCCCAGCGCTTTCCGTGTAGCCGTGGAGCTGATTTTAATAACGGCTCCGTCCGTGCCGTAGGGGAGCGTATGGCGGAGCCTGTCAATATCCCGCACGGCCTGGCGGGTGGATTCCAGGCTGTCCGTGTAATACACCGGCTCATTACAGGGGATGCCGCAATGGCGGAGCATGTCCCAGAAGTCTTTTGCGTCCCTGAGTTCCGGGCCTTCATACGCGCCCAATCCGTGGGCCAGGAAGGCCAGCGGCCGGGCGGCCACCTGCCGGGGGTCCATCTGCTTGAGGGTTCCGGCGGTGGCGTTGCGCGGGTTGGCGAATGCGGGGAGCCCGTCGGCGTCCCGTTCTTCATTCAGTTTGGCAAAGGCTTCATTGGGCATGAAGACTTCCCCGCGCACTTCCAGCACGGGCGGCGCGCCGGGGGGGAGGGTGAGGGGGACGCTGCGGATGGTGCGGACGTTGGCCGTTACGTCGTCCCCCACGTCTCCGTCTCCGCGCGTGGCCGCATAAGCCAGCTTCCCATTGCGGTACATGATGGAAAGGGCCACTCCGTCAATCTTGGGCTCAACGGAGACGGGCACGTTCTCCGTTTGCAGCGCCCTGGACAGCTTATGGTAGAATTCCGCCAGTTCTTCATCCGGTACGGGGGCGTCCCGCTGCTCAAAAATGTCGTCAATAGACAACATGGGCACCGCATGTCTGATCTGGTTGAAGCCCTGGAGAGGGGCGCCGCCTACGCGGCGCGTGGGGGAGTCCGGATCCGACAGTTCGGGATGGGCTTTTTCCAATTTTTCCAGCTCCAGGAACAGGGCGTCATATTCCGCGTCGGAAATCTCCGGTTCCGCCTGTTCGTAATACAGACGGTTGTGGCGGCGCAGTTCGGAACGCAAATAGTCTATGCGGCGGTGAGCGGGGTCCTCCGCGTTTCCGGGGTGGTCGGTGCCGGCATTTTCCCGCGCCTCCCCGGCCCGGGGTGCCGTTTCATTTGTTGCCTGCTGTGAAGGCTGTTTGCCGGCTGCCAGGGAAAAAAGGTCTTCCTCCATAGGAAAAATGAGTGGGGAAAATGGCTATTTGCTCAGTTTGATGACGGAACAGGGAGTTTTGGAATGTTCATGAGCCTTGAACAGGACCGTTCCGTTGACGACGGGAAGGGCGGTGTTGTCCCCCAGAAGCAATGCTTTGGAATAGCCGGCGGGCAGGGTGACGGCTGTTCCCCCGTCATTTTCGTAGCCGGTGGCATCCAGCGGCTGCATGCGGGCGTGTTCCGCTCCCGCCGTCAATTCTTTCATGGTTCCTTCACTGGGCGGCTGGGTCGGCTCCTTGTCCGGCGGGGGAATCAGGAAGACGAAGATATCCCCCTGCCGATTGATGGTGGCAGGCTGGTCCAGCTGCATGAATGCCCGTGTTCCGTACACGGCTTCACCGTTGATGTTGAGCCATCGGCCTACGCCGCGCATGGTGGCGGCCACTTTTTCCGGAATGGTGCCGTCCGCCATGGGATTGACGTTCAGCAGAAGATTGCCTCCCTTGGTAACGCATTCCACCAGTTTTTCAATGATGGTTTCCGGAGATTTGATGTTGGTGTCGTAGCGGTTGTAGCCCCATTTGTCGCTTACCGTCATGCAGGATTCCCAGTCCACGCCGGGATATCCGCGCCGGGGGATGAAGCGTTCCGGGGTAATATAGTCCCCGCAGCGCAGGTCCAGCGTGCCGGCCTGGTTTTTGTTCAGGCCGGAATAAGCGTACAGGCGGTTGTTCATGATGACGCCGGGATTGATGGAGCGCACCATGTCCATCAGTTCCGGCGCCTTCCAGCCTTTGGCCCCCTCCATGGCTCCCTGGGAGTAATCCCACCACATGATGTCGATGGGCGCGTAACGGGTCATCAGCTCCCGGACCTGGGCGTGCAGGTATTTCTGGTAAGCGGCGTGGTCGCGGGGAATGTTTTTCCTGTTAAGCATTGCCGCCTGTCCCGCAGGGTAGCAGAGGTCCGGGCAGATGGTGTTGTCATAGGACGGGTGATGCCAGTCAATGACGGAGTGGTAGAGGCCCACTTTCAGGCCGCGCTTGCGGCAGGAGTCCACATATTCGCGGATGATATCCCGGTTCACGGCGCTTTTGGCGTCGTAATCCGTCAAGGCGCTGTCGAACAGGCCGAAGCCTTCATGGTGCTTGCTGGTGAGCACTACATATTGGCAGCCCGCATCCCGGGCGAGCTGGGCCCATTCTTCCGTCAGGCCTTCCCTGGGCTTGAACAGGGGCAGAGCTTCCGCGGCGTAGGTATCTGTATCCACTTCCACGTTTTTTTGAATCCATTCGGAACCTCCGGGCCTGCCTTTCCATTCCCCGGCCAATCCGGAATACAGGCCGTAATGGATGAACATGCCGAATTTGGCATCCCTCCACCATTCCATGCGCCGGTTGCGTTCCCCCGCCGTTTCCCTGACAGCGGCATGGTTGGCATCCGCAGGGAGGGGGAGGCCGGGCGCTGCTGCCGAAAATTCCGCGGGAACGGTGGCCGGGGAACCCTGCTTCATTCCGCCGTCGCGCAGCCGGGCTGCGAACTGTTCGTCCAGGGCCAGCGCAGGCTGTCCGTTTTCCGTAATGATTTTAGTGGCGGACTGCTGGGCCGGGGCGGGAAGTCCCAGAGTGACGGCCAGGGCGGCAATCGTGGCTATGTTCATGGTTGTTCAGAATGGTGTGAGGCTGGGGGGGAAGGCTGGGGGGGAAGGCTGAACCTGCTTAAATGACGTCCGTATCCGCGTAGCTGCCCAGAATCTTCAGCATGGAGCAGTGCTGCTCCAGCTCCGGAAGGGTTTCCCGTAAGGGGGATTCCTGAATGTGGCCGGCGGCATCTATGTAAAAGACGTATTCCCAGTTGATGACTTTGGACGGGCGGGATTCAATGCGTATCAGGTTATTGTTGTGCCGCTGGAAGCAGTTGACTACTTCCGCCAGGGTGCCGGGTTTATGCTGGATGCGGATGAGCAGGGAGGTGCGGTCCCTGCCGCTGGGCTGCGTTTCCTGGCGTCCGATGACGGCAAAACGGGTGGTGTTGCAGGACTGGTCCTGCACGTCTTCTTCCAGGATGTTCAGGCCGAACAATTCCGCGGCCAGCGGACAGCCGAGGGATGCCGCGCCCATGGCGGCGTTCTCCTTGGCAAGAATGCTGGCTTTCGTGGTGGAGGACGTTTCCACGAGTTCCGCGTTTGGGAAATGCCGCTGGATCCAGTTCCGCGTCTGGCCGAGAACCTGGGGGTGGGAATACAGGATGCGGATGTGTTCCCGCGGAATATCCGCCATCAGGCTGTTGCGGATGTTCAGATTGATTTGAGCGCAGATTTTGAGGGGAGAGGTGACGAAAAGATCCATCACGGCGGTGACGGAGCCTTCCGAAGAGTTTTCCACGGGAACTACGCCGTACTGGGCCTTCCCCCGGTCCACCATGTCAAACACGTCCTTGAAGCTCTGGCACGGAATGAGTTCGCAGCTTTTTCCGAACTGCTTGAGGGCCGCCTGGTGGCTCCAGGTTCCTTTGGGGCCCAGGTAGGCAATGGTCAGGCCGCCTTCCAGAAAGAAGGAGCAGGAAATGATTTCACGGTAAATAGCCTGGAGGGAGGCTTCCGGCAGCACGCCCGCATTCAGGCGGTTCAATTTGTTGAGCAGGGCCGTTTCCCGTTCGGGAACGAAGATGGGGGAATTTTTTTCCTTTTTAATGCGGCCGACTTCATGCACCCATTCGGCGCGTTTTTTTAACAGCTCTACAATTCGGGCGTCCACCTCGTCAATGGCCAGACGCGCTTTTGTCAGGGCGATGGTCTGTTCATCCGTATTTCCGCTTTTTTGCTGCCTGGGGGGATTGTCCGGAGAGGCGTCCTCCCCGTGGTGCGTGGTCTCCATGTCTCTGTGAAAGCTGTGTGGTTAAAGCCGTGTCAGGGTAGCGGTTCCGGGGGGGCAAATCAAGATTAAAGGGGAGGTCTCCGCCGCGGATTCTTCTTGCATGCCCGGAAGATGCCGGGCAGGTTCATTTCTCCTTGATTGATGAAAAGAATATTGTTCCCGGCTGACTGTGACCGTGGACGCTCCTGCCGGAAAGGGGGCGTAAGAAGGTGAACGGCGGGTCTGTTGCCGCATCTTTGTCCGCAAGGATGGTGTCGCCGGATGACGGCGGATTGCTGACGAAGGCCGGGCCAGCTCTGGGATTTGAATATGGCGCTTTCCCGTATTCTGTCCGTTGAAGCGGCTTCCGCTGCCGGGAAATGGCGGGGAGGTTTAGTTCCGTCCCCCGTCTTCCTGTACCGGGCGCGGCTCCGGGATGGCCCCGTAAAGCCCGTTGGGGAAGAGCTGGAGCCACGGCGTGTATTCCGGCGGGACGGGCGCTTCGAAATCCATGCGCTTTCCCGTGCGCGGGTGGTCGAAGCCCAGCCGCCACGCGTGGAGCATGAGTCTGCCGGGTTTTGCCTTTTGCCGGGCGGGTTTGGCGTAAATGGGATCCCCGATGAGCGGATGGCCCAGATGGAGCATGTGCACGCGTATCTGGTGGGTTCTGCCCGTGTGCAGCGTGCACAGAACCAGGGAGGAGTCCGTGGACGGGTCTGCGCAGAGCAAATCGTAGTCCGTAATGGCGGCTTTCCCGGAACCGGGATTGACTACTGCCATTTTCAGGCGATTGACGGGATGGCGGCCGATATGGGTGAAGACCGTGCCGGAACTTTGGGAAGGAATACCCTGGACGACGGCCAGATAACGCTTTTCCGTGCTTCGGGCCGCGAACTGCGCCGTCAGGGACTGGTGGGCGCCGTCATTTTTTGCGATGACTAGGCAGCCGGAGGTGTCCTTGTCCAGGCGGTGGACGATGCCCGGGCGTTCCACTCCGCCGATGCCGGAGAGGTCCCCGCAGTGGTGGAGCAGGGCGTTTACGATGGTGCCGTCCGGGTTGCCGGCCGCGGGATGCACGACCATGCCGCTTTCCTTGTTGATGACTACCACGTCTTCATCTTCATACAGGATGTCCAGGGGGATATCCTGAGGCTGGGCTTCCGCCGGTTCCGGTTCCGGAATGCGGACGGTGATGGAATCACCGCGGGAGACGGGGTTTTTAGGCTTGGCGGGAGAGCCGTTGACCAACACATCCCCGCTTTTGATCAGGCTCTGGATCCTGGAGCGGGAAAGCTCCGGAAGGTGGGCGGCAAGGTATTGATCCAGGCGGATTTTCCCGTCGGCGTCGTCCGTAGTCAGATTCATGTTCCGTGGCGTTTGGTCAATGGCTGTAGGCGGAGGGAGGCAGGTCAATAAAGGTATAATCCAGCCCGTAAACATCCTTGAGAAGAAGCCCCAGGGCCTTTACGCCGAACGTCTCCGTAAAGTAGTGGCCGCCGAAGACCAGATTGACGCCCAGTTCCTGGGCCAGGGGGATGTTCCAGTGGGAGCCTTCCCCGGTCACGTAGGTGCGGCAGCCGAGGGCCGCTGCCTGGGCAAGATCGTCTCCCGCGCCTCCGGTACAGATGAAGACATCTCCGGCCGGAGCCTCCGGGGAATCTTTCCAGAAGGCCTGCACGGGCGCACCGAGGACGATTTCCAGTTTTTGCTCCAATTCCGCGCATGTACCTGGAAATTCTCCGTGCGTACCGAGGGAAACGCCGTGGTAGTCCAGCCCATCATGGGAACATGGCTGGAGGCCGCAGGCCTTCGCCAGCAGGGCATTGTTGCCGTATGCGGGGTGGACGTCCAGAGGAAGGTGGGCGGCGTAAATCGCCAGGTTCCCGTCCATGGCGGCTTTCAGCTTCCGGTAGGCGATGCCGGTAATGGGCTGCATGGGCTGCCAGAAAATGCCGTGGTGAAGAAGGAGCAGGTCCGCACCTGTTTCCAAGGCCGCATGAATGGCCTTTTCTGAGCCGTCCACGGCGGCGGCCACCTTGGAAACGGTGCCCCCGTTTTCCAGTTGAAGGCCGTTCAGGGCGCGGGGGGCGTCCGGAATGGAATTCACGGAGAGGATTCCGTCCAGAAAGGAGATGGCGGTGTGCAGCTCAATCTTGCTCATGCGGGAGGAGTGGTTAGTTGTCTTCCGAAAGGCTGGCGCCGAGCAGACGTACGGCGTCCATGTTCAGAATAAAATAATTCGGGGTTGTATTTACTCTGCCGTAATAAAATCTGCTGTATCCGGCCTCTCCCGCCGGGGCGATTTCCAGCGTGATGACTTTGTCCTCCGTTTCCGGTTCCGGGGCAAAGGTAATGTCGCTGGAACCGGATTGGGCCTGCACGGGGGCCGCCTCCTTGTAAGACTGGAGGATGAGTTTCAGGCGGAAAACGGGATTTTTCAGGGCTTCATGCGCTGTGGCGTCCGTATAGGGGAGCCAGGCGCTCACCTCCATTTTTTCCAGTTCATCCAGATAGCGGTTGGCTCGGTTCGGGTTGATATTCAAGGTTTCATCCTTCCCGTCTTTGGAGGCTGTCCAAGAATCGTCCAGACGGTCGAATTTCAGAACCAGGGGGCCTCCGGAACCGATGCGTTCCAGTTGCATTTCTCTGAGGTCAAACCTGCTGAAGGAAAAAAGCCTCTTTTTTTTCCAGGCCAGTGCATCCGTCAGCAAATCCTTCATGTAGGCGTTGTCCAGTATGGCGACGGTGGGTTTTCCGGCCTGGCGGGCATACCAGGAACCGTCCGCACCCTTGGAGAAAAACACCGTCACGGGGGGGCGTGGCTCTTCACCGGGCTTGGGCAGAAGGGACATGGTGAGCGTCATTCTGGGATTATCCAGCCCGTACACGGAAAGGTCCGTAACTTTGTCCGAAGCGAAGCCGGCCACTTTTCCCTGTTTAACGGTTTTCAGCAGAGAAATGAGATGCTCCGGATTAGCTTCCTGGTAACGGGCGCCCTCTGCCGTGTACAGCCAGGTGGGCTTGATGCCTTTTTTCTCATCCCCCTGAATGAAGCGGGCGATGGTAGGGTAATCCTGAAAACTTTTACGGATGGAAAGGCCGGTAATCTTGTAATCCCCGATGTCCGTCAATTGCTTGGAACGCAGAAGGCCCAGATCCAGCGGAATATTGCGTACGCCGGGAACTTCCTTGTTGGTTTCCGTCGTTTGCGCCAATTCAAAGACGGCCTTACGGTCGGAAACGGTGGCTTTGACCAGTTCGGACAGGCTTCCGTTGTCCGAGGGAGGATAAATCCGGAGCGTGACGGGCTGTTCCTCCATTTGCAGGGATTTGCCGTCTTCTGAAAGACGGCCTGTGAAATTCCTGATGGAAACGGAGGTGATCTGATCATCCGTCATGTCCGGTACGCTTGTTTCCTCCGGGTTGTACACGCGAACGGCGGTCAGCTTTTGGAGCGTGCCCAGCAGCACATCCATCATGGCCGGGTCCGTATCCAGAGAAAGGGGATACGTGATTTTCCAGGGAGAGCCGGGAGTCTCGCGTTTCAGGGCGATGCGCTGGCCCCGGTTGTTGATTTCAATGGAGGCGGGCATGGCCGGATGCAGGAGCAGGGGACGATGGTCCCGAAGCTGGCGGATACCGGATTTGAACAGAGGAAGGATGTTGCCGGTGCCCACCAGAATGCGGGTGTCCCGTCCGTAGAAATCCGTCTGCATATAGGTGGTGTCATCCGTGGTCTTGTTCTCCGGATCGTCCACCAGCCAGGGCGCCGCGGAACCCAGCGTATAGCGCGCTACGGTGGAGGAACGCTTTCCGTCGTCGCTCATTTCCTTGAGAGTGATGGTAACGGGGGTGGTCTTTACGCCGAATTCCTTCAGGGAAGCGGAATCAATTTTGTGCAGAGGCAGCGCGTCCACAATGCTGGTGGAATACGTGTACTGGAGAATGGCCGCCGCCGCGCGAGGGTCCATACGGTCGTTCCAGGGTTTTTCGCACCACCAGACGCCGTTGGGCTTACGGCGGAATTCCGCGACATCCCCCACGCAATTGATGCGCATCCAGGAAACCTCGTTCATTTCTTCCCGGGTGTATGGGAAAAGCCGTTCTCCGGAACTGAAGGCGGTGCGCCCGATGATGCGGGACAGGTTGCCGTCAATGGTGAGGAGCACCGCCGCGCCGACAGAAGCGAGGGTGATGAGGATGAGAAGGATAAAGCGGAATGTGCGCATGTGCTTCCGGTAATGGGCGTGGATGGGGTTAATGACGGCGAGTGTTCCAGATAATCAGGGCGATCAGCAGCGCCAGCAGGGGAAGGCCGATATTCGTCAGGAGTTCCAAAACGCCCAGGGCGTTGCGGTCCAGATTCAGCTTGACGGTCAGGTCATGGCGAGAACCGAGGCCGCGCAATTCTTCACGGTCCGTCATCCAGCCGATCAGCGTGCGCATGAAATCCCTCTGCTCCGGTTTGATTTGCCGGGGCTGAAGCAGGTCCGTATTGCCAAGCAGAACCAGGCGTCCGGTAGTCTTGTTCTGGTTCACGTCTCCGGCATTCCCCCGGATAAGGGCCGCGCCGATCATCAGAGGCCCCGGATTGTCTTCCCTTGCGTCGAACTTGGCTGGGAACTGGTTGTATTTGGTTTCTCCGTAATAATCCTCCGTAGTCACCAGAAGGGGATACGGCGTAATGCGCTTCTGTTCCATGGCCGCGTTGTCGGAATCCAGAATGAGGGAGATGCTCTCCCCTTCCAGTCCGGTGCTGGAATTCCAGAATTCACGGGTGCAATTCAGGGAGGGGGCGAAAATGGAGTTAATTTCAAAAACGGAACGGTTGCTCCTGTTGCGGAGCATCACGCGGTCATTCTGGGGCCGCAGCCCCTGTTCGCGGAGAAAGCGGTAAAGCTGTTTGGGGGTGTCATTCTGGGGTTCCAGCATGATCAGAATGGCGGCGTTCGGTCGCGCCCAGTACCGCTGGAGCACTTCCGCCTCCTGCGGGGACAGATCATACCTGGAACCGATAATCATGAATCCTGCGGCATCTTCCGGAATCTCTTCCAGACCGCTCATGCGGATGGGCACAAGCTGCAGGTTGACGGAACGGCAGATTTTGCCCAGCGTCGTGAAAATGCTTTCCTCCTGGTTGTTGCTCAGGGTTTCGTTGAAGTTGCTCTTGTCCGCCGCGATATAGATTTTACGAGGTTCGCCGTTGGCCGCTCCGTAAATGCCGGCAGTCATCATGTCTTCAATCTGGAGCGCCACCGCCTTCATGCTTTTGCCGTCCGGCCCGGGGGCGTACACTACGAAGGCGTCTCCGGGCAGGATGCGCACGTGGGCGGCGTCCGCCTGGGTGCCTTCAAACGTCTTGAGTGCTTTTTCCGTATCTTCCCGGGCATCAATGATGACCAGGTTCTTCTTGAATTCAATTCCGTAGATATTGGAGATTTCACGGGCCTTGTTCGGCTGGCGGAGGGGATCCACGTACTCCACTTTCACCTTGCCGTTGGAATAACGTTCGTATTCCTCAAGAAGAGAACGCATACGGGTGTAGTTCTGCGTGGTGCGCAGGAAAGCGAACGTGATTTTGACGGGGGTTTTGCGCTTCTGGATTTCCGGGGACTGGAGCATGTTGATGCTCTGACGGGATATTTCATAGCGCTGGTCTTCCGTCAGGTCCCGGCGGTAATACTCGTGGCAGCCCACGTAATTCAGGCATACGACGATAAGGAACAGCAGGAAAAGCTTGATCCAGGTCATCCAGGGGCGTTTGACCTTGCGGGAGGCGGGCTGGGAGGCTTCCGCGGCCGCGGCGGGGGTGTCTGGTGTTTCGCTCATAGATAGATAAAAATAAAAAAGGGTGAAGGCAGAATGAATCAGTGTTTCCAGCGGCGGTGGTCAATGATGCGGATGGTGACGGCCAGCGTCAGAACCGTCATGGTCAGGTAAAATATGACGGGGCGCGTGTCAACCAGCCCGGCGGAAAAGCGGTCCAGATGTTCCGAGCAGGACATGTAGTGGAAAATCCCCGCTGCGGGAAATTCCCCCCACACCACGGGAATCAGCCCCATGAAGAAAATCAGAACCAGCAGGCCGATGGTGATGATGCCGGAAATAATCTGGCTGCCCGTCATGGAAGAGGCGAAAATGCCAATGGCCGTGAACCAGGCGCCGATCAGCAGCAGAATAGCGTATGCCCCGGCCCAGTCCGCAAGGCGGTAGGGAAGAACCATGCCCGCATCATACCCGTAAATCCACTGTACAATCAGGTTGGACCAGTCCGCCAGGAGGGGGTATAGCAGCATGGGCAGCCACAAGATGATGTAAAAAGCGTACGCGGAGAAGTATTTTCCCAGGACCACCTGCCATGTCTTGATGGGCGTGGTAAGCAGGGATTCCAGCGTTCCCGTCTTTTCCTCCTCCGCCAGGGAACGCATGGTGAGCAGAGGGAAGATGAACAGGAAGTAAAACCAGAACATGGGAGAATGCAGGATGAAGAACAGGATGCCTTCCTTCTGCGGGGCCAGTTGAAAAGCCTTCAGCGTGCCGGACAGGGAGACGCTCTGAAGGGCCATGACGAAAGCCAGGATAACCCATCCGTACGGAGTCATTACGTAGCTTCTGAGTTCTTTTCTGAAAATGGTAAGTACTGGAGACATGGGGAGAAAAGGGAAATGGGAGGTGGTGGATGGGCGGGGATGGAAAATGGGGGTTAATCTTTACGGGTCATTTCCACGAACACTTCTTCCAGCGTGGGGGTGTGGCGGTAAATATGGCGCAGGGGGCATCCCTGTTCCGCAAGGAGGCGCGCGGCCTTTTCACGGGTATCCGTCCCGGCCTCCGCGCGTACGGTCAGCGTATGCCAGCCGTCGGCGTCCGTTCCTTCATGGATGACCTTCTTCACATGTTCCAGATTTTCCAGTTTCTGCGTAATCAGGGCCAGGTCTCCCCGGAATTCCAGCGTAATCTTGCCGGCGGCCCGGAGATTGGCCGTCAGGTTGGAGGGGGTATCCGCCGCCTTGATAGTTCCCTGGTCAATGATGATGACCTTGTTGCAAATCATTTCCACCTCACTGAGAATGTGGGTGGAAAGAATAATGGTGTGGTTGGCCGCCAGACCTTTGATTAGCTCTCGTATCTGGCGTATCTGGTTGGGGTCGAGACCGTTGGTAGGTTCGTCAAGGATCAGCAGGTCCGGTTCCCCCAGCAGGGCGTCCGCCAGGCCTACGCGCTGGCGGTAGCCTTTGGAAAGGGTGCGGATCATCTTGCGGCGCACGGGATCCAGGCCGCATTGTTCTACAACCTTGGAGACGGCAGGCCAGATCTGCTTGGAAGAGATGCCTTTAAGCCTGGCGCGGAATTTCAGGTATTCCGTGACGCGCTGGTCGTCGTAAAGGGGCACGTGTTCCGGCAGGTAGCCCAGATGTTTGCGAGCCTCCAGGGGATTTTTCACAATGTCAAACCCCGCAATCGTGGCTGTGCCGGAAGTGGGGGGCAGATAGCCGGTCAGCATGCGCAAAGTCGTGGTCTTGCCTGCGCCGTTCGGCCCCAGGAACCCTACGATTTCCCCCTTTTCAATCTGGAAGGAGGCATTCTTTACCGCTTGAAAGCGGCCAAACTCTTTGGAAAGCTGGTCGGCGTGGATCATGAAATCAATGGGAACAGGGTGATTCTAATCCAAACCGCTTTCGCCTCAAGCTTATTCTCCCCTGCGCCGCGGAAGCGCTTCTTCCGCCTGAAAAGCCATGGGGGCTAACGGGACCGATGCTTTTCCTGTCTGGCCGGGAGGGAATGAAGATAAGGAAATCAATCCCTCAACTCTTCTTCCAGCCTCTGGACGATGTCCCTCACGCGTACATCTTCTTCCATACGGGAGGCGACCAGCTTATTCGCATGGATGACGGTGCCGTGGTCCCGGCCGCCGAATGCCTGGCCGATATCTTTCAGGGAGCGTTCCGTCAGGCGGCGGCTCAAGTACATGGCGATCTGGCGCGGAAAGGCGATGCTGTTGGGGCGGCGCTTGCCGGTCAGATCGCTGACCTTGAGTTCGTAAAAATCCGCCACGCGCTTCTGGATGGAATCCACGGTCAGGATGCGGCTTGTTTCTTCCCGCAGGATGTCGCGTAGAAGCTGCTCAATTTTGGCGATGTCAGGCATGTCTCCGGACAGGGAAGTAAAGGTGGCTACACGGAGCAGTGCGCCTTCCAGACGGCGCACGCTCTTCTGGATGCGGCTGGCCAGAAACTCCAGAATTTCGTCGGATACGTTCATGCCAGCCCGGTCGCGCTTGCTGCGCAGGATTTCCAGCCGTGCGTTGTCGTCCGGAAGGTTCAATTCTACCGTAAGTCCGGATTCCAGGCGTGCCGCCAGCCGGGGATCCAGATTGGAAATATCGCATGCGGCGGCGTCTGCGCAAATCACGATGGTTTTGTGGGCATGGAACAGTTCGTCAAACGTATGCAGAAATTCCTCCACCGTTTTTTCCTTGCCGGAAATAAACTGCACGTCGTCCACCAGCAGGACGTCAGCCTTGCGGTACTTGCGGCGCAGTTTGGTGAAGCTTTGTCCGTTCTGGGTCCGGGAAGCGTCAATAAATTCATTGGCGAACTGTTCGCCCGTGACGTACACCACATTGGTGGATGAATCCTGATGAAGCACCTCATGGCCGATGGCCTGGAGCAGATGGGTTTTGCCAACGCCGGATTTTCCGTACAGGAAAAGCGGATTGAACAGGGCCCGTTCCGACTGTGCGGCGGACAGCCCTGCCTGATAAGCAAAGCGGCTGTCTTCATAAACCACAAACGAATCGAACGTATATAAGTCATTCAGGCATGCCCTGGCGGCCGGTGTGCGCTGTTTTTTTGCCGGTGCGGCCGGGGAATCCGCCGTCTGCGGCGTTTTGGCCCGGGAGGAAGCCTTTTGCGGCTGGCCTTCTGCAGCGGGCATGGAAGCCACTTCATCCGTGCAGATGAACTTTATCTGGCGTTCCGTGCCCAGAGCCAGCATGGCGGCCTGCTTCAGCTCCGGCGTATAGCTGTTTTCCACCCAGAGGGCGGCCATAGGATCGTCGCACACCAGCGTCAGCGCCTTCCCTGAATCCTCCAGCAGGGAAAACTTGGGAAACCACAATCCATAAACCTCCGGGGACATGATTGTTTGCAAGGCTCCCGTGATTCTGGACCAGGTGGCTGACAGTTCTGATGGCGGCGTCATTGTTATTGGAAATAAAAGATGTTGCTGGTTAGAAATAGCCGTAAGGCGTTCCGTCCCGCTACGAGGCCGCCCGCGGATGGAACCGGATCAGGTTCATCCGCAGCCGTGACAGCTCGTGGCGTCCATCGGGGTGGAGAAGGCGAACTCATCCGCTTTCAGCTCGACACCCCGGTTGACGGGAGCGCCAAATTACTGATTTGCGCCTAAGGAAAAAATATCTTTTTGAAACAGCGCGAGTCATCGTTCCTCGGCCCTACGTTCCACGGGGGTTCCACATGAAAAAATATTTTGTTCTTGCTTCCTCCGATAATTTAGTCCTCCTGAGTATATTTTCTGTGTAATTTTATAAATTATTTATTGTCAATATATTATGGTTTTGTTACAGGCTTGGGTGACGAAAAGGACATGATTACACCGCCGGAAATCAACCACTTACAGGAACCGGATTGGAACTGCACGGGAAGATGCAGAAGGGAGGCGTTCCGCATGGTTGACAACAGACGGCCGGAAACCTAACGTGGGCTGCATCATGGAACAAATGGAACAGCCAGAGGAAGCATGCCTGTCTCTCTGCCGGGGGAAATTTCTGGAACTCCTGAAAGAGGGAAGGTGGGAATACGTGCGCCGGGTGAATGCCAGCGGAGCTGTTATGATCGTGGCCGTGACGGAAGAAGGAGAACTGCTTCTGGTGGAAGAATACCGTGTTCCCCTGCATGCCCGGACCGTAGGGCTGCCTGCGGGTATTTCCGGGGATGAAGGGGAGGAAAGCTCGCTGCAGTCCGCCCGGCGTGAACTGGAAGAGGAAACCGGGTACCGGGCGGATTCCTGGACGTATCTTCTTGCGGGGCCTTCCTCTCCGGGATTGACTACGGAAATGGTATCTTTCTATCTGGCGGAAGGCCTGCATCGAATATCGGAAGGAGGCGGTGTGGCCCACGAAAATATTACTGTGCACCGCATTCCTCTTACTCTGGTGCATGACTGGCTGATGGAGCAGATGGAGCAGGGAAAAGTGGTGGATCCGAAAATCTTTATGGGTCTCTATTTCCTGTCCCGCTCTGTCAATGGCATGGGGCTGGAGGAATAATCATACCCTGCGTTGTAAATGTCGGTATGCAGGAAATGGTCCGGGACGCGGGCCATATGAGACGGTTGAGTGGAAAAATGATTCATCAGTAATGATTTCCCCGGAGGGAAAGGCGGATTGTCATGATAAAATGCTCCTGAACCATAAAAAAATCTGGACATTCTTTCCAATCCGGGCTAAATATCTCCCCGCCTTACGGCATCAACCACTTAACGGCAGGGTAGCTCAGTGGTAGAGCAGAGGACTCATAAGCCTTTGGTCGGGTGTTCAAATCACCTCCCTGCTACCATCTTTAAAGCCCCTTAAATCCAACGGTTTAAGGGGCTTGTTACTTTTAGAGCATAGTTTATATTCCATGCTGGAAAACAGTGAAAAAGGGTATCATATGGTCAAAAAAGCATGCACAATGATGCACAGCTTGGTTGACGATTGGAAGCCGCGCCCCAGCGCTTCCCGCCCTGGAAAACCGTGGCGGGTTGTCATCCCTGAGCGCATATCCCACGCGGGGATATGAATGTTGGATTGGAGTTCCTCTTGTGAGAAGCTGCGCTTTCTTTTCTCAAGATTTTGCCGTTTAGGACACCGCATGAAGTTAAAGCTCCGGCGCCGGGCGGATGCGGGAAAATAAAAAAATCATTGTTTTTGGCCATGCGGCGGAGGAGACAGGGGGGAATGGGTTTTAGATGCTGCGGCGTATCATCAGAGCAGTTAAACCAAAAAGGTCCGGAGAAGCCGCAGCCGGGAACAGTTGCCCGCCCGTTTGGACCAGTGAATTCCGCCCATAAGCAGGAACGGGGCAAGATTGGTCAATAGAAAACTATTTCAGCCTTAACCCGAAAACCCCGGATTTGCGGCCGCTGAGTTCCAGGGTGCGCAGACGTTCCGGAGGCAGGCTGTCGCGGGAAAATTCCGCGTAATGCATGCGGTCCCGGAAGTAATGGACGGCGCTTTGGGAGAGGGCGAAGATGAATTCCATTCCCATTTCTTCCGCTTTTCTTTTGGCAAATTCACATAGTGCGCGGCCATAGCCGCGTCCTTCATGGCGGTGCTTGATGTACAGGCAGCCCAGTTCCGCGCTGTGGTGCTCCGGGTAGGGATAAACGGCAACGCAGCCCACGATGCTGTCGTCCAGGGTCAGCACGTAGTAACTGTCCATTCTGGCGGCAATGTCTTCGTAATTCCGGTTGACTAATTTGGAGTCCACCACGGAACGGGCGATCATGGAGAGAAGCTCCGGAATATCTTCTTCTTTCAGCGGGCGTATTTCCCGGTAGGAGTCCGTGTGAACCATGGTGCCTACGCCTTCTTCGGAGAAAAGTTCCTCCACCAGCACGCCGCGCATTTTCCCGTCCAGCAGGTGTACGCGGGGGATTCCCGCCCGGCAGGCTTCCGCCGCCTGGTCAAGCAGTTCGCGGTGGGTTACGTTTCCTGCCAGTTCCGCTACTTCCGATTCCAGAATGGCGGCAATGGGGCGTCCGTCCAGGGACGGAACCTTGTGGTCATTGAGCAGGGCGATGTATTTGGAGGCTCCCAGGCTGAAAGCCATATGGACGGATTCCGGGTCAAAGGAGCCGGAACGGCCGGAAGCCACCACGGGAATTTGGTGACGCCCCAGAATTTCCCGGACTCTTTCCCGGACAAGCTGGCCGCCCTTCAATGGCGCTTCCACCAGGGCGGAGCGCATTTCACAGACGCGCGTGTGTTCGTACAGCGCGGAGGCGTCCGCCCCTTCCACAATCAGAACGGGCCTGACGCCTATTTCCTGCAGTACATCCAGGTCCAGCAGGGCGTCCACCAATTCCCCGGAATCCACCAGGGGGCGTTCCACATGCACGGCAAAGATTTTATCCCTGAAGTACGGAACATACTCCAGCACGGAACGGACATTGGCGGATTTGTTGGGAGGGAGCGTAGCCAAGGCGGACCGGAAGTTTGGGGCCGGGGAAAACGGACATTCCCGTTTCCCCCGGCCTGTAAGTGATGCGCGGCTTTTTTAGAATGTACGGGTATCCGCGGAATCCCGGTTGTCCATGGTTTCCGCAAAGTCCTGGGAGTCCAGAGTGACGGCAATTTCTTCCCCTTCTCCGGGGACCGGCGTTTCCGCCGGTGCCTGGGGGGCTTCTTCCTTGCGGAGCACGACGCTGACCTTGCGCTTGGGCATGACCAGTTTGGGTTCCGCCACGGCTGGTTTGTAACCTTCTCCGATGGTGGTGGCGTCGGAAATGACGGCCGGGGCCTGTTCCGGTTCCGCCTGCCGGGCGGATTGTTGTTCACGTGCCCGGGAGACTTGTTCCCTCAGGGCGGAGAGCAGGTCCGAAGGCATGCCGTCAAAGCCGATTTCCGGCAGGCTGGTTCCGCCTTCCTGGTTTTCGTCGGAAGATTCAAACTGGGGCAGGCTGGCCAGGAAGTCCTCAAAGGCGTCCAGGTTGGTGGTGCTCTTGAAGAGGTTGCTGATGGCTTCGCTCTTGATGCTTTCCATCAGGGTGATGAAGAGATCGTAAGCTTCCGATTTGTATTCCACCAAGGGGTCTTTCTGCCCCTGGGCGCGGAGGCGCACGCCTTCCCGCAGGGAGTCCATGTTGTACAGGTGTTCCTGCCACATTTTGTCAATGGCCCCCAGGATGATCTGGCGTTCCATGTGGTCTAGGTATTCCGGGCGTTCGCGGGAAGCCTTGTCTTCATAAGTGGCCTTGACCTTGTCAATGAGGAAGGCAATGGTGTCGTCTATGGGCCGTTCTTCCAGCTTGGCGGCCTCCGCCGTGAGCCCCAGCGGGAAGGAGGCGTTCATCCAGGCGAGCAATTCGTCCGGGTGGGTGACGCCTTCCGCATCCGGGTCCAGGAATTCATGGGCGCGCGTGGCGATTACTTCTTCCAGAATATCGTAAATCATTTCGCGCGGGTTTTCCGTGGAAAGCACTTCATTCCGGTATCCGTAAACGATTTCGCGCTGCTTGTTCATTACGTCATCATAGTCCAGCACGTGCTTGCGCCACATGTAGTTGCGCTGTTCCACCCGTTTCTGGGCGGATTCCACGGATTTGTTCAGGAAACTGTGTTCCAGCGCTTCACCGTCGGCTACGCCCAGGCGTTCCATCATCTTGGTCATGCGTTCCGCCGCGCCGAAGTTGCGCATCAGGTCGTCTTCAAAGGAGATGAAGAACTGTGAGGCGCCGGGGTCCCCCTGGCGGGAGCAGCGGCCGCGCAGCTGACGGTCAATGCGGCGGGATTCATGGCGTTCCGTACCCAGGACGAAGAGGCCGCCGAGGTCGGCTACGCCTTCGCCCAGCTTGATGTCCGTGCCGCGGCCCGCCATGTTGGTGGAGACGGTGACGGCTCCGCGCTTGCCGGCCTGCGCCACGATTTCCGCTTCGCGCTGGTGGTTTTTTGCGTTCAGAACTTCATGGGGGATTTTGGCCCTCTTGAGCATGCGGGAGAGCGTTTCGGAGGCGTCCACGCTGGCCGTGCCGATCAGGATGGGCTGGCCTTTGTCGTGAAGTTCCTGGATTTTGTTGACCACCGCATTGAATTTTTCACGGCGGGATTTGAAGATGAGGTCATTCTGATCCTTGCGGATGCAGGGGCGGTTGGTCGGGATGGGAAGAACGTCCAGCTTGTAAATATCATGGAATTCCGCGGCTTCCGTTTCCGCCGTGCCGGTCATGCCCGCCAGTTTTTTGTACAGGCGGAAGTAGTTCTGGATGGTGATGGTCGCGTACGTCTGGTTTTCCCGCTCCACTTCCACGCCTTCCTTGGCTTCCACCGCCTGGTGCAGACCGTCGCTCCAGCGGCGTCCCGGCATTTCACGGCCCGTATTCTGGTCGATGATGATGACCTTGCCTTCCTTGACGACGTATTCCACGTCTTTTTCGTAAATGCAGTAGGCCTTCAGCAGCTGGGAGGTGGTGTGCAGGCGCGCTCCCGTTTCGTCAAGCTGTTTGGTCAGTTCATTTTTGCGGCGCAGTTTGTCTTTTTCCGTCAGGCGTGGATCTTCGTCCATTTCCGCAAAGGCGGTTCCCAGATCCGGCAGCACGAAATCTTCCGGATGGCCGGGGGAGATGACTTCCCGGCCTTTTTCCATCAGGTCGGCGTCGTGGGTTTTTTCATCCACGGTGAAGAACATTTCCTCCTTCAGCTTGTAGAGTTCCTTCTTGCGGGTATCCTGGTAAAGGGTCAGTTCATATTTTTCCACGATGCGGCGCAGCTCGGGATCCTGCATGGCGCGCAGGAAGGCGCGGTGGCGGGGCTGGCCCATTTTTACTTTGAACAGGCAGCGGCCCACTTCTTCCGTGCGGCCTTCTTCCTGGGCTTTCAGGGCCTGGGCCATCAGTTCGTTGCAAAGGTCCGTCTGGGCCTTCACCACGCGTTCAATGGCGGGGCGCAGGGTATCGTACTGCTGTTCCCGGGTGACGACCGCAGGGCCGGAAATGATGAGGGGGGTGCGGGCTTCGTCAATAAGGATGGAGTCCACTTCGTCCACAATGGAGAAGTAGTGCCCGCGCTGCACCTGTTCGGACTTGGAGGTTGCCATGCCATTGTCGCGCAGGTAGTCGAAGCCGAATTCGGCGTTGGTGCCGTAAGTGATGTCGCAGGCGTATTGCTCCCGGCGGAGCTGGGAGGGCATCATGCTCTGGATGCAGCCGACAGTCAGCCCCAGGAACTGGAAGAGCATGCCCATCCATTCCGAGTCGCGGCGCGCCAGATAATCGTTCACGGTCACCACATGCACACCCATGCCGGTCAGGGCATTCAGGTAAACGGGGAGGGTGGCGACAAGCGTTTTCCCTTCCCCCGTGGCCATTTCCGCAATGTAGCCGCGGTGCAGGGCAATGCCGCCCAGCAGTTGCACGTCAAAGTGGACCATGTCCCAAACCTGTTTTTGACCGCAGATATCGCGTTCTTCCCCGCAGAGCAGGCGGGCGCCGTGTTTGACGGCGGCGAAGGCCTCCGGCAGTATCTGGTTCAGGTAGCGTTCCCGCAGCTTGTCAAACTGGGGCGTAATGTTGTTCCAGGCGGCTTTCCCTTCTTCAATGGAGGCGGGAGTGGCTTCCACCGCGGGGAGGGAAGCGAATTCGCTTTTCAGGGATTCAAAACGGGCGTTCAGTTTGGCGGCTATTTCCTCCAGCTCTTCCCTGGGCGCGGCTTCCACAATGCGCACGGGGGGCAGATCCATGGGGAGGAAGCGATGGAGGTACCCTTGCCATTCCCTCGTTTTCTCAAGCAGGAATTCCTGTCCCTTGCCGTTCCATGATTCTTCAATGGAGACGATTTGTTCCACAATGGGGCGCAGACGGCGCACTTCACGCTGGTTTTTGGTGCCGACAATCTTGGTTAGAATCCACTTAATCATCTTTGTCTTGTTGAAAATTGACGAGGTAGAGTCGCTTTCAGCGGTCTAAGAATCGAAAAATACTAGCGGCTGCCGGAAGAAATGCAAGCACGGCCCTCCATTTGTGCTGATGATGACGTAATAGGCAGGTTGGACCTGGCCGGACTCCTCTGGAAACCCGGATTCATGACAGGCGCTTCTCTTGGAATGATTCCAAATTGATGATATTCTTTCTCCATGAGTCATTGTGAGGATGGGCGCATCCGCATCCGCGGCGCCCGTGAGCATAATTTGCAGAATGTGGATGTGGACATTCCCCTGGGGCGGCTGACGGTGGTGACGGGTCCTTCCGGATCGGGGAAAACAAGTCTGGCCATGCACACGCTGTATGCGGAAGGCCAGCGGCGTTATATGGAAACCTTTTCCCCGTACGTGCGCCAGTTCATGGACCGCATGGACAAGCCGGATGTGGACGCCATAGAGAATATTCTTCCGGCCATCGCCCTGCATCAGCGCAACTCCGTCAGGACATCCCGCTCCACGGTGGGGACCATGACGGGGCTGAATGATTACTGGAAGTTTGTTTTCGCCCGTCTGGCCGTGGGCATTGACCCGGAAACAGGGCGGGAAATCAAGCCGGAAACGCCAGGTACCATTGATGAAAAGCTGCATGCGGAATTCCCTGCCGGAACGGAAGTGATGGTTTGCCTGGAGGTGGCGCGGCCCGAATCCGTGGATCTTCCCACGTTGAAAAGGAATCTGGTGGCACAGGGGTATTTGCGCGCTTTTGCGCATGGAGAGATCCTCCGGCTGGAAGATGAGGATTGGACGCTGGAGGAAGGAGAACCGCTGCTGGTGGTTCAGGACCGTGTGAGGCTGTCGGAAGACCAGAGGGAACGCAGGCTGGAGGCTCTGGAAACGGCCATGCGCCTGGGCGGCGGCGTGGCCCATGTGATTCCCCGTGTGGACGGCGTCTGGTTGTCCGCTTTGAAATTCCGCGGAGACTGGCATCCGCTGATGGAACCGCGGCCGGGCCTGTTTTCTTTTAATTCCCCGCTGGGGGCGTGCCCGGAATGCCGCGGCTACGGGCGCGTCATCACGATTGACTACAACCGGTGCATCAAGCCGGAACTCAGCGTTCAGGACGGGGCCATCCATATTTTTGAGGGAGACGGAAAAGTATTTTCCGAATGCAAGCGGGACCTGATGCGCGGCTGGCGCAAAAACGCCCGCAAAGTCCGTCTGGATGTGCCGTGGAAGGATTTGAAGCAATGGGAGCGGGACTGGCTGCTGTACGGCGACGGCGATGACCCGGATGAAATGTATGAACAGGGGCTGTGGTACGGCATTGCGGGATTTTTCAAATATCTGGAAAGCCGCACGCATAAGATGCACGTGCGGGTGTACCTGAGCCGTTTCCGCACATATCAGGAATGCCCCTCCTGCCACGGTTTGCGCCTGAGGCCGGAAGCCCTTCAATTCAAGGTGGGCGGCAAAAGCATGCCGGAACTTTCCAGTATGCCCATGGATGAACTGCTGGCCTGGGTGGATAGGTACGTGACGCCGCGGGCGGATGAAGACCCCGGCTTGAAACATGCCGTGGCGGAACTCAGGAGCCGCCTGGAATATCTGAATGAAGTGGGATTGGGCTACCTGACGTCCGACCGCTCCACGCGGTCCCTGTCCGGAGGGGAAATTGAACGCGTGAGCCTGACGACCTGCCTGGGCGCTTCCCTGACGGATACGCTGTTTGTGCTGGATGAACCTACCGTTGGGCTCCATCCCCGCGATACGTCCCGTTTGATTTCCGCCATGAACCGGCTTAAAAAGCGCGGGAACACCCTGGTGGTGGTGGAGCATGAGGAAGCGGTCATGCGTGCCGCGGACTGCCTGGTGGATATGGGACCCGGTTCCGGACGGGAAGGGGGAAGGCTGGTTTATTCCGGGATGCCTGCCCGGATTGGAGAAATTGAGGAATCCCTGACGGGGGCTTTTCTTTCCGGCAGGCGGCGCATCGCGGTGCCCAAAAAGAGGCGAAAGCCGCGCCAGTTTCTGACCGTATCCGGAGCCACGCGCCATAACCTGCGCAAACTGGACGTGAAAGTGCCCCTGGGCGTCTTCACTTGTTTGACAGGCGTCAGCGGGTCCGGGAAAAGCACCTTGGCCCACGATGTTCTTTACCTGAACGCTCTGGTGGAGAAAGGAGCCGTATGCGAGGAGGAACCCGCCCGCGTCAAGTCCATCAAGGGCTGGGAACATCTGGATGAGGTGGTGATGGTGGACCAGAGCCCCATCGTCCGCACCCCGCGCTCCACCCCTGCCGTTTATGCCGGAGTTTTTGAAGAAATACGCTCCCTCTTCGCAGAAACGGAGACGGCCCGCGCGCGTGGCTTGAAGCCCGGTTTTTTCTCTTTCAACAGTGGGGACGGCCGGTGTCCGCGCTGCATGGGCATGGGGAGTGAGAAAGTGGAAATGCAGTTTCTTTCCGACATTTTCGTTCAGTGTCCGCTGTGCCACGGTTCCCGGTACGGGAGCGAAGTGCTGAGCGTGTACCGTGACGGCAGGAATATTGCGGACGTGCTCGGCATGACGGTAGCGGCTGCGCTGGAATGCTTCAGCGCGGAAAAAGGGGCCAAAGCTTCCCGCATCGCTTCCAAATTGGGCGTGCTTCAGCGCGTAGGGCTGGGGCACCTGACCCTGGGGCAGCCTCTGAATACCCTTTCCGGCGGGGAAAACCAGCGCCTGAAGCTGGCTAAAATCCTGCTGGACCAGATAGGTTCCGGCGCGAACAGCTCCAAGATGCTGATTCTGGACGAGCCGGGAACGGGTCTTCACTTTGCAGACATTGAAGTTCTGCTGGCCGTGTTCCGGGAACTGGTGGAGCAGGGGCATACCCTGCTGGTCATCGAACACAACCCGGAGTTCATCAAATCCGCGGACTACGTGATTGACCTGGGGCCGGAGGGCGGCGCCGGAGGCGGCCATGTGGTGGCCACGGGCACGCCGGAGGAAATCGTAGCCGCCGGGAAGGGATACACGGGCAAATATCTCAGGGAGGTGCTGGAAGGCAACCCTTCCGTTTACGACCCTGCGGACGCCTCCGTCCCGGAATCCGCAGACATGGATATACCGGAAGGCGTGATGGCCCTGCGGGGAGCGCGCCACCACAACCTGAAAAACGTGGACCTGGACGTGCCTCGCGGAGAAATGACCGTGCTGACCGGGCTTTCCGGCTCCGGGAAGAGCTCCCTGGCTTTTGATATCTTTTTCGCGGAAGGGCAGCGGCGTTTCATGGACGTCATGTCCCCGTACGCCCGGCAATTCACGGAACAGCTGGAAAGTCCGGACATTGACCGCCTGACCGGATTGCCCCCCACGGTGGCTATTGAACAGAACATGTCCCGCGGGGGCACCAAATCCACCGTGGGAACCGTCACGGAAATCTGGCAATTCATGCGTCTGCTGTATGCCAAGCTGGGGCAGGCCTATTGCCCGCAGTGCGGTGTTCCGGTGGGCAAAAGGTCGGAATCGGAAGTGGTGGAGCTGGTGGCGAGGGAGCTGAAAAAACATGGCGGACTCGCGTTGCTGGCCCCCCTCGTCAGGGGACGCAAGGGGCATTACGCCGACCTGGCCCGCTGGGCGGAAGGAAAGGGATATGAGGAAATGTGGGTGGACGGCAAACTGGTTCCCCTGAGCGGATTTCAGCCGCTGGACCGCTATTCCAGCCATGACCTGGACCTGGTCGTTGCACGGCCGGAGGCCTCCTGGCCGCCGGAAAAGCTTGCCGGGGCGGTTCATGCCGCGCTGGAGATGGGGGAAGGGTTCCTGCAGGTGCTCCCGCCCGGTTCCGTCCGTCCGGAACTGATGGGCACCAGGCTGGCATGCGCCTCCTGCGGGCAATCTTTCCCGGAACTGGAACCGTACACGTTTTCCTTCAACTCTCCGCGCGGGTGGTGCCCCGTATGCCGCGGGCATGGAATCGTCGGCAGGGGGAAAGTAAAGGAAGACCAGGCGCAATCCCTGCTGGAGGCTGAACTGAAATATGACAGGGAACTGGCGCGGCAGGCGGACGATGACAAGGGAATAACAACCTGCCCTGCCTGCCGGGGCGTGCGGTTGAATGAATTTGCTCGCGCCGTGCGGCTTCAGGGCGTGACTCCCGGTGACATTGCCTCCCTGCCTGCCGTGGCCGCCGCAGAACTGGTCAAAGGGTGGCAATTTGAACGGGAGGAAGCGCTCGTTGCCCGTGACGTAGTGGCGGAAATCACGCAGCGCCTCAACTTCCTCCAGCGGGTGGGGCTGGGCTACCTTTCCCTGGACCGGAGCGCCACGACGCTCTCCGGCGGGGAGACCCAGCGCATCCGTCTGGCTTCCCAGCTGGGTTCCCACCTCCGCGGTGTGCTGTACGTGCTGGATGAACCGACCATCGGCCTGCATCCGCGGGACAACGAATTGCTGCTGGGCACGTTGGATGAACTCAAACGCCGGGGCAACACCCTGCTGGTGGTGGAACATGATGAAGATACCATGAGGCGCGCGGACCATATTGTGGACATGGGGCCGGGAGCCGGCATTCATGGCGGCAGAATCATGGCCCAGGGCACCTTTGAGAAACTGGCCGCCATGCCGGACTCCGTCACGGGCGCGGCCCTGCACCATAAGCCCAGGCATCCCTACCGCGGGAAAAGGCGCAGGATTCCGTCCCAAAAGGATGAATCCGCGTGGCTGCGCGTGGAGGGCTGCTGCCTGCACAACCTGAAGGGGGTGAACGTTGCCATTCCCAAGGGGAGGCTGACGGTGCTCACCGGCGTATCCGGAGCGGGGAAAACTTCCCTGATGACGGGAACCATCCGTCTGGCTGCGCGCCAGGCCATCGGCGACAAGCTCACGAGGGAGCAGAGAAAATTATGGAAAACCTCTTCCGGCTTTGACTCCATCCGCATGGTGTACGGCGTGGACCAGAACCCCATCGGCAAAACGCCCCGTTCCACCCCGGCCACCTACGTGGGTTTCCTGGACGACATCCGGACCCTGTTCGCGCAGACGGCGGATGCCCGCAGGCTGGGCTTTGACCGCGGCCGTTTCTCCTTCAATACGGGGCAGGGCAACTGTGAATCCTGCAAGGGCACGGGCATGCAAAAGCTGGAAATGGACTTCCTGCCCCCCTGCTATGTGCCGTGCGAGACCTGCCGGGGCAAGCGCTACAACGCCGCCACCCTGACCGTGAGGTACAAGGGGAAGACCATTGCGGACGTGCTCCAGATGGACTTTGCGGAAGCGGCGGAATTTTTTGAAAGCCAGCCCCGCATTTCGGACCCCCTCAAACTGCTGTCGGAAACCGGCCTGGGTTATCTGACGCTGGGGCAGGCCTCCAACACGCTTTCCGGCGGGGAAGCCCAGCGGCTCAAGCTGGTGACGGAACTCATCAAGGGCCGGCGCGTCAGCCGGAACGCCCTGATGAAAGGCAGGGAACTGCCCGGAGACCTGTACCTGATTGAAGAACCCTCCATCGGCCTGCATCCGCGGGATGTGCGGCTGCTCATTGACGTGCTGCACCGTCTGGCGGACCAGGGGAACACCGTCGTCGTCATTGAACATAACACGGAAATCATGGCGGAGGCGGACTACGTCATCGACATGGGCCCCGGACCCGGCGATGCCGGAGGAACCATCGTGGCGGAAGGCACGCCGGAGCAGATAGCCGGGAAAGAATCCCCCACTGCGGAATACATCCGCCGGGAACTGAATGGGGAGTCTTAGGCAGGAGGAAGGATCAATAAGGCACTCAGGGCCGTTCCGGGAATGCCGGGGCGGCCGTCGTATTCGCCTGCCTTTTTCTGTTCCGTGAAAACAGGCATGGCTTGCGCCCGGCATAAAAGAAGTTTGGCGGAGAGAGTGGGTGTTAAGTTTGTTTTTATAAATGATTTGCTTCAATTTGTAACACTTCTGTAACGTCTGTATGACAGAGACAAGATGCCGAATTGGAGATTCTGCAACTGAATTGACACTCGGCAACTTGCAAATGTGCGGTTTCTGTCCCCTGATGGAAGCATGCCAAGTAATTACACTTTACCCATCTCCGATCTTTATCAGGAGACTTACGATAACCAGTGGCAGGAGCAGGTTCAGCAGGCTACGTCCCGCCTGGAACGTTTCTGCGTGATCAAGTCCGGTTTGACGGGCAAGATTCAGGAGTTCAGTTTTGTCGGTACTACGGAGCTGAATGAGAAGCAGGGCCGGATGCAGGATATTGTGTTGGACGAGCTTGATTATTTCAAGCGCCGGATGCTGCCGGTTAGTTTTTCGAAGCATTTGGGCTATGATGAGGATGACGATATTTTCCTGCACGGCCTGGACGCTCCCGTGACGCAGACGATTAACGCGCTGAAGTACGCGGCCGCCCGCAAGATGGACGATGTTTTGTTCGGCCTGAAGAAGCAGGGAGGGGTATATGTGCCGTCCAAGGGCGGCATTTTCGGGACGGCGTTTGCCGGCAATGACGGCATGGAACAGCTGGAATTGCTGGAGGCTAATGTGGTGGCAGTCGATTATACCGGCGGCACGGCCAAGGATTGCCCGCTGACGATTGAGAAGCTGAACCGTGGTATTACGCTGCTGCAGGAGAACGGGATTCTGGATGATGCTTCCAATGCCTACGGCGACCAGGTGTGCTGCGCGATTACTCCCCGCATGCGCGAGGCCCTGATTAATGACGAGCGTCTGCAGAAGGCGGATTTCGGTTTTTCCTCCCTGCGCAAGAGCAACGGCGCCCTGGATCCGATTATGGGGATTCAGTTTATCATTGCTCCCAATTTGCCGCTTGACGAGGACGGGGATATCATTTGCCCGATGTGGATGAAGAATTCCCTGTATTTCGGTTCTTGGAAGCAGAATAAGGTGACGGTGGAGAAGCGCTCCGATAAGGAGGACACGATCCAGATCGGCCTTAAGACGATTATGGGAGCCACCCGCATGCGCGAAGAGGCGTTTGTGCAGATTAAGTGCAAGCAGCTTTCTTAATTAGGATAACAACACATTTTATTTTATTGATTATGGCAACGTATCAAACAGTTATTGCAGAGAAACAGCTTGCCCTTGCGGATCGGACCGGCCTGCCGACGGTGCCGCAGCTGGCGGCCATCCATACCGGCGCCGGGGTCCATGTGGCTACGGCGGAGTTCATCATGCCCGCGTCCCTGGCGGCCGATGACCTGATCGCCATTTGCAATGTTCCCTGTGGAGCCCGCGTGCTGCCGCAGCTTTCCCATGTCGTTTCCGAAGGCGTGGGGACGCTGCAGCTGACCGTGGGAACGAAGGAGGAGGCGGATGCTTTTTCCGCCTCCCTGACCGTGACCGCCGCCGGGACTTATCAGTTGACGAAGGGTTCCCAGGCGGTTTCCACGGGGCCGGTGGATGCTGTGACGATGGTTTACGCGAAGGTGGGCGGAACACCGGCGGTGACCGCCGGCAAGAAGCTTGTTTTTGCTATTGCTTACGGTATTCAGTAGTTTTTTTCCCGTCGGTTTGTCCATAGGGCCGTCTCTGCATGGAGGCGGCCCTTTTTGCTGTTCCGGAGAAGAAACGTTGATTTTCGCCAACTTGCCCCGGTTGAACGCCCTGGGTTATGTTCAGGGGAAATGAAGAGGATTTCCTTTAATGGAGGCGAGCTTTCGCCCGGGATTGCCGCGCGTCCGGATCTGGATGTTTATCATCGCGGGGCGTCCGTGCTGGAGAATGTGGATGTTTCCCAAACGGGGGGAGTTTCCCGGCGGCACGGGATGAGGAGGGTGGCCGCCGCTTTGGAGGGTTCCCTTCTTCTTCCCTATGTTTATTCCACCAATGACCGTTTTCTTGTGGAGGTGGCTCCTTCTCTGCTGCGCGTGTTGTCCGTTGAGGGGGATGTGGTTGCCTCCCTGCCTTCCGTGTGGACGGCGGCTGACGTTGCCGCCCTGCGCCACAAGCAGGTGAACAGCATGTTGTTTCTGGCCTGCCCTACGCATGAGCTGATGGTGCTGAGACGGGATGACGAGGGCATGTTTTCCCTGGCGCCCTATGAGTTTAAGGCCCGCCCCTGGCGGTATGAGGAGTTCCGGGATTTTCCGGTGCGCCTGACGCTGGATGAGGGGTGTTACAGGGTGTCTTTCGGGGAGCATGCGTCCGATGCGGACGCGGCGGTTAACGAGGGGGATGTAATGCGCGTCCAGGTGACGGTGCCCCAGCAGACCGGGTTCAGCACGGGGGTCGTGATTCGCCAGGGCTGGGTGGTTGCCGGGGCGTTTACGGCGGCCAGCGCTTTCACGGCTGGGAAAAAGCTCTGCCTCAATGAGGGGAGTTATTGGTCCTGGTGGACGTGCGACAGGGATTTTAACGGGGCGGCGGATTTTGTGGACGGCCTGACGTCTCCGGCGGATTATCCGGAGCATTTTCATAAGGGCGTGATTTGCCATTCCAATACGATTACCTGCAAGGGGACATGGAAGTTTTGGTGCAGTAAGGAGTGGTACGGCACGTATGCCGTGGAGCGGCGTTTTCCCGATGAGGATTGGCAGCTGCTGGGGACGTCCACTTCCATGGTTGACTCGGCTTCCAATTTGCAGATTACCGGGGACGAGAGCGAAGAGGAGTGCTACCTGCGCCTGATGTTGTATGAGTCCCGGCTTTCCAGCGGTTCCGATCCCAGCCAGGGGTTTCCTCCGGACAGCTGCGGGAATAAGCTGGTGGTGGATGCTTATAAGAAGGATGTGGTGCTGCGGCTGCGTTCCGGCTCCCGGCCTGCTTCCATACAGCGGTTTTCGGTTCCCGCCACGCCGGCGTTGCGGCATTTCCTGACCTGTACGGCGTCTTCCATCCGGGCAAGCCGCGTGTGGGTGGATGAGGTGGAGGTTCCGGGGGCGTCCGCCGTGCTGACGCTGGGGCCCGACGGTGTTGACGTGACGCCCAGGGGGCTGCCCGCGGATGCGCTGGAGGACGGGCGGACGGTCCGGTTTGCCTGGACGGAGCCGCGCAAATCCGGGGCCGTGACGCTGGACGCCCGCGGGATGAGGACGGATTTTTGGCCAGCCGGGGCGAGGTTTGACGTGAATGTGACGGGGAACGCCCTGACCGGAATGGGTGAGGGCGCGGTGGTTCGGTTGACGGCCTGGTCCGCCGGGGATGCGCAGTTTACGACGGTTTGGAAGAGCAGTGCGGATGTGTATACCGCGCCGGCCAGCGGGTTTTATACGGTTAAGGTTGTTCATGATAAGGGCAGTACGCTGGAGGCTGCCGAGTGTCAGGCGGAGTTTTCCGGGGTGGCTTCCGGGGTGGTGAAGCCGGAAGTCCGGGAGGAGATGTCCGCGGCGGGGTTGTCCACCAGCGACGTGTTGAAGTTGACGCTGCCTTTGGAGGGCGATGCGTATGATTATTGCGTGTATGCCGGGTTGCCCGCAGTGAATGCCCTGGTGGTTGACGGGGAGCGTTTTTCCGGGGAGTGTCCGTTGTCCAGAGAGGGGCGGACGCTGACGGTGAGGCCCAGGGGGCTGACGACGGATGATGTGGGCGCCGGGAGCATGGTGCGCCTGGAGTGGACGCAGGCGGCGGAGTCCGTCAATAAGAGCGGGAACGGGAATGCGGCCAGCATTTTCATGAGCCGTTTTTTAACGGCGGGTACGGTGGTGACGCTGCAGGGATGGAGGTCTGTCCAGTCGGGGATGGAGATTGTGCTGCCTTCCACGATCAAGGGGATGTCCGGCGGCAGGTATGCGGAGGTGTTCAGCGCGATGGAGGAGGCGTCTTACACGGTGCCGGAGGATGGTTTGTTTTTGATTAGCGTACAGGCATGGACGGAGAGTAATGTGAAGTTGCGTTCCCGTGTGCGGGTGGAGGTGCCGGCCTGCACGGCGTGGATGGAGGCGGAGGCGGCCGAGGTGACGGCTTCCGCGGAGTATTCTCTTTGGGATAATGTTTCCGCGGTTCCGGAGGGGGTTCCTCCGTCCGGGGAGTCGTTGATGTGGAGTTTCGCGGCGTTCCGGGGGGTGTACGGGTTTCCTTCCCTGGTGGATGTGTTTCAGCAGCGCCTGGTGTTGGCCGCTACGCAGGCCCAGCCGCAGACGGTGTGGTTGAGCAAGACGGATGACCTCAACAGTTTCGAGGTGGGGAAGCAGGATGATTCCGCGCTGGCTTTGACGTTGAGCACCACAACGCAGAACAGGATTTGCTGGCTGATGGCGCAGAGTTCCCGGCTGCTGCTGGGGACGGCGGACGCGGAGTGGACGGTGTCCGGGGGCCAGGGGGTGATGACTTACGCCAACGCGCGGGCGGACAGCCACGGGTTTGTGGGGTCTTCCGATGTGCCGGCCCTGATGGCGACCGATAAGGTGCTGTATGTGGAGAGGGGCGGCGGACGGGTGTATCAGTACGGGTATGATTATGAGAGCGACGGGTTTGTGTCCCGCGATTTGACGGTGTTCGCCGATCATGTGCTGGCCGGCGGCGGCGGGGTTACTTCCGGGGATTTTATGAGGAAGCCCCACCCGCGGGCGGTGATGACCCTGGCGGACGGCACGCTGGCGCTGATGACTTATAATAGCATGCACCAGGTGCATGCCTGGCACCGTCACAGGACGGAGGGGCGGATGTCCAACGCCGTGGTGCTGCCCAATGGGACCGGGGAGGATTTGCTGTTTGTGTCCGTGGAGCGTGAGGATGGGAGGTTTGTGGAGGTGTTTGATCCGGACGGCCCGTTTGTGGATGCCGGCGCGTGGGATTTTACGTCCACGGTGGTGACGAATGCGCTGGATGTGGCGGAGTCCCTGGGCAGGGATAGACAGGCCGCGGCCGTGCGCGTGTTTTTTGCTTCCGATACGGCCCCGGCCGGTATTGAGGTGTCCAATGACGGGAGCGCCTGGGACCGGTTGAGCAAGACCAGGACGATGGAACGGGGATGGCATGAGGTGCTTCCCTCCGCCATGTGGAGGCGGGATGTGCGGTTTGGCATCCGGGTTTCCGGGGACCGCCCCCTTGAGTTTTTAGCTGTTGATACGCAATGACGGAGCCTGCGAAGACGAGACCGGATTGGAAGGAGCTGCTGGCCGACAGGTGGTGGCGCCTTAATCATTTGTATTGGATTGAGGATAAGGAGGGCCGGATGGTGCGCTTCCACCCGAATTGGGCCCAGGAGGAGCTTTTTCACGGGCTTTGGTTCCGCAATACGATTTTGAAGGTGCGCCAGCTGGGGATTTCTACGTTTTGCGCCATTTATATGCTGGATCTTTGCCTGTTTGGGAGGAATCAGCATTGCGGGATTATTGATAAGACGCTGGAGGACGGGGAGGCCAAGCTGCGCAAGATTGCTTTTGCTTATGAGCATTTGGATTTTTTGCCGGAGAATCCGACGACGGAGGACCGGGCGCTGGCTGCTTTGGGGAGGATGGTTAAGGAGGGGTGCGCTGTGGTGGAGAAGAGGGCCACCCGCATGGCCTGGTCCACGAACGGGTCTGTTGATGTAGGGGTTAATTTGCGCGGGTCCACTCTCCAGTTTTTGCATATTTCCGAGTTTTCCTATACGGCGCTGCATGATCCGGCCAGGGCCAGGAAGATCCGCACGGGCGCGTTGAATACCGTCGGCAAGAGCTGCGTGGTGGTGATGGAGTCCACCCACGAGGGCGGGAAGGCCGGGCTGGCTTACCAGTTGATGGAGCAGGCTATGGAGATGGTGGGCAAGCCTCTTTCCAGCCTGGATTTCAGGTTTTTCTTTTTTTCCTGGATTCAGCATCGGGAGTATTGCCTGGAGGGGGTGGAGCCGAGGCTGGATGATTTTTTGCGGGATTATTTTTCCGATTTGAAGAAGCGTTACGGGATTGAGTTGTCCGAGGGGCAGAAGGCGTGGTACGCTACCCAGTACAGGATTAACGGGGCGGAGGTGAAGCAGGAGTTTCCCACCGTGCCGGAGGAAGCTTTGCAGACGTCCGTGGAGGGGGCTATTTACGGGAGGTGGATTTCTGCCCTGCGGGCCGAGGGGAGGATCGCCGCCGAGTTTGAAGTGGATGACGTGGCTCCGATTTATGCTTCCTGGGATTTGGGGTTGAGCGATTTTATGGCGATTTGGCTTTGGCAGGTGGTGGGCGGCAGGTATTACGCGCTGGATTATATTGCCGGGAATAATCAGGCGGTTGATTATTACGTGGGGCAGATCCGGATGAGGGAGAGGGAGTTCGGGCCTGTCGCCCTGCACCTGCTGCCGCACGATGCGGCCAGGAGGGATTTTTCCAAGACGTCTTTTGAGTCCGTGCTGCAGCGGGCCGGGTTCCGCACGGCGATCGTGCCGCGCACGTCCGATGTCTGGACCGGGATTAACGCGCTGCGGAATATGCTGCGTTTTTGCGTGTTTCATGAGCGCTGCAACCGGCGCCCGGAGATTGACGGGCAGAAGTATGTTTCCGGGGTGGGTTCCCTGGAATATTACCGCAGTTTGCCGCCGGGGTCCAACGGGTGCGTGCGGGAGATGCCGCTTCATGACGCCTGTTCCCACGGCGCGGATGCCGCCCGGACGTTTGCCGAGGCGGTGAGCCGCGGCCTGGTGTCCGGTCATGCCGGGGAGCCGGAGAAGGTGAAGAGGCCTCACAGACGCCCCGACGCTCTGGAGGGGATGCTTTATTGAGATGCGGCAGGGATAGAAACATTGATTCTCGCCAACTTGAAGGAAGTCCGCCCTCATGCGATTGTTGGGGAATGGATAAGCTGACGTTTTTTTCACAGTGCCTTTCCCTGCTGGGGGATCAGGAGTTTGTGATGGATTCCCCGGCGGCCAGGGCTTGCGAGTTGTGGTTTCCTTCCGTGATGCTGGAGGCCGTTTCCTATGGCCCGTGGTCGTTTGCCACGAAGGAGGCCGTGCTGGCGTGCCCGGAGGGGAACGGCCGGTTTCCGCTGCCGGAGGATTGCCTGAAGTTGTTGAAGGTGGAGGCCAGGCGCTGGCGCATGGCCGGCCGCGTGGTGATTTGCGAGGAAGCTCCTTCCCTGCTGCAGGTGCGGTTTTTGTCCAATGAGGCGGCTTTGGCAGAGATGCTGCCGGATCATGAGCCTTTGTTTGTGGAGGCCGTGAAGTGTTTGCTGGCTTCCAAGGTGGCGGCCACGGTGACGGGCAAGCCGCAGAATGTGGGCGTGTTTTTGGAGTTGTACAGGGGGTATGTTGCCGACGCCCTGTATCACGATGTGAGCCAGCGCGGGAGCAATGACCAGCATCCGCTGAAGGATATTTTGGATCGTTCCATTTTGTAGGGTTATGGGCAGTATCGGTTCTTATGCGACGAACAGGGCCAACGCGAAGAGCGCGCTGGCACAGGGACGGGCGGCGCGGGATGCCGCGTATGTGAATGCGGCCAATACCGAGGCGGAGTCCGCTTCCGCTTTGCGTCTTGCCGCCGAGAATATGGCGACAGCCAGGCGCAATCAGACGGCCGCCACGGCTTCCGTGCGGGCTGGGAGGGGCGCTTCCGGGTTTACTTCCGAGGGGGCCGGCAGCCAGGCGGAGCTTGCCGCGGCCGAAGTGCTGGAGAAGCAGATTTCCGATTTGTCCCTGGGCGCGGCGATCAGCGACCAGAGCAAGCGCCATGAGGCGGCGATGCAGCGCTGGGAGGGGGATGCCGCGCTGGTGAGCGCGCAGAATCAGGCGGCGGCTTATAAGTCCGCCGCTTCCGGGGCCCTGGTGTCCACGGGGCTTCAGCTTGGCGGGGCTTTGATAGGCGGCATTGGCGCCGGAATGGGGGCTTTCGGTTCGACGACGGCCGCCCAGGGGGCTTTTGCCGGTTATAATCTGGGCGGTTTGGCCGGGAGCGTGTTTCCCGGGTCTACGGCGGATCCCCGCCAGGGGATGATGACGCTGGGGGCCTGGGCGGCGAGTCCGGAGAAGAGCGGGTTTTCTTTTTACGATTACCTGGGCGGCCAGAAGTGGAATCCTTACAGGAGCGTGTGGCGATGAATGCGTTTGATGCGACCGTGAGCGCTTATGCGGAGGTGGGCCGGGATTTGTGGACGGATGTGAAGGATTGCGCATCCCTGGGGCTGGCGTTCGTTTCCCCGGAGGAGGTGTGCCTGGCTCTGCCCTCCGAGAGGCTGGGTGAGTTGTGTTTTCCTCCTGTGGGCATGCCGGATCTTCCGGAGAGGTGCTTGTTTGTGTGGTGGGCGGCCGGGGAGCCGCGTGAGCTGGCCCGGCTGGCCCGGCAGTTTTCCCGCAGAGGTTTTACGCATGTGGCCTGGCAGCGGTTTTTGCGCGGGCCGAAGGTGCATGTTTTTTCCATTGATCAACTTACCGGTTTTATATCACGATGAGCGAGTTTTCTTTATACGGCGGGCCGTCCCTGCAGACGGCCAAGGCTGATCCCGGCGTCGCGGCGCGGGCCGCCAATGGCGATCAGGGCCAGGTGCTGGGCGCGTCCGTCCAGAAGGCCGAAGAGGCGGTTCAGGGGAGCGCGGAGGCGTTTGCCAGGATTTCCGATTTCGGGGAGATGCAGCGGCAGGAGGTGGAGCTGCGACGCATCCGGGACGAGTCCGACGCGAAGTTTTCCAGGATGCTGGCTTTCGCGCCGGGCACGAAGGAGAGCGTTTTTGAGAAGGACGGTTCCATCCGGCAGGGGAAGCTGAAAGATTTGGCTTACGAGTTCGGCCAGAAGATTGACGCGCTGGGAGGCAGTTTTTTCCACCCGGAGAGCGCCATGAAGGCGGAGGCTGTCAGGGCTTCCGTGAGGTCAAGCCTGCCGGAACGTTATTGGGGGCTGGCTGCCAAACATCAGCTGGGCATTGCCAGACAGGCTTTCGATACGAGTTTGAAGCTGGCCGAGGAGAAGCAGGATTGGGGCGGTTACGAGAGGTCTGTTGATGACGCCGTAGCTTCCGGCACGATTTCCCGTGACGAAGGTGAGCTGCGTTTATTGAGAGGGAGGAAGATCAGATATGACAAGCAGCAGGAGAATTTGAAGACAGCCTTGTTTTCCAGCGTTGCCGCCAATCCCATACGTGCGGCTGCGGCTATCAACAAGGGACTGTACAATGACCTGAATCCCATTGACCTGGACCGGGCCAAACGCGAGGTGCGCCGACGTCTGGCTGATGAGGCCACGCCTGCCCCTCTTTCAGCAGAGGACCGCCGCAAGATTCAGGAAAAGAATATTGAAGCCCTGAAAAAACAGTTGCCCAACGGAGCTACTGAACAGATGTGGAGATGGGCCCGCAATGCCCAAAAAAACGGCGGACGGTTCACGGAACGGGACAAGGTGGAAATAAGGGGAGCGTTCAATATGGAACTGGACAAGCTTCCTGTTCCTCAATCTCGCGAGGAGGCTAATCAAATTGCCGAGCGCACCGCCAAGAAGTGGGCACTCCTGGGGGCTTATGAGGGGAACCAGGAGTATATCCGCGCCGTGGTGATGGATAAGATGACTTCCCGGCTGGATGCCGCCAAGGGCGCACGCAGAAATGACATCGGTCTGGTGCTGCGCCATATTCCGGATGATGCGTATATTCCGAACAGGTCCGCTTCCGTACGGGATGCGTACAAGAAAGGTGACCAAAAGAAGATTCAGGAGAAGGAGGCTGCCAGAAATTTGGTAGAGAGCCAGATTGACGAGTATGTGCGCGTCCAGATGGCGTATTGGCGTGAACGGAATCCGGAGGCGAGCATTCACGACGACCGGATGCAGATTTTCAGATTTGCCGCAAAGAAAGCCAAAGAGTTGAACGAGTACGAGCATCCGGAAAAGCTGGATGTTGAGAAGAAGTCCAAGGAGATTTCCCGCGCTTTTGACAGTGAGGCCCAGGTAGGAGACACCAGGGAACGCACGCCGGATTCCGGGAAGGATTTCATCGACCGGAAGAATAAGGAGTGGAAGGAGTATCAGGAGAAGCAGGTTCCCTACACGCCGCAAGTGGAGGTCGTGAAAGACAGCGCCCCCCTGGCCGTCCCCATGTCCTTTGTGGCTGGCAGGCGCGCCGGGGCCTACGTACCCAAGGAAATGTACCAGCAGCTTGTTCAGAAGTACGGAAGCCGCCCCTGTCTGAAAGCCACCATGGACCAGTCCAAGGCTTACAACGAAGTTCCTGTAGTGGGTTTTTATGAAGGCCCGAAGAGGGGGATTGAGCTTTCTGGCGACGAGTACGGCAACCGCCTGATCATGCTCGCGGGGGACAAGGGGAAAGCAACCGTCCGTTTTGCCCCCGAAGAGGTGCCCGGCATGATTGAGCCCGGCAATATTGATTTGAGTACACGGCCCGTCGTCCGCAATGCAGACGGCTCCATCAGTACGGTGCGTTCCATTTCCGTGGAGATGGACGGGAAGGAATACCTGATTCCTACCGTTTCCGAGGACGGCAAGGTTCTTTCCGAGGACGATGCCGTGAATCAGTTCAAGCAAACCGGTAAACACCTGGGCGTGTTCAATTCTCCGGAGGACGCGACGGCGTATGCCAGACAGCTCCACGAAGACCAGGAGAATTTTTATGCCCCGCAGCGACAAGGAACAATCAGCGTACTGAACCAGCCTGTTTCTTCCCCGCAGAAGGCCGCCCAAGTACTTTCTCCCGCTCTTCAACAGTACGAATCTGCCTTCCGGCGGGCCGGGGAGAAGTACGGTGTGGACCCTGATTTGCTGATGGCCATTGCCATCCACGAAACAGGCAACGGCACCAGTTCTGCTTTCCGGAACAAGAAGAATGCCATGGGAGTGAGTCCGTATGGCAGAGGTCCCCGGTCTTTTGAAACGGTCGAGGCCGGTATTGAGTACATGGCCGGACAGCTCGCCCGGAATTACCTGGGCAAAGGACTGACAACAATTGCCGCCATTGGCAAGAAGTACGCTCCACCCGGAGCATCCAACGATCCCAAGGGATTGAATTCCCATTGGGTGAAGGGGGTTTCCGAATATTATTTTCAACTTAAAGCTTAATTGATTACCATGTTTGAAACAGACTTTTTCCCCTTGGCGCAGGAGGCGAAACATTCCGACCTTCTTCCCGAGTCCTTTGACCATTTGCAGGAGAATGACGCCCCTACTTCCTTGCAAGAATGGGGACAGGTGCCGGGTTCCCGGAAGCTTTCGGAGTTCAAGCCCGACGAAAGTCGCCTGAAGTTGTTTTCCGCGCTGGCCTTGGGGGATGACGCTGACGAAGAAGCAAAAGGGTTGGTGAAGGCGGAAGGCTACCAGACCCCAGTCACACCGGACGAGGAGGCTTGCCTGGGCCTTGATGTGTGCGTTTCCCTGTTTGGTCTGGACCAAGCCGCCGACCCGTATTTGTATTGGGCCCGGCAAGGTAAGGAGGCCCCACAGTTTAAGGATATGGGGGAGGCTCACCGCGCTGTGTGGCAGGATTTTTCCGAGAGAACACGCGTAGAGGATGCCGCCTACAAGGAACGGACGAGAAGAGTCCAGCAGGAACAGGAGGAAATTTCCCACCGAATGGTGGATTGCGTAGCCGGGAAGGAAGGCAGCTGGGACGCGTGTCCTGCCGATTTGCTGAAGTATGCCGAGAGTCCGCAGAAGGCTGCCGATTCCATCATGAGGGCGCGGCGGGCGTATGCTTTTGCCGAGAGGCGCGGGTTTGAGGATGTCTGGCGCTCCGACGCGCTGGACATGGCCGATCTGCTGACGGTGAATAGCAACGGGAATGAGGTGCTGGACCAGCAGGCGTTGATGTTGCTGATGACCGCGATTGACCGGAAGGTTCAGGAGAGCCAGACGGATTCCGCTGCTTTCTGGCGCAATTTGTATAGAAGTTTTGCCGACACGGCGCGCGGCGCGGAGAGCCTGGGTGTGAAGGCGGTTCAGGCGGTGAGGAGCATTCCCGGCATGAGCGGAATGGAAGAGTGGTATTCCAATAATATTGCTCCCCTGCAGGGGGTGAAGGATACGTTTGACGGACAAAGGCAGATCTTCGACCGCTACGAGCAAAGACGCGAAGCGCTGAATACGATGCAGGATGTGATGCACGAGTTCGGACAGCGGATGCGGGGCACGAGCCCTGATGCGTCCTGGTACGTCAAGGCGATTAACGGAGCCGGGAATATCACCGGGCAGAGCCTTTCCTACATGGCTCCCGGCGGCTGGGCCCTGGCGCTGGCCGGGGATATGGGGCACGCCGGGAATGCCGCCTCCCGCAACGGGGATTCCCTGGTGGACGTGACGATCAACGGGCTGCGGAATACGGTGGAGGAAAAGGGGTTTGGGGTGTTTTCCGTGTTCGGGCGCATGGGGGCCATCAACAAGCTGATGACCAGGACGGGCACCGGCGCCCTGGCGAGACTGGCCGCGAAGGTGCCGGGGCGCACGTTTTTTGCCGGGACGAGAACCGGCAAGATGCTTTCCACCCCGGCGTTTGCCTACGTGGAAGAGATGGCGGCGGAACCCCTGGCCGGGGAGTTGTTCGAGTGGACGGCCCGGAAGTTGTCCGGGATGACGGGAATGGAGGTGAGGCCGAAGGATTTCGAGGTGGTGGGCCCCGTGCTTCAGGCGATGGGGGATGTGGAGCAGTCCGGCGGATGCGCGTTGTTTGTGGCGGCCATGGCTGCCGGCCACGCTCCGAGGATGAAGCAGGAAGTGGCGGCGTTCGTGACGGATGCGCAGCGGGCCCAGCTGGCCGGATATACGAAGAAGCATGCCGAAGAGATGGCGTCTTTTTCCACGGCGGAGCACAAGGCTGCGCTGGCCCAGAAGTATTTCGAGACTGATGTATTGAAGGATCCCGAAGGAGCCGCCGAACGGGCGCGGAAGGCCGGCGCCGAGCTGGCGGACCGGCAGGAGGCTCGGCTGTACCAGATGTCCGGCGCTCTGGACAAGGTGCTGGAGAAGGCCAACATTGGCCGTATCCGCAAGCTGGAAGGAACGGACAGGTACGAGGTGAGCCTGCGGGAGGGCGCTGTAGTGAACGGCGTGAAGATGGAGGAAGACAGGAGCGTGGAGATGAACGAGGAGCAGACGGACGCCCTGGTTCAGGTAGTGCTACAGGGGGCTTATTTGAATGGCGTCCGCGTGATGCAGGATGCCGTGCTGGGGAATGCCGCGATTTCGGAAGCCGGGAAGATGGATTTTATTGAGACGCTGGATATGTTGTCCGAGGAAGCGCCTGCGGAGTACCGGAAGGCGGCCGCCGAAACCGGAGGGATGACCGTCCCGGGGTTGATGGATGTGGCCGCGCGAGCCCAGGCGAGGATTGACGCGATTGTCCGGGAAGAGGGCGTGTCCGTCCAGGAAGCCAGAAGCAGGACGGATGCCGAAGTGATGGGGAAGGTTCAGCTTGGTTCCATTGCCGATTTGGCGGCGGCTTTTGAGAGGCGTCTTGATCATGCAGTGCGTTCCGGAGAGATTACGAGGGGGAGATCCGAGGAGATCAGGAGCGGCACGGCGGCGGCCAGCTTCGCCCACCGGTTTACGATGGCGGCCGATCCTGGGAGTTCCCTGCTGCTTTACGCCGGAGGCCATGCCACGACGGCCAACGTGATGGAGGATGTGCAGGAGTCCGCCCTGGTTCATTACATGAACCTGACCGGGAAGGATTGGCAGGATTTGTGGGAGCATTTGCAGGCGGCGGACGCCGTGCTGGGAAGGTACGGCGTGAGTCTGGGGACGTATGAGGGCCCGGCGCATGATGCCAGGGACGTGGTGGAGAGTTTTTCCAACCTGTCCCTGTCTTCCTCCCTGGCGGATATTGAGAGCCTGCCCGTGCCACAGTGGGTGAAGGACACCGCGGAGTTCGCCCTGAAGAATCTGGAGGATTCCGCCCGCATCATACGCATGGGCGAGCAATGGAACGAGTTTGCCGCGACGGACGAGGGGAAGAAGTTTATGGAAGAGCACGGAGGCCTGGCGGACGCCCTGCAGGCCGTGGGCGTGAGTACGGAGAGCGTTTTCCGCCAGGCGCGGATGGATGCCGCGCAGAAACTGGATGTGGAGATGGTGCACGCGGACCTTGCTTCCCGCAGGGCTCCGGGGGATGCCACGATGACGCTGGGCGAGCTGGAGGCGCTGGAAGAGTCCATGGCGCGGATGGATGCCGCGGAGGATGTGGAAGAGACCGCGGAAGAGGAGGATGAGACTGATCCCGTGACCGGCATTGCCGGGAATCCGGCATCCCCCGCTCCGCTGGTGGAGGATGCCGGCGGCTCCCTGGAAGGGGTGGGGGAAGAGGCCGAACACGATGAAGAGGCCGGCGCGGAGTTCCGCGATCACGCGTTTGTGCGGGTGGCGCCGGATTGCGTGTTTGCCCAGGTGCGGGTGGATTCCCTGGCCCTGGCGCCGGATGTGGAGCAGTTCAAGCAGGGAGATCATAATGAACGCGGAGCCGTGAAGGGGCGCGAGCTTCAGGGACGGTTCCGGGAAGACGCCCAGCCCATTTCCGTGTGGCGGCGCAGGGATGGAGCCCTGCATGTGATTACCGGACGGCACCGGTTTGATTTGGCCGTGCGCGACGGGGTGGAGTTTATTCCGGCTTACGTGTATGAAGAAGATGATGCGCATGACGCCACTTGGGCGAAGATGCACGACGTCGGGCAGAATATGCTGGACGGTCAGGCGTCCGCGCTGGAGGTGGCTTTTTTTGTCCGGAATTCCAATATGGGCCGGGACGAGATGGAGGCGCAGGGGTATTTGCGCCCCGGTTCCGCCAATGTGATGGGCTGGGATATTGCCACCCTGGCCGGGGATGAGGTGTTTACCCGCCTGAAGAACGGGGTGATTACGGATAACGAGGCGTGGAAGGTATGCCGCCTGTCTTCAACGGAGGCGGGACAGATGCTTGCCCTGCAGCTGCGCGAGAAGGGGAAGCCGTGGGATTACGTGGCGGCCTATGTGAAGGAGGCGGACCGGGTGGCTGCGGAGAAGTCCCGGGAGGGAGAGGCGTTTGATTTGTTCGGCAACGATACGTCCTGGCAGGAGGATTGCGAGAAGGTGGCCCGCTTTGCGGCCCGGGGGATTTCCCTGATTGCCGAACGCCTGTCCCTTCTGAAGAAGTCCAGAGGCATCAGCCGGCGGAAGGATTTGGCGGGCAGGATGGGCATCCGCTTGGAGACGGACGCAGATTTGAATGCGGCCATTCATGATTTGGAAAGAGCCAAGGGGGCATGGCAGTCCCATGACCCGGCGCTGCGCCTTCATGACCGCGCCCTTGCCTGGGACGGCACGAGTGAAGTGAATCCGTTCGAGCGTGTGCCCGTTTCCGGGGCGACGTTTTCCGTGGTTGCCATGGATAGTTCCGGAACTGTCCTGGCTCCGGAGACGTTCGTCACCCGGGAAGACGGAAGTCCTGACTGGTTTGTGATTCCGCGCCGCAAGAGGCAGCCAGCCATGCCGGTGCGGCTGCTGGTGGGTTCCGATGTCGGGGAGCATCGCGGCTATGGACTGACCCATATTCTGGCTTCCCGCGGGTTTTCCTTCTGGAAGGAGCGTTCCCCGGAACGCTATATCAGTTCCATTCTGGCGAATGTGAGCGAGCTTTACGAGGTGGCGCCCGGGCGTGAGCTGCTGGTTAAGGGAAGGCAGCCTTCTTCATGGATGCTGCTGCAATTGAACCGGAAGGACGGGTTTTATTCCATTGTCTCGGCTTATCCGGTGCGGCAGGGCAAGAAGCCGCTGGGGAAGAAGCTCCCCCTTGCAGAGCGACAACCTGCAAACGCGAATAGCGGCACCGCGCGCCTAGGTCCAGGATCGGCAAGCAAGGCCGCTCTGCCGTCCCAATCCGCTGGCGGGGGAGATGGTTTTTCCTTACCACAAGGGGCGCATGTTGTCAACGTGAATGAAGTGGAATGCCGGTTTGACGACGGGGCTATTGTTCCGGCGACGTTTTCCCTATCTCTGGAAAAAGAGACAATCAGGAAGAAGGCGGTCGCTGACGGGACGTTCATGAAGGCCCCGAACGGGAAAGATACGAATCTGACGGAAGACCAGTGGCTTTCCGTGCGCACGGAGGCGTTTAAGAATTGGTTTGGCGATTGGGAGAAGGATCCGCAGAATGCTTCCAAGGTGGTGGACGAGAACGGGGAACCGAGGGTGGTGTATCATGGGACATACGGTGATTTCACGGTGTTTGACAAGGCCATGATTGGATCTGCTACTGATTATGGTTTATGGGGTAGAGGATTTTATTTTACCAATATGGAGAATACTCCGTACGGGAACAAGAAGCTGGCTCTGTTTCTGAATTTCAGGAATCCTTTTATTTTTAATGATTACAAGTCTGCTGAAGAGATAGGCGATTATTTAAATATTTGGGATGGGAATTTTCATGAAGATGACAGGTTTGGAATATTCCGGCCGTATGCGAGAGGAGCGGCCCAGATAGCCGGTAGCGCTCAAGAAAGAGGACATGATGGACTCATTGCTGTACTGGGTAAATGGACGGAGTACATTGCCTTTGAGCCGAATCAGATCAAGTCCGCCACGGATAACCGGGGGACGTTTGATCCGAAGAATCCGGATATTACGTTTTCCGTGATAGGCCCGAATGCGGCCACTTGGGGAAAGTATGCCGATAAGGCTTTCGCCGGAAGGGATGACGGCAAGTTGCGGGCGGAGATTGACGCAAGCCAGGCACAGCTGAAGACTGCGCCTGGAATGCCTTATCTTTCCAGACTGGATCTTTTGGCGGAGGATATACGCTATTTGAAGAATCCAAGGAAGGAAGGCGTTTTGTCAGATTATTTGGATTATTCCGAGTTGTATGATGCCTATCCCCGCTTGAAGAAGATGTCTGTTTATGTGTTTAAGGACCGCAACCGGCAGGAGGCAGGATGGTATGATCCCCAGGATGACTCCATTGCCATCAATTTGTCCAGCCTGGGGCCGCTTTGGAATCAGCGTTCCACGTTGCTTCATGAGATTCAACATGCGATTCAGGAATATGAGGGTTTTGCCGAGGGGGGGGATTCTGGCTTTGCGGAGAGGGTTCTTACCTATCAACGCAACAGGATCACAGGGGATATTATTGCGAAGACGAGGCGCAGGAGTTGGCTTTTAGCCCGTGATGCGGCTTTGGACGCTTTAGGCCGGATACGCAGGTTGATAAGGAATCCGAAGGCTATTAAGAAGATGTCCGAGCGGTTTGCCGTGCATGAGGTGATGGATGTAGATGTGATGGCCAGGCAGGCTATTGAGTTGCTTTTGAAGGAGTATAATAAGCTTGTCGCACAGGATGCGGAGTACGGCAAATTAACGATGGGGAAAGATGCCGAAGGTTGCGAATTGCCGATTTGTTACGCCGGGATGTTGCTCCGCGGCGGGGTGAATGTGGATGCTGTCACCATAGAGCAGATAGACCGACAGATTGAGATGGTGAAGGCAACGGTTTCCCGCAAGATGAGGTTTCCCGGGGAGGAAAAGAGGATCTGGCAGGAGCTGGAAAAGCTCTACAGGGGGAAAGAAGCTGTTGTGCGGCAATTGAAGGATTTGGAGCCGTTTGACCTTTACCAGCGTCTGGCCGGGGAAATAGAGGCAAGAAATGTGGAGAAGCGCCGGGATATGACGGCACGGGAACGGGAAGCTGTGCCGTTTAATGATACGCTGGAGTTCCCAGGTGAGGCGATTGTTGCTTTTTCCATTGCCTCGGCACAGGAACAGGGTTTGTTCCATGACGGCCATTTTGAAGCGGGCAACGCTGTGATTACGGAACCGGGGGTGACGTTTTCCATTGCCGCCCTGCATGCTTCCCCGCATTCTTTCCGGAAGTTTGATACGGCGTTCATGGGCAAGGGGGAAGGAGCGCAGGCGTATGGCTGGGGGCTGTATTTTGCGGAGAATCCGAAGGTGAACCGGAGTTATATGAACCAGTTCGCGCAGGACAAGGCGACATGGAAGTTCCGGGAGGTGGAGACTGCCGCTATAGAGGAGATGCAACGGGCCCTGGTAGGCAGTTTTTTGCCGAAGGATGCCCTGCCGGAGGCGAAGGAGGACGCGTCAGATATCGCCTGGTCTGTTCTTGGCGATTTGGTTGATGCCGCCAGAGGAAGCATGACTGTTTTAGACATCGTCATGGAGTTGCATGATGAAATTGATACTAACAGGAAATACGCGGAGACGTACCCCCAGGAGCGGGAGAAGCTGGAACAACTGGAAGGCTTCATGCTTTCTCTGCTTGACCATCTGGACGAGATAGAGGCCAGGCCGGGCATGCCTTCCAATTACAAGGTAGAGTTGAATGTAGAGAATTCCGAGCTGCTGGGCTGGGATTACGTGGACGAGACGGTTCTTGCCTTGTTGAAGGATTCCCCGGTGGAAGAGGTGCGGTATGCTTTGGAACGTGCCGAAAGACGGGCAGATTACCGCGGCGAAAACGTGAGCGGCAAAGATGTTTATCAGGAGTTGTTTGATGCTTTTTGGGATGGAGAAGATGGCACGAAACAGGAGGCACAGAAGGCCGCCAGCGTGTCTTTGCTGTCCAGCGATATTAAAGGCATCAGGTACGCGGACGGTTTTTCCCGCAGGAAAGCGGAGGAAGAGCAGACGTATAATTACGTGATTTTTGACGGGAACGATATTAAGATTACGGCGTTTGCGGACGAGTCCACCGGGGGAGCGTGGGCGGATTATGTGGATCCGACGGCGAGTTTCTCTCTTGCCACGAGAGAAAGTGTCTGGGTGACGCTGGAGCGGGAGGCGCAGAAGAACCGTTTGGAGGTGCTGCGCAGCCAGACGGCAAAAGCGTTGGAGACATGGCGCCGGGTTTGCGCGGCCAACGATGTGAAGCAGGGAGACGGCGCGGAGGCGTTCGGAAGGGTCATGGCCGTGGTGGCTTCCATTTACAAGACGCTGCCGGAGGGGTACAGGTTTGGCCTTTACCCTTACATGAGAGCTGCCGAGAATCTTGCCACCCGTCTGGAGGACGGTCAGGCATGGCTTTCCGATGAGCTGAAGAAGGAGACGCTGATGGACGATACCAGCGAGCGCATGGATGCCGTGATTGACAAGCTGCTGGCCCGCACGCTGGAACAGGCGGACCGATATGCCGTCGACCAGATACGGTCGGAGATGGTTGCCCGCATCAAGGCCGTGCAGCCGACGAAGAAGGCCAGCGGGAAGTTTAACAAGGGCAAGTTGAGCGCGGAGGATTACAGGCATTTGCACAGGATAGTCGCCATGATGAATACGGACCAGGAGGCGAAGGAGAAGCGAATGCTGGAGCTGGAGGGCGTGCTTTCCAGCAACCAGTCCACCGAAGAGGAACGGGATGCGGCCGAGCTGGAATTGAAGGATTGGCACACGTTCGGATATCTGGCCGGGATGGGACTGGAGCAGACGCGCGCCTGCGCGCGCGCCCTTGCCCTGTTTATCACGACGGGACGGACGGCTTGGTCCACCCGGTTGGACGAGGAGAGGCGCCGGACGAAGTTCAAGGCCGAGAAGATTGTGGAAGGGCTTGGGCAGGCCACTCCCCAGGGAGGACGTGACGCGGAAGAGGATGCGAAGGCGTCTACGAGAACGAAGGCGGCCAAGTACCTGAAGTACGGTTTGCAGTCTTATTCCCAGCTGTTGAATGGATGGAAGAAGATTCCCGCCCTGCGCGGTCTGGCGCATGCCGAGGTTACTGCGATTGCCGAGGCGAATGTGGCGTTGAGGAATATGAAGCACGCCCGGGATCGGGAGGTGACGGCCCTGGTTAAGCGGTGTTTTGGCGTTCAGCGCACCAAAGATGTGGCAAGGGTTCTTTCCGATTTCAAGAAGACAGGGGATTCCGGCGTAGTGCTGAATCCGCTGGTGAAGGTGGAGCGCACCGTGAGGATCGCCGAGGCCCGCGAGTGGGTGGGGTTGTCTTTTGAGGAGAGGGAGGAACGACGCAAGGCAATCAGGAAGGAGTACAATGACCGGGGGCTTTCCGACGATAAGGCGTCCGTGCCGGAAGCGCTTATTCCGGAGATGCGCCGGCAGCTTGCCGAGCTGGATGAATTGGTGAAGGCCGGAGACGGACGGGCCAGAAGGAGGAAGAATATTACGGCGAAGGCGGAAGTGGTGCGCCCGGGCAGGAAGGGCGAGACGTTGAAGGTTTCCCGCGCCCAGGCGATGTATGCCATTTTGCTTTACGAGCAGGCCGAGTACGTGGAGACGATGCGGAATGAAGGCATTGGAGAAGCGGAGGTTGCCCGCCTACGCGAGTTTGTGGGTGCCGAAGGGCTGGCGTTCGGCTACGGCCTGCGGGAGCTGATGAACCGGCAGGGAAAGCTGCTGGCCCGTGTGTATGAGGAGCGTGAGGGGGTTCCCTTCCCCGCGGTGGAGAATTATTTCCGGGCCGTGTTCCGGGCGGACCACAAGCTTGATACGAAGGTGTCTTTCGGGGAACAGACGAATGCCGTGGCCGGCGGAGCGAAGTACGGGATGCTGATTCCCAGGCGGAAGCACAATTTGCACCTGGCCTGGAATATGGATTGCGAGGCCGTGTGCCAGGCGGCGAGCGCCGAGGTGGAGAATTATATTTGCACGGCGGATATTACTGCCCGCTGGCGCGGCATTCTGGCGGACAAGGAGGCGGCAGCGTCCCTGAAGGAGCACATGGGGCGCCACGGGATTGATTCCCTGCGGCACTGGCTGGATGTGATTGACGGGGCCGGAGTGATGGAGGGGGGCGCCCTGCTGGCCGGAGCCCAGGCGACAAGCCGCTTCCAGAGCGCCAAGGCGGTGGCCTTGCTGGCCTGGAACGTGCTGACGATGCTCAAGCAGACCAGCGGCCTGATGCACGGGATGTTTGCCGGGGAGGTGGGCATGGGGAGTTTCCTGCTGCACCTGGGGCAGACGATGTCCATGACCGGACGCATGGGGGTGTTTGAGATGATGAAAACGGAGGCTTTCCGGGCGAGGACCAATGACGCGCAGGCGGAACTGGTGAGCCAGCTGATGGGGTATGCTTCCGATCAGAATTACACCGGAGCGATCAGGTTTTCCATGGCCGGCATGAGGGCTATTGAGAAGATGGACGTGTGGAGCAATGCCGTGTCCATGGCCGCCCTGTATAACGCAAAGTGGTCCGAGCTGGAAGAGGCAGGAAAAAGGACCGGAGCCCCGATGACGGAGGATGAGATGCACGCCCTGTGCATGCAGAGCGTGACCCGGGCTCTGGAGCTGGTGGCCCAGCCGCTGACGCAGAGCCAGAAGAGCATGCTGGGGGCTTCCACGGGCCTGTTTGCGAAGATGGCCTGTTTTATGAGTTCCGAGGTGCTGAATAAGGTGGGGATGATCGTTTCTCATGTGAGCTCCGGGAATTGGGGGCAGGCTCTTGCTTTATATGGAATGATGTCCGTTGCCGAACAGACGGTGATTGCCCTGTGGCACGCCCTGCTGGATGACGAGGACGAGTGGGAGAAGAACGGCGGATGGTTCGGCGCCATGCTGGGAGCTCCTGTTGCCATGATTGGCGGCGTGCCGATGCTGGGGGCGGCGGTGGAGTTTGGTTACAAGCAGGCGACTGGCCAGCGTATTTACGCAGGCACCGCGTCCGGAGTGATTGATTATTCCGCGATTTACCGGGCGGCCAAAAATACGTGGAAAGCCGCCACCGGGGAGAAGGAGATGACGTTTGCCGATTGGGCGGAATTGATTCTGCTGGATGCCAAGGCGGCCGCTTACGTGGCCGGAGCGGGCGCCGGGAGCCGCAGCAAGGCGGCTGATTCCGTGGCGTCCTGGCTCTTGTCCGTGGCTGGGGTGGCGAATTTGTCCAAGCCTGGGTTTAAGCTGGCGGAATAAGATTGAATATTAAGGAGTGTCGGTGTATGTTGAGTTTACCATGCGCACTTTGCTCTACACTTTTTCCATATTTTTTACTGCTGTATCCTATGGAATAGATCGTCCTTTAACAGACTTTTTCCCCTTGGCGCAGGAGGCGAAACATTCCGACCTTCTTCCCGAGTCCTTTGACCATTTGCAGGAGAATGACGCCCCTACTTCCTTGCAAGAATGGGGACAGGTGCCGGGTTCCCGGAAGCTTTCGGAGTTCAAGCCCGACGAAAGTCGCCTGAAGTTGTTTTCCGCGCTGGCCTTGGGGGATGACGCTGACGAAGAAGCAAAAGGGTTGGTGAAGGCGGAAGGCTACCAGACCCCAGTCACACCGGACGAGGAATATGATTTAGGATTAGGCATCTTCACTGCTTTATTTGGAGTAGAGAACATTAAATATCCATACCTTTATTGGAAGGTCCAAGGGAAGGAAACTCCTATATTCAATAACTCTAAAGAAATTTTTCGTACTGTTTGGAATGATTTTTCGCACAAAGTGCGAAATGCTCACAAAAGACGTATTAATGATGTATGGAGGCGTATTGAGCAAGAAAAGTACAACACGAAATCTCCTTCTGAAGCTCTTGTGCTGCATTTCCAAAGCGTCGTGAAGAATAACCCTGGACAGGCATGGCTGGATATTCAGTCTGGTGCATATCGCCAATTTGGAAACACTTTTAAGGAGAAGGCAATTCGTGAAATAGTCACAGAAATAAAATATCATATTAAAACTGATGAAAAGAAGAAAGCCATGCTTGACGCAGTAGCTTTAGATGCTCTAAAGCCATGCAATCTATGGAAAGATGAAACAAGATTCTTTGAGAAGTATCGAGATGTTGCAGGTGTTTTTGTAGTTAAAGTTATTCTTGGAGATAAATTTTTAGACTATCCTTATTGCTATTGGATTATGCAGGCGAAACCTATTCCTGAATATAAAACAACATATCATGCACTGGCTGATATATGGGAAGATTATAAGAGGCAAGTACAACTATTAGATTTGAAGAAAGCGCAATAATGCTATTTAACAAAAAAGCCCCTGACCCGGAGGCCAAGGGCTGAACAGGAGCACTTTTCTGGGAGGATGCTACTGTACACGGCTGTAATGGCAATAAAAAACCGCCCGCGTTTCCCAACGTGGACGGCTAACGGAAAATAAAAAAGATGATTTACCTATAGCACATTTACCCGGTGCGTCAAGCTTTCTCCCACCTGTCCAGGGTTTCCACATAGATGCCGGAGATTTTACCGCCGTCCATGGGTTCGATGTCTCCGAAGTCGGGATTGAGTGGATGTAATACGTATTCCATTTTTCCGGTTTCCGGGTTTTTCCTGCGGACCAGTTTTTTGAGTGTCACGCCGCGTTCATCATGGTATTGAACAATGGTTCCAGGTTTGGGGATGGGGGGGATGGTGTATTTTTTCATGATGACCACGGAGCTGTCCGGAATGGAAGGTTCCATAGAGTGACCGTTCACGCGCAGCAGGTATTCCCCTTTTTCCAGTTCACGGTATAGCCGGATGTCCTGCGGGATGGTGTCTCCATCCGCCAGGTTGCCGGCGGCAATGTTGCCGATGATTCGTCCCTGAGCCTCCAAGGGAGGGGCTGTGAATGTTTCTACCGGGGTAAACTTCTTGCGGGCTGCCTCTTTTTCTTTGGCGGCATTTTGAATAGCGGTATTGACGAATTCCAGGAAGGTTTCTTTGTGGGCTTTAGCGGCCTCACAGATAATGTCCCATTCTTCATCTGTGAAGTCGATGACGATGCGGGGAGAGGATTCGGCTTCTCCGTTCATAAGACGCTGAATAACAAGGATAGCCTTTGCGGGAATATTGATGGATGACGAAAGCCAATTATCTACCTGACGCTTGGAAACTCCACATTGGTTAGCGAGCCATTCTCTGTCTCTACCAATAACCTTGAGCCATTTTTTTACGTCTTCTTTTGTTGTCGTCATGCATTGATATTACAGCATTTTGCTGATATGTCAACACCTTGTTACCTAGCAATTTCAGTATTATGCTGAAAATATATCTTGAAATATTCAGTTATACGCTGTAATTTGAGGCCATCAGTTACGGAAATAGATGAAAACAGAAATCGACTTAGACAAATTACCGGACGGCTGCAAGAGCCATCTGCTGGCCGAAGCGGAAGAAGGATTGAAGCCTTCGGAAGCTATTATCCGCATCATTGAACGAGAATCATTCCGCAGGGGATTCCGTGTTCACCTGACCACGGCTAGCAACCTTCCCCGCCCGAAGAACCCCAAGAAGCCCGCGGCATGAATATGAACGAACACATTCAATACCTGGCAGATCATGCGGCATTTCTTTGCAGCTTGAGCCGTCTGTCCAACCAGACTGATGAGATGAAAAAACTCATGAAGAGCAGCGCAGAAGCCGCACTCAAGGCAGCCGGAACCATCCTGTCCATGATGGAGGATGAAGAAAGGAAGTCCAGCAACCCCGAACCCAAGAAGCCGGCAGCATGAACATGAAAACCTCCCCCCAAGAAAGAAACATGAATACAAATACTGAATTACCGAAGAATGCAAAGCTGCTTACCGTGGAGGAAGCGAAGGAGCTAGTGAATAATAATTACCGCTATTATGTTAATGGTGATGGTCTGGTAAAAATACAATATTCCATCTCTCCGCAACCTCTACATGGAACGGAGTTTCTTGTAGTTGGAAGTGAAGATGGCAAATGCCTGATTACCCAAAGAAAGGAATTCGAAGATGCGATAAAATTGCGGACAACTTGCGATCAATAGTTTCGGCCTGAGATTTACTTGCTGTTTTTTTCTTTAATTCATCAACATCTTTTTTCAGTTGAATGATTTTTCCATTTATATCTATAAGGGCCTCTTTGACAAATTGCTGAAATTGATATTCTTCCATATTCATAGCGGACTAATAATAATAAAATAAGACTATTTCACAATCATAAATGCTGCCAGGGGAATACGAAATCCATATTCATAGCACTCTATCCCTCAAAGCGAAAGCAGGTAGCACCAATTTCCAACAAATAACTAATGATGAACTGGACTGAATTTATTGTTGTGACGCTGCTTAACCTGGCAGGCTACCTGTCCGCGCTGATGCTTGGTATCAGCCTGGGAGAGAAACACATCATACGCCAGGTGAACAGAACCCTGGAACAGATGAGAAAGGAGCGGGCATGATTATCGAATACGACGACGAAGACCGGTGCATCCGGGTGAATGGCGAATACGTCGCCATCCGGGAAGCGGAGGGCCTCAAGGACGAGCTGGAATTAGCGATTGACCAGTGGGAGGTGGATCACGCCGAGCAGTGCGATAACCCCGACGGCCACTACGACGACTGAATTATGGAAGAAGCCCTTATCGAAGAATTGAAGCTGCTCGGCTGGCACGAGCTTTAACAATGAAAATATTATGACCTACCCTGAATCAGAGTTTTACGACTGCAAGACTTTGGCCCTGATGTACGATTCCGACCGGGATGTGATCAAGAGGACCGTCCATGAGTTGAAGGACAAGGGGCATGTGATCGAGATCCTGTATTGGGGCAAGCAGGGGAAGATGAAGGTGCACGGCAAGCAGTTCCGCCGGGCGCTGCTCCGAGAATACGGAGAAGGAGGAGCGAGCAAATGAATACCTTGTTCCAATTCTTGGCAGGTGGAGCCTTTGGCCTCTTCGCCGTCGGTTTGTTCTGGCTGGCGGTGGAGCTGGATAACGCCGAGCTGCAGGCCGGCAAGAACCCGCATTCCGGGTTTTGTCCGGAGTCTCCCACTCCCATGAAAGCTTTTGACGGCTTGGAAAAACCGTCCCGCGCCACGCGGATCGTGGAACGCAATAACCAATAGAATACCAATACAATGGACATTAAAAAATGCAAAGTAGGAACCAGAGTACAATTCAAAGGAACAATCATTGACGGATTGAATGATATAACATCTGTGCACGTTCGCACCGACGACGGAAGCACGAAATACATCAGCCCGGAAAATCTCGAACCAGCTACGCCGCATTACGACCCGAAGCGGAAATTCCGCAAAGGGGATATTGCAAAGGTCGATTACAAAGGACGCGTGAGGAATACTGTAATCCCCGAAGGGACCAAAGTTGAAGTCTTAAAAGATGAATGCGACCCTTATCACATCAAAGTCAAAGTTGAGAGGCATATTGATTCTGACGGATGGATGTTTGTCAATGTTGACCATCTCGTGTTGATCAAGCCCATCGAGGAGATGGAGAAGGAAGAGCCCTATCTGGTGGATACTGGCGCGGTAAAAAGAAGAGACGGCGGCATTATTATGTGTTTTTCCTACGGAAAATACGGAAGAGACAATGCCGATAGCATGGCACAGAAAGTCTGTGATGAACTGAACCGCGAATACAAAAAAATCAAGAATAGTTAAATACTCAAACCCTAGATAAATAATAAGTTATGAGTGAAGTAACTAAACGACAAGTGCCCGGAGATGTCTTTTTCGAAGGACTTTCCGAGATTAACGAAGGGGCCCTTTTAGAAGCCCTGGACACCAAGATGACCAGCCTTGTTTCCGCCGTGCTGGCAACCGGGAATAATGGATCCCTGACTCTTAAGCTGTCCGTGAAGCGCAAAGGCGGCGTGAATCAGGTGGTGATTGAACCGAAGGTTACGGCCAGCATCCCGGATCCGACGATTGCCCCGCGCATCATGTTTGCCGATACCTCCGGCGCCCTGCATACGGACGACCCCGCCCAGGGGAAACTGGACCTGGATGCTCCTGTGAAGGTGACATTCCCGGCTGCTGCCGATGTTGATGCCGGAGTCCCCGCCAAGGTAGCTAAGCGCGCCTAAGTTCCCAACAACCACATAACAACATAAACATTATAGAATTAAATTATATGGATAACTTGAACGAAGAAACTCTGGCAGCCGTACGCGTGCAGGAAGTGGCGAATGGCCGTGCCGCCGTCGTGCCGGATGGATATACCCTGTATCATCTGGATTGCCTGGGCAATACGCCCCCTCGCAAGGCCGGCAGTGTTCAGCTGCTGGACCTGGAAACGCTGGCAGATTTCGTGAAGGCGGAAGATGCCGAAAATGGCGTCAGGAGCGTGATTTACGTGAGCGACAGAGAAGTAAACGCCGTGCTCAATTATTATTCCCCCGATGGTAATGGATGGGGGGACCACCAAGCCACCATGCAGCTCAACAAGACGGTGGAATGGGAGAATTGGACCAAATACGACGGACAAGCTATGTCTCAAAAGGATTTTGTTGAATTCCTCGAAGAGAACAGCAAGGACGTGATGGAGCCCACCCCGTCTGAAATGCTGACGCTGGCGAGCAAGTTCGACATGCACCGCAAGGTGGAGTTTAAGTCTGCCTACCGGGCATCCGACGGCGAAACGAAGCTGACTTATAACGAAACGGTGGATTCCAAGAGCGGCGAGCTGAATGTTCCCACGGAGTTCACGATTGCGATTCCGGTTATCCGGGGCGCCGAAGGCGATACCACGTATCAAATCAAGGTGCGCCTGCGTGTGCGCCTGGCTGACGGGAAGCTGTATTTTGTGTACCAGCTTGTCCGCGCGGACATCCCGGAACGCAATGCGATTAAGGATATTGCCGACAAGCTGGCAAAGGATCTGCCGGAGAACCGGATTCACCGCGGCGCCGTGTGCCTGTGTACGAAATCCTCCTTCACCGGAGAAATCGACCGATAAAGTGAGTTGGCCGGGGCCAGCGCCAACTGGTCCCCGGCCTGTTATCAATAGCTAACCAATAGAATAATAATAACGTGAATACCAATACAACAAACGAACTTTCCAATCAAGCGCCGGGCAATCCGTTTGCCGTTCAGGCTTCCGCCGGAGGCGGGGCCCTGGCTGCCATGACGAGCAATGCAGCCGTTACTTCCGTGCTGGCTTCCATTTGGATTGCCAAGCAGTTTCCGCGGGATTTGGCCGAAGTGACGGCCCGCATGAACCAGGCTTGTTCCCGGCTGATGCTGGCGCAGTCCGCCACGTATGCTTTTCCCCGCGGGGGAACGACGGTGGAGGGGCCCAGCATCCGGCTGGCGGAGGCGCTGATCGGGGCCTGGGGGAATGCGGAGGCAGGCTGGAAGGAGGTTGCCCGGCACTGGGATCCGAAGGGAGCGGACGGCAAGGGCTGCATGGTCTCCGAGTGCGTGGCTTTCTGCTTTGACAAGGAGACCAACGTGCGCCGCGAGATTTCTTTTACCGTGAATCATACCCGCGACAAGAACGAGTATGAGGGGGGCAGGAAGGTGATGAAGCGCGTTGCCCTGGAGAGCGAACGGGACGTGTATGAGTTATGCGCGAATATGGCTTCCCGCCGCATCCGCGCCTGCATTTTACAGGTGCTTCCCGGCTGGTTGACGGAAGAGGCTTTGGCTGCAACCAGGAAGACGCTGGAGAATGGCGATCCCCGGCCTCTGGCGGATATCATCCGGTCTTTGGAGGCGAAGTTCCGGGAGTACGGCGTTTCCCGCGCGATGCTGGAGGCGAATTTGGGGCACAAGTTGGAAGAGACGACCAAGCCGGAGGTGGTGAAGCTGGGGAAGGTGTTTAACAGCATTGCCGACGGGATGGTTCGGGTGAAGGACGTGTTCCCGGATGACGACCAGCACGCCCGTGAACCCTCCCTGCCGAAGACTCCTGCATCTGCCCCCGCTCCAAAGGCAGCTCCCAGGACGACGCAGGCCCCGCCGCCTGTAACCGCACCGGCGCCGGAAGACGGTATTCCCGGACTGGATGTGCCGGAGGATGTGCCTTCCTTTGGTTCTTTTGAGCATTAACTCCTGACTTGTTGACGATGATGGACGCAATGGAAATGATCAGGGATGAACGTCAGGGGCTGCCCAGCGCGAGCGGGATGCAGCGGCTTTTCCTCTGCCCCGGAAGCTGGAATGCAGAAAGGAAATGCCCGATAGACGAAGAGAGCGAGGACGCCGCCATGGGAACTATCCTGCACGCTCACATGGAACAGGGGACGATGCCGGAAGACCCGGAGGACGCCGAGGCTGTGGCCTGGTGCCGCGAGATGGAAAAGGCCCTGTGTGAAAAGCACTTGGGGATGAAAGAAAACTGGACCGATGTTCAGACGGTGCGGGAAGTGCGTCTATTTGAACGGGACCGTCTGTTTTCCGGAAAACCGGACATGGTGGCTGTTTGGGACCGCAAGGCTTTGGTGGTGGATTACAAATTTGGACGCATTCCTGTTTCTCCAGCGGAGTGCAATTTGCAGTTGAGCGCCCTGGCCGTGCTGGTGATGGATGGGCACGAGGCGTACCATGCGGATGAGGTGTTTGTGTGCATTTTGCAGCCTTACGCGAGCCGGAAGGAGCCTGCCGTTTGCCGGTACACCCGCGAGAGCGTGGAGCAGGCGCGGGCGTTTTTCCGGGCCTGCATTGAGCAGGCGCAGGATGAGCACGCCCCGTTGAAGCCCAGCGAGAAGGCTTGCCGGTATTGCCGGGCCCAGTCTTCCTGCCCGGCGGTGAAGCTGGCTTTGGTGCAGGTGACGTCCGGGGATTTGACGACGGCCTGGGAAGAATGGTCTCCCGAAAAACGGAGGGAAGCCTACGATCTTGCCAAACTGGCGAAGAAGTGGGCGGCTTCCGTGGAGTCCAAGGTGAAGGCAGATCTGCGGGCCGAGGTGGAGATTCCCGGTCTGGTTCTGGCTCCCGGCAAGAAGGCGTTTACGGTGACGGATGCCGCGGCGGCTTTTCAAATTCTTAACGGTTTGTTCCCCGACGACATCACGGCGCAGGCGTTTACGGCCTGCTGCAAGGTAGGGATTACCGATCTGGATAAGCTGGTGCATTCCGTGCGTAAGGCTGCGGATGCCGGCGCCAAGGTGGCCGAGTCCAAGGATTGGCTGCGTAAGACGCTGGCGGGATGCGCGGAAGTGAAGGTTTCTGACGGATCCGTGAAGGAAGTGGAAGGAGGTGCGGCATGATGACCACGCTGACCATTACCTTGCCCCACACGCCGCGGTGTTTGTCTCCCAATGCCAAGGCCCCTCTCACGCAGAGGGGGGCCATTGTGGCCGGTTACAAGAAGACGGCGGCCAAGAGCCGCGCCCGGAATATAGCCTGGGGCAGGACTTATGAAGCCCTGAATGGACGCAGGATGCTGCCGACGCATTACCGGGTGGTCTGGTTTTTCAAGGGACCGAAGCCGGACGCGGATAATTGCCTGGCGCGCTGCAAGGCGTATCTGGACGGGGCCTGCAAGGCTATGGGCATTGACGACCGGACGCTGGACTGCGCCGGGATTGAGCGGATTCACGACTTGGGACGCGCCGGACAAGTGGAAATCGTGTTTGAAAGGAGGGAACAATGAAGATTTCACTGAGAAGAATAGTGCTCCTGAAACAACAGGAGCAAGAGCTTCAAGATAGACTTGAACAAATCCGAGAAGAAATACGTTTTATTGAATCTTTAAATGAAGAGCAGTTAGCTTTTTATGAAAAACGTACATTGGGAAGGAATATTGGCGCTAGAGATAATTCCGAGCAAGCCAGCTTTAGAAAATACGTTAAAGAAGAATTAAAAAAACAGGGAAAGAATACTGTTTGGCTAGCTGGGCAAATTGGAAAAGGTATTGGAACTGTTAAAAATTGGATATACGGAGACAAAAATATTACCGAAGAAAATATAAGAAAAATAGAAACTGTATTGGAGAAAGGATGTCGGCAATGAGAACTGAACTGAATTTCGAAGAAGGGATGAATCTGATAACCACCTTGCCCGAAAGCGGGCTGCTGCGCGTTGAATTCTCCATCCGGCACTGTTTAGAATATCCAGAAGATGCGCAAAAATTGGCCCGGTACTTTAGGTTTTGCGCTGCACACTTGGATTCTTTGGCAGAAATCATGCAGAAGAAAGGAGGGAGCAATGATTAACATCCTCTTATCCGTCAGGCGGCCTTTCTCCGGTTTTATCATGGACGGGGAAAAGAGATGGGAACTGCGTAAAAACGCACCCCGCATCCCCCGCGGAGAACACGTCACACTGTGGCTCTATGAATCCGGCCAGTACGGGGCGCGGGCTATTATCGGCAAGTGCCGTTTAGTTGTCACTGCTGGACTTCGACCATATCCCCCAAAGGGAATTTTAGAATGGACCATGAACCAAGCTTGCGTGACGGAAGAGCACCTGCGGAATTACCTGCCTTGCTATGTCTGGGGCGTCCAGGACCCCGTGAGGATTTCCACAGTGCCGCTCTCTGACATCGGCATGACCCGCCCGCCGCAGTCTTGGCAGTACCTTACTGACGAGCAAGCAGACATCTTAGAAAGGAGGCTCGCATGAAACTGACGCCTGAACAGAAAGCTTTTTACGATTACGGAAAAGCAGTCGAAACTCTCGAAACCAGAATTGAAAGGATTCGCAATAACGCCCGAATACGATTTAAAATGGAATATCACGAGCTGCCACTCCAATTTCGCGGAGGCTTATGGGACGACTTTAAGTTGTACAATGTTATCGGTGACGTCCGCCGGAAGCGGGCCGCGTGCAGGGCGTGGGTGCCTTTAATCCATCGCGATTGCCACAACTGCGCTTACAAAAATATTAAAGCCGTGCCGGTTGTTTGTAACCCCTGCATCAACGAGGGATTTGCTGTCAACTGGGAGCCGAGAAAGGAGGGAGAGTGAACAGGTATCACCGAAAATGGCTCCGGATATTTCGTCGTCGTGAAAATGCGTTTCTCCGTCGCGTTTTCTTTAGGGACGGAGAGCATGAACATGGAAAAAGGTATGAGACCATGCGAAAAGCGGCCCGAAGACTTAATGCGCTCCGCATGAGGCATGTATGGAATAAGCCGTGGATTCCTATTGATGACAAGGGGAGGGCTCTGAAATACACGGCGGACGCCGCGGGGGAGAACACGGATGTGAATCCGCATAACTCGCTGGAAAACGCACCCGCCCAGGTGGGGGAAACCCTGGCGGACGGAAAGGAGGGCAAGTGAAGCCTGTGCTTGATGCCTGCTGCGGCTCCCGCATGTTCTGGTTTGACCGCCGCCATCCTGACGTGGTGTTCATGGACCGCCGGGAGGAAACACACACGCTTTACGACGGGCGCACTCTGGAAATCAAGCCGGATGTCGTCGGAGACTTCCGGGCCATGCCTTTCAGCGACGGGGCGTTTCGCCTTGTCGTGTTCGACCCTCCGCACCTGATTCACGCCGGGGAATCGTCCTGGCTGGCCAAGAAATACGGAAAACTGGACAGGGAGACTTGGCAGGAGGATTTGAAGGCCGGATTCCGGGAGTGTTTCCGGGTTTTGGAACCGGGCGGCGTTCTGGTGTTCAAATGGTGCGAGGATCAGGTTTCAACCGCAGAAGTGCTGAAACTGGCCAGCCATGATCCTTTGTTCGGGCACCGCCGCGGGAAGACCGTCTTCCTGGTCTTTATGAAATCTACAACCCCCAACTGACGCTTTTTTGATATGGAATACATGAACATCCCAACAGCCTTGTTTTCCAGCCCTGAATTCATCGGAGCTGAACCAATCCAGCGCGCTACATGGATTGCCCTGTTGGCGTGGTGCTGCACCCAAGAGAACGGCGGAATCATTGAGGGGTGCCGCTCCTGGGGCATGCGCCGCTGGATGCAGACCTGCGGGGTGATGGACAAGGAAGTCATGAACGGCGGGGAACTTTACCACTTCGACGGAGACAACCTTGTTGTTTTTGGCTACCCCGGAGGCGTACAAGAGCTTCTTGAGCGAAAGCGAGTTATTGCCCGCGAAAATGGCAAGCTCGGAGGGCGCCCCAAGAAAACCCATGTTGAAACCGACATGGAAACCGAAGAGAAACCTACGTTGGTTTCTGAATTAACCGACGTAGGAAACGAAATAGGAACCAATGTAGGGGCCAACATCCAAAACCGGAAGAAAGAAAGAAAGGAAGAAAGGAATATAGGGGGAGAAACTACTACGGTGGACAGTACACCGGGGGAAGAAGCGCCCGCTGCTCCTGTGCTGCCTGCCCGGTCGCTCCCGGTTCGGGAAAGACTGAACGACGTCCGGGGGATGCGCTGCGCCGACAATCACGCGGATCTGGGGGCTTCTCCCGGCGCCTCCAGGTTCATGGCTGCCACCCTTGCAATCAACCCGTCCTGGTCCCGGACTTTGCCAACTGCCATTGAGCAGGCAGCCGCGCTTAAAGCTTACCGTTCCGCACAGGGCCGGGTGACGCCGAGGGATATGGAGATGCTCAAGGCCTACTACTCCAGCGGCTTGACGCATGACCGGAACAATAAGGCTTTTTGGCGGCCGGACAGCCGCAAGAAGTTTTGGGAGTGTTTCGGGGATGTGCTCACTCACGCGGACCGCTGGGCCAAAGAGACGCGATGGAAGCCGACATCCGCTCGGAAGAAGCCAAAACCCGAAGAACCACGGCAGCCGGAAGGGCCCGTTGTGGATGTCGTGGACGCCGCAGCAGAAATTGCATCTCTAAGGGAGGAAATGGGAATAGGAGGTGACGAATGAAGCAGGAATATAAGAATCTATTGAGGAACATTATACACCGGAAGGTGAGTCCGTCGCAGCTGCTTATTCTGATGGAAATCCGAGACCATCCGGGCAGGATGTCGCGGGAGATTGCCACCCGTTGCCATTTGGATCCCAGCAATGTGTCTCACCGGCTGGATTATCTGGTGCAGGCCGGCGACGTGATCAGAACCGGCACACGGCCTTGCGTGTTTTATATCAGCAGGCAGGGGCGTGATTTTTTAGAGAGCCTTGAGTACTCAAAGCCAACAGGTTGATTATCCCGGGCAAGAAGTATTGATTCTCACCAAATTGACGCGCTGAAAATCAGGAGGGTAAAATATTGGTATGGGCAGAAAGGAAAGCACAAGCAAGGTCACAGAGAAGAAGAAGGAGTTTGCGCGGCTCCTGGTGGAGGTTAAAATGTCCAAAGCCGACGCTTATCGCAAAGCGTACAAACGCAAGGATATGAGTAATGACGCAGCCAGCAAGGCAGCATCCCGTTTGTCCAAAGATGGCGAAGTTTTGCGAATGATTGACGAATTGAATAAGCAACTGGATAAGTCTGCTGTGCTGACCAGGCAGCAGCGCATGGAATGGTTGTCCCGCGTAGTGACAACTCCCATCGGCAATGTTGATAGCGCATCCGATCTCTGTCAGGAGGTTTCCATGGACGAAACCGGAGCGAAATTTAAGATGCCCTCAAAAATCGCCGCTATTGCCGAGCTTAACAAGATGGATGGCGCATACACTCCGCAGAAGATGGAAGTGGATGCAGGAGAGAATTTTATAACCCTGCTGTCCTCCCTGCCTTTTGAGCCTCCCGTGAAGCAGGGATAAAAACGTTGATTCTCGCCAACTTGCATTTCCCGTGTTTTGTGGCTCATGATTGAGCCATGTTAAATTTTCTGGGAATGACGCGCCATTTGTCCACGACGGCAGGCTATGCCAAGCGCATAGGCTGGCTTTTGTTCGAGGATGTGACGCAATCTCCGTTCCCGGTAACAGGAGTTTCTTTCACCGGTGTGGTGAAGACGGAACAGGGAGACTTGCCCGTTGTTATTGAACACGGCGAGCAAGAACATTGTTTGGAGCTTACTTTTCCTGCCCTGCCTGTTGGCCGCTGGCCGTATGCCATTCATGCACAGGATGAGTCCGGAGAGGATTTGAGGCTGTTTTCCGGTTATATTGGGGCCGTGGATTCTGTGGCTCCTGTTGAGTCGTCCACGGTGTACGATATTCCTGCAATGGGTGTTACGATACCTGTTGAGGCAAGTAAGACGATCAAGGCACAGTGGCTTTCCAACACGGCCTCCATTATCGCGGCCCAACAGGCGCAACAGAATGCCAACACATCCTCCACCAATGCGGAAACGGCGAGCCAGGCGGCCAAGACGGCAACGGACGCGGCAGCCACCGCTGCAGGACGGGCCGAAGAGGCGGAAGGCTATGCAGGGTCTGCCTGGGCCTCCAAAAGTGCTGCCGCCGATTCTGCAGCCGCAGCCGACACATCCGCAACCAACGCGGACCGTGACGCCAAGAGTGCCCATGACGCTAAAACGGCTGTGGAGTCGCTGGCCGCCACCTGGCCGGAAACGGTCAGCAACGGGAAGCAACAGATTATTGAAGCCAGGAATGAGGCTGTTACTGCCATACAGGACAAGCAAGCCGATTCCGTGCTTGCCGTGGGTCGTGCCTCACAGACCGCGCAGCAGAATATAGCCGGCGCACGAACGGATGCCGTTGCCGCCGTGCAAACGGCGCAGGAGAGAGCGGTGGGGGCGATTACGCCCCTTGTCCAGCGCGCCGAAACCGCTAAAGAGGCTATAGATCAGGCGGAGGGACGCATCAATACGGCCGCGACTAATGCCGCGACATCCGCCACGGAGTCGGCTAACTCCGCGACGGCGGCCCAACAGGCTCTTGAGGCCATGCCGCAGGTGGATGCATCCGGAAACATGACGCTGGCCGGAGGTCTGACGGCGGCGGGGGCTATTAACGCCAATGGCGGCATCAATATTCCGCTGGCCGTGGGGGCAGTAACGGATACGTCAGCGGTCAACTTTTTTTATGCTATGGGTCTGGCAGGAGCCGTGCAGGCGTTGGTTCAGCCTATATACCTTAATTCCAGTTCGATCACAGTCGCGGGTTCCATTTCTAAAGCTTCCAACGGTACTCTTGCCGGGTTGATGCAACGTTTTTCAGTGGGCGCAGCTTCTGCCGGGTCCAATGCGTACGGGTCAGCGGTTATTCCCCTGATAGGGCCTAACGGTCAATTTAATTACAGTTCCATAGCCGGATTTTCCCTTGCGGTCAGCGCGACAGCCTTCGCTAAATTTACTTTTGGCTTAGGCCGCGGCTCAAAAACCAACAGAACCGGGTTGACGATGGATTCTTATTCCATGATTCCGGGCGATAATCTGGCCGTCAACCATGGGGAAATCGTAGATGTTACCATCAATACTCCTTACGATACTGTCCGCAAGGGGTATGAAATCAGAGTAAGGGAAATTTTTTATGTAAAGTCCGTTGGACACTGGCAGGTGAAGACGACAACCGTATTTCTTCCGGTAGGCCATAATGAGCTGATGCCGAACGGGCTGAACAGGCTTATTTTCATGCAGAGCGGGCAACCGAGTATAGAAGAGCGGGAGGAAAAGGCGGCTCTTTATATGGAGCTGGGAGGCGGCAGTACCAATACCCTGTTCAAGATAGCTTCTCTCCGCGGCTTCATCAATTTCGAGGCAGGAACAGGCGTAAGCACCCTGATTATCGACGCGCGCAATGAGAAAACATATGCCCTTTCAGCCGACGCGGGCACAGGCACCAGGCACCTTTATTCCAATGGATTGACCAATCCAACCTATCACGCATTGGAAGCAATGGCCGTCAATGCCATTGAATCCGAGGAAACAGCGGATTTTGTGGATGTAAATACCCCCTTAGAATCATGAATATTTCGGAGATACAAATACAGTTCCCCCAGCCCGGCAACTGGCAGGAATTCACCCTAACAGCCGTCTATCAGGACGCGGACGGATACACCCGGACAGACCGCTACACGGCGGACGAAATACCAGCGGAACAGACCCCGGCAATGGCTGCTGTCGTGTCCGCGCTGGTGGGCATGGGTGAGGACTGGCAGGCGGTGCAGGTGTGGGCCCGGATGGGAAAAGATGTCCTGACCCTTGCGGAGGATGGTGCCTATACAATGATTGATGCGGTGTCTTTGACCGTTGAGGCCGTCCATGCGGAGACCAAAGGCCGCAGGATTTTTACAGTCTCGGACTACCCGGTTTTTGTCCTCACGGACCCCGCCGCCGTGGAGTTTTTCAAGCATTTCACTAAACAATAAACCATGAACATCAATAAACAAGACATTGAAAAGGCCCAGCAGGCGGCATCCGCCCGCTGGGGGAATTGGGTCAAGTACGTCATCGGTGCCATTATCGGGGCGTTGGCCGCTGCTGGCTATATCACCGTAACTGGCTGCGGCCATTCCGTTGACGTGACGCCGAAAAAGACGGTGGTCTGCAAGGACGGCTCCTGCCTGGTGCTGGAACCGGGGCATATCTCCTACAGTCAGGCCCAGCCTGTTACGGACGTTCCGCCCATCGTGCAAACACTCAAGAAGTAAAGGCATGTGTAAGCTCTCCGAAGTACCGGCACGTTTCCTGGATTTTGCCAAGGCTTCCCCCGTGTTTGCCTGCGTCCTGATGTCGCTGACGATATGCGGCGGGGCATGCTGGTACATCGGGGAGGTGGTCAGCCACCACAATGACCGCCTTTGTGATTTGATGACCATGCAGACGCAGGCGCAGGTCGAGACCGCCAAAGCCATTCAACTCTTGTCCGTTCGCATCGAAAACATAGAAAGGAAGCTGGAAAAGTGAATGAAGAACAATTCTTTCTGTCGTTAATGGCCATTTTATCAGCAACAGTTTTGGGATTTACCCTCATGTGTATAGGGGAACCTGGATATGGTATCGGGGTATGGCTCACTGCGCTGGCCATTCTCTTGTACTTTTCTCGGTGCGGACGATAACACCAACTGTAAAGTTTTTCTTACAAGTTCCCTTTAGTTAATAATCAATAGTTTCCGCATGCCTACCCTGTACATACTCATTGTGGACGAACCCGGAAAGGAGCAGTGGATGAAAATTTTTCTTACCGAAAGAGACGCCGCTTTTTTCCTGGCTCAATTTAATGAGTGGCATTTGCATGCCAAGTGCCATTGCTACACCGTGGAAGGCAAGCGGCTTGTGCAACTTATCGACAATCTGAACGAATGAATACTATAGAAAGAAAGATGGCTGCGGCCATCCTCCGCTTTGAAGACAGCCGCGTCACCGGGCCGGATTCCCTGCGCGTTTCCCGCCTTCCCGCCGCCGACAAGGGCGGCAAGTGGGAGATTTGCGGCATTTGCGACGGCATTGAACCGGCCGCGTTTAACAGGTTGAAGGCCCTGCTGGATGCCGGAAGGCGTGAAGAGGCCTGGGAAGGTTGTCTCCAGTACGTGCTGGATAATACCGCCGCCGTGCGCTCCTGGCTGGGTTCTGACGCTTTTCCGGCCACGGAGTTTATGTTGCGTGACCATTATTTCAATTCCGGGAGCAGGAATACCGGGAAGATTTTGCAGCGCGCGCTGAACATCCACGGCGCCGGTCTCACGGTGGACGGGATTGTAGGCCCCAGGACCCGGCAGGAACTACAGGACCAGCTGGCCGCCACGGGTGAAGCGGTGTTCCTTATCGCCCTGCAGGAGAAGCGTCAGGCGTTTTACCGCTCTTGCAAGCAGTTTCCTGTGTTCGGGAAGGGCTGGCTGAACCGCTGCGACGATGCGTTCAGTATGGCGCAGGAGCTTGTTTAGCTGTTTTCATCATTAGTTGTTATGGGATCTATTTTCAAACCTAAAGTGACACAGGCTCCGGCTCCGCCGGTAGTAGAAGAGCCGCTGAATCCGACGGCTACGGAGAAGTCTGTTTCCGATGCTTCGGAGGATGTTCAGACCAAAAGTAAGCGCAGGTTGAAGCTGTCCGATACGGTGAATAATCCGAATCTGTCCGGCGGTTTGTCCACGTTGCGCAAAACCCTGGGATAGCAGCCATGGAGGTACGCGATTACATTTCCCTGGCAGATAATCTGCGCACGGAACGCGCCGCTTTTGAAGGCGGCTGGGATGAAATGCGCCGTATTATCATGCCCAGGGCTACGGGCAACGCTTATCCCGACCGCGTACCTGATCACAGCGGCGGATTGGAGCATAGCGACGTCGCCAATAACAGCCTGAAGAAGCTGGCATCCGCCCATTTGACTTATATTACGCCTTTGGACAGGCGCTGGTTTACCTTGCGCCCGGTAGGTTTTAATAAGGATGGGAATCAGGCTTTGAATGATTGGTACAGCAAGGTTACGGAGGTAATGGAGAGGGAACTTGCCGTTTCCAATTTTTATTCAGTGATTCATGAGGTTTACCTTGATCGCTGCCTGACGGGAACCGGCTGCATGTTTGCCGAGATGAATATTAACAGGCAGCTGATTTTCCGGCACATTCCCACGGGAACTTACGCTATCGCGGAGTCGGAGTCAGGGGATGTTGATACGCTGGTGCGCTGGTTCCGGCTGACGGCTCACCAGGCGGCGCAGAAGTGGAAGGAGGAGGCTCTGGGCCCAAAAGTGCGGAGAGCGCTCAAGGATGCCAGGAGACGCTATACGGATTCTTTCGAGTTTGTGCAATGCGTCCTGCCTAACCCACAGGGCAAGCTGTTGTCCGACCATGTGCCGCCTGGCAAGAGAGCGTGGAAGGACGTCATTATTTCGTTGGACGATAAGAAGATTGTGTTTGAGAGCGGTTTTTTCGAATTTCCGTTTCTGGTGACGCGCTTTCTGCGCTGGGGAGACAGCCCCTACGGGGTGGGACCGGCATGGTTCGCGCGGCGCACGATCCGCATGGCTATCGACATAGAGAAGATTCTTTACACGCTGGGACAGACAAAGGCTTATCCGAGGCTTTTCCTGCTGGCAGAGCAGTATGGGGAGGTGGATTTGCGCGCCGGAGGCGGGACCGTCATTTCTCCGGAAGCAGCGGAACTTGGCTTGCCGCGCGAATGGGGCACACAAGGGCAGTATGATATCGGGCTGGAATACCTGCGGGGCCTGTACGCCAAGATTGAAGAGGCTTTTTACGTTCCCATGCTGGAAACCGTTTCCCGCATCGACCGCCAGATGACGGCTACGGAGGTGGCGGCCCGGGAAGCCGAGAAGGTGCTTGGGTTTACGCCTTCTTTTACGTTGTTTGTGAGCGATTTCAGGATGATGTGCCAGCGTATTATGGCCCTGTTGTACCGCGCCGGGAAACTTCCGGAGCCGGTTCAGGGCGTGTTTGAGGTCAACCGGCGGGGCGCTCCTACACGCCTGGCCGTCCCCCAGGTTCAGTTCATGGGCAAGATTGCCCAGGCGATTGCACGTACACAGACGGACGGCTTGATGACGGCTCTTGAGTCTATCGGCACTTTGTCACAGATGACCGGCCGGCCGGAGCTGCTGGATATTGTGAATCTCAATAAGGCCGGGGAATTGATTTACGATTCCAAGGGCGCCCCGATGGAGTGCAAGGCGACAGAGGATGAGGTGAAGGAGAAGGAGACTGAAAGGAAGAATCAGCAGGAAGCGGCCATACAGGCAGCCATTGCCGAACAGTCCTCCGTGGCTAACAGGAATAATGCCCAGGCCCAGCAGGCTTTACAAACGACATGAAGACGGACCCCACCAATAAGTACGAACAGTACATGAAGCGCCGCAGAAGGATTTTCCGGGAAGCATTCAGGAATCCGGAAGTCCTGGAGGAGCTGAAGAGACATTTCCAGACCGATCTTCCCTGTTTCCAGGGGAAGGCCGGTTCTTACGACCCCCTTGACGCTATGCGTCGAGACGCCTACCGCGAGGTGGTTTTGTTCATCGAAGCGGTCATGGGCAATCATTACGAACCAGAAGAAGAGATATAGAAGAAGTACCATGATTTTATTTAAGTTGTACCATAACCGGTTTCTTTTTGAAGAGGCTCCGGAGAATGGAGGCGGTGGCGGAGGAGGTTCCGCCGCCCCTTCCGCTTCCGGACGTCCCAGCCTGGCTAATCCTGCACCGGAGCCGACTCCGGCGGATGATGAGCAGCCGAACCCTCCTCCCCCATCGGATCCGGGTTCTCCGCAGGGAGATCCGCCTTCCCAGGGGGATTACGTGTTGACGTTCGATGATACGTTTTCCGGAGACGAGACGCTGCAGCAGTTGCTGACCGAGACCGGCAAGGCCCACGGGCTTCCTGTCGAGGGGCTTTCCGCGTTTATCAAGGATATGGATGCGCGTCTGGCGGCCAAAGCGACCGAACAGAAGCAGGCGCAGGATGCCGCCATGGAAGAGGCCTGGAGACAGCTGGATGGAGAGTGGGGCCGGGACAGCGACGCACGCCAGATGCGCGCCGTTCAAATGGCCGGGAGGTTGTGCCGCATGGCCGGTATCGACCAGAGCGTGTTTAATGAGATGGGCATTGCAGATCATCCGGCCATGTACAGGATTCTGGATGCAGTAGGCCGGATTCTGGACGAGCCGGCTCTTCCGGCGCCTCCCGGACGGCAGGAACAGCAGGCCCGCGGCGAAGCCCGGCGCATGATGCACGATCCGGAACACCCGGATTATTCGGCATTCCACGATTGCGACCATCCGCGTTTTGCCGAGGTGAGGGCCAAGTATATGCGGCTGATGGGTGCGTAAGCAGATATTGCTTTTCCAGCAAGCCCTGTTTCCTTTTTGGGAGCAGGGCTTTTTTAAGGCAGAAGTTCCGGCAGGGATTCCGCAGCGGAGCGCAGCTGATCCGCGGAGGGGCGGATGTACACGCTATGCACGGCGGAAGAGTCATGCCCCACCAGCTCCATGGCCAGCCCCTGCGATACGCCTGATGCCTGCAACAACGTGGCCGCCGTGGCCCGAATGCTGTGGAAGGACTTGCTGTTCATCCTCCTTCTGCGGCCGCCGGCCGCTCCATGCACCACGCCGATGCCATGGGTGCGCAACAGGAGGCCGAATTGATAGGACGCGCCATCCCCCAGGGCCAGCAGGGGCGCGTGAAGCAGTTCATCCGCCGGTTCCCCCGCTTCCTTCCAGCGGGCAAGCGCCCATTGGTAAAAGCCTTCTCTCATGGGCTGGTCCATCCAGCGCCCCGTTTTGCCCGTGTCAAAGCGCACGATGCGGCGTTCCCATTCAAACTGATTCCAGTTGAGGCGCAGAATATCCCCCAGCCGCTGGCCAAAGGTCTCAAACGAGCAGCGCACCGCGGAACTCCACAGGGGCGGGAAATGCTCAATCATGTAGCGGATCTCGTCGAGTGTGAAGGCTTCCTTGTGCAGCTTTTCCCCGGCACGGTCCGGGGGAATGGAAACGCCGGCGCACGGATTGCGGTCAATTACTTCTGAATCCACGGCATCCGCGAATGCCTGGGAAAGAACGGACATATCCTTGTACACAGTCTTTTGCCGCACCAGTTCGCGGCGAGCCGCCACAAAGCCTTTGATGTCCGCCTTGGTGATCAGACGAAGCGGGGCGTTCGCCCGCGCTCCCAGATACTCGTAAAAATGCTTGCAGGCGGTTCTGGCATTGTAGGCCGTCTGTTCGGAGACAAGAGCCGCCTTGCGCCCAACAAATCCGTCACACCAGGCACGCACGGAAACATTGTTGTGCGCCTGGTATTCTTCCGCTTCCGCGCAGGCTATCTGCACGCCCCGCTGGTAGGCGATACGTTCCGCCAGTTTGGCCGTGATCCGGTCTCCTTCAAATTCTCCGCCATTCACAGGAACTTTCGTGGAACGGCGCTTCATCTTGCCGTCCGGCCCCTGAAATGTCACCATCCAGTAGGGCGAGGATTTTTCCTTGTTGATGGACAGACGCCCCTTGTAAAAAGGTTTGCTCATACCTGTAATATCTTCTGTAATGGTTTTGTAATAAGGTTCGCGTAAGAAAACCTACACGAACCTTATTCATAATCCCCTACGTTATCAAGGTTTACGTAGGTTTTCTTACAGAAACTTTTGGCGGAGAGAGTGGGATTCGAACCCACGGTGGGTTGCCCCACGGCGGTTTTCAAGACCGCTGCATTAAACCGCTCTGCCATCTCTCCGTGCAACAAGCGCGGGCACAGGCTACCGTGAAGGAGACGGCTCTGTAAAGTCCTATTCATGTCTTTCCTGCATGTTTGCGGGAACAGCCTGTTTTTTCAAACGGGAGGCTTCCGCCTGTTCCCACGGCATCAGGGCAGGAATTCTCCCGGCAGGAGGCTGATGAGCCGCATGGCGCATTTCCGGGGAGTGTCTGCGGAAGTGTCTATGGAGAAATCATGCGGGAAATGGCGGTGGATGCCTGCGTGCTGGCGCTGGGCATGGGCCGGGGCAGGAGTCCGGTCAGTGCGGCGCCGCTCGCGCTCCAGCAGAACATCCTGGCGGCATTCCACCCTGACCAGGATGCGGGGGATGCCGTCCAGGCGGTTCAGGAGGTCCTGAATCCAGCGGCGGGATTCTCCGATGACGTGGTCCACGATGACCAGGGCGCCTTTCCGGGCCGCCTCGGCAATGGCGGCGTGGAAAGATTCAATGAAGGGCAGGCCGGATTCCCTGACGGCATCCAGGGCGGTTTCATGTTTTCCCCGGCTCATGGCCAGATAATCGTCCATGGAGAAAATCATAGCTGCCTCTTTCAGCAGAAGCTGCAAGTTCCGGGCCAGTGTGCTTTTTCCCGCGCTGGAGGCTCCGTTGAGCAGGATGACGCGCCCGCTTCGCGGCCGGGGCGCTTTCCGGTTCTCCGCAGGGTCTTTTTCTCCCATGGTTTCATGGTTTTCCGGACGGTTCGCGGAGGTGTTCCGGTCACCGTTTCCCGGCCGGCAGGTTCCGGCCCCTTCCGTAAGGGTGGGGGCTTCCTGGCGGGAGAGGCAGGCTGGTTTCCAGAGGATGTCGGACGCGGCGGTCATGGAAGGTTCATGGGCATCATGAATAAAAAGCTCCGTCAGGGCAATCATAAGAATGGCTCTGTGCGGATGGAATCGCTGCTGCCGTTCATGTCTTGCCGGGCAGACGCCGGGAAGGATTTTCTTGCGGAGCGGCTGCGGCGGCATGGATGCCGTTCGTCATGACTCCGTGGGGCATGCTGCGCCTTTTCCCGTCAATAACGGGGATGCCTCATTCCTGCCGGAAGCCTTCCCGGCCGTCATTTGCTTCTTGCAGCGGACGGGGGAGGCATGAGAGAGTTCGTCATGGCCTCTTCCCCGGATGTAGTAGAATATATTTGTTTCCAGCTCCGGCATGCCGGGGATATTTCCTTCAGAAAAATGTTTGGGGACTACGGATTGTACTGCGGCCGGACATTCTTCGGTTTGGTGTGTGACAACCAGTTGTATGTCAAGATAACGGAGTCGGGTTTGAAGATGTTTCCTCAACAGGAGCAGGGCTGCCCCTATCCCGGCGCCAGGCCGCATTTCCTGGTGACGGATCTGGACGATGACCGGACCCTTTCCTCCCTTGTCAGGGAGACATGCTCCATTCTGGCTGTTCCGTCTGTTCTGGAGGGGAAAAAGAAAAAGGCGTCCGGTGAAAAAAGAAGCAGGCACCCTTAGACGCCTGCCGGCAGGAAATGGCTGCTGGAGGGGAAGGTTATTTCCCGGGAGTTTCCGGAGCGGCCAGAGAGGAGAGGTTCTTCTTCAGGCTGGCGGCGGCGGTTTGCGTGGCTTCGTTGTCGGACTCCGTGAATTTGTCCACGGCCTGCGTCAGGGATTTAAGGTCGGATTCCGATATTTTGCGCCCTTTTGCCTTGCGCTGTTCCAGAGCGGAGATTTTTTTATTGAGGTCGGCCAGTTTTGATAAATCCCTGTTCGCTTTCAGGGCCGCCAGAGGTTCGTCAAATTCCTTGACGGAGGGAACCGCCGTTTTGAGGCGCATGATGGCCGTTACCGCTTCCAGAGGGTCGGACTGGATCCGGGCCTGCACGATTTCCTTGGTATTTTCCAACCATGCGTCAAAAGCTTCACATACGGCCTGCGCTTCCTCGTCATTCGTTTTTTTCCTCAGAGGTGTGATTTTGGATTCGATGTTGCTGCCGGTGGAAACGACCGTTTTGGCCAGCGATTTGTATTTGTTCAGTTCCACTCCTTCCAGAATAGGAAGGCCGCGTTCCATCTTCATCACTTCCTTTTTCACCAGGTCATAGAGCTGGGGAGGATAGCCCTTGGCCACGACTTTTCCGTTGGCTCCAATCAGAACGGCATGAGGCAATCCGCCCGGGCAGGGAGCCTCCGGAATGCTCAGACTCTGATAGATGGGGAAAGTGATCTTCTTTTCTTCCAGAAACTGTTTGACCCTGGGGGACGGGAGCTGGCTGTGGCTGCCTATGACAGTAAAGCCCTTGGACTGGAATTTTTCCTGCAATTCCTGCAGATGCGGCATGCTGGCGATGCAGGGCGGGCAGTTGATGCCCCAGTATTCAAAAAACACCACTTTCCCTTTCAGGTCGGAAGCTTTGAGTTTCGGCCCGTGGATATGGCTGCCGTCGTTGAAGGCTGGATAGGTGACTTTGCTTTCCGCCGCCTGGGCGGAGGCGGGAACCGCCATGGCGGCGATGATACCGGATAAAATAAAGGCAGGAAAGGCGTTCATGGAACGGATGATGAAGAATTCAACATTGAGTGTCAAGGAGGAAGCGGAATTTTCAACTGGAGTTTCCTAAGGGTTCAACGGCCCGCATGCGCCGGGGATGGGGGGCGGGGCACTCCCTGCCCTGGGAAGATTTGGCTGTTTTTTCCCTGAGGGAGAGGCGTTTCAGGCTATATCCAGTCCCATGATGTAGTCCGTCATGTAGTAACCGTGGCCGATGTGGAAATCCCCGCGTTCCAGGGTCCGCATGCCCATGCGCTGGTAGAATTCCACCGCCCGGGTGTTATCGCGGTTCACGTTCAGGCGCATCAGGCACGGTTCCGGGTGGATGCTTCTGATGTAGCTGATGGCGTGGCGGAACAGAAAGCTTCCTATATGCAGGCCCTGGAAGCCGGGCAGAACGTAGATTTTCTGCAAATGGAAGACGCCGGGGCCTTCCGGCTGGACGGACAGGTAGCCGCAGTCCTTTCCCTCATGGGAGGCGATGAAGTACACATGCCCCTCCTCCATCTGTTTTTCCAGGTTGGCGGGGGAATACATCCAGTCCATCATGAAATCTATTTGCTCTCTGGAAAGGAGGTCCCGGTATGTGGCCGGAAAAGCCTGGCAGGCCAGTTCATGGATCAGCGTGATGTCGTCCTTGGCGGCTTGGCGGAGAGTCGGCATGGCAGAAATATTACACGGAAAAGCGCCGGATGAAAAGGGCCTCTTCCCCATTTCCGGCGGAATTTTCCGGCATGGCCTATTTTCCCCTACCTATTCCGGCGGAGACATCCTATGCTGAATGCCGCCGTTTTTCTGACAGCCTTCCGGGAAATGCTGTTTTTATGGCGAACCCTGCATGTCCAGTCATGAAAGAACCCATTCCCATACAACAATGGCTTCCCGCGGGGCCTCTGAGGGACATGGGTGAAAAATACGTAAGCCAGCTTCCGGACGTGGCGCAAAATCCCATCGGTCCGGAATCCCTCATGCACCAGTCGGACCATTCCTGGTCGGAATACCTGGTAGCCTATTCCCTCCTGTACCCGGGGGTAGTCGTCATCCTGGCCCTGCTGGGGGGGCTGGGGCTTGGGGCTTTCTTCATTTTTTGCCGCCGCCGGGAATATTCCCACCGTATTTTCTGTTCCAAATGCGGCTCCATGATGTACCCGTGCGGGCTGCACTGCCCGGAGTGCGGCACGCCCAATCCGTCCCCCCGTGCCCTGAACTGGATAGGATATTCCAGGCTGCGCACCGTGGTTCCTCCCTCCGGATGGAAAAGGCATGAGGAAGTTCTCCGCAGCTACCGGCGGTGTTTTTACTGCGGGCAGCCTCTCCGTGAGCCCTCTCTTGACCAACGTTGCCCCGCCTGCGGCAAGGCGGTGCTCCAGGGTGAGCAGTCCGTGGACCGGTATGATGCGTATATTGGCCGCCGCAGGGGGTGGACCTTCGCTGCCGTGGTCGTGCTGGGGGTGGTTCCCATTTTGGGGCCGCTGCTGGCTTCCTCCCTGTACAGGAGAACGCTCATCAACCCGTATTCCCTGTACATGACCGTGTACCGGGAAAGCTTCCTGATGGTGGTTCTTTTTCTGTGCCGTCATTTGTTTCGCCTGCTGCCGTTCATCGGCATCATCGGCATGCCCGTCCTTTGCGTGACGGAATACCACCTGTACCGGCGCATGTTCCTGTGGAAGGCGGAGAAATATGATTTCAGGGGGGAATGAAGCAGGAGACCCTCTTCCGGTAATGCCTGTCCGGCGCCTGCGCGGAAAATCATGGGGTGCGGGGCTGTTGGGGCTTCCGGGCAGCGTATCGTTTCCGGCAGCCCGCTTTATGGCGCGCGGCGGCAGGAAATGGGGATAAAGGATGGCCGGCTCCTTGATTGACGCGCAGCAGGGGATGCGGAGTTGATGGAGAGATGTTTTTAATGAACATTTTACGTCTTATTGTATCAAGTATGACAAGGAATTGTTTTTTTCTTATGGACTAAACTTACCTGGTACAGTATGTAGGCAGTGTTCCCCGGAGGGGGGGCGGGATGATTCCCAAACCCCCGCATGCGGAGGAACAAAAACTGTAATATAAATAAAATGAAAATGAAAAGAAAACTGGCATCGGTTCTGGCGAAGGCTTTCTCCGGAAAGTCCGTGCCGGAAAAGAAACGGGAAAGGGAGGCCAGGGCCTCCAAAAAACTGGAAGCGTGGCTGAAGGCTTCCAGAATGCGCTCCTTTTAAGGAAGCGCCCGTTGAAGGGAAGGGTGGATTCGGGCGCCGGGCGTTCGGTTCGCCGGCTGGGACGGGGATGTTATCTCCGTCCTGTTGTTTTTACCGGAAAAGGTATGTCTTGATGACAGTTGCGCCTTGACTACGGCGGTGGAATGTCCGTTCATCTGGGCAGACATGACCATACCCGGAATTCTTGAAGAAAAGTTGTCCTCCGCATTAAAGGCGGTGTTGGGGGAGGAGCTTCCCGCTGATTTTCGCGCCTCGGTGACGCCCTCCGCGGATTTGCGGTTCGGGGATTACCAGAGCAACGCCGCCATGGTGCTTGCCAAGCGGTGCCGCACGAATCCCCGTGTGCTCGCCCAGCAGGTGGCGGACCGGATAGGGCAGGATGCCGTGTGCTCCCTGGAAATTGCCGGGCCCGGATTCATCAATTTCCGCATCAGGCCGGAATTTTACGCAGCGCGCCTGCTGGCCATGCTGGCGGATGACCGGCTGGGGGTGGAAAAAGTGCAGGCCCCCAAAACCATTGTCATTGACTTTTCCGCTCCCAACGTCGCCAAGCCGATGCATGTGGGCCACATCCGCTCCACCATTATTGGTGACGCCCTTTCCCGCGTGGCCCGTTTTGTGGGGCACCATGTGATTACGGACAACCACATCGGGGACTGGGGTACCCAGTTCGGCATGATCCTGTGGGGCTGGAAGAATATTCTGGATGAGCAGGCCCTGGCCGCCAACCCTATTGACGAGCTGCTGCGGGTGTACAAGGATGTGAACCTGATGTGCAAGGAAAAGCCGGAACTGCTGGATACCTGCAAGGCGGAACTGGTGAAGCTCCAGGCCGGGGACGGGGAAAACCTGGCCATCTGGAAACGCTGCGTGGAAGTTTCCAAATCCGGCCTTTCCAAAATTTACGACCAGCTTGACATCCATTTTGATTACTGGCTGGGGGAAAGCTTTTACAATGATGCCCTGGCCCCGCTGGTGGACGGCATGATCGCCTCCGGAATGGCCCGGGAGAGCGACGGGGCCATCTGCGTGTTTTCCGACGGTTCCGTGCCGCCTAATGAAGACCCCTTCCTCGTGCAGGACAAGGGGGAATGGCGCGCCAACCCCTGCATCATCAGGAAAGCGGACGGAGGCTTCCTGTACGCCACCACGGACCTCGCGACGCTGGACCACCGCATCAGGACGTGGGGCGCGGATTCCATCTGGTACGTGGTGGGCGCCCCTCAGGCCCTGCATTTCAGGCAGATTTTCTCCACGCAGCGCCGCCGCGGCATGGACGGGGACTACCGGCACATTGCGTTCGGCTCCATTCTGGGTGACGACCGCAAGCCGTTTAAGACGCGTTCCGGGGATACGGTTTCCCTGCAGGATGTGCTGGATGAAGCCATTGAACGCGCGGCCCGCGTGGTGGAGGAGAAGAGCCCGGACATGCCGGATGAGGAAAAGAAGCGCGTGGCGGAAGTTGTGGGCATAGGCGCCGTGAAGTTTGCGGAGCTGTCCCAGAACCGCATGACGGATTACGTTTTCAACTGGGACAAGATGCTGGCTCTTCAGGGAGATACGGCGCCGTACCTCCAGAACTCCTACGTGCGCGTCCGCTCCATCTTCCGCAAGCTGGACGGCGGGCCTTTGGACTGGTCCGCCCCCATTCAGCTTTCAGAAGATGCGGAAATCCATCTGGCCCGGCTTCTGGCCCGCTACGGGGAAGTGGTGCCGCAGGTGCTGGACGACTGCCGTCCGAACGTGCTGGCCGCCTACCTGTTTGACCTGGCCAGGGCTTTCCATTCCTTCTATGAGGCGTGCCCGGTCCTGAAGTCGGAGGGGCCGGTGCGGCACTCCCGCCTGGCCCTGTGCGAGCTGACCGCACGCACGCTGAAGCACGGGCTGGGCCTGCTGGGCATCCAGCTTCCGGACAGGATGTAACCGTTTCTTCCGTATGGACGCCTCTTTCCTCCATGTCCTGCTGGCCGCCGCCGTGGCGGGGTGTTCTTCCGCCGCCGCGGACGGGGCACACGGGTATTGGATGAACAGCCCGTCTCTGAACGGCTGGCGGGAAGCCGTCTTCCGCGCCGGCGTTCCGGCGCAGCCTGCCGTGCTGCCGCCCGGCGTGGAGCCGATGATGGTGGGTTCCTCATCTCCCGCCGCGCAAATGCTGGTGCTGGAGGGAATGACGCATCTGCTCACGTTCGGGGACATGAGGGCTTTCCTTAAATTTGACGCCGCTCTCCGTCTGGACCCGGACTGCCTCATGGCCCACTGGGGCAGGTGCATGAGCCTGATGGGCGCGGGGCCCGCCTTCCAGAACCAGCGCGTCCATTCCATGAAGCACATGAAAGAGCTGGCGCTGCGCCCGGACTGCCCGGAACGGGAACGCGCTTATGCGGATGCCCTGGCCGTGCTGCTGATGGATGGCCCCGTGAAGGCGCGGGAAGCGTGGAAAACCATCTGTTCCACCTGGAAGCGCGACCCATACGCCCCCCTCTTTTACGCCATGCTCCTCCGGGACGGCTTTGACGGGCAGGGCAACCCCGGAGAAGGGCAGAAGGAGGCCGTCCGCGTGGTGGAAGACGTCCTGAAGGAACGCCCCGGCTCCCAGGCCGCCCTGTTCATGCGCGCCCTGCTGGAAGAGGTGGCGCCATCCATTTATCCGGCAACGGTGGAAACCGCCCGCAGGGCCGTGTCCGCCAACCCCTTTTCCGCATCCGCCCATCATTTACTGGGCCATTGCCTGTTCCGCACGGGAGATTATGAAGGGGCATCCGCCGCGTTCAAGGAGTCTGAAAATCTGTGCCTGGCCTGGGAGAAGGCGGAAAACGTGTCTCCCGCGCTTGATGACGCCTACTTCCGTTCCATCCTTTACCGTGCCGTTTCCGAATTCTGCGCCGGCCGTTACAAAAGGGCGGAAGCCATCGCCTCCAGAGCCGCTTCCGTTCCCCTGGACAAAAAGCATCCGTTGGCTCCCGGAACCCTCCTTCAGCTGTGGGAGGCCAGGACGCTGCCTGCGCGCCTGATGCTGGCCCGGCCCGGCCTTCCCCGGCAGGCCCTTGTGCTCAAGGCTTTTCCGGGTCCTCTCCCCAAAGGGTTTCCGGATTTGAGCAACGGCATGACCGCAGTGGCCTCCCAATACATGGGCGCATGCTACGCCGCAAGGCAGGGCAGAACGGACGCCGTGGCGTCCGCCTTTGACAAGATGTCCGGCATTCTGCGGCTGCTGATGGACGGCGCGGACGCCGCCCGGAGGCAGATGAGCGTCTCCTACTGGGCGCGCTGTCTCCAGACGGGCAGCCTGTATTCTTCTGAAATCCGCTCCCTCATGTTCCCGGATTCCGCCAATGTCTGGATGTCCGAGGCCATACGGAGCCAGCGTTTTTCCTCCCTGCTCCTGCCTCCCGTAGTGCCATACCCTGCGGAATGGGTGCTGGCCCGCGCCTACCTGAAGGCCGGAAAATTCCGGGAATGCGCGGATATGTGCGAACAGGCGCTGAAACGCTTCCCGAACCATGCCGGAGTGCTGGAGACCCTGGACAAGGCCCGTTCTTCCGGAAAATAATTAGGAATAAACGTGGGGGAGCGGTTTTGATGCCCGGTTTCCTCATGGATGGATTGGAGATGGCATTCCCCCTCATCACGATGGAACATGACGTCCAATCCCGGGACAGGAAGCTTGTTCATCTTGAAAAATAAGCCTGCGGTGATAAAAAAGGGGCGTGAAGCCGTGCCCGGAAGGTTGCGGGTTCCTTCTCCGCCGCTATGAAGATGTTCGGTCCGCATGCCCCGGAGGCCGGATCCGCCGCAGCATTCATCAAGATGCTCAGCAGGTTGCGGCTGTTCCGCCGGATGTTCCTTAAACATGGTAAGTTTTATTTTTTCATGGCTGTTGCGGCAAATACCGGAACGCGTCCGTTTTCATTTTCAATAACATCATACATCAAGCAATATGAACCATCCCTATCTGGACCCCTCCTTTCTGGTTTCCTGGTCCCGGCTTACGCCGGAGGCCATCAGGCCGGACATCACGGAAGCCATCTCCCGCGCCAAAGAGAATATCCGGACCATTTGCGACCAGCCGCTGGAGTCCCTGACTTATGAAAGCACCTTCGGCGCTCTGGAAAAGGCCTCCGAGGATCTGCACCTGGGCTGGGGCCGTATCATGCACCTGGACTCCGTCAATGACGAACCCGCCCAGAGGGAGGCCATAGGGGAAATGTTGCCGGAAGTGGTGGCTTTCTCCTCCTCCGTGCCGTTGAACCCGCGCCTGTGGACGGTGCTGAAAGCCGCGGCCTCCTGTGACTGGGTGAAAAGCCTTTCCCCCGTCAGGCAGCGTTTCATCCAGGAAACGCTGGCGGACTTCCGCGAGAGCGGGGCGGACCTGCCGGACGACGTGAAGCCGGAATATGCGGAGATAGAAGCCCAGCTCTCCCTGAAGACCAAGAAATTCGCGGAAAACGTGCTGGACTCCACCAACGCCTGGGAACTCATTGTGGAAGATGAAGCGGAACTTTCCGGGCTGCCGGATTCCGCGAAGGAAGCCGCCCGCCTGGATGCCCTGGCCAACGGCCACGGCACGGAAGAAGCCCCCCGCTGGCGCTTCACCCAGAAATTCACCTCCCTCCAGCCTGTCATGCAGTTTGCGGACTCGGACAGCCTGCGCCGCCGCATGTGGGAGGGCTCCTGTTCCATCGGGAAGGGCGGAGAATACGATAATGAAGCCCTTATCGCTGAAATCCTGGAACTGAGGGACAGGAAAGCCCATTTGCTGGGGTACGGCTGCTTTGCGGATTACGCCACTTCCCGCCGCATGGCCGGGAGCGGAGCCAACGCCCTGAAATTCATCAACGACCTGCATGACAGGGTGAAGCCCTCTTTCCTGAAGGACATGGAAGCCGTTCGCAGGTACAAGGAGGAAAAAACAGGAAAACCCGTGGAAAAGCTCTCCCCGTGGGAAACCGGATACTGGTCTGAAAAACGCCGCCGCGAATTGTACGCTTTTGACGAGGAAGACCTGCGCCCGTATTACTCCGTGGAAAAAGTCATGGAAGGGCTCTTTTCCATCTACTCCGGCCTGTACGGCATCACGGTCACGCCGCGTCCCACGGTGGCGTTCAAGCCCGGTGAATCCGGGGAAGCGCCGGAAGGCGCGGTGGAGGTGTGGCATCCGGACGTCCTGTTCTATGAATTGCATGATGCGGAAAGCGGGGAACACCTGGGTTCCTTTTATGCGGACTGGCATCCGAGGGACTCCAAGCGCGCCGGAGCGTGGATGAACTACCTGAGCGTAGGGGAACCTCCGCACGGCGGAAAACCCCGCGTTCCCCATCTGGGTCTCATGGTCGGCAACATGACCAAGCCCGTAGGGGACAAGCCCGCGCTGCTGTCCCACCGGGAGGTGGAAACCATCTTCCATGAATTCGGCCACCTGCTGCACCAGCTCCTTTCCGATGTGGAAGTGAAGTCCCTGTCGGGCACCAACGTTGCCTGGGACTTTGTGGAACTGCCCTCCCAGATTAATGAAAACTGGTGTTGGGAGCGTGAATCCGTGGACCTCTTCGCCGCCCACTATGAAACGGGTGAAAAAATACCGGACGAACTGTTCTCCAAAATGCGCGCCGCCCGCAATTATATGAGCGGCACGGATTTCATGCGCCAGCTCTGCTTTGGCAAGCTGGATCTGGAGCTTCACGTAAACTGGCCTCAGTACAAGGGTGTTCCGCTGGAAGAAACGGATGAACGCATTCTGGCGGATTACCGGGTGCCGATGACGGACCGCGGCCCTTCCGTGGCGCGCCGCCTGACCCACATCTTCGCGGATCCCACGGGTTATGCTTCCGGTTATTACTCCTACAAATGGGCGGAGGTGCTGGAAGCGGACGCTTTCAGCCGCTTCCTGAAAGAAGGAGTGCTGAATCCCCGGACCGGGCGCGACTTCCGCCGCTGCATCCTCAGCAAGGGCAACAGCAAGCCTGCTGCTGAACTCTACCGCGACTTCATGGGCCGTGATCCGGACGCGGAAGCGTTGCTTGTCAAATCCGGCGTTCTTTAACCTCTCTACCCATATTATCTGCACAATCCTTATGCCTGAACAAAAGAGACTCTCCCTCGCCGGCATCGGGTGCGGTTCCCGTACGCGCACCTACATGAAGCTGGCCATGGAACAAAAAAACCGCTACCGCATTGCCGCCGCGGCGGATCCCGTCAAACAGCGCACGGAAGCCGTTCGCGACTTTGCCCCGGAGGAGGAACGGGATTCCGTCCGCCTGTTCAAGGATGCCGCTTCCCTGCTGGCGGAACCGCGCCTGGCGGACGTGGCCATCATCGGCACGCAGGACGACTACCATTACGCTCCGTGCAGGAAGGCCATGGAGCTGGGCTATCATGTCCTGCTGGAAAAGCCCATCGCCAAGACGCTGAAAGAAGCGCTGGAGCTGAGGGATACGGCGCGCCTGCTGAAGCGCCGCGTGGCCGTGTGCCACGTGCTGCGCTACACCCAGTTTTACCGGACCCTGAAAAAAATCATCGACAGCGGGGAAATCGGGGAAGTCATCACCTTCAATGCCAATGAAGGCGTGGGGGCGTGGCACTTTGCCCACTCCTTCGTGCGCGGACACTGGGGCAACAGCAAAACCTCCACTCCCATGATCGTTGCCAAATGCTGCCATGACATGGATATCCTCTACTGGCTCATGGGCCGGCGTAAATGCCTTTCCGTCGCCAGCTTCGGGGAGCTTACCTTCTTTACGAAAAAGACGCTCTCCTCACCCCGGCCGGAACGCTGCACGGACTGGACCACCCCGGTGGGGGAAGACCCCTGGGACGCCCGCAAATACGCCACGGACGACGAATGCAAACGCTGGCTGGGCATGGTATATGACCGGGCGCAGGAAGCTACCGCAGAGGAAATCTGCGAATGGCTGAAAACCTCCCCGTGGGGCAGGGACTACCTCCAGTGCGACAACGACCAGCCGGACCATCAGGTTTCTATCATGCGCTTTGAGGGAGGCTTGACGGGCACGTTCACGATGACGGCTTTCGAACAGGGGCGCCACATTGAAGTGTATGGCACCAAAGGCAAAATCCGAGCCGGAGTCTTCTACAAGGAAAACGGCCCCGGTGAAATAACCGTGACGCCCCACTTTGGTGGAAAAACCCGCGTGGTGGAGCTGGAGGAACTGGCCGGAGGCTACCAGGGGCACGGCGGCGGCGACTGGGGATTGATTGAGGCTCTGTATGATGACATGCTGACGGTGCCCTCTCCGGAAGATATGACCACTTCCATTGAGGAATCCGCCCATTCCCATGTGATGGCCTTTGCCACGGAACACGCCCGGCTGAGCGGGCAGGTGGTAGATGTTGCTGACTTCGAACGCAAGGTCGCGGAAGGCATCCTGAATTATTGATGCGGTTTTCCTCCTTGTGGGAGAGGAAAAGGCGCAGGCATCCAAAATGCCTGCGCCTTTTTGTATATAAAATACTCTCCTTTCTTAGGCGAATTTAGAATCCGGTGTCAACATAAAAGAATCAAAAATGTAGATAACTGAATCTGTTACCATGTTTTTTCCTCCAGTCCCGAACGGAAAAAAAACGAATTGTCCCCTTCGCCCATTATGGAAACACAGAAGGGAAGAAAAACGGCGCTTCTCCCCATGAAAATAATTTTTAGATTAAATTATTAATGCATTACATACATAATGAGATGAAATGCCAATGACTGAATCATTCTTTGTACCAAAAATGTTTCATTCTTTGCATTCGAAATGCGGATTCTAAATCCGGTACGGATTTTTTTGTCATGAGAAAAACACTTTGTCTTTTAGCCGCCTTGGCATTGTCTTCTCTATCAAATGCTGCCTCGTTTTCTCTGGATCTTTCTCCAACCGGGGGCGGGGCTCAGAACACCGTATCCCTTGACGGAATAACACCCCAGGATATCTTTGGTTATGAAACCGATGTCTGGCATGGAACTATAACGAAAAGCGCTTTGTCGGGCCAGGTGTCGTTAAACGATGGTTCCCTTGGTCTTCAACTCGGCGGAGTAGCCGATGTCGGCAAGGGAAATTTTGCCGGTCTCAAATTTGACATGCCTTCAGGAGTGGAGTCAGCCAAGATGTCTTTTACGATTACTTACACCTCTGCTTGGGGAGCCGCAAATTTCAACTGCGATTATACCTGCAATGTGTATGGATTCACGGCCGAGGGAACATCCACGGTCATAGGAACATGGTCTTTGCAAAATGCCAAAGCTTCTCTTACCCAGAATGAGCCTGTTGATGTCTCTTTCGACCTGCAGTTGGACCCCGATGCGAATTATTCTTCTTTTGGCTTAATATTCAATAATACCCGTGTGGCCAATGCCGGCGGCATGGGGTGTGAGATCAGCAATATTCTTATTTCCGGGGGAGCAGTGCCGGAACCGGCTACGGCCTCTCTGGGACTTCTTGGCCTGGGCGCTCTTCTTCTGCGCCGCCGCAGAAACTGATGACGGGCATACAAATGATTATAACCGGGCAGACTGTGTCAAAGCCGGTTTTATGTGAGGAGGGGATGAATTATCCCCTCCTTTTTTACTTTCATTCCACGCAGTTTTTCCGGTTTGATGGACAGGGACGGATGAAATGGTCAACAGCATTGATAATTAAGGTATTTTTCAAAAGAGCCGCTTATTTGCTGATGACGTTTTTTTGAGAATGCCTCCCGGCCCGGAGCGGCATGGCCCCGGATTAGAAGTTTCGCGTATCCGTGCCGCACCGGCCGGCTGGCTAGTTGTGTAAGAATGCGCGAATTTCAAAATCATTTACTTCCCTTGAAACAGGCAAGGCCGCTTTAAAAAATCGCGTCCGCTTCGCACACATTATTTTCTGCCGTCTGCAGAAACCTGCGCCAAAAATTTGTGTTCTGCCGCCATTCCGTGGCATTTCCGGAACGGGAAAGGAGCCTATTTCTTCTTCGTGTTGAGTTTTTCCCTTACCCGTTCCACATTGGCAAGGGCGTCTTCATTCCCCAGCTCCGCCGCCCGTTCATACCACTTTTGGGCTTCGGCCAGGTCTTTGGCTACGCCGGTGCCGCGTTCATACATGGAACCCAGGTTGTTCATGCACTTGGCGTCGTCCTGTTCCGCCCCCTTGATGTAAAACTGATAGGCCAGGGCCATATCCTGCGGGGTGCCGAGGCCTTCTTCATGCAAGTAGCCGAGCAGGAAATGCATGCCGGGCACCGCATGCGTCTGGTTCTCTTCCAGATCGGTCAGAATATCCAGCGCCAATTTCGGGTCCGGCTCCAGATCCTCGCCCTTGATGAGCAGGCGCGCCTTCTCCACCAGAGCCTCCGGATCCCTGGTTTCCGCGGCTTTCAGTACATAATCCTTGTGCAGTTCCCTGTTCGGCTGCACGCCGATGCCCTGCCCGTAATAGCGGGCCAGCCTCTTGAAACCGCGTACGTCCTCCTTTTTCACCAGGGCGGTGGCTGCCGTCATGGCAGAGGCCAGAAGCTGCTGCCGTTCCGCAGGCTCCTGCACATTCCCTGCCACGGTTTCATAATAATTGGCCAGCTCGTCCAGTCCCGTCAGGCTGCCGAGTTCCACAGCCTGTTCCCAGAATTTCACGGCTTCCGGATTGATGGTTTTCGGGGCCGGGGCCTGGCGTTCCCTGCCGGACGGGGTCATCCAGGGAGGAACGGTTCCGGCATCCGCCGGAGTATCTTCCTCCTTACCCTTCTGTTCCGGTTTCCGGAGCCACGGCGGAGTGTTGGCGTCCCCTCCGTTCAGGGTCAGCTTGACCTGCTGGCAGGCGGAAGTGGATCCGTTGTCTAGGGCCGCTGTTTCCCCCGTATTCTGGGGATAGGCCGCCTGGTTGGCCAGGAAAAGCAGGGAAGGGATATGTCCCCGTGCCGCCAGACCGTGCATCATGGCGCTGTAAGGCTGCAGGTTCTCATTGTTGGAACTCCACATGTCCGCCGCGTCCACATGGCCTTTCAAGGCTCCCCGGAACATCCAGGAATCCCCCTCGGCCATGCGTTTTTCCAGGCCGAATTCATAAATGAGGGCGCGGCCGAGCACGTACATGCCGCAGGGATCCCCCTGTCCGGCGGAAAGCCGGGCCCAGGCCAGGGCTTCCGGGTAGCCGGATTCTTCGCTCCTGTAACTGAATAACATCAGGTATGCCAGGTCCGCCTGGCTGCGGGCGTTCCCCCCCTGAGCTTTTTTACGGAGGGTGGCGGTCAGCTGTTCCCATTGTTCCGGCGTGACGTATTCGGAAATTCCTTTCAGCGTGATGAAATCTCCTGCGGCGGCTTTTGCCAGGCAATCGTTCAGCAGCGTTCTGGCAGGTTCTGCGGACGGTTTGTCCATTAAGTCCGGGTTTTCCATCTGGGCCAGGCGCAGCCTGGCCAGGGGGTGTCCTTCCTCCGCCGCCTGCCTGTACCATACGCGCATATTTTCCCGCGCTTCATGGGCCTTCCCTACGGAATCCAGTGTATTGGCCAGTTCCTCCTTCCACAGCTCGCCCAACTGTACGCTGGAATCTGCGTCCCCAAGCTGAGAGGCCAGCTCAAGCTCCTTATGCGTCTTGGCGTAGGGGGGAAGCTGGTTGAGTTTTTTCTGGGGGAAGGAAAGAGGTTCCTTCAGGTAGGGCATGCCCCGTTCGTCATGAAGGGACAGCAGATCAAGGGCCGCCTTGCGCAGCTCCTGTTCCTGCGGGGGCTGCGTTTCGGAAATTAACTGGGCGTACCAGGCACAGGCGTTATTGCTGCCCAGTTTCCTGGCCTGCTCGAACAAAGGCTGCAGGAGGGGGCTTTTCCCTCCCCCTGTTTTTTCCTTCATGCCGGCGGAGAGGTCCGCCAGCAGGGTTTCCAGATCCCCCCTGGAGCGCAGTTCCGCCAAAAGCTTTCCGGCCTGTGCCGGTGCGGCCCCCTTCGTCAATTCCGCCAGGAGCCGCATGGCCCCCGCGTGCCCCTTTTCCGCAGCCCGGGAAAGGGATTGAATGGCCGTATCCCTCCATACCCTGCCGTCCTTGCCGGTTCCGGAAGGGCCGCCGTCCAGGGAAAGGGCCAGTTCCCCTATCCGTGCCAGAAGAACCGGTTTGGCGTTTTTCCGGTATTGCTTCAGGGTCTCTATAACGTTGGCGGGATTTTCCTTCAGCCAATCCACTTTGATGAAAGCGAGCTGGGCCAGCACATCCTGGTCGCCGGAAGCGGCCTTCTTTTCCAGGGGGGCCAGGTAGCGCCTCAACTCGGCTTCCGGAAGATCCGTGACGGTGTACAGGGCCGTGATGGCGTCCATGTCTCCCTTTTCCGCAAGCTTGCGGCAGGCAGCCAGCCATTCCGCATGTTCCGGCTGCATGGGTTGCGCCTTGAAAATCCCGAAAATCCCGTAAGGATCCGTCATCATGAGCTTGGGTGCCGGATGACCGGATGCAGTGGCCGCGTCACGGAAAAAATGCTGCATATGTTCCAGGCAGGCCAGCGGCAGGTCTCCACGGTTCAGGTAATAAAGCCCCATCCAGTATTCCCCGGCCAGCATATTGGCCCGGAAGTCTCCAGCCGCGGCTTTGTCCAGCACTTCCCCGTACGTCCAGCCGCCGTCCATAGGCAGTTGGGAAAGGTCCCGGAACGGAGCGTATTCCTCCTGCCCGGGAGGAGCTGCCGCAGCGGCGGACGGAATGTCCTGGCCATAAGCCGGAACGGAAAAAATAAAGGGAATAAGCAAAAGACGGGCTCGCATGGATCAACTCTTTTCTAGCAGGAAAAACCTCTGCCCTACAAGCGTTTTTCACGTGTCTGAATGTTTAATTATTGGTCATGTCACGTTCTTTTTTTAAAGAAAAAAAATGGAGTGGGGCCGGGAGGTTCCGGAGACGCGTGAGGAAGCCCGCAAGGCGGAGGAAAATGGCTTCCTGGGAGACGGGATGAATGAAGTGGGCAAGGGATTGGGGATTCCAACCCCGCCGTTTTTCTTCATTCCATCAGGTCCGGATTCTTTTGATGAATATCCCCGGAAGATGACCTTTTAGTAAATTCCCTTCAACTTTTCCGGATGTCCGCTCAACTGGGAGCGCAGCCGGTTTCTGTCCAGCTTTCCCATGACCGTGAGGGGGATGGGCGTTTCCATGACGGCGCGGATGCGCTGGGGGCCTGGGGCCGACGCATTCCACTCGCGGCAGGCTTGCTCCAGAGGGGAAGCGGAAGGACCGCAGGCGACCAGTTCCATTCCGGCGCGCGGATGTGGAACTGCCTCCACGACAGCCTCCGGGACGCTGCGGCGCAAAACGTCCTGGACGGCATCCGGATCCACCAGTTCCCCCAAGACTTTGACAAGTCTGTCCGCCCGGCGCAGAAAGGTCAGCAGACGCCCTTCCAGGCGCACCAGGTCGCGGGTGCCCCACCACTCCTGCGGAGCGACTCTTTCCAGAAGGAATCCTCCATGCGTCTGCGTCAGCAGGCGGCCGGACAATTTGCCTTCCCCCTGGAAGCGCAGGAGGCCGCCTTTGTCCGTCTGAACTTCCCAATGGGGCAGAAGGGAAAGGCGGTCCGTATGAAAGGAATCTCCGGGAAAGGCTGTGGCTAATTGGGAGCCGGCTTCCGTCATGCCGTAGCTCTGCACTATGGGCCAGCCAAGGGTGCGTGCTTTCCGTCCCGTCTCCGCGTCCAGCGCGCCGCCGCCTACGATAATGCACCCGGCGGTGGAAGGCGCGCGGAGGCCGAGGCGGACCAGATCCACTACCTGCGTGGGAACCAGGGAGGACCATCTGGCTCCTGAGCTTCTCATCAGGTCGGCATAGGCCTGCGGGCACCACTTACCGCGGAGCGTATGGACGGCGGTTCCGGCCAGGGCCGCGCGCAGATAAATCATGGCGCCCCCCACATGCCAGAGAGGAAGCGGGCAGCACCAGTCCCCGCTTTCCGCATGCAGATGTTCCAATGCCCCGCGCGCGCATATATCCAGGGCGCGGCGGGTGAATAAAATGGCTTTGGGAGGCGAACCGGAAGAGCCGGAGGTAGCGAAAGCCGTGATTCCATCCATGCCCCGGCGGGAAAGAAAGGCGGCGGCCTCTTCCGCCCAGCCCCTCAAATGGGGCGGGGCCATCACGCAAGGGCCGTTGCCACGGTCCCAGGGCAGGGGTGTTCCGGCGGCGGGCATGGCGGCGGCAGTTTACCGGAGGACCTTTCTGCGCAGGGTGTGCCAGCGTTCCTCCATGCGGGGCCTCAAATGGTGTTCAATCCATGCATAAGCTGCTTCCAGGCCGCCCGCTTTGAACGTGCGGCCTATCTCCGCTTCTACGCCTGTGGCGTTGCCGGTGCGGCGCAGAAAATCATTGCTGGTGAATTCTACGAAAAGCTTGCCGTTGATCGCTCCTTCCTCCGCCAGAATCCATTCCCTGACGTACAACGCCAGAATGGCGTCCCCTACCCATGCCTCCGCGCGGAGGCGTTCTTCTGTAGCCTTGTCCATATGATGGTTCATGAAAATCTGGCAATGGCGGTTTTCCTTCCCAGAGGATCCCTGATGGGAGGCGGAGGCACGCCGGGGGCCTTGTCTCCAGAGGGGGAAGCCGGTTGGCGGTTTTCCCGCGGGAGCTCCGGCAGGTTGTCTGCGGGGGAGGCGGGAGCTCCCGGCATTGGCGGATTTTCCTTGTTGCCCTGTGGCGCAGGCGTGGCTCCCGGAACCAGGGGCACGTCCAGCACTCTGTCCTGGGCCGCGCGGCGGTTGGCGGCGTCCTTGGCTTCCAGAGACTTGCGGAGTACCGTTTCCGATTCCGAATTCCAGTACCCGGAATCCAGTTCAATATAAATATTGGAGTAAGGCAGGGATGTCTTGGTTTTAATGACCAGAACGTTGAATTGCCTGGCCGCGTCTTCGATCAGGGAATTGATCGTACGGCTCATCAGTTCAAAATGCTGGCGCCCAGGAAGCATTTTATTGATATTGTTGCGGTAGCGCTTAATGCCGGGAGCATAGTCCTCCGTAACGCTGCGCAGCTCCGAGCTGATCATGATGCGGGGCACCACGTGGGCTTCCTCTTCCAGCATATTCAGCACATCCAGGAGTACTTCGTCCGACGTCTTGTCGGAAACCATGGTTCTGATGCCGGTTCCCGTGTAGGCGGGAAAGGAGGATTCCGCGATGACAATCCAGTTCCTGGCCCCCACGATTGCCAGGTTTTTATATAACTGCTCCTTCCATTCCCGCTCTGCCGGGTTGGCGTCCTGGCAGCCGCTGAGCAGGCTGATGATGCATATGGGCAGGATGAGTCGGGTCATGGGTGGGACCCCGCCTTGCGGGGCTGGAAAATGGGCTAGAATTTATGGGACCGGGGTTCGCGGCAGGCACTGGGGCAGCGGCCTTGTTCCGTAGCGAACGGCGCTCCCTGGGTGGGAGCCGCCTCCGTAAAGGCGACGCCCGGCAGTTCAGTAGGTACGCCTTGAACAGGGAAATCCTTTCGCAGAGGGAAATAAGGATAACCTTCCCACATCAAAATGCGGCGCAAATCAGGATGACCTGAGAACTTGATGCCCATCAGGTCCCATGCTTCACGTTCGTGCCAGTTGGCGGACTGGAAAATTTCTGTGACGCTGGGCACTTCTTCGCCATCGTCCACCTTCGTCTTGAGGCTCAGGTTCGCTCCCGTTTCCGACTGTGTCAGCGTGTAGTTGACTTCAAAGCGGGGGCTTTCCCCCATATTGTCCACGGAAGAAAGGTTAACCAGCATATCAAACCCGGCGGAATCCCGCAGCCAGCGGACAACATCCGCCACGGCTTGGCGCGCGACGGTCAGCGTAATATCTCCGCGGAATTCGTAGCGGTCCGTGATGATGTCTTTCCCAAAGCGGTTTTGGGCGTTGTCTGCGGCGGTTTTAATCTGTGATTCTAGAGAAAGCATGGAGAAAAAATGGTAAAAGTGAACGGAAGAAACGTTTGAAAAAACTTATTCAAGGGGCATTTCCGTGTTGACCGGGACGGGAGCGTTGGCTTCGCGAGGTTCTTCCTTCTTGAAGAAAGTGCGTGCGGGCTGCTGGGTATCCAGCTTCTTGCGCAGGGTGAGCAGGGCTTCCAGAATAGCCTCCGGACGGGGCGGGCAACCGGAAATGTAAACGTCCACGGGAAGAATCTTGTCCACGCCTTGGAGTACGGAATAGGAGCGGAACATGCCGCCGGTGGAAGCGCACGCGCCCATGGCGATGCACCACTTGGGTTCCGGCATCTGGTCCCAGATGCGGCGGACGGCCAGGGCCATTTTATAAGTGACGGTGCCGGCTACAATCATCACGTCCGCCTGGCGGGGGGAAAAACGTGTCACTTCCGAGCCGAAGCGGGAAAGGTCATACCGGGAACAGGCCACGGCCATGAACTCAATGGCGCAGCAGGAAAGACCCATCGGCATGGGCCAAAGGGAATTTTTACGAATCCAGTTGATGGCGGCGTCCAGGGTGGTATAGACAAAATTGCCTTCCGCATTGGAGTCCAGTACTCCCGTTTCGTAAATATTCGGTTCGTTCGTGGTGACCATGATAACAGATGATTCTTGCTGAAGCCAGATTAGCGAGATGCCTTCAACTCTCAAGCCTTAATTTGGTTCAGCCATGATTTTCTGCGGCCTGTTCCGGCCCTGTTTTCCGGCATTCCGGGAGGGGGGATGAATAAACCCGCACAGGGTTTCCCCCGTGCGGGTTTTTTATCCAACTATATTACCTATGAAACTCAGAACTCCCCATAATGGGCGGCGGTCTCTCTACCTCCCGCCGCCCGGTTTGTTGCTGATGCAGGTTAGAGTCCCGGACAGGAGCATCCGTTCAAAAAGAAGAAATTTGTATGACAAAAATCCGGGTATATATTTTAAAATGATTGATAATAAATAAATTATATAGCTATTCCCTTTCAGGGAGATACGGGGTAGGGGCTTCATTTCTTTGTGGCGCCTGTGAGGAAAATGGCGGAGCGGAACGGACGGAGAGGCCGTTTACGTTTTTCCCGTTCCTGAAGGCGCGGATGGAGAGGTGCGCGATCAGCCAGAGGCCCAAAGTAATACAGGCTACAAGAGCTGGCGGGCTTTCCGTAATATCCCATAAAAATAGAATAACCAGTTCTGCAGTCAGTAAAAAAAGCCCCATGAAACGCCAGTACGGTGATTCTCCCTTATGCTTGGCGCGAGGAGAAAAATCAGCAAGAAGGGACGGGATATCCAGCAGGAAAACGAGAAAATCAAGCATGGTATTTGTTATGATAAACCGGGAAAACAAATATAGGGTTCTCTTTATTCATTTTATTTGTTCGGCATCCGGCAGTCAAGAGGCGGCTATCTGTAAATAGTCCTGGTACAGTTTCGTCCATGGCTGGCGACTGTCCCGTTGACGGTGATTTTCTTCATGTACCTTCGTTCCTGGCGGTCGTAGCCGCATTCCAAGATGGTCGCTCCGTCTCGGCTGGTGAAGCTCGCCGTGCGGTTGGCTGCGTAGGAGAGTTCTTAGGCCAATTCCTGTGCCGTCTTGCGGTTACCGATGTTGTCGCAGCTGTAACCGTAGGAGGGGACGGCATCCAGGCCATCATAGCTCAGGCTGCTGGAGACAAGCATGATTTCTCTCGGAGAAGCAATTTTATCATATACAAATTCTTCTTGATACGAATCAATCTATGTTACTGTTTAATTTTTTTTCTTAATTCATTATAAATATTTTCATGTATTTTATATTTGTTTTGAATTTCTTTTATCAAATGTTTGATTGTCGTCCGTTCCAGATGATTAATTTGTAAAGAACCAATCTTTTTTTCTATCATATCTATTTTTTTGAGCAATTCGCAATCTGATATCGACATGATTTTCATAAACAATTCCAAATCATTAATTTTGTATATATCCAATAAATATGAAATTAAATAGAGTATATCTGATTTATTATCATTTAAATTATTTACGTAATTAATAATTTTTTCCTTGGCGGAAACAGCAGAACTTGGATCCTCTATGCCGTTGCATAAGGTATTTTTTGATTTTATTTGATTAACATGATTTTTCATAGAGGAAAGATTGAACCATTTGTGATGGTTCAATCTTTCTATCTCCGCCAATAGCATAATATGATATAAAGCTCCCTTTTGAGATTTAAAAAAATCTTTCAAAGGATTTTCATTTAAAACAGTATATAAAATAATAGGAAATTCGGAAGAGTGTGAAAAAGTGGATTTTTCATCCGTGCAGCTCTGCAATGTGACAATCATTTTTTCGCAAAAAATTGCATATTCATTAAATTTTTGATTATCTCCATAAACTATTGTTGATGTGAAAATAATAGGAATTATTATATATTTTGACATAATATGATTTTTTAGATTTCGAAAGTTTCGTCGTATACCGGATGGCGATATATTGTTGCAATAAATCTTAATTCATAACAATTTCGTGAAGATGTATAAAATTGAATAGGCATTTATAAATTTTTTCTCTGTCTCCTGCGTTTGTCTTGCGGTTGCCGATGTTATCGTAGCTGTACTGTAGGGGTGGTGTTCAGGGTAACTCCGGTGAGTTTGTTTCTGCCTTGTAACTGAAACTGTCGCTGTGGACGGATTCCGTTCCCCGCCACTGCGTGCGTATGGTCGCGTGTCCCAGGGCATCATAGCTCTTAATACAGAATAAGAAAGACTTGCTATTGCATCAATTAGAAAATAAAAATCCGTAGAATATATTATATTTTTTGACTAAAACTATTTTTCCCATATCTTAAAAAATCCATTGCATATTGCAATCATGTCATTCATGACAATTTTTAAAAGCAGAAGATTTATAATAATCATTATTTTTTATTTCCTCACACTATTTTTTACATTTTCCCAATTATTTATGATGAGTTCATACTCATGCGGGAAAGAAGGATAATTTATATTTTCGGTTATTATACTTTCTGCTATCAAATATTCCATTTAACCATATCCAGTCTTGAGAAATTGAATACTGAATGTGTATATTTTTCCGTATTAATCAGTTGAATAGTTTTCAAAAAAATTAAATCTAGTCACACAATGATCATCTCCAAAAGAAAATTCTTGACGTGTGTTCTTTTGCTCCTTTTCTGCAAATGACAAATTGCTTCCTGATAGAAAAGAAAGATCTGTTAAAATGATTATTCATGTTTTCATAATTTTATTTAAATTGTTTTCCTTCTTATAAATTTTGTATCTGGAGATGAAAGTTCTTTAAACGATACAAAGATCATTCCTTTAGCGCTGCTGCTAGATAATAATGCGCCAAAACAATCTAAACCATAAGATTGCATTAAATATGTGTTATCTATTAATTTCATTACTTTATTTTTGTCATGTCCGTTATCTGTAGTAATGAGATCTCCAACTTTGATTTCTTCTCCTGAAAAATAATTTGCCATAATTTTTGTTACTTGATGGTTTCAATTCCTCCTTGGTAGGTCACCTGTATATTCAGGATAATAGGGATTGTTCGAAATTGTAGTTGTAGTACGTTTATCGAAACACCGGCAACCAGCTACTCTAGGAGACTGATTAACTGTAAAAATATGATAATGAGGATTCCAGCCGTTGTGTGCATGAGTTCTGCGACATTGCTGCTTTTGATATCCCACAGGTGGACGGGTTGTACGAGGCTGCCCGTGGAAGCCGCCTGTCCATAGGGGGAGTAATCGTAAGCTGCCGCGATCGTTCCCTGTGCGTCGAAGACCTCCGACACATTCTTGTTGAAGTCCACGCCGTAGCAGTAAAGGGAAGCGTCCTGCACGAGGGCCAGGGGGCGGGTGGCCACCGGTTCCAGAGGATCCCACAACAGTGTCCGGAGCACGTTACGGTTGTCCAGCATGTTCAAGGCGGCTATCTGCAAATAGCCCCGGTACAGGTAGCGTTCGTGGCTGGCGACCGTGCCGTTTTGGGGCACTTTTTTCATGTGCCTTCTGCCCATGTAGTCGTAGCTGCATTCTATTGCTGTGTTTCCATCTTTGCTGGTGAAGTTCACTGGGCGGTTACAGTAATTTCGTTTCTGCCGTAATTAATAACTACATCCTTCAGCAACAAGAACTCTTCTTTTTATTTTTAAATAATGAAGAGAATATTTTGTTTATTCGCACAACAAACTTAATTTAAATAATTATATTAATATATTTTCACTATTCATCCATTATATAATTAAATAAATAAAATTCAATATGTCCTATCATTAACCCTACCATTCCTGACAATATCAAAAAATAATAATGTTCATCGCATAAGATATAGCTTAACATGGCTCCTATTATAAGTCCGATAATCATCCCTGAAAAACAAGATAAGAATTTACTTATTTTATCACAAAAAACACGCCAAATTATCCAGCTGGTTATAGTCAATATAAATGTTACCGGAAATGAAAATATAATCATCGAAAATCCAGACATGAGAGCATGGTGAAAATTAGATACACATATGGAATATCCAATTCCAATAAGCCAAGGAGCCAACCCGCAAATTAACATGATATGGATTATGTTGTATATTAATCGCATTGAGAATCATTAAGTAACATATTCCAACCAATATCAGCGCCTCCTTCCGGAAATCCTAAAAAAGGGATAAAGGCTCGACTAGCATAACAAGTCACATGGGCTTTCAACCTACAGTTGTTTCTTTCTGAACAACACGAGATTTCTTGACACTGTTCTTCAGCATTTACCAGGCAAAGAGCTGTCGAAATGACTGCTATTGAAAACTGGTATTTCTTTAAAAAATCAATACATATGGATCTTGCCTTGTCTGGATAAGGATCAAGGACTTTTGATGAATTTTGACATGTGCATTTTGGTGCAGGTATGGAATATCTGCAAAATTCTGATGCTAAATCATCTGGGGTGAGCGGTGCAGAAGGAGGTATTCCGGGTGGAGTGTATTCACCATTGGGCCATACAATACCGCTATTACTTGTTGAAGTAGGAAATTCTGGATGGGGAATAGGCAAGTCAAATCCCAAGCCATTCCTATCCCTCTTATCTATTGCATTATTTCTAACGAACGCATAAAGATTCCATCCTCCCTGTTCAGCAATGGGATCGCGATTGATCCACCTGCCGTCTTTGGGGTTGTAAAAGCGGTAATTGTAATAGGCCAGGGCGAGTTCTTCGTCGTGCATCTCGCCGGACCACTGGACGGGCTGGACGAGTCTTCCGGTGCGGGTGGCTGTTCCATAGGGGGAGTAATCGTAAGCCGCCGCGATCGTTCCCTGTGCGTCGAAGACTTCCGTCACATTCTTGATGAAGTCATGGCTGTAAAAGTAGATAGCATTATCTTGAACCAAAACCAATGACCTTGTTGCCACTGGTTTCAGAGGATTCCACAAATTTGTTTATTAATTAAAATAATAATGACGATATAATGAATAAAATGATAATTCCTAAAATGAAAAATAGAATAGATGATTTATAATTATTTAAGGATTTATATGCTCAATTACTTTACTCTTTATATTAGTCCATGGAATAGGGCCTACTACCCTGCTGTCCATGGCATTTCTGTCTAAACAGAGGATGTAGAATGTTTTTTTCGGAATAATCATATTCATATATTTCTGCTTCATTTTATATCCTTCCAACACATTTGGTTCTGATTTCGTATAAACATATTGGAAAGGTCTAATATGAGCTATTTGATCATTAATCCATATATCACCATGTTTTAACTCTAGATGTTCATTGGGAAAACCAACTACTATTCCTAATGTACTTGTATTGCTAGGAATGGATGTGTAAGAAGGAAAATTCCAATGAACTATATCTCCCCGTTTTAATTCATCTATATTGTGAATGCGTTTCATGATAACGATTGATCCCGTTGGAACTAATGGTTCCATAACTGGCGACTTCATTACGTATACTCGTAAAAATATGGTCAATAACCAATATATTAAAGCAGCACATAAGACTGCGATTCCTGCGACAATATAGAATTTCTTTCTTTTGATTTTCATTGCTATGCTCTCCAATCTTCTGGGAAATTAGTACCACACAGACTACCTGTTCCTGACAATTTTACACACTCATAGGTTTTACTTTGAACTCTCCCTGTATATCGGGGTGCTTCATCGGAATTCCTTCCTCCGACTTCCTTCCACTTGCAAGATAAATCATAACCATCAAATGTTGCAATTTTTTCCCATCCATTACATAAAGTAGTTGTATTGCCAATACGATTAGGGTTGTTACCTAAATTAATTTTAAAAGGTTTATTCGTTCCTTTACACTTCAAACAAATTGCTATTATTCCAGAATTCTCTGCATCTTCTTCCCAATATCCTGGAATATAGGGTCCATTAAGATCAGTTATAAGAGATTTTTTTATTTTTCCTATCAATCTTTTAGTTATAAATCGCCCCAATGATAATAATCCCAAATAATCTGTTGTATATATTATATTTTTATTAAAACTATATAAATTCCATCCCCCTTCTTCAGCGATGGGATCGCGGTTGATCCACCTTCCGTCTGCGGGATTGTAATAGCGG
>OGCQ01000116.1_pt1 | contig 151836 bp, 143 predicted proteins | sample 1570161 | NCBI WGS metagenome assembly OGCQ01 (sample SAMEA4384402, study PRJEB24528) | human gut metagenome
CAGACCACAGGTCAATCTCTTAACCTGTGGTCTGTTGCTATTTGATATTCAGTTGGTAAAATGATTACCACTCGCCCTTGGGGAGAAGCTGTTGATGCGGGCGAAGAGCTTCTTTGGCTGCTTTCAGCATATCCAGCAGAACATAGGTTTCATACGGAGAGCAGTTTGCGAAGATCCTTTGTGCTTCGATGTTGGACATCTCCGTCACACTGGTGAGTTGCCTGCTCAGGAGCGTATCAGTCGACACCTCCAGCGCATTTGCGATACTGACAAAGGTTTCGAGACTCATGACTTTTGTTCCGCATTCAAGGTAGCTGATGTAACCGGCGGACTTGTCGATCATAGCAGACAGCACTGCCTGAGAGATGTGCTTGCTCTTTCTGATTTTCTGGATTCTTTGGCCAAGGACAATGTAATTGAGTTGCATAAGGATACCTCCTAAAAATTTTGGCAACCCAATTATATTGAAATCGCTATTTTATAGCGGAACGATTATATAAATCCAATCTTCGCATGATATATACTAACTTAAATTATAGTTAGCAGATTATATCCGGCAAGGAGGAGGTGAGCTGATCATGTATGAACAATCGGATTTGGCGCTGATCGGCTCACGCATCAAGGCGGTTCGAACCGGTAAAGGAATGAGTCAGGCAGATTTGGCGGTCAAGGCATCTGTGTCACTGCCGTTGATCAGCAACATCGAACGCGGAAAAACGAGAATGCAGCTCGAGACTTTCGTTAAAGTAGCAGAAGCACTTCAGGTATCTGCGGATCATTTGCTCCGCGCAGATGTACCGGAGGTGAAGACGATTTATCAAGGAGAATTTGCCGAACTTCTCGAAGACTGCTCAGCCAGTGAGATGGAAGCTATTTTGAACATCGTCCGTGAGGTAAAGGCCTCCATGCACAAGAAGCAGAACATGGATTGATTATCGGGTTGGTTGACCAATCCGATAATTTTTTTGCCATTTACATACCATAGGTCAGGATGTTGACCTATGGTATCTTCTTATTTTTAAGCGTTTTCCCTATAATTCATCCAAAAGGGCTGACCCCAATACCGGAGGAAAACATGGAAAACACGGAGCTGCTGCCATTAGGCACCGAACAAGGACGCGAAGAGACTGAATATTCCTCTTTGGACCTGTGTCTGGGAGAAAGCTTTGTTTCTCCACTTGTAGAGCAACACAGGCAGTGGTTAAAAAGCATCCGCCATGAGACACCTAGCCCTAAGATTCCGTTCAAGGTTGCAGTGTATATTCGCTTTTTTAATCAGACGAAATATGGGGACGAGGAATATCTCGAGCGTAACAAAGAGGTCTTTCGTGCTACGTTGGCGCAGTACCCTCTATGGAAGTTTGTGGGCTTCTATATTGATAATGGGTCGACCGCACCTTATATGGAGAAATCATCGGCATGGACTGAGCTTCTGTCTGACTGTGATGAGGGAAAAGTCAATCTCATAATCACACAAAAGGTCAGCAATGTATCCAGAGATGTCCGGGAAGTAACGATTTGCGCAAGAATGCTCGCTGCTCGAAAGCCTCCCGTTGGCATTTACTTCATATCAGAAGATCTATACACTTTGGCATCGTATTATCGCGACGACCTTCGAGAACCTTGTTTTCTCCCAGCTCCAGACTGGAAGCTCCTTCCTGATGATGAGCTGGACGTGAGAGGTGCACTCCATGAGTAAATCAGCCAAAAAAGCAGCCGATCAAGCAGAACGCGAGAAAGTACATAAGCGATACTCCAATCGACGAGAACCGGATGTCATCTATCCTGCAAGGAAACAGGTTGATTTCTATGATGCCGACGTTCATCAGCGTGTTGCAGTCTATGTCCGAGTTTCCACAGATAATCTGGGGCAGGAAACGTCTTATGAACTTCAGAAAAACTATTATGAGGAGTTTGTTTTGAAGCATCCCAATTGGTCGCTTGTGAAGATCTACGCCGACAAAGGTATCTCAGGCACTTCGACAAAACACCGCGTTGCGCTGAACCAAATGCTCGCTGACAGCAGAGCAGGAAAAATTGACCTGATCATCACCAAATCGGTTTCGCGTCTTGCCAGAAATACAGTCGACTGCATTACTATGGTGCGGAACCTTACGGAACTTCGCAATCCGGTGGGTGTTTTCTTTGAGAGCGAATGTATCTTCTCATTGAATGAAGACACATCCATGCCGCTTTCCTTTTTGGCGTCCATTGCAGAAAACGAGTCCCGTATCCGAAGTCGCAGCATGGAGGTTTCTCTTGCCCAGCGTCTAAATGGCGGCCTTCCGCTGACACCCAAGCTGCTGGGTTATTCTCACGATACGGACGGCAAGCTGGTAATCAATCCGGATGAGGCCCCAACCGTTAAGCTCATATTCTATATGTACCTCTCCGGATATTCCTCAGCTTATATTGCCAAGACCCTTGAGGAACTCGGCAAGACAACGTTTCTCGGCAACACCAAGTGGACATCCAACACAGTTATCCAGATTTTGAGAAACGAGCGACATTGTGGCGATGTTCTCACAAGAAAGACATGGACTCCCGATGTGATCAGTCATAAGTCCAAGAAAAACAGAGGAGAACGCCAGCAGAGCCTGTACAGAGGAGAACACGAGGCTATCGCAATGTTTTCTCCGTTGTGCCAAAATCCAAGGTCAAAATTGTGGCAAAAATGCTCAAGGCGATCCACGCCCAGGAGAGCAAGAAAGCGTCCCATGAGAAGGCGAATGCCGTGGTCGCCGAGCTGCGCGCCATGAAGCTGAAGGAGGCCGCCAAGAAGGTCGAGGACGGCATTGAGGAGACGCTGACCTACTGCGACTTTCCGAGTGAGCATTGGACGCGCATTCGCACCAACAATGTGATCGAGCGGCTGAACCGTGAGATCCGCCGCAGGACTCGCGTGGTGGGGACATTCCCAGATGGGAACTCTGCCCTGATGCTGGTCTGCGCGAGGCTTCGCCATGTGGCGGGAACTCAGTGGGGCAACAAGAAATACATGAATATGAAGCATCTGGAGGTGGCTTTAGACGACGCCTTCATTGCCGGCTGACGTCATTCAGCCGGGGTCTGCAAATAAATTTGCGCATAATCCTTGACAGTACCCCGAGGTTAAGTGCTGTTTCGAACATATCCCACACAAACTGCATGACCCTCGTGAACATGTCAGGAGCATGGTGCCGTGTACCCATGGTCTCTCGCGGTCCAGCGTCGCCAACGTGCCGCGTTTGCTCCTGCTGTGCGCGTTCTTGCCTGCGCGCCGTTTCGTCGCCTGGAATGCCCTACGCCTTGCCGACGACGGCGATGCTTTGGATGCAGTCATCGACAAGCTCGTTGTTCCCGTTCTTCCGCAGTTGCTCGATGGCCTCGTTCGCCAACTGTTCCTGCAGCGCTTTTGCATTTTCAATTGTCATCTTGAATCCTCCTAGTGTATTTTGGGCTTTGCCCGTGTCAACACAATGGCACATACACTTGGAATGTCTATCCAGCAACACCAACAAAAAAGCCTGCTCAAATTCTACGTTTTGCCGAGAGCAAGAACGAGCCGCTTTCCCGAAAAATCCTCGGAAAAGCGGCTCAAAAAGCCTTGGGTAAAGGTACAGGTCCATCGAATTTGCCTGACACGGCAGTTGGCATCTTTTTGTCACGCTTGAAAAAATGGGCGCAAAAAAGCCCGGAAGCCGTTGAAACTTCTGGGCTTTTCGCAGCGGCATCTTTTTTGGTGCAGCTTGATGGTGGAGACTGGCGGACTCGAACCGTCGACCTCTTGCGTGTGAAGCAAGCGCTCTAACCAGCTGAGCTAAGCCTCCATTGCTGGACTATTATAGCAGATGGAAGGGGGAAAAGTCAACCTTGGATTTTGTTTTCTTCCTGCCAAAGCGACGGAGCGGCGGCGAGGAGCTGCGTTTTGGTGTTCTGATCGGGGTGCTCCAGCGCATATACTAGCAGCAGGTGCAGCATCCGGCCCACGTCTTTGCCGCAAAGCGTGGGAAAATCCGCGCCGGTGACGGCGAGCTGGCGCAGCGTGACGCAGTCGCCGCGCAGCTCGATCTGCCGGACGGCGTCCGTGCGCTGCAGGTCCGCCTGCAGATGCGCCGTTTCCCAGCCGTGCTCCGCGATCAGGCGCTTCCATTCCGCCTCCGTCCGACCCTCGCGCCATGTCTGCGCCGTCAACTCAATCAAACGGCAGAGCTTCGCGGGCAGGCGGAACGCCGCCGGGTCGAACGCCGGACAGCGCAGCTTTGCGGCTGTCCATCTGGCCTCCGGCGTTTTTGGCAGGGCGGAAAGCCCGGAAAAATCGGCATTTTCCGCCCGTATGCAGGCGCCCAGAAGTCCTTCGGCCAGCATACGGCCAAAATATTCGGGCCGGTCGGACAGAAGCGTCTTCTCCGCCTCCTCCCGCACCCGCTCGCGGGAGAGCGACGCGCAGAGCGGCGCGCAGCGTCGGATCGCCGCCTGCGTCTGCGCGTCCAGTGAAAAGCCGAGCTGCGCGGCAAAGCGGTACGCGCGCAGCATCCGAAGCGCGTCCTCCCGGAAGCGTGTTTCCGGATCGCCGACGCAGCGGATGACGCGGCGGGAAAGATCCTCCCGGCCCCCAAAGAGGTCGGTGACCGCGCCGCTCTCGTCCATCGCCATGGCGTTGATCGTAAAATCGCGGCGGGCCAGATCCTCCGCGAGACTGCGCACAAAGCGTACCCCATCGGGGTGGCGGCCATCGTGATATGCGCCGTCAAGCCGGTAGGTCGTGACCTCGGCGCTGACGCCGTCCAGAAGGACGGTCACGGTGCCGTGCCGGATGCCGGTGGAGACGCAGTGCGGAAACAGGCGCAGCACGTCCTCCGGCAGCGCCTGCGAGGCGATGTCCCAGTCGTGGATGGGCCGGTCCAGCAGCGTGTCGCGCACGCAGCCGCCGACGTACCGGGCCTCAAACCCGGCGTCCTCCAGTGTTTTGATGATCGCATCCGGCCTCATAGCGTGTCCTCCCGGCAAAAATCCGAAATTCTTCTTGTTTTATTGCCGTCTTCCGTATATAATATAATGCTGTCAGTTTTCATTATACGCGCCCTCCCGCGCGTGCGCAATCCAAATTTTTCGGAGGAACCTTGCATGGAATATCCTTCCTGTCAACATATCGAGCAATATCTGGTCCCCGGCAAGCGCTGCCATCTGGTCGGAATCGGCGGCGTGTCGATGCGGCCGCTGGGGCTTGTCCTGCGGCGCATGGGGATGGAGATCTCCGGCTCCGACATGAACGCGTCCGTTTCGACGGACGAGCTGATCGCCAAGGGCATTCAGGTCTCCATTGGTCACCGGGCCGAGAATATCGAGGGGGCCGACTGCCTCATCCGCACGGCTGCCGCGCACAACGACAACCCTGAGATCGCTGCTGCCCGCGCCAGGGGCATCCCCATTTTCGAGCGGGCGCAGGCCTGGGGCTATATCATGCGGGCCTACAAAAACGCCATCTGCGTTTCCGGCACGCACGGCAAGACCACGACGACCTCCATGCTGACGCACATTTTCATGCAGGCCAACCGCGATCCCACGATCATGATCGGCGGCTTCCTGCCGCTGCTCGGCGCGGGGCACCGCGTCGGCAAGGGCGACACGATCATTCTCGAAAGCTGCGAATACTGCAATTCGTTCCTGAACTTCTTCCCGACCGCTGCGGTCATTCTCGACGTGGACGCCGATCATCTGGACTTTTTCAAGGATCTTCAGGACGTGGAGCGGTCGTTCCGGAAATTTGCCTCCCTCGTCCCGGCAGACGGTCTGATCGTCGCCAACGGCGACGACAAAAACACCCGCGACACGCTGGCCGGGATGCCGTATCTGTCATTCGGCTTCGATGCGAAAAACGACGTGTACGGGAAGAACTTCTCTGAAGATTTCAGCGAATTTGACGTTTTCTGCGGCGGGCAGCCGTATGCGCACCTGCATCTGGGCGTCATTGGCCGTCACAACGCGCTGAACGCGCTGGCCGCCTGCGCGGTGGCATGGAAATTCGGCATTTCCGGCGAAACCGCAGCCGCGGCGCTCGCAGAGTTCCACGGCGCGGGCCGCAGGCTCGAATACAAGGGCAGCTTCCACGGCGCAGACGTCTACGACGACTATGCCCACCATCCCAACGAGCTCCACGCGCTTTTGCAGGCTGTCCGGCTGATGCATTACCGGCGTGTGATCTGCGCGTTCCAGCCGCACACGTATTCGCGTACGAAGGCGCTGTTCCAGAGCTTTGTCGACGAGCTGCGCACGGCCGATCAGGTCGTTCTGGCCGATATTTACGCCGCGCGTGAACAGAACACCGTCGGTGTCAGCTCGCAGGAGCTGGCCGCGGAGATCCCCGGCGCGGTCTACTGTCCGAGCCTGCAGGGCGTGACGGCCTATCTGCGCGAGAATGCGCAGCCGGGCGATATCATCCTGACCGTCGGCGCAGGCGATATCTACAAGGCCGGAGAGGCGCTTTTTACAGAATAACGGAACTTTTCTCAAAAACCGGCGTCTGAACTCCCAGACGCTGGTTTTTTGATTGACAGCCTGTTCCAGTATCCTGTATAATAAAGTCGAAGAAACAAGAATAAAGGAGGATTCTTATGGTCTCAAGCATTTACAAAAAAACATTTTCCGTTTTGATGAAGCGCCCCTTCCGGCTTTGGGGCATATCCCTGCTTGCAGAGTTCCTGTGTCTGGTGGCCTACGCCGGGTTCATCGGCGTTCCGGCTGCCGCGTTCTGCGCTGCGCTTCTGCTGTCGGCTTCCATGTCGATGATCTTCCTCAACAGCTACCGCACGGGACTTGAGCCGAAGACGACTTATCTGTTCGCCTCATTCAAAAAGGACCGGATCCTTCGCGTTCTGGGCGGCATGGCGTGGATGCAGCTCTGGATCTTCCTGTGGTTCCTCATTCCGGTCGTCGGGTTCGTGTTCGCCGCCATCCGCGCATATGAATACCGCTTCGTACCCTATATCCTCATGACGCGCGACGATGTCAGGCCCACCGAGGCGATCAAGGTCTCGAAGGCGGAGACGATGGGCTACAAGGGCAAGATGTTCGGCGCGGATATCCTGCTCAGCGCAGTCTATTTGGGCGCATTTCTCGTTTTTGCCCTGCTGGGGGAAATCCCGTATCTCGGCGTGCTGTTCCGCATCCTGTGGGTCCTGATCGCCATCGCATACGGCCTGCTTGCGCCGCTGTTCAGCGGGATCATGCAGGCGGCGTTCTATGTGGAAATTCAGAACCGCCGCGCGGCAGGCTCCTGGCACCCCGCTGCGCCCGCACGGCCCGACTGGCCCACTCCGCCGGTGCAGCCCGTGCAGCCGTCCGCTCCCGTTCAGCCCGAGCGGCCCATCCCGCCCACACAGCCCGTGCAGTCCGCTGCTCCCGAACAGCCTGTATGCCCTGTCTCGCCTGTTGTGCAGCCTTCGTTTACCGAAGCTGTGACGCAGCCCGCTTCGCAGGGAGCGCCGGTCGTCTTCTCCCCGGAGCCTGAACCGCAGTAGCCGCCGGAGGAGCCGGTCCAGACGCAGCCGTCTGACCTCCGCTGCCCGCGCTGCGGCGCAGCCGTCAAAATTCCCGGCGCCATGTTCTGCACCATATGTGGAGAGCGGCTGAAATGAGCATCGTTCTGTTTATTCTGGCGCTTGCCGCTGCATTTATCGGAACAATTTTCGCCTTCCGCGCCATCAGCCGCATTCACAGCGGCGAAAGCTATACCTACGAAGCCGCAGCCTGTGCTGTCTGCGTGACGCTGATCGTGCTTGCGCTGATGCTTCGGTAAGAAATTCTGCGTGCCATCGTCTCCCGGCAGACCGGCAGGGGGCTGCCTCAAACAGGATCAGTATAAAAACCAGCGCTTGGATTTGCTGTCCCCTGACAGGGGTAACAATGGCGGCGGGGGTTACCCGGCTGGTGCTTCAGGCACCAGCCGGGTTTTCCATTTGGCGTATAGCTGGGAATGGTTCAGGATACCTTCGGGATCTCTTTGTGCTGTTCGGGTTCGGCCGTTTGTCTGTTCTCCATGCAGCCAATGTCGGCATGGTGAATTTTCACAGTCTGTGGTGCGTGTTTGGACCATTTTACTTCCTTTTCATTCCCGTTCCGCGCAGAATTTGAAGAACACGCGCAGTCCCCGGATGCGCGAATTAAGGGACGTGATTTTCTTGCCTGCGTCTAACTCTGAGACAATGAAGTTTTCAAAAACGTCCTGACTGACTTCATCGACATACCGAACCGGCACACACGCATGAAAATACTCCAAATCCTCCGCATAATAGCGCATGGTTTGAGGGCTCAAATTCTTTAGTTTACAGTGTTTCGTGAACAGTTGTTCCGCTTCTGAAAAGGACGTTCGTTTGACCTGTTTTGCGTTCAAAATTGTGGTTCTGCGCATAAAAAAATCCTCCATTTTCACAGCAAAAAATTTGGCGTCAAAATGGGGGTAAAAATCTGGTATCGCGATTTTCAAACGCGGAAAAAACCGAATTTTTGATAAAGAAAAACTCCTCAAATTCCGAAGAATCTGAGGAGTTGGTGCGCGAGGCGGGACTTGAACCCGCACGTCCGGAGTGGACACTAGAACCTGAATCTAGCGAGTCTGCCAATTCCACCACTCGCGCGTTTGCAGTCTTTCAACTGCTCGGATATATTACCACAGATATTCCTGCTTGTCAAGCGGAAGGTGCAGAAAAGTTGCGAAAAACATACCGGCGAATCGCCGGTATGACAGGGCGGCGCAGAGGGGGATATAGAGCAGGAAGTGCAGGATGTGCGTCCTTTTATTGTAGCCGAACATATGCGGCCCTACGATGCCCTTCAGCTCGGGATAAAAATGCGGGAAGAAGTTTGAATGGCAGAGCAGGAACCAGTCGAAAAAGAGAATATCGTAGAGCTCCATGCAATAGAGCATGATAAGATACCGGCCAAAGAAGCGGAAAAATCCAAAGCCGTTTCGGATCCCGTCCTTCTGAACGTTTTGTTTATACTGCCACAGAACTGGCCTGCGCGCAAAAAACAAAGGGCTGCGGCTTCGGCGGCACCGCACAGCTGGCGGGCAAGCACGTGGTCCGTGGGAAGATGATCGCCGTAGAGCTTGCGGGACTCGCACCCCGGCCAAAGCAGCCGCCACACGGAATTCTGGACGCCCGAACCGCTTGAAGCAGCGGAAAATTGATAAAAGAAAAACCTTGAAAACAGATGTTTTCAAGGTTTTTCTGGCGCGGAAGGAGAGATTTGAACTATGAAAGTTCGTTTTATCGCTTGAAACCGCGTGAAATCCTATACAAAAATCAATGCATTCTCTTCATTGCGTACAATGGCGTTCAAAGCGATACAAAGCTCTTAGGGGAAAAAATAGGGGAAATTTCCGGAGCAAAAAACAGGGGGGCGCACTGGTCGGCGTCCCCTGTTTTGCTGCTCTACTCCCCACGCCGCCGAGCCCGCTCTGAACGGATGCCTGCGACATATCCGCTTGTCCAGATCGAACCGAGCAGCCGAATGATTCCCATCTGATCTTCGGCGTTTCCATAGTCAAGACCGGGGAGCGGGAGAAAGGTTCGGTTTCCGGACTGCGCCTTGAATGCGAAAACTACGTCGATTGCCGATCTGGCGTTGGCAACTGTAAAACGCCTGTTTGCGATTTCGATTGCTTCCTCTGGCGACGGTGTGTACTTGTGTGCGTCAAAATGCGCTCTGCTTTCTCTCATCCTGCAACCTCCTTTTTCTTCTGCTGCTCGTTGAGCAGCACCTGCATCCGCTCAATTACGCGGTCTACTTCCTTCGGTGTCAGCTGTCTGACCAGCGCGATCAATTCAGCCTTCTCGTGCTCATCGTCTGCGCGGCTCACGGCCGCAAGCGAGGTGTTCACTTTGTTACCTCCCAGCCGTTCACCAGGTCGTATATCTGTGCATACACGGCGTTGATCTCCTTGCTCACGAAATCCAGACCGGCAGCGAAGTATGAATTGCTGCTCCGCGACAGCTCCGCTTCGGTGATCGCTTCCAGCAGGTTTGCCAGATCGCCGAGCCGGTCCGTCAGCCGCTGCAGCTCCTTCTGGCTGCCGTTGGTGTTAATCGAAACATGAACTTCCATTCTGTTCTCCTTCCTGGAGCGGGCTGTTGCCCGCCCCCGCTCATGCGACCGTGAAACGGCGGCTGGTGGTGGACTTGATGAAGCGCTCGGCAAGCTCCGGCATTGCCTTCTTGAACGCCGTGCTGTCAAACCGGCTGCTGGTCACGGTCTTCCAGGTGATCTTGTAATCTGCGCCTGCCAGCGTGTCGGCGTCGATGGCGGTCATGTGCGCCTTGATCGCGTCCTGAATGTTCTCGATCTCGGCGGTGAGTTCGTCGGCCATGCGGCGAAGTTCGCGCAGCTCGTTGACCTTGCTCTGAATTTCTGTGTTGCTCATTTGTAAAGCCCCTTTCCTTTTTCGGCAGGCTGTGCTATACTGCAAGCAGCCCTTTTCGGCTGCGCTTCCGGCTTGCTTTCCACGGCCTCCGGGAGCGCTTTTCTTTCATTCAGGGGAACTCCGGCGGCTGGGGGCTTTCAACTGATCTCGTGAGCCTTGCTGCACTTTGCTGATCCTTCCCAGCTCTTATAGGCGTTCTTGGTTCCCTCTCGGTACTTTCGTCCGCCTTCTGCCGGTGTCTGAACTGTTTTCTTTTGTTCCCCCTTAACTGTCTTAATTATACACTAATGTCATGGTGCAGTCAATATACAATATGCACTAATTTGCAGGTGCATATCTTGTGCAATATATACACTTGCATAATGGTGTATATATGGTATAATGGTATCGTAAAAGAATAGGCTGAATTTTACGCAGCCCGACAGGAACAGAAAGGGGATCATTATGCCGATTTCATATGACAAATTGTTTGTACTGATGAAAGAGAAAGGTTTCAGTTCGTATCGTTTGCGGAAAGAAAAGCTCATAAGCCAGGCAATTCTGCAAAAGCTTCGTATTGGCGGAAATGTGGATACGCGAACAATCGAACGACTGTGCGCAATGCTCGATTGCCAGCCGGGCGACATTCTGGAGTATCTGCCGGAAGAAACGGACGGTGAAGCGCAATGACCTATACAGACCGATACCACCTGACGCCGGAGCAGAGCCGGTTTCTGGCAAAGAAAAAGTGGGATGAGAACGTCTATTGCGGCATGAAGATGGAAAACCGCGCCGTGACCTTCCCGCAGACGAAAACCATTCTGGAGGGTGTCAACGTCCCCGGCGTGCAGATCGACGATATTCAGGCGATTTTGAATATGCGCGACGCATGGCGCTTCCTGATGGGCTCAATCAATGAGCCGGTCACGCTGGAATATCTCTGCAAGCTGAACGACTTCATCGCCCGCAACGAGGCGCTGGAATGGGGCAAACTGCGTACCGGCAGCGTATCCATCTCCGGTACAGACTACACACCGCCTGTGCCGCAGGAAGCGTCTGTCCGGGCGGAGCTGGCCGCGATCCTTGCCGCCGATACTTCGGCCACGGAAAAGGCGCTGACGGCCTTCTGCTGGGGCACACGCGGGCAGCTTTTCTGGGACGGCAACAAGCGCACCAGTCTGACGCTGGCAAACAAGATCCTGCTGCAAGCTGGGGCAGGTATGCTGACAATCTCCGCGAAGAACATGGAGCAGTTCAACGAAGCGCTGCTGAACTACTACGACACCGCCGAGGCCGAGCCGCTGAAGGCATTTCTGTACGAGAACGCGATACAGGGCTTGGAGCTATAAAGACAAGCAAAGCCCGCTCTCCAAATCAGGGGAGCGGGCTTCGTCTTGTTTTGAGCCACTTGCAACTCGCAGCGCGGCGCGTTTGTATGGAGCAGGGATTCTCGTTATGTCCGGATGCTTCCGACGCTCTACGGGGCGCTGTGCGGCTCACGACGGCACTACGCCTGTTCTGCGTCGAGCAGGCGCTTGATCTGCTCTTTGGCGTCTGTTTCCACAGATCCGCTCTTTTCAGAACTGGGATCTGCTGCGTCGTCTTCGGAGGCCGCTGCAAACAGAGCCTTCACCAGTATCCGCGCCGCTTTCATGCGGACTGTGTCTGTTTTCTGCTTGATATTCATGTTTATGCTCCTTCCTTGGCTCCATGTGTGGAGCGGGTTTCTTCTCTCAAATATCGGTACACGATGGCTTTTACCGTGTCCGTCGTTGTGTGGGTGATTTTTGCAATCTCTTTCCACGAAAGAGCGCGAAAGAAGCGCAGCCGGAACACAAGGCGTGTTCGCGGATCGCGAATGCCCGCGATCCAGTCGGCGAGCTGCGCTTCCTTCGCGTCGCTCTTGGCTGCGATCTGCTCAATCTGGCTGTCGAGGTCGGCGATCTCAGCGGCAAGCCCGCCGACCTTGTCTGTGACACCACTTCCATGCGGCATTCCATTCAGCTTTGCCGTCGTGGACGTCGCTGCATCCATCAACTGCGCTTTTGCCGTGTTCAGCCACTCCAGTTCAGCTCGGAGATCAAACAGCACGTTCAGTTCTTCAATGGTCATGCCGTTCCTGCCTTTCTGTGCGGCTTTTCTGCGCCCGAAGATAGGGAAAATCGTAACGAAATTACCGGAAATATTATAGGGAAACTACAAGCAATTTGGGGTCGTCGAGCCCGCAGCAGATAGGGGGGTACACGTCACAGTACCTTTTCCCGCGCCCTCCAGCACGGAAAATCCCCATGCTGGCCGCACCTGCAAGTTTGATGATCGAAAGAGATTTCGATAGCATGAAATGCACAGGAGCGGGACGGATCGCCAGAGAGGAAGGGCTGTGAAGCCCTCCCATCAGTCCGTTTCAGATTCTTCCTCTAGCTGGCTGTCCCATTCCTCGAAGATCGCGCTCAGCGCGGCTCCGGACGGCGTTCCATCCAGGCCGGGGGCAATTTCTTTTTTGGCAAGTGACAGCCCGATTCTGACTTTCACATCATCAGGACCGCCGCAGCCGGGCGCAGTGAGGTCGATATGACCTACAGTTTTTTCGAAAATGCTGAAGCAGCGTTTGGCGTCTGCTCGTTCTGCATACCACGAAGTGTCTGCACCGGAAGGCAGCAGCTCTGTCAACTGCTTAACTGCTCCCCGAATTGCATCGACGACATCTTTGCGATCATTGCCCATGCCGCAGCTTTTGATTGCCATACGATCCCTCATGCGAGCAACTGCCGCACTGAAAAGATCTTTTGAGCCATACGCCTTTGCGCCCTTGAACGCATCAGCGCTGATAATGGCGATCTGCTTCTTTGCTTCCAGCTTGTCAAGGTCTGCCGTTGCTGCCTGCTCAGCGGCAGTGTCTCCCTGCTGGATGACTTCAATCAGGCGAACCCGCGTCCGCGCCTGCTCACGGACCGCAGCGTCAACTGCGGCGTTTGCCGCTGCCGCTCTGGCTTCGAGTTCTGCCGTCCTTGTAGACAAATCCTGCTCAAAAGCATCGACGGCCTGATTGAAACGCTCTCCTGCAACCTCATACGGATCGCGCTGCGTGGAGAAGTATTCTGCTGCCAAGCCGGTCAGTTCCTGCGTGAGAGAACTGATGCGGAAAACATATTCTTCGCGTGTCATTGCTTGTCCCTTCCTTTCGTCAACCTACGGTGATTCCGTACATGATGTAAAACTGCGCATCGCAGTCCAGTGTGATCGAGGTAATATTCCCGTGCATGCCGCCCGATCCGTCCTGCGTATAGGACTCGTATTCAAAGCGATAAAGACCATCCGAGCCTTTTTCACTTTCGCGCAGCTTGCGGCTCAATGTGTCGTGATTGCTGGTCTGCACCGTAACTGCTGCTGCGTGGTCAACGCACAGAAGAATCGTCGCGATGCGTGGACGTCTAATCAAGTCAAGAATGTTCTGTCCCGCTCGGACAGGGTGGAGAATCTGACCGCTGCCAGATTCGGGGAAACGATTTTCAAAATACATGGTTTGTCCTCCTCATTTGTCGTGGTTGGTAGTCGTGTGTTGTTTTGCAGCTTCGCGCTCGCCTCCTATCTCGGATAACCTGCCAGCATGTCCGATGCATTCTGACGCATATGTTCCCATTGATCTTCTGGCGGCACAGCATAATCGCCTCCAAGAGCAGACGGCGGGCGATTGGGCGCAGGAGCGGAATAGTCTGCCATGTGCGACGTGTTCCTTCCCCCCAGACCCCTGTCAGCTGTAGATGAGATTGGAGATGTAGTTGTGGTTGGAGTTGTGGCTGTAGTTGGAGCTGGAGTTGTAGTTGGATAGCATACGTCATCATCGATAATCGGTGATGAACTATGATTATCAGTGTTTATCGCTGGTGAGCGTTCACTTTCGATGATCCACGCTTCCAGCTCAAGCGGAGTTTCACCCCGGCGCTTTGCTTCTCTGCAATAAACCGCCCATTGTTTTTTCTTCCGGACAAGATCGTACCGTTGGCTGTCACGGTCAACCAGCGATTTAACAAACGGCCAGACAGCCAGCGCAAACCCGCTCAAAGAAGGAATTTCACCATATTGTGCGTATTTCAAAATCGCAAGGAATAGTTGCCCAGCATCGTCTGGGCTCATTCCCTCTATGAGCGGGATAATGTCAAAATAGATCATCACGCCCGGCTTGTTGTCGGCATTATTGTTCATATGCTCCGTCCCCTCCAGCTTCGCGGTCAACCCACTTTTCCAGCAGGCGGCGGCTCACCAATGTCCGGTTTCCGATCCGGAACGCGGGGAAGTCCGCACGGTGCGTAAGCGCATAGACTTTTGGCAAGGAAAGACCAAGCAGCTGCGCTGCTTCCGCGACGGACAGTGTCAGCTTTTCACGAGTGTTCTCCATCCGTATCCCTCCATGCAAGCTCATCAATCGCCCGAAGAATGAGCTGTTGCCGTGCTTCGGGCAACTCACGCCGCAACTGGCGGCATAGGGTTACATCGGAAACGCCGATCTGCTCAGCGACTTCCCAATATCTCACTCCGGTCGCCTTTACCTTTTCTCGAATCGCTTCGTTTGCCATTTCCATTCCTCCTTTTGCAATTTTTTATAACTAAAACTTGATTTGTCAATCAGCTTTGGCTATACTGAGTATAGCTGATAATAATGATAATGTCAATAATAAATTGTCATTCTTATTATAGCCATAAATATTTGCTAAAAGAGAGGTTTTAACATGCCTAGAAAAAGGACGACGATACTGGATGGATTCAGCAATCCGTTCCCGACCCGCCTGCGCACCCTTTTGACCGAAACAAAGACAACCCAGCAAAGGCTTGCCGATGCAATCGGGATGAAAAATCGGCAATCAATAGGGAATTATTGTGATGCAAGAGCAATGCCCGATCTGGAAACATTCGCAAAAATAGCGGATTTCTTCAAAGTTTCTCCAGCATGGCTTCTCGGAATGACCGACGATCCGACCATTTTTCCAGCCGCAACAGACGAACTGGGACTGTCTGCCGATGCGGTTAGCCGCTTGCAGATGCTGCACAATGTGAGCCAAGTTCCCCCTGAGAGTCATAGATACTCGCGTAGCGCATTGCTTTCAGATCTATTGGAAGACGAAGACTTCACAGGATGGTTCTTGGCAAATTGCGTGCAGTATGTCGAAAGGATACAACGTGCAGCATCTGAAGATTACGTTCTAACACCGGAATACACAGCAATCAATGCAGAACTCAAGAAGCATGGATTTGAAGTTGCGACATCGGAAACTCTTGCCCAGCGCCTATTTTCAGAAAGCATTATTCCGCTGCTTCGGGGCATGTTGGATAAACTGGCAAAGAGAATGGCGGCAACCAATCCCGCTCATGTGGTTGATGTCCTGCACGAAGAACTTGCAAACAATTCCGAGCCGGAGGCTGAATGATATGGCTAAACGAAACGCTGCCGGAGCGGGCAGCATACGAAAAAAGACCGTCCTTCGGGACGGTCGAACCTACGAATATTGGGAATCAAGGCTGACAATCGGTGTCGATCCCGGCACCGGCAAGCAGATCCGCCGCAGCTTCTCCGGCAAGACGCAGAAAGAAGTCCGTGAGAAGATGCAGGCCGCAGCCGTGGCGGTCAACGACTCGACCTATCAGGAGCCGACGAAACTGACCGTGTCCGACTGGCTTGATATCTGGCTCGCCGAATACACGGTCGATCTGAAGCCGCTGACCCGCTCGACCTACAAGAACAAGGTGGAAAGCACGATCAAGCCCACGCTCGGCGCTGTCAAGCTGCAAGCGCTCAAAGCACCACAGATCCAGAAAATGCTTAACGACCTCCAGCGCGGCACGAGCGGGCGCAAGCCGCTTTCTGCAAAGACTGTCAAAGATATTTACGGCATTCTGCACCGGGCGCTGGGACAGGCCGTCGAGGTCGGCTATCTGCGGATCAATCCTTCCGATGCCTGCAAGCTGCCGCGCGTGGAGCGTCAAGAGATTCGCCCGTTGGACGAAGCGCAGACTGCCGCCTTCCTGAACGCGATCCACGGGCAGCCGTTCGAGCGGCTGTTTATCGTCGATCTGCTGACGGGATTGCGGCAAGGGGAGCTTCTCGGTTTGCGATGGAAAGACGTGGACTTCGATGCCGGGACAGTGACCGTCGCGCAGCAGCTTCTCAAATCCAAGGAAAAGGGCGGCGCGTATTTCTTCGGCTCTCTGAAAAACGACAAAACCCGCCTGCTGACCCCGGCACCTTCGGTGATGAAGGCGCTCAGAGAGCAGCGGCGGGTACAGACGGAATGGAGATTGAAGGCCGGGGAGTTTTGGGAAGATTCCGGTCTGGTATTTACGGATGAGCTGGGACACCATCTGTCCCATGTGACCGTGCGCAAGCATTTCAAGAAAGCCGTGGAGAGCATCGGCATACCGGAAGCACGTTTCCATGATCTTCGTCATTCGTTCGCCGTCAATTCTCTGCAGGCGGGCGACAACCCGAAGACCGTGCAGGAAAACCTCGGTCACGCGACAGCGGCGTTCACGCTGGACGTTTACGCCCACGCGACAGAGCGCATGAAACGGGATTCTGCGAACCGCATGGAAGCCCTGTTTCAGAGCACAAAAAAGGCTGCATCCAGCCTGTAAGGGGAAAATATAGGGGAAAACTGCACGTTTGGGCAAAGAAAAAACCTCGAAAACGTAGTGTTTTCAAGGTCTTTTCCTTGGCGCGGAAGGAGAGATTTGAACTCTCGCGCGCTTTTTAGACGCCTACTCCCTTAGCAGGGGAGCCCCTTCGGCCACTTGGGTACTTCCGCAGGTCGGTTGAGCCGATATGAAGGAAAGAAAATGGCGGAGAGAGTGGGATTCGAACCCACGGCACATTGCTGTGTCACTGGTTTTCAAGACCAGCTCCTTAAACCGCTCGGACATCTCTCCGAATGCCGGCCTCCAAAGCCGTGAATCATCTTATCATATCCAGGCAGGTTTGTCAATTCCTTTTGCAGAAACCGATGAATATTTTAGGAAGAAACCTTGATGTTCCCATGGGAAAGTGCTATACTAATTCAATAAAATAATGCAACTGGAAGGTGTTCCTGTATGACAAAAATTGATATTTATTCTGGCTTTCTCGGCGCTGGCAAGACGACGCTCATCAAAAAAATGATCAAGGAAGCCTATCACGGCCAGAAGCTCGTCCTCATTGAGAACGAATTCGGCGAAATTGGCATTGACGGCGGCTTTCTGCAGGAGGCGGGCATCCAGATCACGGAGATGAACTCCGGCTGCATCTGCTGCTCGCTGGTGGGCGATTTCGGCCGCGCGCTCAAGAAGGTCATTGCGGAGTATGCGCCCGACCGCATTCTCATCGAGCCGTCCGGCGTGGGCAAGCTGTCCGACGTCATCGGCGCCGTGCGCAAGGTCACGTCCGACGACGTGCAGCTCGGCAATTTCGTGACCGTGGCGGACGCGACGAAGTGCAAGATGTATATGAAGAACTTCGGCGAGTTCTACAATAACCAGATCGAGACGGCCAACACCATCATCCTCAGCCGAACCGACGGCATGACGGAGGAAAAGCTCGACCAGTGCGTCAACATGATCCGCGAACACAACAAGGACGCCGTGATCGTTACGACCCCGTGGCCGGAGCTGACCGGCGAGCAGCTGATGGAGGCCATGGAGCAGCGCAGCACCATCGCCATCGAGCTTGCAAAGCTCGAAGAAGAGGCGCACCACCATCATCATGACCATGACGAGGACGACGAGTGCGACGATCCGGACTGCGCCTGCCACCATCATCACCACGACGAGGATGACGACGAGCACGAGCACCATCACCATCATCACCATGATGACGACGATGACGATGAATGCGATGACCCGGACTGCGCCTGCCACCACCATCACGATGACGACGATGACGACGAGCATGAGCACCACCATCATCACCATCACCACCACGGTCATGACGCCGACGAGGTCTTCATCAGCTGGGGCGAGGAAACGCACAAGAAATTCACAAAGGCCGAGATCGAGCGCATCCTGAAGGCGCTTGAGGACGCGGATGCCTACGGCATTGTCCTGCGCGCGAAGGGCTATGTAGCAAACGCGGAGGGCGAGAAGTGGATCCACTTCGACTATGTCCCCGGTGAGCCGGATATCCGCGACGGCGGCGCGATGGTCACGGGCCGCATCTGCGTGATCGGCTCGAAGCTGAACGAAGAGGCTGTTGCGAAGCTCTTCGGCGTGGAAAAGCAGTAAGGAGTTTTCTCTATGGCTATGCCTGATATCCCCATGTACGTCTTTACCGGCTTTCTGGAGTCCGGCAAGACGAAGTTCATTCAGGAAACGCTCGAAGACGAGCGCTTCAACACCGGCGAGCGGACGCTTCTGCTGGTTTTCGAGGAGGGCGAGGAGGAATACGACGTCTCGGCCTACCCGCACAAGGAGGTCTACGAGCAGGTTCTGGACTATGAAGACCTCAGCCCGGAAATGCTGACCGATCTGCAGAAGAAATACCGGGCCGAGCGTGTGGTCGTCGAGCTCAACGGGATGCATCTTGCTGCGGATTTCTACCTCAAGACCCCCGACCACTGGAAGATCGCGCAGGAGGTCATGTTTGCCGACGCGACGACCTTCCTCAGCTACAACGCCAATATGCGCCAGCTCGTCGTGGACAAGCTGGCAGGCGCGGAGATGTTGGTTCTCAACCGCATGGCCCCCGGCACGGACGTCATGCCGTACCACAAGATCGCCCGCGCCGTGAACCGGAAGATCGACATTCTCTATGAATACACCGACGGCTCGACGCACTATGACGATATCGAAGACCCGCTGCCGTTCGACCTGAACGCGCCCGTGGTCGAGATCAGGGACGAGGATTATGCCCTGTTCTACCGCGATATCACCGAGGAGCCAAAGAAGTACGCGGGCAAGACCGTGAAATTCAAGGGGCAGGTCGCGCGCCTGCGCCGGGAAAAAGAGGGGATGTTTGCTCCCGGCCGGTTCGTCATGACCTGCTGCGAGGCGGATATCACGTTCATGGGCCTGCCGTGCAAATTCGCGGCGGCCTCCGGCCTTGCGGCCAGAAGCTGGGTCTGGGTGACAGCGACCGTCGAGGTCAAGTTCCACACGCTTTACAAGGGCGTCGGCCCCATCCTGACAGCTGTGAACGTGCAGCCCGCCGAGCCTGCCGAGCAGAACGTCGCAACGTTCTGATACGATTCATATTCGATCCTTTGTGTACCAAAGCAGCCGGCAGAGACTTGTCTGCCGGCTGCTTTCTGTTTTGGCAGAATGGCTCTTGCCGGAAGGCTGGAAATCAGGTATAATACAGAAAAAGACGCCCCGCCGGGAGGCGGGGGAACGGAGGCGTTTGCATATGCAGACAAGCTATCGCTTTTCCGCGCCGGGCCGCACGGAGATCAGCGGCAACCATACCGACCATCAGCACGGCTGCGTGCTGGCTGCGGCTGTCGATCTGGAAACGACGGCGGAGGTCACGCTGCGGCCCGATTCCATCATCCGCGTTGCGTCCGAGGGCTATGCCCCGGTCGAGATCGATCTGAATGATCTGTCCGTCCACGCGGAAGAAAAAAATACGACCGCCGCGCTCGTGCGCGGCGTTGCTGCGGCGTTTGCGCAGCGCGGCTGTAAGCTGCTCGGCTTTGACGCGGCTGTCCGCTCGACCGTCCTGCCCGGCTCCGGTCTGTCGTCCTCCGCCGCATTCGAGGTTCTGATCGGCACGATCTGCAACGAGCTGTTTTTCGATAAAAAATGCTCCGCCATCGAGATCGCGCAGATCGGCCAGTATGCCGAGAACGTCTATTTCGGCAAGCCCTGCGGCCTCATGGATCAGATGGCCTCCAGCGTCGGCGGGCTGGTCTTCATCGATTTTGCCGACCCGGCGCACCCCGCCGTCCGGCAGGCAGCGTTCGATTTTGCGCACTGCGGCTACACGCTCTGCACGCTCGATTCCGGCGCGGATCACGCAGATCTGACGGACGAATACGCCGCCATCCCCGAGGAGATGCGCCGCGTAGCCCGCGTGTTCGGCAAGGACGTGCTGCGTGAGGTGGACGAGGCGGAATTCTACGCAAAGCTCAAGGCGGCCCGCGAGGCGGCGGGCGACCGCGCTGTTTTGCGTGCGATGCATTTCTTTGACGAAAACCGCCGGGTGCAGCAGCAGGTGCAGGCGCTGGAACGGGACGATTTTGAGGGCTTCCTTGCGGGCGTGCGCGATTCCGGGCGCTCGTCGTGGATGCTGCTGCAGAACGTGGTTCCTGCCGGGAGCCGGGAGCACCAGCAGATGGCCCTTGCGCTGGCTGCCTGTGAAAAGCAGCTTGCCGGGCGCGGCGCCTGCCGCATTCACGGCGGCGGCTTTGCCGGGACGCTGCTGGCGTTCGTGCCGAATGAAGCGCTTGCGTCCTTCCGCGCCAATATGGAGGCCGTGCTCGGCGAGGGCCGCTGCCACGTGCTCTCGATCCGGCAGGCGGGCGGCGTCCGGCTGGCATGAGACGGGCTGACCGCGCGGTCACGGACCGCGAACGGATTTTGCAGGTGATCGAGTCCTGCACCTGCTGCCGTGTCGGCTTTTCCTGCCCGGAGGGGGCGTACATCGTGCCGCTGAATTTCGCCTTTGTCCCCGGCACGCCTGACCGGTTTTATTTCCACGGCGCGCACGAGGGCCGCAAGGCAGAGCTCATCCGCACTGCGCCGCGCGTCGGCTTTGAGCTGGACTGCGCGCACGCGCTCGCAGCCGGACAGACCGGCTGCTCGTATTCCTATCGCTATCAGAGCGTGATCGGAACGGGCGTGATCTGCGAGGTGCAGGAGCCGGAGGAAAAGAAGCGGGCGCTGTCGGCAATTATGGCGCACTATGAAAAGAGCCGTCTGTTTGCCTTTACAGACGAGCAGGCGCAGCGCGCGGCCGTGTTCCGGCTGGACGTCGCGCAGCTGACCTGCAAGGAGCATTTGTAAGAAAGAAGGAAGACACATGAACGAATTTGAACTGCAGCACCTGCCGGAGGCGTACCGCCCCTTGTCGCCGTGGAGCTATTTTGGCCTCGGCATTCTTTACGCCCTGCCGCTCCTGGGCTGGATCTTCCTGATCGTCCACGCCATCGGCAGCGCGAACATCAACCGCCGCAATTATGCCCGCAGCTATTTCTGCGTCTACGTGCTGGCGATCATTCTGGGCGTCCTGCTGACGATCACCGGCGTACTGTCCGGCCTGACCCAATCCCTGAACGGTACGTTCGCATAAGTCCATAAATCAAAAAACGTGGCTGTCTCAATGATGTTTCGATCATTTGAGACAGCCCTGTTTCTTGCGGCGGGGGGGATTAAGACAGGCTCTTACCGCATACGGTGCAGAATACGGCGTCGGACAGCTTGACGGGCGCGCCGCAGTGCGGGCAGTATCTGTTAGTCCGCTGCGGCCGGGCTGGCAGCTCAGGCTCCAGAGAGAACACAACGGGCTTTCCCTGTGGAGCGGGCTGCGTCACAGGTTCGGCAGGCTCGGGCTGCGCGGGTACATCGTACTGGATGGGCTGCGCAGGCGCGTCGGGCCACTTAGGCTGTGCAGGCTGTTCGGACTGCGCGGGCACATCGTATTGGATAGGCTGGGTAGGTGCTGCGTCGGGCCACTCGGACGGAACGGGCCATTCGGGCTGCGCAGGACGCGTGGGCGGCACAGGCGAAGACGGCTGCGGAGCGCTTGCCGTACTTTTGCACATCACTTATTATAGCAGTGGGGTCATATACAACGGAAGAAATACGATGCTGTCTTCCTCTTTGAAATCGCCGGTATGCAAAACATAAGGGATATGAAGCTGATCGGCATATTTCGTCCTGAATTTTTTCAGAGAGGACAGCGTAAATCTAGTTTTTTGATTTTCATATTTCTACGCAAATCGAGAGAATTGGGCATTTTCTGAAAAAGCTATTCAGGAAAAAAGGATGGTGCGGTACAGACTGGTAAGAATCATAGTCGTTTTGGCATGTATCTCTCGACGAATGTTGACGAATCTGGTATAATTCATGCAGAGAAACCAAACAGCATGCAACAGATACGGGAGGCGCGATAAAATGAGCAGAGACTCAGAAAAGGTTTTGAAAGAATTGCAGAAATTCCTGGACGCTCACGCAGAGGACACGGAGAACGAAGCCGACGTGGATGCCCTGGCGGAGCAGTTCTTTGCAGAATACAATCTAAAAAGCAAAGAGCAGAAAGAATCTGCGCCTGAAACGGCGGACGATTATCTGGATCTCGCCGAACAGGTCACGTCGAAGAAAAAAAGCGTGGAATATCTGCACAAGGCGCTGGAGCTGGAGCCGGACAATCTGGATGCAAGACTCCAATTGATCCTGCGTACAGCGGAGCAGCCGGACGAGCGGCGGCTTGCCCTGCAGGAGCTGCTCGACGCAGCGGACAAGCAGATGGAAAAGTCCGGCGCGTTCAAGGAGTACGCCGGTGAGTTTTGGACAGCGTTTGAAACCAGACCATATATGCGCGTGCGCTATACATACTTTGACGTTTTAATTTCCTGCGGCATGATGCGCCGGGCGATCGACGAAGGGCAGCGCCTGTTGGAATTGTGCGAGAACGATAATCTCGGCGTCCGCTATCAGCTGATGCATTTGTATGCCTATATGGAAGACGAGATGCACGCGCTGGCGCTCCATAAGCAGTTCGATTCCTATGAGGAAACGCAGATGCTCCTGCCGCTGGCAGTTTTGTATTACAAGCTGAATCAGTTCGATAAGGCAGAGGACTGCATCAAGCGCCTTGCGAAAGCGAACAAGGATACGAAGAAGTTCCTGCGGGCGGCGGCGCGTGACCAGCTGGACGATTATATTGGCGAGATGAGCCCCTATGGATACCGGCCGTTTACGATGGAAGAGCTGCTGGACGAACTGATGCACACCAGTTATCTGTTCAACTCTGTGCCATACTTCTTCGCATGGGCAAGTAAAGTCCTTGCTGCGAAAACAAGTGCAAAAATGAGCGCAGGAAAGCCGAAACTCCTGCACTGAACCGGCAATATGAATGATGCAGAAAAGGCACGACATTGCGTCGTGCCTTTTGCGTTATCTGCAATTATACGAGGTATTCAGAAGCGCCGTTGTCCTTGCATTGACACCCATCAGCTCCCGCTGGGTCTGCCGGTTCGCCTGGCACATGGGCATCAGAAAATTTACAGCCTTTCGGATCTGCTGTAGGTCAGAAGAAGTAAGGGCATTCTGGTGCAGATGCTCCAAAACACGGCTACCTTTGAGGAAACCTTTGAGCGGGTCTTATCCAACAGGAAAGCCAACGGTTTAAGTGACAAAACCTTACAAACCTGCAACAACCGCTGAATCAAGGCAAAGCGAACGGGCTTGCCGCCTGTGATTCACAGACAGCAAGCCCGTTCGGCTGCTTGAACACTAGGGTGTACCTGAAAACTCCCAACGCACCCGGACAGCGGGCCTTTTTGCGGTGCGCCGCGTCATTTTTCCTTGAAATACGTCAGTATTCCTGCGAAAAAATGTCTTGCGCAACGCAAAAATCCCTCGCTGCCGGTCACATCATGAGTTTTCAGATACACCCTAGCTTTTTGGGATCACTTCAAAATTGTCCTGCCGGGGAAATTTTGTTCAGCCGGCGTCCTCTGAGACGCTGGGGGTTTCGTAGGTTTCGATGCGGCGGATATGCGCGCCGAGCGCGGTGAGCTTGCCGACGATGTCCTCGTAGCCGCGCTCGATGAAGTGCGCATCCTCGATGAGCGTCATGCCCTCGGCGCACATGGCAGCGATGACCATCGCAGCGCCCGCGCGCAGGTCGCAGGCGCGGACCTCGCAGCCGCGCAGCGTCTGCACGCCGTCGATGATAGCGGTCTTGCCCTCGACCTGGATATTTGCGCCCATGCGGCCAAGCTCGGCCGTGTAGCGGAAGCGGTTGTCATAGATGCCCTCGGTCACGAGGCTGGTGCCGACGGCGGTGGCCAGACAGACGGTGATCTGCGGCTGCATATCGGTCGGGAAGCCGGGGTACGGCATGGTCTTGACGTTCGCGCGGTGCAGGCGGTAGGCGGATTCGACGCGGATGGCATCGTCATACTCCGTGATGTCCGCGCCGATCTCGCGCAGCTTTGCAGTGATGCAGTCGAGATGCTTCGGAATGACATTCTCGATCAGCACGTCGCCGCCGACTGCGGCGGCAGCGGCCATATACGTGCCGGCTTCGATCTGGTCGGGGATGATGGAATAGCAGCCGCCGTGCAGCGCCTTGACGCCGCGCACCTTGATGACGTCGGTGCCCGCGCCGGAGATCTGCGCGCCCATGGCGTTCAGGAAGTTCGCGAGGTCGACGATGTGCGGCTCCTTGGCGCAGTTTTCGATGATCGTCATGCCGCTGCACAAAACTGCCGCAAGCAGGATGTTCATCGTCGCGCCGACGGAGACGATATCAAGATAGACGTGGCCGCCGCGCAGCCCGCCCTTCGGGGCGTCGGCGCAGACATAGCCGCCGGCCTGCTCGACCATGGCGCCCATGGCCTCGAAGCCCTTGATGTGCTGGTCGATGGGGCGGACGCCGAAGTTGCAGCCGCCCGGCATGGCAACATGGGCATGACCAAAGCGGCCAAGCTCTGCGCCGATGAGATAATACGACGCGCGGATACGGCGGACAAGCTCGATGGGCGCGGTCGCGTTGCGGGCGCGGGTGCAGTCGATCTCGAGCGTGTTGCGGCCGTAGCGCCGGATCTCCGCGCCCATATCGCGCAGGATCTCCAGCAGCAGACGAACGTCTGAAATATCCGGTACGTTTTCGATCCGGCAGGGGCCGCTGACGAGCAGCGTGGCCGGCAGGATCGCGACCGCCGCGTTCTTGGCCCCGGAAATGGTCACGGAGCCGGAAAGCTTTGTGCCGCCTTGAACGATGTATTTGATCAAAATGTAATCCCTCTTTGGTAGCGTCAGTTGACACTAAGAGTGTTTGCGGAAATGCGTTATGTTAACAAAGCCAAATTCGGCCGCTATTAGAATAGCACACCACGGCAGGAATGTAAAGGAAAATGACAATGCAGCAGCAGGAAATCTTCAGATTTTCTTCATAATTCGACAGGCGCAGACGGTGGACGCTATGTTTCCGCCGTGATTTCGCGCGTAATGCCGTTGATAAAAAAGCTTCCCGCGTCCGTTTCGACCAGCCAGACCGGCACGAAGCGGATGCCCGTACCGGCCTGATCGGACGGCAGATACGCCTGCGTAAGACCCGTCACCGCGCTTCCGACCCAGCCGAGCGCGTCACGCCGGGCCAGCAGCTGCGCCAGCGCGTCAGCGGCGGAGATGGCCTCCTGCTCCGACACGCGCGTAATGGAGCTTCCGCCGGTATAAAACGTGCCCTCGACCGCCGTGAGGCAATCGTCCGTGTAGCTCAGCGCCAGCTGGCTGCCGAGCACCGGCACGCCGAGCAACGTCTGCGAGGTGCGGATCTGCACGGCACCCGTCTCCGTCTGCTCCCGCGTGAGGGTCTGATATTGAAAATCCATGGCGCGCAGCAGCTTTTCTGCGGCCTTTTCAGAACTCCGCACCCGGCTGCCGCCGGTCATCACGGCGGAGAAGCCGCCCGTGCGCGTGATATGGAGCGTCCCAAGCTCGGATTCGTAGGTGCTCTCAAAGCCGGATTCGCCTGCGGGCGCGGCCTTCGCGCCGAGCAGCGCCTGCGCGGCGGTCTGCGCGCCGTCCTCAGAAAGCTCGACACTGTAGAGCACGGGACTGCGCGGAAGCTCGTCGAGCAAAACGGAAAGGCCGTAGCTCTCGTAAAGTGTCTTCAGCTCCTGCAGCATCTGCCGCTGCTCATGCGTCTGCGCAAGTCGGTTCGGAACGACGATGCACAGAAGCCCCAGCGCACAGAGCGTCAGAATGAGAAGGATCAGATTTTTCATGCGCGAAGCGCTCATGGCGGCTCCTCCTGATGGAAAATTTGGGTCAGTGGTGCGATGGATACGGCGGAAAGCAGCTGTTCTAAAGAGGTCTTCGGCGAATCTGTATGGATTTACCCACTTGTTTGTAGGGGCCGATGCCCACATCGGCCCGCTGGGAAATTGCGAATTCGCCTAGGGTGTATCTGAAAACTCATGATGTGACCGGCAGCGAGGGATTTTTGCGTTGCGCAAGACATTTTTTCGCAGGAATACTGACGTATTTCAAGGAAAAATGACGCGGCGCACCGCAAAAAGGCCCGCTGTCCGGGTGCGTTGGGAGTTTTCAGATACACCCTAAGATTCCCGCAGAAACGGTGCGTTCTGCCGGGTCGATGTGGGCATCGACCCCTACGATTAACAGCGAAAAGCCTGCGGATTTGCATCGGACTATCGCTTTTCGCAATTACCTGCTGCGACCTCTCAGGCGCTCCCGCGCCAGTGCATCGTGGGCAGGTACATATCAAGCTTACTCCGTCTCCCACCCGGCGGTGAGTTCACCGCCGGTGCCTTCGGCGTACAGAAGGCGGAGCGTGCCGCCCTTCGGCAGGCAGGCGGCTGCCTGCGCGGCGGGCAGGAGCGCTGCGGGCGTTGACGAGGCCGTGTAGCTGCGGTACAGGACGGAGGCGTTCGTGATCTGCGTGCCGTCGAAGCGGAGCTCGATCGCGCCGCGCGGTGCGATCTCGATGCCGGACAGATAATAGCCGAAGGTGCACACGGCGCTCTGGCTGTCGGCCCGATAGCTTTGCAGATAGACCCGCGCCTCGCCGTAGCTGTCACCGGTCAGGCGGCTGAGGAGGCTGCGCGCAGCCTCGATGCGGTCAAGCGCGCCTGCCGACGCGCTCTGGAAGCGGTCGTCCGGCTGGAGGATCTGCAGTTCAATTCTGCCCTGCGCGCTCACGCGCAGGCGCAGGCCGGTTTCGGTAAAGGACGTCGTGCCGTCGTTTCCGACGAAGCGTGCGTCGCCGTAAGGGTTGATGCCGATCTGGGTTGCGAGGGCGGAAATAAATCGCGCGTCGCACGGGTTTGTGCCGAGGCCGGTGCAGACGGCGGCGCTTGACGCGCTGATGAGCGAGAGCGGATCGAGCGCGCTGTAGGGCGCGTCGTCCGATTCAAACGCGAAGAAGCTGCCGTCCGGGACGGCGGCGGAAAGTTCGGCGGCAAGCGTCTCGGCGGAAAGCGCCGTCTGCGCGCGATAGCAGCCGTCGCCCAGCAGATACAGCTGAACCGTCTCTCCGTCCAGCGCCAGCACGTACCACTGCGCGTCCGCGCCCTCCGGCGCGCGCACGTTCAGCCATGCGCCAAGCACGACGGGGGAAATTTGTCCCGGGAAGCAGAAGGCCGCGCCGGGCTTCCGCAAAGCGGCATAAAACGCCGATTCGGCGCACGCCTGCGGCGTCTCGGCGCTTTCGAGCGCCTGCGCAAGCAGCCCTCCGTACTGCCCATAGAGCGTATCGAGGGCGGCAAAGTCATACTGTGCGCTCTGCCTGCCTGCCTCAGTGCTCAGCGTGACGGCGACGGGCTGCGCCGCGCCGATGAACGCGCTGCCGGTGGCGGGCGCGGTATAGGTCAGCTCCGCTTCATTGAGGCCGAACAGCCCCGCAAACGGGCGCAGCGCGCTTGCCAGCCATTTGGTCTGCGTGAGCGTCTTTGTCGGCAGGCACATGATCGCAAGCGTCACGTTGACCAGTACGAGAAGCACGATCAGAATGTCCTTTCCGATCTCCAGCAGCCTCCGGCCATGGCCATGTCTTCGTTTCTGCTTCATGCCTGCGCCTCCGCGGCGGGCATGGTGATGAGGACCGAGGTACCCTTGCCGTATTCGGACGAAATTTCAATGCTGCCCTTGTGCTGGTTCAAAATCTCCTGCGCGATGGAAAGGCCGAGGCCTGTGCCGCCGGATTCGCGCGAACGCGCCTTGTCCACACGGTAGAACCGGTCGAACAGACGCGGCAGATCCTTTTCCGGGATGCCGATGCCGTTGTCGGTCACGCGGACAAAGACATTTTTGCCGCTCGTGCCGACGAGCATGTCAATTTTGCCGCCGTCGGGCGTATACTTGACGGCGTTGGAGACGATGTTGGTAATGACCTGCTCGATGCGCTCCCGGTCGCCGTTGACGTCGGGAATGTCCCCCTCGCAGGTGAGCGTCATAGTGTGGTGGTGGTTCTGCTCGGCGTTGAGCTTTGCCGCGTCATACACATTCTGCACGGCTTTTAAGAACGGGAACCGGGAGATGTTCATCTCCATCTTGCCGTAATCGATCTTGCTGAGCGTGAGCAGATCCTGCACGATGCGGGTCATGCGGTCGGCCTCGCTGATGATGACGTTCATGAAGTTTGCGCGCAGTTCCGGCGGCAGTTCGTCGCCGGTGTCGACGATCGTTTCGGCGTAGGATTTGATATTGGTCAGCGGCGTTCGCAGCTCGTGCGAGACGTTGGCGACGAATTCGCGCTTGAGCTGCTCGCTCCTGCGCTGCTCGGTGACGTCGTGGATGACGACGAGCACACCGCCCTGCGCGTGGTCGGACGAGAACGGGGCCATGAACAGCTCCAGCTCCCGTTCGCCGACGGTCTTCTGCGCCTCGATATACTGCGGTCTGCGCAGGGTCAGGAGCGTGTCAAGCTCGGCTTCCTTCGAGAAAATTTCGTCGAAGGTCGTCTGGCTTGACAGGTTCTGCGCGAGCATCTGCGTGGCGGCGGGGTTATAGTGGATGACGCTGCCCGCCGTATTGAACGCGACGACGCCGTCGGTCATGTGCAGAAACAGCGTGGAAAGCTTGTTGCGCTCGTTCTCCGCCTCGGAGATCGTGTCCTGCAGGACCTTTGCCATGTGGTTGAAGTTCCGGGTCAGATCGCCGATCTCGTCGCGGCTGTCGACCGTGACGCGGTTCGCGAAATCTCCCGCCGCGACGCGCTTTGTGCCGACGGTCAGCGCGCGGATGGGTGTGATCAGAATCTGCGACAGCAGGAACGACAAGATCACGCAGATCACCAGACCCAGCGCCAGCGCGCGCAGGATGATGATCAGCAGTTCGCTCGTCAGCGCGTCGACCGTGGCGCGGTTGTCGCGGATGTAGGCGATATACTGCGCGCCGTCCGACTCGACGGGGACGGCCAGATCCATATAATCGTTCGTGACCGAGCTGCTCTGCCCGACCTCGCCGTTCATGGCGGACAGAATGTTCTGCGTCATCACGACCGTGGTGCGCTGGTTCGAGCTGTCGAGCACGGAGCCGGTCTGGTCAAGAATGTAGACGTTGCGGCCCGTGATATCGATGCCAAGCCCGGCCTGCGCCATGAGAAGTTCCTTCATCTGCGCGGGGGCGTTGTCCTCCGCCGAGAGCCTTTGCAGCTGGGCGATGAATTCCGGGGTAAACGTGCCCTCCATCTGCTCATAGAACTGGGACACATAGAAATTGCCGACGCCGCTCATCAAAAACGCGCCTGTCGTCAGCATCAGGGCCAGGATCAGGATCACCATGATCATGACCATCTTCATGCGCAGGGACCGCATGGCCGCCCCTCCTTTCTCGCGCGGGAAGCTGCGTTATCCCGCGAAATAATAGCCGACGCCGCGCCGGGTCAGGATATACTGGGGCTTGCCGGGGTCGTCCTCGATCTTCTCGCGCAGCCGCCGCACGGTCACGTCGACCGTGCGCATATCCCCGTAATAGTCATAGTTCCATACCCGCTGCATCAGATCCTCGCGGGAGAAGACCTTTCCGCGTTCGCGGATGAGGTAGGACAGCAGGTCATATTCCTTCTGCGTCAGCTCGACCGGCGTGCCGTTTTTCGTGACCTGATATGTCTCCGGGTTCAGGCACAGGCCGTCCGCTTCGATCTGGCCCGCAGTGCTCTGCGCCGGGGCGTATTCCATGCTGCGGCGGCGGATATTCGCCTTGACGCGGGCCATGAGCTCCTTCATGGAAAAGGGCTTGGTCATATAGTCGTCCGCGCCGGTCTCAAGGCCGAAGACCTTGTCCATCTCCTCCTCGCGGGCGGTAAGCATGATGATGGGCGTGGTGCGGTTTTCACCGCGGAGCGTCTTGCAGATGTCAAAGCCGCTCATTTTCGGCAGCATGACATCCAGTAAGATCAGATCCGGGTCCTTTGTCTGCGCAAGCAGCAGACCCGTCTCGCCGTCGAGCGCCTCAAGCGTTTCATAGCCCTCGCGCTTGAGATTGAATTTCAGGATCTCTACGATCGCGCGTTCATCCTCTACGATCAGGACTGTCTTTGCCATAGTGCATCCTCCTGTTTTTAAACCGGGCGGCGAAGCGCCTTCGGATAGTGATTTTTGAGCTGGCTTCCGTCGCCCTTTGCCCAGCCGAGCGAAAGCCCGTCCGCCTGTACGAGCGTCCAGCCGCGCTTGTCGGACGGCAGCACGTCGCCGGACAGATACCGGGCAAGCAGCGGGTCGGATTCTTCAAGCGAGACGCTGCTTTCCAGCGTTTCCAGCCACAGCGCCCACGCGTGCGCGGGCGCAAAGCGGTTTTTCAGGACTGCGCCAAGCTCCAGCCCCGCGCGCAGCACCCGCAGCCCCTTTACCTCCGGCAGCGCCTGCGGGACGAGATAGCACACGTCCCCGAACCGCAGCAGCTTCCCCTCCGGCAGCGCGGCGCCGGTCTGGCTGCGGAACGCCGCAAGCTCCGGCGGGCATTTGGCCGCGGGTTCCGGTGAAAGCGCCGCAGGCGCTTCGTCCCCCGCCCGGCGGAGCACGGCGGCATAGTGCCCCTCGCCCAAAAGCTTATGCGGCCAAAGGCGGAACGTTTTTTCCAATCCCGGCGCGGGATTCGCCACCCAATCGGGTCTGCCGGGAGAAAAGAACGGCACGTCCGGCTTTTCTACAGAAAAATCGGGATTTTTCCACAAAAAGTCCGAGATCACGCCCTCGTTTTCCACAGGAGAGAACGTGCACGTGGAGTAAACCAGCCGCCCGCCGGGGCGGAGCATGGCTGCGGCGGAGGTCAGAATCTCCAGCTGGCGGTTGGCGCAGATGGCGTTCGTGTCCTCCGTCCAGTCGGTGACGGCGGCCTCCTCCTTGCGGAACATCCCCTCGCCGGAGCAGGGGGCGTCGACGAGAATTTTATCAAAATACCCCGCGAAGCGCTCTTCCAGCCGCTTCGGGTGCTCGTTCAGGACCAGCGCGTTGGAAATGCCCAGCCGCTCGATATTCCCGGAAAGAATTTTCGCGCGCTTGGCGTTGATCTCGTTGCAGACCAGAATCCCCTTTCCCCGGAGTTTGCCCGCCAGCTGCGTCGATTTCCCGCCGGGGGCCGCGCACAGGTCGAGCACGTGCTCGCCCGGCTGCGGGTCCAAAAGCTCCGCCGGGGCCATGGCGCTCGGCTCCTGCAGATAATAAAGCCCCGCCGCGTGATACGGCGATAAGCCGGGCCGGGAGACCGCGTCATAATAAAACCCCGTCGGGCACCACGGCACGGGAGAGAGCGAAAACCGCGACAGATCGCCCGTAAAGCCGGTTTTGAGCGGATTTCTCCGCAGACCGGTGCAGAGCGGCCGGTCAAAGGACGCGAGAAAGTCCTCATATTCGCTTCCCAAAAGCGCACGCATCCGCGCCTCAAAACCCTCCGGCAGCACCGCAGCCGCCTCCTTCCCGATTTACATAGTTATAAACATTATAGTGCATTTCCCCGAAAAAGGCAATGGCATATCCGCACAGTCTCCTCATGTGTCTGCCTGTCCCTCTTGGCGGTTTTTCGTTTTTGTGCTATAATTCTCCCAGATCATAACGAACGGAGAACGGCAATGAACGCACAGGGAACGGAACGGACGGAAAAACGGCTTTGCGTGGGGCTGCTTGCCCATGTGGACGCGGGCAAGACGACGCTGTCGGAGGCCATGCTTTACCGGGCAGGCGTCATCCGCACGCTTGGCCGCGTCGACCACGGCGATACGTTTCTCGACACCGACGCGCAGGAGCGCAGCCGGGGCATCACGATCTTTTCCAAGCAGGCCGTTCTTCCGCTGCCCGGCTGCACGCTGACGCTGCTCGACACGCCGGGCCATGTGGATTTTTCTGCCGAGATGGAGCGGACGCTGCAGGTGCTCGACTGCGCCGTGCTCATTATCAGCGGCCCGTCGGGCATCCAGAGTCACACCGTCACGCTCTGGCGGCTGCTGCGGCGCTATCAGGTGCCGGTCATTCTGTTCTTCAACAAAATGGACATGGAGACGGCGGATCGGGACGCGCTGCTTGCCGCTGTCCGCGCGGAGCTGGACGAGGGCTGTATTGATTTTTCGCAGCCGCAGGCGCAGCTCTACGAGGAGCTTTCTCTGTCCGACGAGGCGCTGATGGAGGCGTATCTCGCCTCCGGCACGCTTTCCGACGCGCAGATCGCGCCGCTCGTCTCGCACAGGCGGGTGTTCCCGTGCCTGTTCGGCTCCGCGCTGCGGCAGACGGGCGTGGACGCGCTTCTGGACGCGCTGGGCCGGTTCGTGGACGAGCCTGCGCGGGGCGCGGAGTTCGGCGCGCACGTATTCAAGATCGCACGCGATGAAAAGGGTGCACGGCTGACGTTTTTAAAGGTCACGGGCGGGAAGCTCACGGTCAAGCAGACGCTTTCCGGCGAGGGCTGGGAGGAAAAGGCCGACCAGCTCCGGCTCTATTCCGGCAGTAAATTTACGCTTTTGCAGCAGGCCCCCGCCGGGACGGTCTGCGCCGTGACGGGTCTGAGCAAAACGATGCCGGGCGATGTGCTGGGCCGGGAGACGGCGGCGCAGGCCCCGGTTTTGCAGCCGGTTCTGGAATACCGCCTGCTCTTAGAGGACGGCACGGACGCGGCGCTGGCGTATGGACAGCTGCGTGTGCTCGAAGAAGAGGATCCCGCGCTGCATCTGGTCTGGAACGCGCTGCTGCGCGAGATCCGCGTGCAGCTGATGGGGCCGGTGCAGATGGAGATTCTGCAGAAGCTGATTGAAAGCCGCTTCGGGCTTCGCGTTTCGTTTGACGCCGGAAATATTGTCTATCTTGAGACGATCGCCGCGCCGGTCGAGGGCGTGGGGCATTATGAGCCGCTGCGGCACTATGCCGAGGTGCATCTGCTGATGGAGCCGGCAGAGCCCGGCTCCGGCCTGCAGTTCGATACCATGTGTCCGACGGACACGCTGGCGCTGCACTGGCAGCGGCTGATCCTGGCGCATCTGGCGGAAAAGGCCCACCGGGGCGTGCTGACCGGCGCGCCGATCACCGATATCCGCTTTACGCTCGTCTCCGGCAAGGCGCATCTGAAGCACACGGAGGGCGGCGACTTCCGGCAGGCGACCTACCGCGCCGTGCGGCAGGGCCTCATGAAGGCGCAGTCCGTGCTGCTCGAACCGTGGTACGCGTTCCGCATGGAGCTGCCCGCGCCGAGCGTGGGCCGGGCGATCACGGATATCCAGCGGATGCAGGGCGAATATGAGCCGCCGGAGCAGGAAGGGGAACAGACTGTCCTGCGCGGAAGTGCGCCTGTGCGGCTGCTGCGGGAATATCAGACGGAGCTTACGGCCTATACAAGGGGCCGCGGACGCATCCAGCTGCGCGTCAGCGGCTACCGGCTCTGCCGGGAGCAGGAGCAGATCGTAAAAGAGCTGGGCTACGACCCAGCGCGCGATCTGGAAAATCCGGCAAGCTCCGTGTTCTGCGCGCACGGCGCGGGTTACGAGGTCAAGTGGCAGGACGTGGACGCGGCGGCGCATCTGCCGCTGCTTCGGCTCGGAGGCCCCGCGCGGCAGGAGCCGCAGCGGATCGTAAAATCCGTTGCGCCCGGCGGCGCGCCGGAGCTGGAAAAGGAGCTGCTGGCGATCTTTGAGCGCACCTACGGTGCGATTCGCCGCCGCGATGTGCTGCCGCAGATGATGCTGCGCAGCGAGGACAAGCACGAATTTCTGCAAAGCCTTGGCCCGGCGGATGATTTCCTGCTGGTCGACGGCTATAACATCCTGTTTGCGTGGGACGAGCTGAAGGAGCTGGCCCGCACGAGCCTCGACGCGGCACGGCACGTGCTCATGAACCTGCTGTGCAATTATCAGGGCTACCGCGGCTGCACACTCATTCTGGTCTTTGACGCGTACAAGGTGCCGCAGGGGCTGGGGTCTGTGGAAAAATACCACAACATCCACATCGTCTATACCCGGCAGGCGGAGACGGCGGATCAGTATATCGAGCGCCTGAGCTTTGAGCTTCGCGGCCGCCGCCGCGTCCGCGTGGCGACGAGCGACAATCTTGAGCAGCTCATCATCCTCGGCCACGGGGCTGAGCGTATCTCCGCCCAGCACTTCCACGATGAGGTCTACACCGCTCAGGCCGAGATCGAGCGCATTCTGGCGCAGAACAATCAGAAGAACGCGAAATAAATTCCGGCCCGCAGGCTGTGACCTGCGGGCCGGTTCGTCATTCGCCCAGCGGCATGACGCCAAGCTGGACCTCGGCGATGGAGGCGAAGCCGTACAGATCGCCTGCGCGGACGGTGTACCAGCCATTGAAGTCTCCGAGCACCGTAACGGCTGTTCCGTTCGGGATCTGTGCCAGAACCTCCGCGTCCGTCTGCGGAAAGGAGCGCAGCGCCATATACCCGTTTTCGCCTGCGGCCTCGGCATCAAATTCGCTGCCCGGCGTCAGGAACGGAACGCCGAAATACTCCGTCACGCCGAGGGCCAGCGCCCGCGCAATCGCGTCAAGATTGCCAGTCAGCCAGTTCGCGTCCTCTGTGTTGTCGTGGTATCCCAGCTCGGTCAGAACCGCCGGAGCCCGTGTGCGGCGCAGCTCGCCGATGATCGTGGACGAGCGCGCCTGCACCCGGTCGGGAAGCGGATAGATGGGCTTGATGTTATCAACCAGAATGTTCGCCATGCGAAGCCCGGCCTCGCTCGTCGGATAATAGTAAATGTCCACGCCGCGCAGACGGCCTGACAGCGCCTGCGGCGCGGCGTTCGAGTGCAGCGCCAGATGGAAATCCTGCCGGGACGCGTTGGAATCGCGGATGGACTGCGCGGCGCTGCCGTCCGGGTCGTTGCGCGTGACGGTGATGCCGCTTGCGTGCAGATACGGCGTCATCTCATCGGCCAGCGCGTTCATCCAGTACCGTTCGTCGCCGGTCGTGATGTAGGGATTGAAATACTGCGTGGACGGACTCAAGAATAAAAATGGCATATGCCGGTTCCTGCCTTCCCTGATTTACTGGCATATTCTATGCAGACGCGGTTTTATTGTTTACAGTCTGCCGAGTTTGTGATACCATAGCTGTTAGACATGAAGGAGTTTGACGCTATGCAGTATATTATTCTGGATATGGAGTGGAACCAGCCGTGGCCGGGGTCATACAGCGCGAAAAAGGCGCTGCCGTCGCCGATGCGCGGCGAGATCGTGCAGATCGGCGCTGTGCGCATGACGCAGGAGCAGCAGGTCGCGGACGAGTTCCAGATCCTCATCCGGCCCAAATATTTTAAGAAAATGAACCGCAAGGTCGCTTCGCTGACCGGTATCCGCGACAGTCTGCTGCGCGAAAAGGGCGTGAGCTTCCCGGAGGCCGCCGCGCAGTTTGCCGCGTGGTGCGGCGAGGACTGCGTGTTTTTGACGTGGGGCTTTGACGATATCACGATCCTGCGGGAAAATCTCGCGGTGTTCGGTCTGGAGAGCGGATGGACGGCGCGCTGGTACAACGCGCAGCTGATCTTCAACGCGCAGACCGACGGCTCCGGCGCGCAGAAGGCGCTGTCGACGGCCATGCAGATGATGGACATCGCGCCCACCCGTGCCGCGCACGACGCGCTGGGCGACGCGTATCATACGGCGCTCGTCTGCCAGAAGCTGCGTCTCGCGGAGGGCATCGCCGCGTATGAGGCTGCCGTGCAGGCGCACGAAAACGGCTTCCACGGCGCTGAGCTGCCCGGCTGCGTGCAGCGGGCCGTGTTCCACGGCTACGCTGACAAGACCGCCGCGCTCGGCGCGATGAGCGGGCAGGAGAACCTTTGCCCTGTCTGCGGCGGGCAGATGACGGCGGGAAAATGGTATCCGCAGCAGGGTCGGCGGTATCTGTCCCGCGCCAGATGCGAGGCGGACGGTGAATTTTACATCCGTATCCGGCTGGTGCAGGAGGACGGTGCGCTGCGCGTCAGCCGGCTGGTCTACGAGCCGACCGAGCAGGTCGCAAAGAGCTATGCCGCGCTCAGCCAGAAGCCCCGCCCACACCGCGCCCGCCGCCGCAGATTCGCCCGCGTCAAGCCAAAGCCGGCAGAACCGAAAAACGGATAAAAACGAGGGAAGGCTGCGCGGCCTTCCCTTGCTGCAATATACGCGTATATCCGAAATTCTGCTATGATCCTTGATCTGTCAAGCGCACGGAAACGGGGACGGATTGACATTTTTCGACTGGTCTGATAAATAAAGGCGGTTCTTATCGAACCCCAAGGCTCCCGACGCAGACGGGCGGTTTGGCCTCCTCCGAAAGGAGGGATGTTTATGCCGATTACGATCACGTTCCATATTTTTGGACTCACGGTCACCATCCGCATAAATGGCCGAAACCGCCACTCGGCAAAGTGACGGTTTCGAGATTTCTTGAAACGCTAACTTGATCCGAGGCCAAACCGTTCTTGCGGAAGGGGCCTTGGTTATTTTCATTATATCAGACTCTTCCGATTTGTCAAGCGCGCTGAATCGGGCCTGTGCGCGGATTTATAAACCAAAGCGCCCTTCGGAAGAAGGGCGCTTTGCGGGTATCTTACAGATGGAGCGCGGTGCCGGTTTTGCCTTCGATGCCGTCCTTGGCTTTTTCCAGGAGGGTGATGAGGGCGGTGCGGCCGGGCTTGGACTCGGCGAACTTGACAGCTGCTTCGACCTTCGGCAGCATGGAGCCGGGGGCGAACTGGCCTTCGGCCATGTACTTGCGGGCCTCCTCCGGGGTCAGCTCGTCCAGATTCTTCTGGTCGGGCTTGCCGAAGTTGATGGCGACCTTCTCGACAGCTGTCAGGATGATGAGCATATCGGCGTCAAGCTGCTCGGCCATGCACTCGGAGGCGAAGTCCTTGTCGATGACGGCGGGCACGCCCTTGAGGTGGTATTTGTCCTCCCACACGACCGGGATACCGCCGCCGCCGGCAGCGATAACGGCGTGCTTCGCGTTCATGAGCGCCTTGACCGTGGCGATCTCGACGATCTCCTTCGGGCGCGGGCTTGCGACGACCTGACGCCAGCCGCGGCCTGCGTCCTCGGCGACGTCGATGCCCTTTTCGGCGGCGAGCTTTTTGGCCTCTTCCTCGGTCATGAACGCGCCGATGGGCTTGGTCGGATGCTGGAACGCGGGGTCAGCCGGATCGACGGCGACCTGCGTCAGAACAGTCGCGCAGTGGATGCCCAGACCGCGGCGGTCAAGCTCCTCGCCGATCATGTTCTGCAGATCGTAGCCGATGTAGCCCTGACTCATGGCTACGCACATGGAAAGGGGCATGATGTCGCTCTTGGCCTGCTGCTTGTGGTAAGCGGCGAACGCGTTCTGGATCATGCCGACCTGCGGGCCGTTGCCGTGCGCGATGACGACCTCGTGGCCGTCTTCGATCAGGTCTGCAATGGCGCTGGCCGTCGTCTTGACAGCCTGCATCTGCTCTTCAAGATTTTTGCCCAGAGCGTTGCCGCCCAGAGCGATCACAATTCTTTTAGCCATTTTATAATTCCTCTTGATACTGCAATGGCAGGAGCGGCGCTCCTGCCATATGCTTATTTGTGTAGGTTCAGAAGCAAATCAGAACATCTTGCGCTTGTTGTCAGCGGAGTCGAGGTCCATCAGAGCCTTGACCGGGTCCTTGACCTGAGCCAGGAAGATCATAGCGGCAATGATGTACGGCTTGTAGGAAGCCTGCTTGTACAGAGGCACCAGATAGCGGTCGAACACGGAGTTGTCAACTTCGCCCTCAGGGCAGGACAGACCGGAGATGTCAGCGGGCAGGCAGTGCAGATACAGAGCCTTGCCGTCCTTCGTCAGCTTCATCATCTCTTCGGAGCAGGTCCAGTCCTTATGCTCGGCGTTCTGCGCCAGCAGTTCCTTTTCGAGCTCGTCGATGCCCTTCTGGTCGCCCTTAACGTACAGCTCGGAGCGCTTTTCCATCGCCTTGAACGGAGCCCAGGACTTCGGATAGACGATATCGGCATCCTTAAAGGCCTCAGCCATGGAGTTGGTCTTGTGGAACTTGGAGCCGTACTTCTCGCAGTTCTTGCGGGCGATCTCTTCGACCTCGGGGAACACATCGTATCCTTCCGGATGGGCCAGCGTGACGTCCATGCCGAAGCGGGTGAACAGGCCGATAACGCCCTGCGGGACGGACAGCGGCTTGCCGTAGCTGGGGCTGTAGGCCCAGGTCATGGCAACCTTCTTGCCCTTCAGGTTCTCAACGCCGCCGAAGTAGTGGATGACGTGCAGCATATCGGCCATGCACTGCGTCGGATGGTCGACGTCGCACTGCAGGTTGACGAGCGTGGGTCTCTGCTCGAGAATGCCGTCGCGGTAGCCCTCTTCCAGGGCGTCCATGAACGTCTTCTGGTACTCGTGGCCCTGATGGATGTACATATCGTCGCGGATGCCGATGACGTCGGCCATGAAGGAGACCATGTTGGCCGTCTCACGGACCGTCTCGCCATGGGCGATCTGGGACTTCTTCTCGTCGAGGACCTGCTCCTCGAGGCCGAGGAAGTTGCAGGCGGAGGCGAAGGAGAAGCGGGTACGGGTGGAGTTGTCGCGGAACAGGGAGATGCCCAGACCGGAGTTGAAGATCTTCGTGGACTTGTTGCGCTCACGCAGATCGCGCAGAGCGTCGGCTACGGTAAAGACAGCGTCGATCTCGTCGTCGGTCTTGTCCCAGGTCCAGTAGAAGTCGGTCTTATACATATTGTTGATGTGGAGCTTCTCAAGATGTCTTGCCAGTTCAACAGTTTTGCTCATGTTCTTTCTCCTTAAAATATTATCGTATGGGTATTTCTTTCTGATGTGCCGGGCGGACAGAGTCGTCCGCCCCTACAGCACAAATTGCTTACTTGATGTCGTTGCCGGTGAGCTCCTGACGGAAGGAGGTGGCGGAGCCGTCCTTGTTCTCGGGCTTATAGAGCATGGGAACAGCTGCGTACAGCGCGGCGCAGACGACCAGATCCTGCTTCCAGGTGATCTCGTTGGGCGCGTGTGCCTGAGACTCGGCGCCGGGGCCGAAGCCAACGCAGGGGATGCCGTAGCGGCCCTGGATGGAAACGCCGTTGGTGGAGAAGGTCCACTTGTCGGTCAGCGGACGGCCCTCGCGCTTGGCCTTGGCAGTCTCGTCGGCCCACAGACGGTTCTCGCCCCACAGGGCATGGTGCGCGTCGACCAGAGCCTGGACGTGCGGCGCAGAGGCCTTGTTGATCCAGGTCGGGAAGAAGCACTCGGTCTCATAGACGTGACCAGTCCATGCGGGACGGTCGTACATATACATGGAAACCTTGACGTCCTTGGCATACTTCTTGCAGGCGGGCAGATCCTCGATCTCCTTCAGGCAGGACTGGTAGGTCTCGCCGGCCGTCATGCGGCGGTCGATGGAGATGGAGCAGGAGTCCGCAACTGCGCAGCGGGACGGGGAGGTATAGAAGATCTGGCTGGTGGTGCAGGTGCCGCGGCCGAGGAAGCGGGCATCTTCGTAATGCTCGGGGTTGTACTTCGGGTCGAGCATCTTGACAAGGCCCTTGATCTCCTTGTCGTCGGCAGCGTCGTTCTCGTTGAGATCGCGGACGTTCAGGATGACCTCAGCCATCTTGTGGATCGCGTTGTCGCCGCGCTCCGGAGCGGAGCCGTGGCAGGAAACGCCGTGCATATCGACGCGGATCTCCATTCTGCCGCGATGGCCGCGGTAGATGCCGCCGTCGGTCGGCTCGGTGGAGATGACGAACTCGACCTTGCTGCGTGCGTCCTCGGGGCCGTTAAAGTATTCGTTGACAATGGACTGCCAGCACATACCGTCGCAGTCCTCCTCCTGCACGGAGCCGACGACCATGATCTTGTAGCCCTCGGGGATGAGGTTCAGGTCCTTCATGATCTTCGCGCCGTAGGCAGCGGAGGCCATGCCGCCCTCCTGGTCGGAGCCGCCGCGGCCGTAGATGATCTCGTCGGTCTCGTAGCCGGTGTAGGGATCAGCGGTCCAGTTCTCGCGGTTGCCGATGCCGACGGTATCGATATGGGAGTCGATGGCGATGATCTTGTCGCCAGTGCCCATCCAGCCGATGACGTTGCCGAGCTTGTCGAACTCGACCTTGTCATAGCCAAGCTTTTCCATCTCAGCGGCGATGCGCTTGACGACGCCCTCTTCCTCGCAGGACTCGGACGGGATCGCGATCATGTCGCGGAGGAACTTTGCCATGTCAGCCCGGTAGCCTTCGGCAGCCTTCTTGATAGCATCATAATTCATAAACGCAGGGTACCTCCCATTTATTTATTATTCTTTCTGATCTGCGGCGTCTGCCGTGCAGACGTCTTCTGCTACCATCATACCACATGAAAAGCAGATGTCAAACAAAATTTTTGCTGACCTAAAATTTTTTATGACTCTTTTCTTTCTGCACCTATCTGCGTGGAAATAAATGTGTTTCATTCAAGAAAAACAGGCTGCCCGTGCGGGACGGACAGCCTGTTTTTTCACTGGATCATGTTCAGCAGCGCCTCCGGCGAGACATCCTCCGTAATGCCGAAGCGGAGCATGGCGTAAAGCGTCTGCGGCAGCCCCTTGACGACGGTGTTGACGCCAGGATTGGTCGAGAGCGTCACGTGCACGCCGAGAGACTGGAGCGTGACCTGCGCCAGCGTCGAGTACTGCCCCGCCGGATACGCCAGCACGTCGACCGGCCGGCCCGTTGCGTCCTCCAACAGTGCACGGCTGCGCGTAAAGTCCTCCGTCAGCGCCTGCACGTAGGCCTCTTCGCTTTCGCCGGGAAGCTGGAGAATGTTCTCCCGCACGGCGGAGCCTGTCTCATACGGCGGCCACTGGTGCATGTCGTAGGTATGGCTCTGGATGGAAATGAGGCCGGACGCGGTCATTTCCGCCGCCTCCGCCGCGCCGAAGTGCGGCGTGATGGCGTAGTCCGTGTCCTTGTAATGATCCGTTCCGAACGAAACGCCGACGGCGAAGATCGTCGCCTTCATGCTGTATTTCTGTAAGATCGGATAGGCCAGCGTGTAATTGCTCCTGTATCCGTCGTCAAAGGTGATGACGACCGGCTTCTCGGGAAGCGGCTCGCCGCGCAGGACATACGCCTGCAGCTCGTCGAACGAGACGCCGGTATACCCGGCCTCGGAAAGCGCCCGGATCTGCGCCTCAAACTGCTCCGGGGACACCATTTCGCTGTTCGTCACGTCCTCGGACAGATGGTGGTACATGAGGATGGGCACCTGCGTGCTGATCTCATCGGCCGAAAGCGCCGCCGGGGACAGGACGTTCAGGAAATAATCCTCCGGGGTGTCGGCGGTCACATAGGTTCCGAAATCGTCCGGGATCCAGAGATCTGTGCGGCCTGTCATGCGGGCGCAGATCATCTTGCCGACGTTGTTGCGGAAGTGCGTGCCGTCGTAGAAATAGCGCATCTCGCAGCTGACGCTGCTGGACGAAAAATCCCAGAACGGCGTGACCTGTGCCAGCGAACGGTAAAATTGCGCGACGGTTTCCGGTTCATAATTTTTCAGATACTCAGCATATACCGGCCCGGCCGCGACGGTGAGGTTCACACCCGCTTCCTCGCACAGGGTCTTGATCGCCGCGACGCTCTGCATACACTGCTCCGTGTACGGAAGCGAGAGCGTCTGGTGCGGATAGTCGGCGAAGACGGGGTAGCTTTCGAGATAACGCTCCTCGCTGCCGATCGGCTCTGCGTCGCGCACACGCTTGTCATAGCAGCCTGTCCGCTCGTCAAACACGTCGAACGTCTGCGGCAGAATGGTGTCCGTGCGCAGCGCGTTCAGCTTGGCCAGCGCATAGCGCGGGTCGGCGAAGAGATAGCGCGTGTAATAGGACAGCACGGACGTGTCCGGGTCCTCCTTATAGTGGAGGTTCTTCGTCAGCCGGTCGGATTCCTCGTCGTAGGTCAGGCCGTTGTCGAGATAGACGTTCAGAATGAGGTTTTTGACCTCGTAATGCTCCACCAGATATTGCGCGATCTTTTCGCAGTCGCGCATATCCGCACCGTACATGATGAGATTGTAAAAGCTGGCGCCATACGCCTCGTTGAACGCGTCCACCGGGAACGAGCTGGTGGACGAGCAGCCGAGGATATAGGAATCGTATTCGTCGTGGTGCTGTTCGAGATAGCTGAACTTTGCCACGCGCGGGTTATTCGTCTCGTCGTAGGAGAACCACGACAGCAGTCTGTCTCCGAACGCGCCGAAGGGGTCGACGGCGAGATTGAAAGCAGCCAGCAGCGCGGCCAGCACAAGGACGGTCACGAGAAAGACCAGCACCCATTTTTTTGAACTCATTCGATCACCGCCTCAGAACTGCGTATAGATAAAGCCCGACGGGATATACCCGGCCCGGAACACGCCGAGCAGCAGCACGGCCAGCAGCAGCGCCGTCACGGCAAGCCACTGCACAAAGCCAGGTCTCTTTTCCAGCGCAGCCCGGATCTGCACGCCGCGCTCCTGCAAGCACTCAAGCGTCAGCAAAACGGCCAGTCCCAGCGCGATCACAAGAAAATCCGTCTTCGCAAGGCCGAACGACAAAAGCGTCCCGTCGAGCAGCTGTGACGGCTGTGGATGCAGCACGGTTGTCTTCAAGAATCGGAACACACAGCTCAGACGCGGCGAACGCGTGAAATACCGCCCGATGAACACCAGCAGCATCGTGCGCAGCGTCATGAACACGCGCCATGCGGCGGACTTGTCGTTGATGTGCAGCGCCGATTTCCAGCGCAAAAACGTCCGTTCCAGCAGGAGCGAGGCCGTAATGAGCACGCCGTTCCACAGACCGAAAGCAATGTAGCGGAAGTTCGCTCCGTGCCAGATGCCGATGATGAGATAGACGATGAACGTCGCAAGCGACGTGGCAAAGATCTTGCCGCCCGTGCCCTTGATATGCGTGCGGGCCCAGCGGGAGAGTCTGCCGAAGGCTTTGGACAGCGACAGCGGATAAAACACATAGTCGCGCATCCACGCGCCGAGCGTGATGTGCCAGCGCCGCCAGTATTCCGTCAGGGACATTGCGAAGATCGGGCGGCGGAAATTCTCGGCCATGTCGATGCCGAACATCCGCGCGACACCGCGCGTAATATCGATGCCGCCGGAAAAATCGCAGTAGAGCTGGATGCAGTAGAACAGAATGCCGCTGGCAATGACCGCGCCGCCGTAGGGGCAGTTTTCCATGATGACAGCGTTGACCAGCACGGCGGCCCTGTCGGCGATGACAAGCTTTTTAAAGTAGCCCCAGAGGCACAGCTGAATGCCAAGCTTCAGATCACGCCAGTCCAGACTGCGCTCTGCTAAAAGCTGCGGGGCAAGCTGGTCGTACCGGCTGATCGGCCCCTGCACCATCTGCGGGAAGAACGAGACGAACAGGCCGTATTTCAGCGGGTTTTTCTGCGCGGGGAGCTTTCCGCGGTAAACGTCGATGACATAGCCCACGCTCTGGAAGATGAAATACGACAGGCCCAGCGGCACGACGAAATCCCACCGGGGAAGCTTGTCCCCGAGGGCGGACGGCAGCGCGGAGGCCGTGAAGTTCCAGTATTTCATGAGATACAAAAGCCCGAAGCACAGCACGAGACAGGCCGCGCAGATGCGCTTCTTCGCGCGGCGCACGGCGGCCTTTGCGGCCTTATCGGGTGCGGGACGCGCGTTCTGCTTTTCAAGCAGCAGTCCCGCCAGCCACGTGAGTCCCGCGACCAGCACGAGCCAGACGGCGCTTTTGACGCCGCCAACCAGGTAAAAGACCATGCTTGCCAGCAGCAGCACGACCCACTGTGCCCGCTTCGGAACCAGATAATACAGCACGACGCCTGCCGTGACGAGCCCCACAAAGGGCAGGGAGGCAAAGGACATCTCAGCTCTGACGGCTCTCGATGAGCTCCTCGATGGCCTCGACGCTGTTGAAGTTCTCCGGCGTCAGATCGTCCACGCCAAGCTCCACGTCAAACGCCTCCATCAGCTCCGTCACGACCGCGACGATATCCAGCGAGTCGATCAGGCCGTCGTCGATGAGGGCTTTTTCGTTCTCAAAGTCGATACCCGGACAAATCTCCGTCAGGATCTCCATGATCTGTTTTCTCATAATGCCAAAACTCCTTTATCCCAGCCTCAGCACAACGGACTGCCATCCGTCCGGCTGAAACTGATTTTTTTCATAGAAATGCTCGGCAGGAGCGTTCCCCACCCGCGCCCAGACGGCGCATTTCTGCCCGCCGGTCTTTGCCTCCAGCAGCCGCAGCAGCCGCCCGGCGTATCCATGCCCCCGGCAGTCCGCACGGACGGCCAGATGGCGGATCTCGCACTGCGCCCGCCCGGGCGCGTAGTGCAGCAAGCCCGAAATTCCGTCCGCATCCATGAGGCACAGCACCTGCCCGGCGCCGACCGCCTGTCGGAGTTTCTCGTCCGACGGGATGCAGCCCGTCAGCGGGTCGAACTGTTCAAGTAAAAACGCCCGCACAGCCTCAAAGGAAGCCTCTGACGCAGTTTCCGCGTTATCTGGCGCAGGAATTGCCGCCCGTGTGCGCCGCAGGCGGTGAAAGCACTCCGCAAAGCCGAGCGCGCACAGCGCGTCCTGCGCCCGACGCATGGCAGCTTGATCCTTTTCCCGGCAGGCCAGCTCCGTGACGAGCGGGAGCGTCTTTCCAGGCAGACAAAGCTTCGCGCCGGGGTGCAGGTAAAAGTTCAGGAGCCGGTATCCGGCCCGCTGCCGCAGCAGCAGCAGAAAGCCGTTCCCTTCCTCATAAAAAAGCCCGGCGTCGATCTCGCGCTGGTAGTCTGCCGGGGATAAAAAGCAGTTGGTCACCACGCCGCGCCGCAGCTGCGCGGACAGAAGCGGCGCAAGCGCCGCGCAGCTCTCAACTCTGCGCATGAAGGAAACGCTCCTTCAGCGCCGCGCGGTCAAGCTTGCCGTTTGCGTTGTGCGGCAGCGCGTCCAGCTTTTCATAGACGTTCGGCAGCATATATTTCGGCAGCGCCGTCCGCAGCGCCCGTGCCAGCGCGTTTGTGTCCAGATCGCCCGCATAGACGCAGACGATCCTGTCGCGCAGCGCGTCGTAGAAGCAGACGGCCTCCCGCAGGCCCTCGACGCTGTAGAGCGCCGTTTCAATTTCGCCCAGCTCGATGCGGTAGCCCATGTGCTTGATCTGCCCGTCGCGGCGGGCAAGAAAATAGAAATTCCCGTCCTCCCGCTGCACGGCCATATCGCCCGTGCGGTAGAGAATGTCGCGGTAATCGGGGCAGAGCGGGTTCTGGATAAAGGCGGAATTGGTCTTTTCTGCGTCGGCGAAATATCCCGCCGCAAGTCCGGAGCCGCGCACGCACAGCTCGCCCGTCTCGCCGGGGGCCGCCTCGGTCAAATCGTCCTTTAACAGCAGCAGCTGCATATTGCGGCAGGCCCTTCCGATGGGGATCGGCTCGTCGTCGCGGTACGTGCGCGTCAGGTGCAGCGCGGCGCAGTCGACGGTTGTCTCCGTCGGGCCGTACATATTATAAAGCTCCGCCTCCGGGATCGCGCGCTTCCACATATTCACGTACCGCGCCTGCAGCGCCTCGCCGCCGACGACGATCTTCCGCAGCGCGTGCGGGACGCACTTTTCAAGCGCGCCGGAGCTTGCCGCCAGATGGAATGCGGACGTCGCCCAGTTCACGGCGGTCACGCCGTTCCGGTCGAGCGCCTGCAGCAAAAACAGCGGCAGCGCGAAGAATTTCTTCTCCAGAATCACGCACGTCGCGCCGAGCTTCAGCGTCTGGTACAGATCCTTGCAGGAGGTGTCAAAGTAAAACGGCGACTGATTGCCGAAGACCTCATGCTCCGTATAGCCGCAGAAGTCCGTCAGCCAGTCGGTAAAATCCAGAATGGCGCGGTGGGAGATGACGATGCCCTTCGGCGTGCCGGTCGAGCCGGAGGTGAAGAGCAGGTACACGGGGTCGAGATCGATAATCTGCTCGCGCCGGGCCTGCAGAAGCGCATTGTCCGGGGCGGTCTTCTCCGCCTCCTCCAGACACACAAGCGGCGCGCAGTCCGCAAGCCGCTCCGCCTGCGGGCGGCACGCTTCCGGGAAGACGATCGCGCGGGCGTGCACCTGCGCGAGAATGCGGCGCATCCGCGCCTCCGGCATCTGCTCGTCGATGGGAACGTAATAATTCCCACTCTGCAAAACGCCCTGCAGCGCCGCGACGCTCTGCACTGTCCGCCCCGTGAGCACGGCCACGGGCGCGTTTTTGCAGCCCGGAAGCCCGGCCAGCACGGTTCCCAGTGCCCGCGCACGCGTCAGCAGCTGCCCGAAGGTCAGACTGCCGGAGGCGTCGGAAAAGGCGACCTTGTCCGGGACGCGGGCGGCGGTGCGCTCCAGATATTCAGCGGCGTTTGTCATCGGCATGGACGCATCCTCCTTCAGCTCGGCTTCACACACTTTTGAGAATTTTACCACATACGCACGCAAATGTAAAGGCGGAACGCGCCGCGCATTTTTTCGCCCGCGGCGGTTGAGTCCAGGCTGCTTTCATGGTAAAATAACAAAAAACACAGGAGGACAGACCTATGTATGATGTGATCGCGCTGGGCGAGCTGCTTGTCGATCTTGCGGAACGCGCGAAGGACGAAAACGGCTACCCCACGCTTGCCGCCAACCCCGGCGGCGCGCCCGGCAATTTTCTTGCCGCGCTGAGCGCGTATGGAAAGAAGACCGCGTTTCTCGCCAAGGTCGGCGACGACACCTTTGGCCATCTGCTGACCGGCACGATGCGCCGCGCCGGGATCGACACGCGCGGCATTCTGATCAGCCCCGATACATTCACGACGCTTGCGTTCGTGACCTTTGACGCGCACGGCGACCGCTCGTTCGCCTTCGCGCGCAAGCCCGGCGCGGACACACAGCTGCGCTGGGAGGAGATCGACCCGGCCATGCTGGCAGAAAGCCGCGTGTTCCACTTCGGCTCGCTCAGCTGCACGGACGAGCCTGCCCGCACGGCCACGCAGAAGGCCGCGGCCTATGCCCGCGCGCACGGCAGGCTCGTCACCTACGACCCCAATTACCGCGCCCCGCTGTGGAAAACAGAGCAGGAGGCAAGGGAACAGATCCTCTGGGGCCTTTCGCAGGCGGATATCGTCAAGATCAGCGATGAGGAGACGCAGTTCCTCTGGGACTGCAGCCCGGAGGAGGGCGCGGAGCGCGTGCTGGCGCTGGGCGCGAAGCTCGTCATGGTCACGCTGGGGCCGAAGGGGTGTCTGCTGAAAAATAAGCAGGCAGACTTCTCCTGCGGCTGCCCGAAGGTGCATCCCATTGACACGACCGGCGCAGGCGATATCTTTGGCGGCAGCGCCGTATCGCGCTTTCTGGAGCTTGGGAAAGCGCCGGAGGCGCTGACGCGGGACGATCTTGCCTATATGGCCCGCTACGCGGCAGCCGCAGCAAGCCTCTCCACCGAAGCTTCCGGCGCCATCCCGTCCATCCCGAAAAAGGAAGCCGTCCTGCAAAAGATGCAGGAGGCATATTGCGTGCAGGCGGACGCACACCGATAACGATCCGACGTTTTGATGCAGAAAGCGGCATTCCCGGCCCGGGAATGCCGCTTCTGTTTTGCAGCTTACGCTTTCTTCTTCGGGCCCATGATCTCGGCGCTCAGGAGGGCGACGAGGGGGACGGTCAGGATGATGCCGATGGTGCCGGCCACGCCGCGGATGATCTCGATGGCGATGGAATCGGCGTTGAAGATCTGGATCATGGGATAATCAAAGATCTGGAACAGCAGGAGCGTATTGAGGCTCGAACCGGCGAAGGCAAGGATGAGCGTATTCGCCATGGTGCCCATGGCGTCCTGGCCGATGTTCATGCCGGAGCGGAACAGGGCCTTGCGCGGCAGGTCGGGGTTCAGCTCGCGCAGCTCCCAGCAGGCGGAGGAAATGGACATGGCCACGTCCATGACCGCGCCGAGCGAGGCGATGAGAATGCCGCTGACGAACAGACCGCTGATCTTCAGTCCCCGGTCGGACGCGCGCAAAACCAGTTCCTCCGCTTCCGGCAGGTTGAAGCCGTTGAGCGGCGAGATCGACCCGCACAGGGCGGCGAAAATGCCGGCCACCGCCACGCCGCCGATGCAGCCGAGCGTGGCGCAGAGCGTCTTGCGGCTGAAGCCGTTCAGGAACAGGAGCGAGGCCGCCGTCGTCAGCGCGACAAGCACAACCGTGACCACGACCGGCTGCGCGCCGCGCAGAATCATGGGCACCTGAATGAACCAGACGCACGCAAGCGTATACACAAGCCCCAGCAGGGCCGTGAGGCCCTTTTTCCGGCCGATCAGCAGGAGCAGCGCCGCAAACACGGCAAGCAGGCCGATCAGCACCGGCGCGCGGTTATAATTCGGAATGGATATGATATACGGCGCGCCCTCGTCGTCCAGATCGAGGCGGACGACGATCTTTGTGCCGATCTTCGCGTCGACGTTGGTATAGATGGTCAGATAGTTGATCGCCTCAAGTGTTTCGCCCTTCCACGGGCCGTTCAGGATCTCGACCTCGAGATACTGCTGGCCGATGCGGCGGCCCTCGGTCCAGTCCTGGGTCTCCGCGTTGTCGTCCAGAATGTCCGTGACGCGCGCAACGGCGAAATACCGCTTGCGCGCGGCAGTCGCCTCGCGGTCAGGCTCCGTGTATTCCAGAACCAGCGCCCACGCGATGATCAGCACGAACAGCAGCGCGCTCACGCCGATCTCCAGCCAGCGCTTGCGCGTCAGCTTGCATTGTAAGTTTTTCATGGATTCTCCTTCAGGATGCGCAGTTTTTGAATGATGGGGGACTGCCCCGCCGGAAGAACCGGCGGGGCAGCTTTGTACTGTTGGGGAACTCAGCGCTCGAGATAGCGGTGGATGATCGCCGCGACCTGTGCGCGGGTCGCCTGTGCTTTCGGCACAAGGTTGCTGCCGGAGCCGTTGATCAGACCCTGGCCGACCGCCCAGTTCATCGCCTGAATGGCGTAGGCGGAGAGCTGCGCCGTGTCGGCAAAGCTGCCGAGATTTTCCTCGAGCGTCACAGCCGTCATGCCGCCGTAGACTGCGTAGCGGTACAGGATCGCCGCAAGCTGCTCACGGGTCACGGGGTCGTTCGGGCCGAAGAGGCCGGAACCGTAGCCGTTGACGATGCCGTTCGCCGCCGCCCATGCGACCGCCTTGGCAAACCACTTGTTGCTGTCCACATCCTTGAAGTCGGATGCACCGGACATGGCGGGGCTGCCCGCCATGCGGTAGAGGATGGTGACGATCATGGCACGGGTCAGCGGTGCGTTGGGAGAGAAGCGATCGGCGCCCGTGCCGTCCATGATGCCCTTCTCGTAGACATAGCGGACATCGTTATAGAACCAGTCGCTGCCGGACACATCGGCAAACGGGAGCCCTACCGGGGCAGCGGGCCTGGCCGGGGTGACCGGGGTGCCGGGGGTGACGGGCGGAGGCGGCAGGACAGTCTTCTGCCAACGTGCATAGAAGGTCTTGTCGCCGGTCTCCGTCGCCTCGATCTGCCTGACCTGTACGCCGCCGATGTAGGCGGTGAACCAGCCGAGGAAGGTATAGCCGGGCTTGGTCACATTGGTCGGCAGAACGGTCACGGTGCCCTCGGTGTAGGTCACCGGGTAGAGGCCGCCAATCGTGCCGCCGTCGGTGACATAGGTGATGTTCCACGTTCTGGCCGGGGTGTCGTTCTGCTGCCAGTATGCATAGAACGTCTTGTCGCCGGTCGCGTCGGCCTCGATCTGCGTGACCTTGCTGCCGTTCTCTGCTGCATCGTACCAGCCGAGGAAGGTATAGCCGGGCTTGGTCACATCGGTCGGGAGAACGGTCACAGTGCCCTTGGTGTAGGTCGTCGGGTATTCACCGTTGATCGTGCCGCCATCGGTGACGTAGGTGATGCTCCACGTCTCGACCGGGGTCTCGCCTGCGGTGCAGACGACGTCAGCGCGGTCGCGGATACGGATACGCGGGTAGACCTGCGTGCCGTCCGAGAGGACGAAGGTGTTGTCATAGGAGGCAAGGCCAACCGCCTCGACCTGATTGCCGACGATGGCGTTCTGGACTTCCTTGTCCTTCGTGATGTAGCCGTCGATGAAGACGCGTGCTTCGTTGCCGGCTGCATCCCTGACCATGATGGTCTGGATCTTGCCTTCGGCCTCTTCCACTCTGGTGATCGTGCCCTTGATCTTGACGAGGCTGCCGAGGACGGAGCCGTCGTTGATCTGCGCGGCAGTGACTTCCACGGGAGCCGGAGCCGCTGCGTCGGCGATCTTTTCGATCTTCGTCACAGCCAGCTGACGCTCGCCCTGATAGGAGGACGTCGTACCGGTGACACGGACCTTATCGCCGATCTTAAAGTTGCCTGCGACCGGGAAGGCGTTGATACCGGCGGTGTTGTCCTGCACATAGATGCAGTCGAAGAACGCGGTATCCTTGTCATAGCCGGAGGCGTTGGAGGTCACGATGCCCTCCACGGTAAACTTGACGCCCTCCTCTGTCTCTGCCTGCACATCCGCGATCTTGGCGATCTCGGTCTGGTTGAGCATGGAGACGAGATTCTGGCAGATCTTGTAGTTGGAGTAGTTCTTCTCCGCACCGCTGTCGGAGACCTGGTACTGCACCTCGAAGTTCGACATGAAGGCTGCGCCGGAAACAATGATCATGCCCTTGCCTGCAAGCTGCTCGGACGCCATGACCATCAGGCGGTCATCGTTTTTTGCGAAGGTGTACTTCGGGGTAGCTGCGCCGCCGAGGCCGTCGCTGTCAACGTCCACAGAGTAGGTCGTTGCATGGCCGTAGACTGCCGGGCTGACCGTTGCGGGCAGCGTGGAGGTCGGGCTGCCGTCTGCGTCTACTGCGTAGATGGACGCGCCGCCGTAGTGGCTGAAGCGCTCGGTGTAGAGCTTGTCAAACGGATGCTCTTCGTCGAATTCCACGCCGTCCAGAAGCGGGTTCTCCATGTTGTAGGACGAGAAGTAGAGTCTCCACTTGTCGACGCCGTCGGCTGCGGAGCGGACATCGTCATACGTTGCGTCGTCAGAAATGCGGAGGCTGGAGCCGAGTTTGGCCAGAACCTCGTTCTGCGTCGCGGCCATGTGCTTGATGTCCGGGTTGTTCTGGATGATGGGGTAATTCTCGTAGTTGTCGGACCAACCGGCGAGGATCACCATACCGCCGTTGTCGTTGAACGTCTTGAGGGCGTTCAGCTCGTCCTCGGAATAGGTCTTCGGATCCTTCTGGGCCGCTTCCAGACGGCGGGACGGGGCCGTCAGGATGATGGCCTTGTACTTGGAATTGCCGCAGGCCGCGATGAGCTCCTCGCTGGTCTTCAGCGTGACTGTACGCACGGAATAGGCCGCAGCCAGTTCGCCGAAGTTGCCCATGGAGTCCTTATAGTTGCCTGCAACGTATTCGTTGTAGTGCGAGGCGTCAATGCCGATGTAGACAAGCTTGCTTGCGTCAAGCACATCGAGCGTGACGTCCTTGGTGAACGTGTACTCCTTGCCGTCCTGCTCGATCACAGCCGTGATCCGGACGGTCATGATGCGGGCCTTGGTCGGGGTATACTTGAATTCCACATCCTGCGTGCTGCTTGCAGCCAGCGCGATGGGATCCGTCACGGTGCCGATGGGTTCGCCGCCGATGGCATAGGTGATGGACTTGATGGTAGCGGGCTTTGCCTCACTGTTGAAGAACGTGGTGGTGATGGTCAGTTCTTCGTCGGTGACAGGGGTAGACGTGCCGCATTCAGCCTTGGAAATGCCAAGCTTGAGCGATTCGCCGACCCAGACAGGCGCGGTCACGGCCAGATCGCCGTCGCCCTCGGTGACGCGGACAAAGTAATAGGTGTACTCAGGCGCCAGTTCCACGCTGACGGAGCCCTTGGCGAGATCTGCGGCACTGTCCCAGGTATAGGCGACCTTGCCGGAGTTGACGACCAGCTCGACCTTGGCGATGGAATCGGTGCGGTCGGGATCGTTGAAGGAGATCTCGAAGTTCAGCTTCTCGGGAACGTCGATGATGGAGCCCATCATGTTGCCGTTGACCGTGTAGTCCAGATCGAGGTTCTTGTCCTCGGTGGCGTACATACGGCGCGCTCTGAGCGCTTCGTAGATGCCGTCTTCGGTAAAGTCGTCGGTCAGGATGACGTCGCGGGCGTCGTTGGCGTTGCCCCACTTGCCCTTGTGGTTATCCTGGTTGTTGGTCGGGGCGACGTGCCAGCCCTTGTCGAGCGCCATGATGTACTGCTCGTAGCTGGGATAATAGCCGCCTGCGCCGATCTGGCCTTCGCCGTTGCCGACTTCGACCATGTACATACGGGTGTCAACGACAGCATCCCAGTAACCGAAGTCAATGAAGTTGCCGAACGTCGTGCCTGGATGGTTGAACTGGCTGATGGAATCGACGCCCTCTGTCTGCGACAGAAGCTTGTAGTAGGCCTGCAGGCCCGCGTCCTTGGTCTTGTTGTTGAGCGTCGCGTTGTTGCGGGAGACGATGCCGGGGGTGTTGAAGGTGTTGATATGGCCGGGGCCGCCGGACCACGTCATTTCAAAGCCCGCAATGGCGACCATTTTGCCCGCGTTGGCCGCGTTGAAGGCTGCGACAGTGTTCTTGTAGGTCGCCCAGCTGTGGCTGGGATCGGAATCCTTGACAAGAGACGTGTCATACAGAGCCGCTTCGACGTTGGGGTTATTCTTGCTGTCGAAGTAGTTGGAATGGTCGGTGAATGCGACGAAGTCAACGTTCGCATTGTCAGGCAGCGCCTTGACATACGCCAGTGCGCTGTCCAGCGAGCCAGCGCCGTCGGAATACTGCGTGTGGGAGTGCAGCTGGCCGAAGTAGCGCTGGAAGGTCGCCTCGCCGATGGTGAAGGACCAGGTCTTGCTGGTTTCCTTTTTATCCGCACGCTTGACCGTCACAGTTACCGTGACCTTGCCGTCCGCCATATCGGCAGCCGGGGTGTAGGTGACCTTGCCGTCTGCGTAGGCCGCATTGACCTCCGCGCCGTTGACAGTCATTATAACGCTGGGGGAAACACCAGCGTTCGAGATCTCCGCGGAGATCTCCGGCCGCTTTTCGGCTCCGGTCTGCGCACCCTGCGCAGGCTTCACGTTGGAGATCACAGCCTCGTCGAGAATGTCTACGGTGCAGGACGCTCTGGCCTCGTTGCCCTTGACATCCTTGAACGCAAAGGTCAGGGTCATCTTGCCGCCGTTTTCAGCGGCCTTTGCAATCTGCATATCCCAGACGGTGATATGTGCTGTGCCCTTGCCGGTCGTAAAGTCGCCGAGGACTTCCACGTCCGTGCTGCTCGTTACGCCGTCAACCAGATTGCCCTTTTCATCGCGAACACTGTACTCGATCCACGGATTGTCGATCGCATAGATCGTGTCGATCTCGAGGTCAAACTCGTAATTGCTGCCGACATAGGCCGGGAGCATGGTTTCGGGGAAGGTGATGGTGGGCTGTACGACAAGGCCGCCGTCCACATTCACGCCGTCCGCCACGGGATAGAAGAAGAAGGAGTAGATGGTGTAATCCGTGACCTTGCTCTTATCCATGCTGTAGGTCTTGAACGAATCGGAGTAGTACTCCAACCACTGGCTATACCTATTGTTGAACTTCGCCGTGCGGCTCTCCATCTCATAGCCGCCCACGCCGCCGGAGCATTCGCGGACGAGCCAGTCGGCGTCGTCAGTCGTAACGCCCTCTTCGGAGAAGTCCTTGCTGTAGAACGCGTTGTTGCCGGTGCCGTTGGAGCAGAGGTAGCCATAGGCTTCGCTCTTGAAGCGGAGGTATTCGCCGTTCTGCTCGACGGTGAACACGACAGCGCCGTTCGCCGGGGTGGCCTTGCCGTCCGCAACGGTGGCTGCCGCCTTTTCAATGGACTTCGAATCGTTCTCCGCCGCCAGAACCGCCTGTGCGTTCTGGTTGTAGATCACGAACTTGTCGCCGGGCTTGGGCAGATCGCCGGAGGGCTGGTCAGCAGATGCAGGGTCGACCCGGTAGAGCGTGAACTCGCACGGATACTGCTGACTTGCAACCGTGTTGTTCTTATAGGCTTTAAACTTGTTAAACCCACCGTATGTAGAATCCGTGCTGGTATTGCTGGCCAGCGTAACAGTATCATCACCGGCACCCATAAATTTGAAGGTCTGATTTTCTGCGCTGAACGACCACGCCCAGCTATAATTACCAGACTGAATGCCATTGCTGTTTCCACCGGAAGGTGCAATGGCCATGCCGTTTTTATCAGTCAGCGTAACAGACTGTCCGCTTACCTTCAGCGTCCAAACCGCGCCTTCCGTCTCCGTCACCTTGTCCTCCGCTACAGTCGGCTGTACAACCGTCAGCCACTTCCCGCTGAGTTCCAGCGGTGCGTAGCCGGTGGAAACAATCATGACATAAGAGCCGTCTGTCAACTGGTCAGCAGAAGTTAGCTTTCCAAGTTTGTCCTCTCCATCTTCTTTCCTGACCGTATAGGTGAACGTCGCTTCGTCGCTGTCGTCCATGCCGGCCTTCGTGGCCTTGACGGTGAAGGTGACGTCTTCATTCACGGTCGCCGTTGTGCCCTCGGTGAAGGTCGTGCCGTCCGTCGCATAGAGGATCGTCGCGCCCTCGGTCTCGCAGGAGAAGGTGACCTCCGTGCCCTTGGCTACCTCGCCCGCAGCCAGAGAGGCCGTCGGGGTCGCGACCTTCTGGGTCGGTGTGGGAGGCGGCACAAGGCCGCCGATGAAGTTCTTTTCCTTCGTCAGCTTGTAGAACGTCATGCCGAAGTCTTTTTCCTTCAGACGGTCCGTGCTGGTGCAGTAGGCGCTGAACTCGTCATATCTGGCGAAGTATTCCATGTAGACCTTGCCATACTGACCGGTCAAGCCATTGCCGGACATATAGTAGGATGCATTTTCTGCATTGCAGACTTCCACGTCCCACTTCGCCGTGTCACTCCCGGTCAGGTTCAGGTTGAACTTGTCGCCGTTCGTGCCCATCGTGAGGGTGGTATCTGTGCCCTGCTTGAAAGAGTATGTACCGTCCTCGTTCTTCGTGACCGTCCAGACCAGCTTATCAAAGCTGTCCGCCGTCAGGGCATTCTCAGCAACCGTCGCCGCGGCGGGTTTGAGATAGTAGCTGCCCAGCATTTCGCCAGCGACAGCATAGCCGTTGCCAGCATTGTAGATCACGACCTGATCGCCGGTCGCAATCGTATCGGCCTTGACGTATTTGTTGACCCACTCAAAGACATCGACAGAGACGACCAGCTCCTTGCTGTCCTCCATGCCGTCCTTCGTGGCCTTGACGGTATACGTCTCGTTATGCGAAGCCGAGATCGGGCCGGTGTATGCCTGATACTCCGTGCCTGCGGTCTTGTAGTAGATCTTCGCGTCCTCGGTCTTGCACTCGAACTTGATCTCCGTGCCAACCTCGATCTCATCGCCGTCCGCTACGTTCGCAGTCGGGGTTTCGACCTGCTGCTTGGCTGCGGTTTCAATCTTGTACAGCGAGATCGGCTGCTGATTCTGCGACTTGTAGTAACGGAATCTGGTGCCGTTCTTTGCTGCATTGTTGTATTGCAGTGTTGTTCCGTCGCTGGTAACGATCACCTTACCGCTGGTAAGTTCAATCGTATTGAGGGACTGTGTGGAACCACTGTTCAGCTTGTTGCTTCCGGACTTACCCGAAATATACTTTCCGCTTGCAGACTTGATGGCGTAGCCGCCAGTCATCGGCTCAACGGTAAACGCATATTTCGCATAATCACCGGTGATTTTGCTGTCGGTGATCGTAACATCGACCTTGTTCCCTTCAACGTCAAGCTTGTCAAGGGAACCGTCCATAATCAGTTTGTCACCCTCGGACACGATCAGGTATGTACCAGACCAGTCCGCAGGCGCTTCTGTGACCTTGGTGTAGGTCTGCGTCTGCGTTGTCTCCTCCGCCATGGCGACCGGCATGACCGAAAGGACCATGACGACTGCCAGCAGCAGCGCGAGACATTGCGTGATACGTTTTCTCATGCTTGCATTTCCTCCTGATTTCTGTTCAAATTCTGAATGTTCATGTTGTGCGCAGGCTCGTCCTGCGCAAAGCACCTCTTTTGAAGCCTCCTTCTGCGTCCTGATACAGAAACGAAAACGGCAGCCGTCAAGGGAGCCGCAGTCGCAAAGTTCTGTGTCTATAGTATAGCAGTTCCACCCGTTAAAATCCAGTGCCTTTACAGAGATTTTACCGATTTTACGTAAATTTTACCGGGAATTTTTTGTGGATTTTGTCTATATAATCCCTGAACGGCAGACAAAGCCCGCCCTGCAGTCCCCGCCGGACGGGCAGGAACGCTGTCCGGGAAGTCGGCTGATGCTGCGGATCCGGGCGCCGCGGCTGATAAAACCGCCCCGCCGGGGCATTCATACATAAGATATGAATTGTTCACAAATAATTTAAGTCTGTAGGTATTGACAACGCTGGCAGGCGGTGGTACACTGCGTTTAGCACTCAGGGATAAAGAGTGCTAAGGCGAAAGGAGGAACGAACCATGGAGCTTTCAGACCGGAAAAAGAAGATCCTGCGTGCGATCGTGGATCTTTACATCCGCACGGCGGAGCCGGTGGCGTCCAAGACCATTGCGCAGATGCCGGACATGGATTTTTCCTCCGCGACCATCCGCAACGAGATGGCGGAGCTGACGACGCTCGGATATCTGGAGCAGCCGCACACCTCCGCCGGACGCATCCCGTCGCCTGCCGGGTACCGGCTGTACGTCGACGAGCTGATGCAGGACTACCGCCTGTCGACCGATGAAACGAAGTCGATCAATCAGGCGATGGAGCTGAAAATGCAGGAGGTCGACAAGGTCGTCTCGCAGGTCGGCAAGCTTGTCTCGCAGATGACGAATCTGCCCGCCTACGCCATGGCGGCGCGTGCCGCCGGGCTGACGGTCAAGCGGTTCGACCTGATCCTCGCGGACAGCGGCAGCTTTATTCTCGTCGTGATGCTGAGCGACAGCTCCGTCAAGAATAAGCTCATCCGGCTCCCGGTCGAGCTGACGGAGGCGGATCTGAAGCTTCTCGGCGCAGTGCTGAACGCAAGCGTCACGGAGCTGACCGCCGAACAGCTCAGCCCCGAGCTTCTGTCCCGCGTGACCAGAAGCGCCGGAAATGCGGCCAGCCTCGTGCCCGTCATCATGGATTTCGTCACGTCGCTTCTGCACCAGGAGCACAGCGAGGTCTACATGACCGGACAGGCAAAGCTTCTCGGCCAGCCGGAGTACCACGACATTGACAAGGCGCAGAAAATGCTCTCCGCACTTGACGAGGATGTGGTCTCCAATCTTCCCGCCGCGCTTTCTCCGGACAGCCGGACGCAGATCCTGGTCGGCCCGGAAAACGTGTCGAAGGAGCTGCGCGACACCAGCGTCGTCATGACGAAGTTCGACATCGGCGACGGGATGCAGGGCCTGATCGGCGTGGTCGGCCCGACCAGAATGGATTACGCGCAGATCACCGCCCGGCTGAGCTACTTCGCCGAGAACCTGAGCCGGATGTTCCAGAAAAACCAGACCCCGGCGATCGAAGGGCCGGAAAATAAGCACAATGACCCGGAGGCATAGATATGAGTAAGAAAACAAACAGCAATCCGGCTTCGGAGGAAAAGGCACAGGCCGCCTCCGCAGCCGAGCAGACAGAAGAAGCTGCGCAGCAGACCGAAGCCGAAGCCGCGAAGCAGTCCGAGGAAAAAAAGCCCGAGGAAGCCAAGCAGCAGGAGGCAAGCGAGTTTGAAAAGGCGCAGCAGGCGCTGGCACAGGAGCATGACAGCTATCTGCGGCTGGCCGCCGAATACGACAACTACCGCAAGCGCAGCCAGAAGGAAAAGGAAAGCCTCTATACCGACATCCGTTCGGAGACGGTCGAGAAGTTCCTTCCCGTGTACGACAATCTCGAGCGGGCGCTGGCACAGGAGACGCAGGATGCCGCGTTTAAAAAGGGCGTCGAGATGACGATGAACCAGCTCGTCTCCGTCATGGAAAAGCTGGGCGTCGTGAGCTTCGGCGCGGCAGGCGAGGTCTTTGACCCGCAGCTTCATAACGCGGTCATGCACGTCGAGGACGAAACGCTTGGCGAAAACGTCATTGCGGAGGTCTTCCAGAAGGGCTTCAAGGTCGGCGAAAAGGTCGTCCGCTTCGCGATGGTAAAGGTCGCAAATTAAAAAAGCACCCAAGCCGGGGAACCGGCAGCATATAAATTTGTAAATACAGGCATTCATATAGGAGGAAATTATTATGAGTAAGATTATTGGCATTGACCTTGGCACTACCAACAGCTGCGTCGCCGTTATGGAAGGCGGCGAACCCGTCGTCATCGCGAACGCCGAAGGCAACCGCACCACCCCGTCCGTCGTCGCGTTCTCCAAGACCGGTGAAAGAATGGTCGGTCAGGTCGCAAAGCGTCAGGCCGTTACCAACCACGAGCGCACCGTCGCTTCCATCAAGCGTCACATGGGCTCCGATTACAAGGTCGACATCGACGGCAAGAAGTACACCCCGCAGGAGATCTCCGCGATGATCCTGCAGAAGCTGAAGGCGGACGCCGAGGCATATCTGGGCGGCACCGTCACCGAGGCCGTTATCACCGTTCCCGCATACTTCAACGACGCCCAGCGTCAGGCCACCAAGGATGCCGGCAAGATCGCGGGTCTTGACGTCAAGCGTATCATCAACGAGCCGACCGCAGCCGCTCTGGCCTACGGCGTCGACAAGGAAGCCGAGCAGAAGGTCATGGTCTACGACCTCGGCGGCGGCACGTTCGATGTCTCCATTCTGGACATCGGCGACGGCGTTATCGAAGTCCTTGCCACCAACGGCAACACCCACCTCGGCGGCGATGATTTCGACGAGTGCGTCATGAACTACCTCGTTTCCGAATTCAAGAAGGCAGAGGGCATCGATCTGTCCAACGACAAGGTCGCCATGCAGAGACTGAAGGAAGCCGCCGAAAAGGCCAAGATCGAGCTGTCCGGCGTGACCTCCACGAACATCAACCTGCCGTATATCACCGCTGACGCAACAGGCCCGAAGCATCTGGACGTCACGCTGACGCGTGCAAAGTTCAACGAGCTGACCGCCCATCTGGTCGAAGCGACCGCAGGCCCGGTCAAGCAGGCGATGGCCGATGCCGGTCTGACCGCCAACGATATTTCCAAGGTCCTTCTGGTCGGCGGCTCGACGCGTATCCCGGCCGTGCAGGATGAGGTCAAGAAGCTGACCGGCAAGGAAGGCTTCAAGGGCATCAACCCCGACGAGTGCGTGGCTGTCGGCGCAGCGATCCAGGGCGGCGTGCTTGGCGGCGACGTCAAGGGCCTGCTGCTGCTGGACGTCACTCCGCTGTCTCTCGGCATCGAGACGATGGGCGGCGTGTTCACTAAGCTGATCGACCGCAACACCACCATCCCGACCAAGAAGAGCCAAGTCTTCTCTACCGCCGCTGACAGCCAGACCTCCGTTGAGGTCCATGTCCTGCAGGGTGAGCGTGAGATGGCAGCCGACAACAAGACGCTCGGTGTGTTCCAGCTGACCGGCATCGCTCCGGCGCCCAGAGGCGTTCCGCAGATCGAGGTCACGTTCGACATCGACGCCAACGGCATCGTGAACGTCTCCGCGAAGGATCTCGGCACCGGCGCCGAGCAGAAGATCACCATCACCGCTTCTTCGAACCTCTCGAAGGAGGATATCGACAAGGCTGTCCGCGAAGCGGAGCAGTATGCGGCGCAGGATAAGGCCCGCAAGGACGAGGTCGACACCCGCAACAACGCCGACCAGATCATCTACCAGTCCGAAAAGACCCTGAACGAGATGGGCGACAAGGTCACAGAGGCTGAGAAGGCCCCCGTCAAGGAAGCCATTGAAAAGCTGAAGACCGCCCAGAAGGGCACCGACCTCGCCGCCATCAAGGCTGCGACCGAGGAGGTCCAGAAGGCGTTCTACGCCGTGTCCGAGAAGCTCTATAAGAACGCGGCCCCGCAGGGCGAGCCGAATGCCAACCCGAACGCCGGCCAGGCCGGCCAGCAGGCGGGCGGCAATGACGACGGCGTCGTCGACGCGGACTACGAAGAGGTCAAGGACAACTAATTCGTGAAGCACAGCTTGACAGGGGCGGCGTGACCGCCCCTATCGGCTGTTACCCACCGAATCTGAGGTGAGATAGTATGGCAGATCAGAACAAACGAGATTATTACGAGGTGCTGGGCGTCGAGAAAAACGCGTCCGACGCCGAGATCAAAAAGGCCTACCGCAAGCTGGCCATGAAATACCACCCCGATCAGAACCCTGGCGACAAGACCGCCGAGGAAAAGTTCAAGGAGATCAACGAGGCGTATGAGGTCCTGTCCGACGCCGATAAAAAGGCCCGGTACGACCAGTACGGCTTCGCGGGCGTCGACCCGAATTTCAATCCGAACGCGGGCTTCGGCGGATTTGGAGGCGGCGGCTTCAGCGGCTTCGGGGATTTCAGCGATATCTTCGGCGATTTCTTCGGCGGCGGCGCGTCGTCGTCCGGCCGCAGAAGAGGCCCGGCGAAGGGCCAGAACGTCGTCAGTGAGATCGAGATCAGCTTTGAGGAAGCGGCCTTTGGCTGCGAGCGCGAGATCACCTTCTCCCGCATCGAAACGTGCAGCACCTGCCATGGAAGCGGCGCAAAGGAGGGCACGAGCCCCCAGACCTGTACGTACTGCCACGGCACCGGCACCGTGCGCACCCAGCAGAATTTCATGGGCATGACCATGCAGTCCAATCAGCCGTGCCCGAAGTGCGGCGGCAGCGGCACCATCATCACCGACCCCTGCACCGCCTGCCGGGGCAAGGGCAAGGTGCGCCACACGAAGACCATCCGCGTCAAGGTTCCTGCCGGCATCGACGACGGCCAGTCCTTCCGCGTGCGCGACGAGGGCAATGCCGGCTCGAACGGCGGCCCGAACGGCGATCTGCTCGTGACCGTTTCCGTGCGCAAGCACCCGATCTTCACGCGTGACGGCGCGAACGTCATGTGCCAGATGCCCATTTCGTTCACGCAGGCCGCGCTCGGCGCGTCCATCGAGGTGCCCACGCTCGACGGCAAGGTGCGCTATCAGATCCCCGAGGGCACGCAGACCGGCACGACCTTCCGCCTGCGCGGCAAGGGCATTCCCTATGTCGGCTACAAGACGCGCGGCGACCAGTTCGTCACCGTCGTCGTTGAAACGCCGACAAAGCTCACGCGGGAGCAGAAGGAGCTCTTAAAGCAGCTCGAATCCTCCGTCGGCGACGACGGACAGCCCAAGCGCAAGAGCTTCTTCGACAAGCTCAAGGGCTGAACCCATCCATAAAAAATTGACGCGCCTGCGGCATTTCGCCGCAGGCGCTTTACGTTTGTCAAGAGGGTTACGATGCACCGCAGTTTTTCTTAAGAGGCTGGACTCTGGACGCGCCGGAGAAATCGCCGTAGACCATTGCGCCGGTCGGGCAGACGCTGGCGCACGCGCCGCAGGCGGTGCACTTGTCCCAGTCGATGCGGGCGAGGAAATTATCGACGGTGATCGCGCCCTGCGGACAGGTCTTTTCGCACTTATGGCAGCCGATGCAGCCGGAGGAGCAGACCTTTTTGGTGTACGGGCCGTTGTGATAGCTCGAACAGAGCACCTCCGTGCGGATGATATCCGGCACGATCTCGATGATCTTCTGGGGACACGTCTGCGCGCAGATGCCGCAGCCGATGCACGCCGCGTGGTTGACACAGGCAATGCCGTCCTGCATGGAGATGGCATTTTTCGGGCAGGCTCTGGCGCAGTCGCCGAAGCCCATGCAGCCGAAGATGCAGCTGCCGTTGCCGCCGTAGAACAGCTTCGCCGCCGCGCAGGAGGGGATGCCCCGGTAGTCAGCCTTGACGCTCGTAGCCTCGCACGTGCCTGCGCACTGCACAACCGCGATCTTTTCCACAACGTCCTCGGCCTCCACGCCGAGCAGCGCCGCGATCTGCGCCGCGACTGCATCCGCGCCGGGAACGCAGAGGTTTGTCTTCGTGCCCGGCTCCAGCAGGGCCTTTGCATAGCCGTCGCAGCCGGTGTAGCCGCACGCGCCGCAGTTTGCGCCGGGCAGGCAGGCACGAATTTCGGTAAAGCGCGTGTCCTCCTTGACCGCCATGACGCTCGACGCCACGGCGAGGCCGACCGCGCAGATGAGGCCGATCACAGTCACGGCCAGAATCGGGATCAGAATATCCATCATAGCCGCGCCCTCCTTAGCCGAACAGCCGGTCGATAATGCCGGTCAGGCCGAAAAATGACAGGGATACGATCGCCGCCGAGACGAGCGTGATGGGAAGCCCCTCAAAGCTCTTGGGCGGCTCCGCCTCGGCCACGCGCGAGCGGACGCCGGAGAACAGCACCATCGCGAGGAAGAAGCCGAGGCCGCAGCCAAGCGCGGTCAGAAGCGCTTCGCCGTAGTTCATGCCGTCGGAAATGACGTTCATCGTCACGCCCAGAACGCCGCAGTTCGTCGTAATGAGCGGCAGATAGACGCCGAGGGATTTATGCAGTGCGGGCACATAGCGCTTGAGGACGATCTCGACCAGCTGGACGAGGGCCGCAATGACCAGAATGAAGACGACGGTTTCCATATAGGTAAAATCGACCTTGCCCGCGAGCAGAAAATGATAGATCGGCCAGGTGACGGCGGTGGCCAGCACCTCGACGAAAATCACGGCCAACGACATGCCGGTCGCCTGGTCGAGTTTCTTGGATACGCCCAAAAACGGGCAGATGCCGAGGAATTTGACGAGCACATAGTTGTTCGTGATCGCGGCGGTCAGAATGACGAGGATCATGGTCTTCATTTTGCAGCCGCCTCCTTTCCTTCGCAGGCACCCTTGCCGCAGCCCGGGCAGCCAGCACAGCCGAATTCCTTCTTCTTGATGGCCTTGCCCTTGGAGATCTTATTGATGAGCGCAATCATGCAGCCGAACACGAAGAAGCCGCCGGGGGCCATGGTCAGAATGCCGATGGGGTTTTCGTGGAACCACGGAACGGGCAGACCGCAGAACGTGCCGCAGCCGAGCGTTTCGCGGATGGTTGCCATGGCGCAGATGGCAAGCGTGAAGCCGAGGCCCATGCCCGCGCCGTCAATGGCGGAATCCACAACGCCGTGCTTGCTGGCATACATCTCGGCCCGGCCGAGGATGATGCAGTTGACGACGATTAGGGACAAATAAACGCCCAGAGACTGATACAGACTGAAAGCATACGCCTCCATAACCAGTTCCACGACCGTGACAAAGCCCGCGATCACGACAATATAGCACGGGATGCGCACCGGGTCGGGAACGATTTTGCGGATGGCGGAAATGGCCATGTTGGACAGGATCAGAACGGCGGTTGCCGCAATGCCCATGCCGAAGGCCGCAATGACCGACGTGGAGATTGCCAGCGTTGGACAGGTACCGAGGACAAGAACCAGCACAGGGTTTTCTTTGATAAGGCCCTTCAGGAAATTCTGTAATTTGCTCATTTCTGCGCCCCCTTTACAATCGCATACGCTTCAAACGCAGTTTCCACGCAGCCGCGATAGGCATTCGATGTGATGGTTGCGTGGGAGATGGCGCTCACGCCGGAAAGCGAGGCGTCCTGCCCGGTATACTGCCCGGTGTAACGCTCGCTTGCCGTCTGGCCGCCGAGCGTCGTTGTTTCGGACGATACATCCATCGTGCGGCAGGCGCGGATCAAGCCGTCGGTACCGATGACGCACATCACCTGGATCGTGCCGCCGAAGCCCTTGCCCTCGACGGTAAACAGATAGCTCATGGGGCTTCCGGCTTCGTCCAGCGCGAGATAGGCGCTCACGACCTCCTCCGGAAGAGTCGTCTCGACCAGCTGAAACGAAGCCGCGTCCGGCACGGCGTCGAGCCGCGCCTGCTCGGCTCTGGCCTCCGCGTTCGCCTTGGAGACGGGCGCGGTAAAGTGGTTCACAACAGCCAGCGCCGCGGACGTGAGCAGGCAGATCACGACCAGAACGACGATGGATTTTCGAATTTCTTTCGTGTTTTTCATGCCTTCGCACCTCCCAGCGGCTTGCTCTGCGTCCATCTGGACAGATACGGCGTGAGAATGTTCATAAAGAGGATGGCGAACGACACGCCCTCGGCGTAGCTGCCGTAGAAGCGGATGAGGCAGGTGAGCAGTCCTGCGCCGATGCCGAACAGCGCCCGGCCCCAATAGGTCTGCGGGGCGGTCACATAGTCGGTCGCCATGAAGAACGCGCCCAGAAGCAGGCCGCCCGAGAGCACCTGCCGCAGCGCATCCTGCCCCAGAACAAGGGACAGCACAAAAACAGTTCCTACAAAGCACACCGGCGTCTGCCAGGTAATGACGCCGCGGATAAGCAGATACGCTCCGCCGAGCAGCAGCGCCAGCGCGCACGTCTCGCCGATGCAGCCGCCGTGATTGCCGAGCAGGAGCGTCAGAAGTTCCGGCTTCTGCCCTGCGGCCAGCTGCGCCAGCGGCGTGGCTGACGAAACGGCGTCCGGGAAGACCCATGCCGTCATGGTCTTGGAGAACGAGAGGAACAGGACGATACGGCCCACCAGCGCGGGGTTGGCAAAGTTTTTGCCGATGCCGCCGAAGAGCTGCTTGACGGCGACGATGGCCACGAGGCAGCCGAACACGGCCTGCCACAGCGGGATGGACACCGGCAGGTTATACGCCAGAATGACGCCCGTCACCACGGCGGACAGATCGCCGATGGTGGATTCCTTATGGCAGAGCCGTTCAAAGCCCCACTCGAAAAATACGCAGGCTGCGGCGCACACCGCCGTCACCAGCAGCGCCCGCCAGCCGAAAATCACGATGGCTGCGATCAGGGCGGGACACAGGGCGATGAGCACGTCGCCCATGATCTTCCGGGTCGTTGCGCCGGAATCGATATGCGGGGAAGCGGAGATCACAAGCTTCATTTGACGGCCTCCTTCTTTGCATCGAGCTTTTCGCTCTGCACCTTGCGCCACGCAGCGAGCTTCGCCTTTGCGAGCTTATTGGTCTGCACGAGCGGCCGGTGCGCCGGGCAGCCGAACGAGCAGCAGCCGCATTCCATGCAGAGGTTGACCTTCAGCTCGGCCAGCCGCTCCATATTGCCCGCCTCATAGGCCGCGACGATATGCGACGGCATGAGCCGCAGCGGACAGTGGCGGATGCACCGGCCGCAGCGGATGCAGGCCGTAGGCTCTGGCAGAACGGCATCCGCTTCCGTCATGGCGAGGACCGCATTGGTGTTTTTTAAGACCGGCTGGTCGAGATCCGGCACGGCGATGCCCATCATCGGGCCGCCGTAGAGCACCTTCTTCGGCTCCGCGCAGAAGCCGCCGGACTGCTCAAACACATCTGCAAGCTTCATCCCAATGGGAACGATCACATTCTTGGGCTTCGCGACGGCGGAGCCGTCGACCGTGATGCACTTTTCGACCAGCGGCATGCCGGTCTTGCAGTAGCGGGCGATGTTGGCAAGCGTCGTGCAGTTGAGCACGATCGCGCCCACATCCAGCGGGAGCTTGCCCTCGGGGACGATCTCGCCGATGGTATTGTAGATCAGCACCTTTTCGCCGCCCTGCGGGTACAAAGACTTGAGCGCACAGACCTCCATGCCGTCCTCGTCCTTCGTAAGCTTCCGGTACAGCTGGATGCAGCGGGGCTTGTTGTCCTCAATGGCGAAAATCACGCGGCGTACCTGTAAAAAGTGCTGCACGAGACGCGCGCCCTCCATCAGCTCCTCCGACCGGTCGAGCATCGTGCGCGTGTCCGAGGTGATATACGGCTCGCACTCCGCGCCGTTGATGATCACGGCCTTGACCTGCTCCAGATTCTTAACGGTCAGCTTGACGACCGTCGGGAAGCCTGCGCCGCCGAGGCCGACCATGCCGCTTTCGCGCACGGCGTCCAGAAAATCCTGCATGGTGTCGAGCTTGGGCGGCTTTAAATCCGGGTCAGGCTCCTGTTTGCCGTCGGCGGCAATGACGACGGTCTGCATGAGCCGCCCGCCGGAGCCGACCTGCTGGCCAATCTTTTTGACCGTGCCGGAAACGCTTGCGTAGACGGGCGCGGAGACGAACCCGCCCGCCTTTCCGATCAGCTGCCCGACCCGGACGCTTTCGCCGGGCTTTACGACCGGGATGGCGGGCGCGCCGATGTGCATGGACATCGGGATTTCGACCGTCTCCGGGATGGGCAGGCGCAGCGCGGCCAGCTCCGCCGTATTCTTGCGGTTCGGCACGTGTACGCCGTGGATGTGCAGTTTCATCCGTTTGCTTCCTCCTCTTGCTTTTTGGGACTCGTTTCTTCCGGGAGAACCCCCGTCTTTGCCAGCCGGTGCAGAACCAGCTGGGTGCAAAGGCCGGTCAGCGTTCCGGCCAGTATCGCAGCCGGTATTAAAACCGGCAGATAGCTCCATACCGCGCCGGTCCTCGCGATGGCCGCAGCGGCGGCCAGCTGTCCGGCGTTGTGCGTCATGGCGCACAGCACGCTCTTGACCCAGAGTGTGCTGCCCTTAAGCTTCCTTCTGAGCAGCAGCATCAGCGCATACGCGCAGAGTCCGCCCGCGAAGCTGTACAAAAACGCGGAACCCTGCCCGGTGATAACGCAGCCGAGCGTGACGCGCGTGAAAAACAGCCCGAAGGCCCAGCCGGGGCCGAGCGTCTCCATGGTGAAGAGCGTAAAAATATTGGAAAGCCCCGGCTTGATGCCGGGAATGGCCGTGAGCGGCGGCAGCTGGCTCTCCAGCACAAACATGACGAGCGCCGCCGCCGTCAGGACGGCCGTGAGCGTAAGCTTTTTCAGCCTCATGGCAGCCCTCCCGTTCCGCTGAGCGCGTCGACCTGAGCATCCTTCTGCGCCCACTCGATCGTCAGCCGGTTCGGCAGGCATATGATCGGCCCGCCGGTTTTTTGCAGCGGCCCGTGCTGCACGCAGATCTGATCGGGGCAGTCCGCGCGGGATATGAAGACCTCGCCGTCTGCTACCGTGATGATATTCTCGCCCGCCGGTCCGGTCACGGTCAGCGTCCGGTCCTGCCGCAGGTTAAGTATGTATAATAAAGTTCCGTCCTGATAGACAAGCGCCGTCCGCCCGCCTCCGCGCGGCAGCAGCCACACGGCGAGACACACGGCGATGACCGCCGCGAAGATCAAGATCCAATGCTTCTGCTTCATTCCAGTATCTGATAGGGCCGGTCGGACCGGTAGCGCCCGGCAAGGCCGGGCGTGATCCAGACTGTGTTGTCATCCGTTACGAATACGGCCTCAAACGCAAGGCCGCTGCTTTTCTGAAATTCCGCGCCTGCATCCAGCCCCATAACGAACAGGGCCGTTGACAGCGCATCGGCCAGCGTATCGTCCTGCGCAACGACGCTGACGGATTTCACTCCGCTTTCGGCGGGGCAGCCGGTATGCGGGTCTAAAATATGGTGATAGCAGACGCCGTTTTCCTCAAAATACCGCTGATACGCGCCGGAGGTGACGACGCAGGCGTCTTCAATGGAAACCGTGCCGAAATATGCCTCCGGCCTGTCCGGGTCCTGCAGGCCGACCGTCCACGCGCTGCCGTCCGGCTTCTTCCCCACAGCGGCAACATTGCCGCCAAGGGAAATGATCGCGGACGTGACGCCCGCTTCCCTTAAAATTGTCCGGACGCGTCCTGCCGCATAGCCCTTGGCGATGCCGCCGAGGTCGAGCTGCGCGCCGTTTGTCAGCGTCACGGAGATACCGTCCAGCTGCACAAGCCCGGCTCCGGAGCTCTGCATGGCCTCGGACAGCGCATCCGGCTCCGGCACGCGGTACGCGCCGGTCGAAAAGCCCCACGCTTCCGAAAGTGCGCCGAGCGCCGGGTCATAGGCGCCGCCGGTCTGTTCGCAGAGCGTCAGCGCCGTCTGTAAAAGCGCCGCCGTCTCCTCACCGGCTGTTCCGCCGCCCGTTTCGTTCAGCCGGGCCAGCGCCGCTTGTTCGTCCCGGCAGGAAAGCACGCCCTCCAGCCGGTAAATTTCAGCTTCCGCCTGCGCCAGCGCATCCTCTGCCGCCGGGCCATAGGCGCGCAGCTGCATGACGGTGTCCATGGCAAAAAATTCGCGCTCCGCGCTTTTTTGCGCACAGCCGCACAGCAGAAGCGGCAGGCACAGGACGATCAAAAACCAGCTTCGCTTCATACCGTATCCTTTCTGCGCAGCCATATAAAATCCGCATGGCACATCTGACATATACGATATCAGGCTTTTTGAAAAAATCAAGTTTTTTCGAATTTTATGTGAAAAATGACGGATTCTGAACAGGAAAAAACAATATAAATATATCGATATAAAAACGCATATTGCATATATGAATCGTGATATATTCGAGCCTTTCGCCGTCTCATGCTTGACAAACGGACAGACGCGCTGTAAGTTATACAAGTATGAAAATTACCCTGCAAAGGAGGCTCATGCGTGGCAGGCGGAAAGCATATTCTGGGCAAGGCGAAGCGGCATATTTTCGGCACGGCCAAGGTCGGCGAAAAGGGCCAGATCGTCATCCCCAAGGACGCGCGGCAGATCTTCGGCGTAAAGCCCGGCGATACGCTGCTCATTCTCGGAGACGAGGAAACGGGCATCATCGTCACCAAGCCGGACGTGCTGCGCGACGCGGCTGATGACATTTTCGGGAAAATGGAGAAATAGAGGATGGAACTTACGACAATGTATGAATCGCTCGGCGTGAGCCGCGCGGTATATGAATACGGAGAAATGATTTTAGACGGCCTGAGGCCCCGCTTTGAGGCCATTGACCGGACGGCGGAATACAACCAGACAAAGGTGCTTGCCGCCATGCAGAAAAACAAGCTTTCGGCAGGCTGCTTCGCCGCTACGACGGGCTATGGCTACGACGATATGGGCCGCGAGGTGCTAGAAAAGGTCTATGCCGACTGCTTCCATACCGAAGCTGCGCTTGTCCGCCCGCAGATCACCTGCGGCACGCACGCGCTGGCCGTCGCGCTGAGCGCGAATCTGCTGCCGGGCGACGAGCTTTTAAGCCCGAACGGCGCGCCGTATGACACGCTGGAGGAGGTCATCGGCATCCGTCCGTCCAAGTGTTCGCTGATGGAATACGGCGTGCAGTACCGGCAGGTCGACCTGCTGCCGGACGGCACGTTCGACTTTGACGGCATCCGCGCCGCGATCGGCCCCAAAACAAAGCTCATCACCATCCAGCGCTCGAAGGGCTACGCGACAAGACCGTCGTTCTCCGTCGCGCAGATCGGGGAGCTGATCGCGTTCTGCAAGCAGTGCAAACCGGACGTTCTGTGCATGGTCGACAACTGCTACGGCGAATTTGTCGAGCGGGCCGAGCCGTCGGACGTGGGCGCGGACATGATCGTCGGCAGCCTGATCAAAAACCCCGGCGGCGGACTGGCCCCCATCGGCGGCTATATCTGCGGCACGGCGGAATGCGTCGAGCGCTGCGCCTACCGGCTCTCGGCCCCCGGCCTCGGACAGGAGGTCGGCGCGAATCTCGGCTTGCTTCCCAGTCTGTACGAGGGCTTCTTCCTGGCCCCGAACGTCGTTTCCGGGGCGCTCAAGGGCGCGATTTTTGCCGCGAATGTGTACGAGCGGCTGGGCTTCCGCGTCGTGCCGAACGGGACGGAATCGCGGCACGATATCATTCAGGCCGTCGAGCTTGGCTCGGCGGAGGGGATGCTGGCCTTCTGCCGCGGCATTCAGGCGGCGGCCCCGGTCGACAGCTATGTGACCCCCGTCCCGTGGGCCATGCCGGGCTACGACGCGGAGGTCGTGATGGCGGCGGGCGCGTTCGTGCAGGGCTCGTCCATTGAGCTGTCCGCCGACGGCCCCATCCGCGAACCCTACGCGGTCTATTTCCAGGGCGGCCTGACGTGGCACCACGCAAAGCTCGGCATTCTGATGAGCCTGCAGAAGCTCGTGGACGCGGGCCTTGCGAAGCTGCCAGGATAAAAGGAAGGCAAAGCCGTATGCACCTGCATACCTCAATGTAGGGGCCGATGCCCACATCGGCCCACTGGAAAGTTGCGAATTCGCCGTAGATTCCCGTAAAAACGGTGCAATCTGCCGGGCCGATGTGGGCATCGGCCCCTACACGCGGTGAAGGATATTTATTCAGAGAAAGGAACCGGCGGTGACGCTGCCGGAGATAACAATTATTATGTGGTTTTGGCTTGCAATTATCGCGCTGCTCTGCTGGAGCGGCTCGGACTTGTTTTCAAAAATCGGCTGCCGTGACGGGCGGGACAAATATAATCCGCTCAAGATGGTCATTGCCGTCGGCGTTGTGATGGGCCTTCACGCGGCGTATGAGATCTTCGTCGGCGGGGCTGTCGTCACGTGGCACGTGATCTGGACCTATCTGCCCGTATCGCTTCTGTACATCGGCTCCATGACGCTGGGCTATGTCGGACTGCGGTACATTGAGCTTTCCATTTCGTCCCCCATCTGCAATTCCTCCGGCGCGCTGGTCGCGGTCCTGTGCCTGATCACCGGGACGCTGGACGAGTCCATTACCGGCTCCATGCGCTATCTGGTCATCGGCGCGGTGGCGCTGGTGTGCATCGGCGCGGTCGGCCTCGGCATTGTCGAGTCGACGGAGGACGACGAGCTGCGCAGAAAGCGGCAGGAGGGCTCCAACTATAAATATGCCAAGTCGTGGCTGGCGCTGTGCCTGCCGCTGGCGTACTGCCTGCTCGATGCGGCGGGTACGTTTGCGGACTCGCTCGTGCTCCGCACGCTGGACGAGGATTCGGCCAACTGCGCGTATGAGCTGACGTTCCTCGCCGCCGCTGTGATCTGCTTTATTTATGTTGTTGTGATCAAAAAGGACAAGCTCGTCTTCAAGGCCGAAGCGCCCAAGTATGCGGGTGCGCTGTTCGAGACGGCGGGGCAGTTCGCGTATATCTACGCGCTGGCCGACGAGGCGCACGTTGCGCTCTCGGCCCCCATCATCTCGGCCTACTGCGCCGCGTCCGTCCTCTGGAGCCGCATTTTCCTGAAGGAAAAGCTCTCCTGGAAGCATTACGTCATGATCGCGCTGGTCGTGATCGGCATCGTCATGATCGGCATATTCGATATCTGACAGGTACGCAAACTGCCCCCGGCGAGGCTCGCCGGGGGCAGTTTGGTTCAGGATACCGGCTTTGCGGTGTCCGTGGTGTTTGTCGGGGGATCCTCGTCCTGTCCGGCTTCCTTCGGAAGCGCGAAGGGGACGACGTCGTCCGGCTGGATCTCGATGCGGCTGCTGCCGGGTTCGAGCACGCGCGTGCCGTTCGGGACGGTGATCTTGCTGGTCGTGCCGCGCACGGGCTCCTTTGTCTCGCGCGGGTTGCCGTTGGCCGGCTCGTACCACTCGTTCGCGCCGTGCATGAGAACAGGGGTTCCGTCCTCGGCCAGGTTCCAGATCAGGGCCATGGCCTCCTCCGGCGTGTTGACGCAGCCGTGGGAGCCGCCGTAGACATAGAAGCTTGCGCCGAAGTTCGACCGCCACGATGCGTCGTGCAGGCCGATGATGTCGCCGACCACGCTGACCCAGTATTTGACGAAGACGAGATAATCGTCACCCTTGAGCCAGACGTCGTGCTCCTTGCCGTGCGTCTCGTACAGGCCGGTCGGGGTCTGGTGGCCGTTGAGCGCGCCGGTCACGATATTGGTGTTGACGACCAGACGGCCGTCCTTGATAAAGGTCATCTGCTGGTTGTCGAAGTCGACCTCGATATAGCTGTCGCCCAGCGAGAAGGGCTTGCCGTCCTTGTCATAGCAGACGGCCTCGGCAGATACGGAGCCGGGCTGCATCGTCAGCAGCTGCGTGCGGATCTGCTCCGTCAGGCTCTGCACGTCGATCCGATAGTCGCAGGTGATAAACCTGATCTCCGTCAGGCCCTTGACCCACGAATCGAACAGGAACGGCGCGTCCTGCTTGCTGTAGCCCTCGGCCAGCTTGGAAACCTTTTCGCTCAGAACCTTTTCGTCAACCGTGACTGTTCCGTCCGGGTCCAGGTCTACGATGGAAGCCAGATCATGGCTTGTGAGCGTTTCCTCGCCGTGCGGCAGATACTGCGCGGTATCTGCGTTGAATGTCACCTTGATTTCAAGCTCTGCCAGCGCCTTGCGGAACAAGCTGTCCGGCGTGTCTCGCAGCGTCGCAGTCGTAATCTCGGGCTGCTTGTAGCAGTCAACCGAGGTCAGTTCAAACGCCGTGTCCTGCGGCCCGTCCGCCGTAACACCGAGCACGGAGACCGCCGCGCGCAGCCCGTCCAGAACAGTTTGCTCGTTCAGTTCGGTTCCGGGAACCTCGGCGTGGACGGTATAGACGCCGTCCTCCAGCACAGTATAGGCGTTTTCTGCCGCCGTGCGCTTCATGCTCTGCAGGTCGGCCAAAACTGCTGCCGCGTCAAATTGCTCCATGCTGACGGTGCAGGGATAAGGCGCGGGATGGGCGTTTTTTGCCCAGTTCAGCTTTTCGCGGATGCCGAGCGCGGCAAACTGCTCAGCTGTCATACGATCCGTCTCAGAAAACTGCGCTGTGACCTTATTCATCAGATCGTCGCGCAGACCGAGTTTCTGTAAATCATACTCGCCGACCGGCGAACCGTCCTCCGTTACCGTAAGCGTGACATTGTCAACGGCGGCAGTCATGGACGCATACTGTGCGTAAACAGTGCTGTGCGCCTGCTCCGCCTCCGCTGCTTTGGTCGAAAGCCAGTACCAACCGCCTGCGGCAGCCGCCGCAAGCACAACAATCACAATGATAATCACCCAAAGGGCGCGATGCTTTTTCATGCTTTTCCTCCGCTCCAGCGCGGCGTTTTGTCCCGCGCGTTCTCTTCTGCTGAAATTATAACAGATTCCGCCATAAATTCAACACGTTTCGCGTACAATTCCAGATTTTTCTTTGCGCTGCGCGTCCCGGCGCGGTATAATAAAGAAACTATCGCGATCGGAGGGCTTGTTATGCTTGATCTGCTCTGTCCCGTGTGCGGCGGGAGGCTTGCGCGGGAGAAAACCGTCTGGCGCTGCGAAAGCCGCCACAGCTTTGACGTTGCGCGCAGCGGCTATGTCAATCTCCTGCCGCCCTCAGCGTCCGGAAAACGCCATGGCGACGATAAGCGCATGGTCGCGGCGCGCACGGCGTTTTTATCACGCGGCTATTATGATCATCTGATCGGAGCCGTTGCCGGGAGCTGCGCACAGCTGACCGGGCCGGACGCCTGCGTGCTCGACGCGGGCTGCGGCGAGGGGACGTATACGCGCGCGATCTATGACGCGCTTGCGGCAAAGGGCGGCTGCCCGCAGCTGCTCGGCGCGGATATTTCCGCAGAGGCCGTCAGACGGGCGGCACGGCAGGTGCCGGAGGGGATCTTCTGCGCGGCGAGCACCGCGCATCTTCCGCTGGCGGCGGAAAGCCTCGATCTGATCGTCAATATTTTTTCGCCGCTCATGGCGGAGGAGTTCCTGCGGGTCCTGAAGCCCGGCGGATATCTGCTGCGTGTTGTGCCGATGGAACGGCACCTGTTCGAGCTGAAGGCCGCCGTCTATGAACGGCCATACGAAAATCCGCCCGCCGAGCCTGCGGTCGAGGGCTTCCGCCTGCTGCGGACGCAGACGCTCCGAAAGACCATCACGCTTTCGTCAAACGAGGATGTGCAGGCGCTGTTTCTCATGACGCCCTATTATTACAAGACCGGCGCGGAGGACCAGCAAAAGCTTGCCGCCGTGCCCTCGCTTCGCGTCACGACGGAATTCCTGATAGCCGCCTGTCAAAAACCGTGATACGAAAAGCGGCATTCCCGGCTCAGGGAATGCCGCTTTGATTTTTTACAGCGTTCCGATGTACGCAAGCAGGGCGGGCAGAAGCTCGTCGTAGGGGAGCTTTTTGAGCTGTCTTCCCTTGACGAACAGAATGCCGCAGCCGTCTCCGCCGGCGATGCCGACGTCGGCCTCCCGCGCTTCGCCCGGGCCGTTGACCACGCAGCCCATGACGGCGACCGTGATGGGCTTTTGGCAGTCGGACAGCGCCTGCTCGACCTCGTTTGCCAGCCGGATGAGATCAATGCGCGTCCGCCCGCAGGTGGGGCAGGCGATGATGTTGACGCCGTCCCTGCGCAGTCCGGCGGCCTTCAGAATATCCTTCGCCGTCAGCACCTCCTGCACCGGGTCGGCGGTCAGCGATACGCGCATCGTATCGCCGATGCCCTGACACAAAAGAGCCCCGATGCCCATAGCGGATTTGATGGTGCCCATGCGCTCGGTGCCCGTTTCGGTCACGCCGACGTGCAGCGGATAGTCCGAACGCTCGGAAAACAGCCGGTACGCCTCGATCATCAGCGGGACGGAGCTGGATTTCATCGACACGCAGATATCATGAAAATCGTATTTCTCCAGCAGCGCGATATGTCCGAACGCGCTTTCCACCAGCGCCTCCGGCGTGGGATGGCCGTATTTTTCCAGCAGACGCGGTTCCAGACTGCCGCCGTTCACGCCGATGCGAATGGGAATGCTCCGCGCGCCGCAGGCCTCGACCACAGCCCGCACCCGCTCTTCCCCGCCGATGTTGCCGGGGTTGATGCGGATCTTGGCCGCGCCGTTTTCCGCCGCGCGGATGGCAAGGCGGTAGTCAAAGTGGATATCCGCCACCAGCGGCAGCGGGGACGCGGCGCAGATGGCGCCGAAGGCCTCCGCGGCCTCCATGTCCGGAACGGCCAGCCGCGCGATCTCGCACCCGGCGGCAGCCAGCGCGCGAATCTGCGCAAGGCAGCCGTCCACGTCGGTCGTTCTCGTGTTCAGCATCGACTGGATGGATACCGGCGCGCCTCCGCCGACCGGAACGCCGCCGACCATAATTTTTCTTGTGAGTTTCCGCTCCATTTTTATCGCACCAGCTTCCAGATATCCTTAAATGTGATAAACGCCATAAACGCCAGCAGCAGGATCATGCCCGCCGCATGGATATAGCCTTCAAATTTCGAGGGGATCTTTTTCTTCGTAATAGCCGTAAACACCGTGTTCACCAGCAGCAAAAATGCGCGTCCGCCGTCGAGCGCCGGGAGCGGCAGCATATTCATAACGGCCAGATTGACCGCGATGAACGCGCCAAGGTAGAGAACGTTCAGAATGCCGTCTGCCGTCGTCGCGGCGCTCTGTCCCGTCTGCGCAATAGCCGACACGACACCGACCGGCCCGGACATGTCATTGACCGACACAAGGCCCGACACCAGATCGCCGAGGCTCATCCACACGAGCCGCGCAAAATCCAGCGCCGTGTACCACGTGTTTTTGAGCACCGTTCCGACGGTCTTTTCCTCATAGCCAAAGTACAGGCCGTATTTCAGCTGCTGCTCGCCGTCGACTTCATAGAGCTGCTGCTTCATTTCAAAGTCGTCCAGCTTGATGAGTTTCCCGTCCCGCTTGACAATGAGATCGAATGTTCCCGTCTTGTTCCGGGCCAAAAGCGTGCCGACGTCGGAGTAGATATACACGCGCCGTCCGTCGATCTTATAAAGCTCGTCGCCGACCTGAAGTCCCTGAGAAGATTCCAGCGGGCAGCCGTCAAAGAAGCCGGAGATTTTCGCCGTCGAGAAACCCGCGACGCAGGAATAGATGAGCGCCAGCACGACAAGGCCTGTCAGGAAGTTCATGAACGAGCCTGCCGCCAGAATGATCAGCCGTTTCCACCAGACCTTGGACGTGAACGCTCTGGGATTGTCGGATTCTTCATCCTCGCCCTCCATCGCGCAGTAGCCGCCCACGGGGATGCAGCGCAGAGAATAGAGCGTCTCGCCCTTCTGCTTTTTGAGGATCGCCGGGCCCATGCAGATGGAAAATTCGTTCACCTGCACGTCCAGCGCTTTGGCCGTCAGAAAATGGCCCAGCTCGTGGATGAAGATCAGAAAGCCAAAAATGAGGATTGCAAAGAGAATATACATGAAATCACCTTTATTTCAAAAACCGCTCCCGGGTATGGATGCGGGCGAGGCGGTCGGCCTCAAAAATATCGGCAAGCGACGGCTCCTGCACAACTGGCAGGCGCAGCGCGGCCTCGACCGCGTCCGCAATGTCGTAAAAGCCGATCTTATCCTGCAAAAACAGGCCGACGGCCTCTTCATTGGCGGCGTTCATGGCCGTGCAGGCCGTGCCGCCGGTCTGCGCTGCCTGCTTTGCAAGCGCAAAGCACGGAAACGCCGTCTCGTCGATCGCGTCAAACGTCAGCGGCCCGCAGGACAGAAGATCGAGCGCCGGGGCCGGATTGTGCGCCCGGTTCGGATACGTCATGGCAAGGCCGATGGGGATGCGCATATCGGGCACGCCCAGCTGCGCCATGACGGCTCCGTCGACAAATTCCACAAGGGAATGCACAACCGACTGCCGGTGGATGACGGCAGTGACCTTCGAAAGCGGCAGATCATACAGCCGCATAGCCTCGATGATCTCCAGCCCCTTGTTCATGAGCGTTGCACAGTCAACCGTGATTTTCGCGCCCATTTTCCAGTTCGGGTGGCGCAGCGCGTCCGATTTGGTCATGCAGGCCAGGCTTTCCCGCGTCTTCCCGAAAAACGGCCCGCCGGAGCAGGTCAGAATCAGGCGTTTAATTTCGGCCCTGTCCCGGCAGCCCATGAGGCACTGGAAAATGGCCGAATGCTCGGAATCGACGGGAATAATCTCCGCACCGGATTCCCGCGCGGCAGATTGCATGATCTCGCCCGCGCAGACCATCGTCTCTTTATTGGCAAGGGCGATGCGCTTTTTTGCGTGGATCGCCGTCAGCGTGGGCCGCAGCGCGGCAAAGCCGCACGCGGCCACGACGACCGTATCAGCCTCCTGCAGAGCCGCCGCTTCGCACAGCGCTTCCGCGCCCGCAAGCACCCTTATATTCATATCCGCCAGACGGACTTTTAATTCCTCCGCAGCGGCTTCGTCTGCCAGAACGGCCAGTTCCGGCCGGTATTGGCGGCACTGCGCTTCCATGAGATCAACATTGCGTTCCGCCGTCAGCGCGGCGACGCGCAGTCCCAGCTCATCCGCGACGGACAGCGTCTGCCGCCCGATGGAGCCCGTGGAGCCTAAAATCGTGATCGTCTTCGTCATACCAGCTTCTCCAGCAAAAACAGCATCGCGTACACGACAGGCGCAAGGAACAGCGTCGAATCGAACCGGTCAAGCACGCCGCCGTGGGTCAGGAAAATGTGGCTGTAGTCCTTGATCCCGGCCTCGCGCTTGATGAGGCTCATGGACAGATCGCCCAGCTGGCCGAAGAGATTGGCGGCGATGCCGATCACGGCCAGATACCACAGCGGCAGCTCCATCTGCCAGAGCCATTTGGAGACAAGCCCCAGCAGCACCATGCCGAGCGCACTGCCCACCGGTCCGGCGAGAAAGCCCGCCCACGTCTTATTGGGGCTCACGTGCGGGGCGAATTTCTTATGGCCGAAGGCCATGCCGCCGAGCATGGAAAAGCTGTCGCCAATAAACGCGATGACAAACGGCATGAGCACGAACGCAGGGGAGACATTGCGCAGCAGGCCGATGCAGCTGTACATCGCCGGGAACAGGAAGCCTGCCACGATGCAGACCGCCACGTCCGCAAACGGAATGGCAGTTTCCTTCCCATGCGTGCTGACCGCCATGTAAAACAGGAACATCACATAGAAAAACGCGTAGATCAGCGTCGCCGTAATCGCCGTTCCGAACACGATGGCCAGAACAACGAGCGCCGCGCATAAAACCGTCGGCACATAGAGAAGCTTTGGCTGCCTGCACGCCGTATGCAGCAGCTCCCACGCGGCTGCGCCCGCGATGGCCGCCGTCAGGATTGCCGTTGCGATAGGCGGCAGGAGCACGAGAACTACAATGAGAAGCGGCACGCCGACGGCGGCGACGAGAAGTCTTTGTTTCATTTGCGGCCTCCAAACCGGCGCTCGCGCTTCTGATATGATGCGATTGCCTTGTCGAGTTCAGTTTCGTCAAAATCGGGCCAGAGCACATCCGTGAAATAATACTCCGCATACGCCGACTGCCAGAGCAGGAAGTTCGACGTGCGCAGCTCGCCCGAGGGCCGGATGATCAGCTCCGGGTCGGGGATGCCGTCGGTGTAGAGATAGTGCGCGAAATCCGCCTCTGTTAATTCCTCCGGCTTTTTTACGCCATTCACGCAGTCGGCGGCAAAGCGCCGCGCGGCGTGGATGATCTCGTCACGCCCGCCGTAGTTGATGCAGACGTTGGCCTGAAAGCCCTGATAATGCGTGGAAATTTCGTCCGTGCGCTCAATGAGCGCGCGCAGCTCCGGGCTGATGGGGCCAAGCTCACCGAGAATTTTCAGGCGGATATGGTCGCGCTCCATCTCGTCGATGGCCTCGTGCAGATATTTTTCAAACAGGGCCATGATGGCCTGCACCTCGTCCGCCGAGCGCTTCCAGTTTTCCGTGGAGAACGCGTAGACCGTCAGGTATTCAACACCGAGGTTCTTGCAGTAGGTCGCGATGCGGCGGAACGTCTCCGCGCCTGCCGCGTGGCCCATTTTGCGCGGCAGCCCGCGCTTTTTTGCCCAGCGTCCGTTGCCGTCCATGATGATGGCGATATGCCGCGGGAGCGTGTTGTTGTATTCCATATAAAAAGCCTTTCACGACAAAAGCCGCCGTCCGGCGGCTTTTGAGAGGTTCTGGGGAGATTGCATTTAATTGAATGCGAACAGGGGCCGGCCGTACCAAAGCCTCCTCTTGCCGCGCCCCGCGCGGTAAGGGGAGGTGGTATTTCCGAAGGAAATGACGGAGGGGATTCGCCGCAAATTTCTGTAAAACCAGTGCAGTTTGCATGGGCGGACAGAGGCGTCCGCCCCTACAGAGGGTACGCGTTGGAAACACGCACTCAGATCTCCATCAGTTCCTTTTCCTTCTTGGCGCACATCTCGTCGATCTTCTTGACGTGCTTGTCGGTGAGATCCTGAATGTCCTTTTCGGCCTTCTTCTGGTCGTCCTCGGTCAGTTCGCCCTTCTTCTGGGCCTTCTTGACGTAGTCGACTGCGTCGCGGCGGATGTTGCGGACGGCGACCTTGGAATCCTCGGCGTATTTGCGGACCTGCTTCGTGAGATCCTTGCGGCGCTCCTCGGTCAGCTGCGGGAAGACGAGGCGGATAACGCGGCCGTCATTCTGCGGGTTGATGCCGAGATCCGAGGTCTGGATGGCCTTTTCAATCGCCTTGAGCAGCGACCCGTCCCACGGCTGGATGACGAGCGTGCGGGGGTCGGGGGAAGAGACGGTGCCGACCTGGTTGATGGGGCTCGGCTGGCCGTAATACTCGACCGTGATGCGGTCGAGCACCTGCGCGTTGGCGCGGCCTGCGCGCACAGCGGCAAAGTCGGACGCGAGAACGTCGAGCGTTTTTTCCATTTTGCGCTGGAATTCCTTGAGATCTGCCATGTTATAGTTCCTCCTTTACAATCGTGCCGATCGGCTCACCCATCACGACGCGCAGAATGTTCTGCGGATCCTTGAGGGCAAAGACCTGAACGGGAATATGGTTATCCATGGAAAGCGAAGTCGCCGTCGTGTCCATGACGGCCAGATGACGGGCCAGCACCTCGTCGTAGGTGATGGCGTCGTATTTGACGGCGCTGGGATCCTTGGCGGGGTCGGCGGAGTAAACGCCGTCGATATTCTTTGCCAGCAGGATCGCGTCGGCGTTAATTTCCGCCGCGCGCAGCACCGCGCCGGTGTCCGTTGAGAAGAACGGGTTGCCCGTGCCGCAGCCGAAGATGACGACGCGGCCCTTTTCCAGGTGCCGGATGGCCTTGGAGCGGATATAGGGCTCCGCGATCTGATTCATGGCGATGGCGGTCTGCACGCGCACCTCCACGCCGCGCTGCTCCAGGCAGTCGGCCACGGCCAGCGCGTTGATGACGGTCGCAAGCATGCCCATGTGGTCTGCACGCGTGCGCTCCATCTTGCCGCCGCCATCTTTGACGCCGCGCCAGAAGTTGCCGCCGCCGACCACGACGCCGACCTGTACGCCTGCTTCGACGCACTGCCGGATCACGTCGCACACTCCGCCGATGACCGCGAAGTCCAGTCCCCGGTGCGCGTCGCCCGCAAGGGCTTCGCCGCTGATCTTGAGTAACACTCGTTTATATTTCGGTTCACGCATAGTCAGTGATCTCTCCTTTTCGATTCGCGTCTATTTTATAATAGATTCGGCGAGTTGAAAAGAGGAAAATGCAAATTTCCCGCATTGTTTTCACTTTTTTCACATTCTGGAAGCCTCCGCGCATTTTTGCATTGCGTTATGGACGGCAATCGGCTATAATGTATAAATTACAGGACATTTCATCCGGGAGGATTTTTACTATGGAAGAAGAAAGAAAGCCGTTGGAGAACCGAAATTTCATCGACGCGTTCATTGAAGAGGACCTTGCCCCCGGCGGGCGGTTCGAGGGAAAGCGCGTGCACACCCGCTTCCCGCCGGAGCCGAACGGGTACCTGCACATCGGCCACTGCAAGGCGCTGACGATCGATTTCGGCACGGCGGAAAAGTTCGGCGGCCTGTGCAACCTGCGCATGGACGACACCAACCCGACGAAGGAGGACACCGAGTACGTCGACGCGATCCAGCAGGACATTCACTGGCTGGGCTTCGACTGGGGCGACCGCTTCTTCTACGGCTCGGATTACTTTGAAAAGGACTACGAGTTTGCCGTCGAACTGATCAAGAAGGGCCTTGCCTACGTCTGCGACCTGACGCCCGAGCAGTTCCGCGAGTTCCGCGGCGATATCGGCAAGCCCGCCGTGAGTCCGTACCGCGACCGCTCCGTCGAGGAAAACCTCGACCTGTTCGAGCGCATGAAAAACGGCGAGTTCCCCGAGGGCAGCCGCACGCTGCGCGCAAAAATCGATCTTGCCTCCGGCAACTTCAATATGCGCGACCCGGTCATTTACCGCATCCGCTATATGCACCATCACCGGCAGGGCGACAAGTGGTGCATCTATCCGATGTATGACTTTGCCCACCCCATTCAGGACGCGCTGGAGGGCATCACGCACTCTCTGTGCTCGCTGGAATTCGAGGCGCACCGCCCGCTGTACGACTGGGTGGTAAACAACGTCTCCGTTCCCGCCAAGCCCCGGCAGATCGAGTTTGCCCGTCTCGGCATCGACCACACCGTCATGTCCAAGCGCAAGCTGCGCCAGCTGGTCGAGCAGAATTATGTCTCCGGCTGGGACGACCCGCGTATGCCGACGCTCTGCGGTCTGAGACGGCGCGGCTACACCAGCCACTCCATCCGCGATTTCTGCGAGCGCATCGGCGTGGCGAAGTCCGCCAACACTGTGGAATACGCGCTTCTGGAGCACTGCCTGCGCGAAGATCTCAACGACACGGCAGAGCGCACCATGGCCGTTCTGCGCCCGGTGAAGCTCGTCATCACGAATTATCCGGAGGGCCAGACGGAGACGTTCGAGGTTGAAAACAACCCCGTCCATCCCGAACAGGGCACGCACACCGTCACGTTCTCCCGCGAGGTCTGGATCGAGGCGGACGATTTCCTCCCCGAACCCATCCCCAAGTACAAGCGCTTGTACCCCAACGGCCCGGAGTGCCGTCTGAAGGGTGCGTATCTCATCACCTGCACCGGCTGCAAGCAGGTTGCCGATGGCAGCATCGAGGAAATTTACGCGACGTATGACCCCGATTCCCGCGGCGGCGACCCCACCGACGGCCGCAAGGTCAAGGGCGCGACGATCCACTGGGTCGACTGCCAGACTGCCGTTGACGCCGAGGTTCGTCTGTACGAAAACCTTTTCTCCGACGCCCAGCCCGACGGCCCGGACAAGAACTTCCTCGACTGCCTGAACCCGGACTCCCTGACGGTCCTGACCGGCTGCAAGGTCGAATCCGCGCTCGTCGAAGAGGCAAAGAAGTACGATGCCGAGGGTGAAGGCCGCACGGCGAAAACCGCGCCGGGCTTCCAGTTCATGCGCGTAGGCTATTTCTGCATGGACTCCCGCGACTGCCGCGCGGACCATCTAGTCTTCAACCGCAGCGTCCTGCTCAAGGACAGCTTCAAGCCGGGGAAATAAAAAACCAACCGCGCGCCGCAAAGCGGCGCGCGGTCTTTTCGTTTTACTGCAGTTCCTTCTGTCTTGCGACGTGGTCGCAGATGGCTGCAAAGGTCTTTTCGCTCAGGTCATGCTCGACCTTGCAGGCGTCCTCCCGCGCGGTCTTTTCGTCGACGCCGATGCGGATGAAAAACTCCGTCAGCGTCTTGTGCCGGGTATAGATCCGGTCCGCGATCTCCATGCCGCTTTCGGTCAGTGTAATCAGCCCGTCGCGATCCATGGTGATAAAGCCGTTCTGTTTTAACTGTTTGGTCGCGTAGGTGACGCTGGGCTTCGTCACGCCGAGATGCTCCGCAACATCGATGGAGCGGACGTATCCGTGCTGCTCCTTCATCATCAGCATGGCTTCCAGGTAATCCTCTGCCGCTCTGTGTACACTCACAGCAAATTGCACCAACCTTTCCTTGAAATTATCTTCTACACTAACACACTTAACCAAAAAAAGCAAGTAAACATTTTTTTCGCTGAAACCTATTGACAAGCGAGGTTAGACGTGTTAAACTGTGGACTGGTTAGGGGGGTCTAACCTTTGTTTTTTCCTATTGGTTAGCCTGCCTTAATTGCAATTAAGCAGCTTGAATTACAGACAGACAGGGGGCGCAGGATTTGATGCCGCTTACACTCGCAGCAGCCGGTGAAGAAAACATTATCCGAAAGGTCGGCGGAAACCCGGAGGCCAAAAAGCATCTGGAGGAGCTGGGCTTCGTTGCAGGCGATACCGTTACGATCGTTTCCAGCCTGAATGGAAACGTGATTGTAAAAGTCAAGGAATCACGCGTGGCGATCAGTGAAGAGATGGCCCGTAAAATCATGGTTTAAGGAGAGAAGAACATGAAAACGTTGAAGGACGCAAAAATCGGCGATACTGTCAAGGTCGTCAAGCTCCACGGCGAAGGCCCTATCAAGCGCCGGATCATGGACATGGGTATCACCAAGGGCACCGAGGTTTATATCCGCAAGGTTGCACCGCTTGGCGATCCGATGGAGGTCACGGTCCGCGGCTATGAGCTGAGCCTGCGGAAGGCTGACACCGAAATGATCGAAATTGCATAAAGAATCTGGTCAAAAGGAGCAGGAAGATGGAAAAACAGATCAAAATTGCCCTTGCGGGCAACCCGAACAGCGGTAAAACCACGCTGTTCAACGCGCTGACCGGTTCGAACCAGTTCGTCGGCAACTGGCCGGGCGTCACGGTCGAAAAGAAGGAAGGCAAGCTGAAAAAGCATGACGACGTCGTGATCATGGACCTTCCCGGTATTTATTCTCTGTCCCCCTACACGCTCGAAGAGGTCGTCTCCCGTAACTATCTGATCACCGAGCGCCCAGACGCGATTCTGAACATCGTCGACGGCACGAACCTTGAGCGTAACCTCTACCTCACCACGCAGCTGACCGAGCTTGGCATCCCGGTCGTCGTGGCGATCAACATGATGGACGTCGTCAAGAAGAACGGAGACCAGATCAACATCAAGGAGCTGTCCCGTCAGCTGGGCTGCCCTGTTCTGGAGATCTCCGCTCTGAAGGGCACAGGCATTATGGAAGCCGCGGAAGCAGCCGTCAAGGCCGCTGCAGGCCCCCACACCGAGCCGCAGCACACCTTCTCCGGCCCGGTCGAGCACGCCATCGCACACATCGAAGAGGCTGTTCTGCATGACAAGCCCGCTGCGCAGCAGCGCTGGTACGCCATCAAGATCTTCGAGCGTGACGATAAGGTACTCGAACAGCTGAGCATCCCCGCAGACGTCATGAAGCACATCGAGGCGGACATCAAGGCCGCTGAGACGGAGCTGGACGACGATGCAGAGTCCATCATCACCAACGAGCGCTATGTGTACATCGCGCAGGTCATCAAGAGCTGCTACAAGAAAAAGAGCGCCGGTAAGCTTTCCAGCTCCGACAAGATCGATAAGATCGTCACCAACCGCTGGCTGGGCCTGCCGATCTTCGCAGCTGTCATGTTCATCGTGTACTGGGTCGCCATGGTCGGCGTCGGCGCACCGGCAACGGACTGGGCGAACGACGGCCTGTTCGGCGACGGCTGGCACCTGCTCGGCATTGGCTCCTCCGCTTATAACGACGCAGCTGACGAATACGCTGCCGCAAGCGACGCGATCAGCGGCTACTATGAGCTTGACACCGAAGCCGAAGACTTCGATGCTGACGCGGCTCTGGCTGAGATGAAGGCCGTGACCGCCGATTCTGAAAGCACGACCATCGAGGTCGAGGACGAAGAAACCCTTGCCCTCAATGATATGACAGTCTATTATGATTCCATCCCCGACGACGCAGACGAAGAGACTACGATCGGCATGACCTATGTTGATGCTGTCAGCTACTTTGAAGAGAACGGTTTTGACGAGCCCGATCCCGCTGACTACGGCGTTTGGGTCCCCGGTGTTCCGGTTCTGATCGGCAATCTGCTCGACGCGGGCAACGTTCCCGAAGACGGCTGGCTGCACGGCCTGATCCTCGATGGCATCGTCGCCGGTGTCGGCGCAGTTCTCGGCTTCGTGCCGCAGATGCTCGTTCTGTTCCTCATGCTGGCCTTCCTCGAAGCGTGCGGCTACATGGCCCGTATCGCCTTCGTTCTGGACCGTATCTTCCGTAAGTTCGGTCTGTCCGGCAAGTCCTTCATCCCGATGCTTATCGGTACCGGCTGCGGCATTCCGGGCGTTATGGCTTCGCGTACCATAGAAAATGAACGTGACCGCCGTATGACGATCATGACCACCACCTTCATCCCCTGCGGCGCAAAGGTGCCGTTCATCGGCATGATCGCCGGCGCTCTGTTCGGCGGCAGCGCATGGGTCTCCACCTCCGCATACTTCATCGGCATGGCCGCCATCATCATTTCCGGCATCATGCTGAAGAAGACCAAGATGTTCTCCGGCGATCCTGCTCCGTTCGTTATGGAGCTGCCCGCGTATCACTGGCCGACCCTCGGCAACGTGCTGCGCAGTATGTGGGAGCGTGGCTGGTCCTTCATCAAGAAGGCCGGTACGATCATCCTTCTGTCCACCATCTTCGTCTGGTTCACCACCTACTTCGGCTGGGCCGAGGACGGCTTCCGGATGCTCTCTGACGAAGAGATCAACTACTCCATCCTCGCCAAGATCGGCGGCGCCATCGCCTGGATCTTCGCTCCGCTCGGCTGGGGCAACTGGCAGGCAGTTGTTGCCTCCATCACCGGCCTTGTCGCCAAGGAGAACATCGTCGGCACGCTTGGCATCCTCTATGGCGGCGGCGACGGCACGGTCTATCAGAACCTTGCAAGCGCCTTCAACGGCATCACCGGCTACTCCTTCCTGGTCTTCAACCTTCTGTGCGCTCCGTGCTTCGCGGCCATCGGCGCCATCAAGCGCGAGATGAACAGCCAGAAGTGGACCTGGTTCGCAATCGGCTATCAGTGCGGCTTCGCGTATGCAATTGCCCTCATGGTCAACCAGTTCGGCGCTCTGCTCACCGGCAGCGGCAATGTCCTCGGCGTGATCGTCGGCGTAGCCCTGCTCGCAGTCATCGTTTATATGCTTGTCAAGCCCTATAAGGAAGCTACCAAGCTGACCACGAAGATCAAGTAATCAATTTTTCACGGAGCAAGACCGCATGGGATATGCGGTCTTGCTTCCGGCAAACAGCGAGTAAAGGAGTGGTTCTCATGTTTGCATGGATCGCACAAAATCTTGGAACGATCCTTGTTTCAGCCGTTCTGCTTGTCATTGTCATCGCAATCGTGCGCTATCTGATCCGGCAGAAGAAACAGGGAAAAAGTTCCTGCGGCGCGGGCTGCGCGCACTGCGCAAATGCGGGCTGCTGCCACCATCAGCAATAACGGAGGGTCTGCATCATGTATCAAACAACGCTTAAAATCGACGGCATGATGTGCGGTATGTGCGAATCGCACATCAACGACACCATCCGCAAGGCTGCGCCCGTCAAGAAGGTCACGTCGTCGCACGCAAAGGGTGAGGCCGTTGTCCTGACCGACGAGCCGCTGGACATCGAGGCCGTCAAGGCTGCCGTCCACGCGACCGGCTACGAGGTCACGGACGCGTCCAGCGAGCCCTACGAAAAAAAGAAGTTCTCCCTTTTCAAGAAGTAATTCCCCTATTGCGGAAAACCGCTCTGTCCCCTTGCCGGCAGAGCGGTTTTTCATAAAGCAGGCCCGCCGGGAAACCGGCGGGCATATCTGTTTCGTCCTAGGGTGTATCTGAAAACTCATGATGTGACCGGCAGCGAGGGATTTTTGCGTTGCGCAAGACATTTTTTCGCAGGAATACTGACGTATTTCAAGGAAAAATGACGCGGCGCACCGCAAAAAGGCCCGCTGTCCGGGTGCGTTGGGAGTTTTCAGATACACCCTAGCCAAGCAAAGCTACTGCGTTTTCATACGCGATTTCTGCCGCTTCCTCCGGCGTGAAATCCATTTGGTCAAGAATCCCGCAATAAACGGTGTAGATCTCTTCGGGCCGCAGACTGCGGCTGGCGGGAAAATCGGTTGCAAAGAGGAGCCGCTTCGGGCCGAATTTCCGCAGAAGCGCGTTCGTCCCTTCAACGCCATATCTGCGGGCATAATCGGGCAGGATCGCGGACAGATCCACATAACAGGCAAGCGGAAGCAGGCGTTCCCACTGAAACGCTCCCATGTGCGAGACGATCAGCTTTAGATCCGGATAGCGCTCCGCCGTTTTCACGATGCGCTTCGCCGCCGACAGATCATCCTCCGCATTCGGATAGGAATGAACGGCGACGGGAATGCGCCGCTCCTGTGCAAACGCGAAGATCGCGCAATTATAGTCGGAGTCGAGTGCCAGCCCGGAATTGTTCGGGTGAAGCTTGATGCCGTCCAGCGCATGATCTGCACATATTGCCGCAGATCTGCATACATCCACACATCGTCAGCGTCGGGATTGGCGGTATGCACCGCGTCCGGCAGGATATGGATGTGCGCGTCAAGCTTTTTCAGCGTTCTCCAGTTTGCAGCAGCCATAACGATCCCTCCAATTTTAAGCGGTCGGCGTTTCTGCCTCTCCGGCCAGATAGGTTTCCAGAATGTCTGCCGCGCAGTAGACCATTTCCGGGCACGGGCGCTTTTTGTAATAGCTGTCGGTGCGCGGTTCGGGCGGCTGGGGCTTGAAATTTGGGTCGAGGCCCAGCAGCTGGCGGCAGATGATCGAGCCATTGCGTGCCTCAAATTCTCCCGCGAGCTGCCGCAGCGCCGCGTAATTGTTCGTTTTCGCTGCCCGGTCGGTCGGGTCTGCCGGGCCGCAGAGCAGGCCGTAGGCCATGAACATCCCGCTGACCGCGCCGCATACATCGCGCATACCGGCCATCCCGCCTCCAAAGCCGGAGGCGATCTTCAACGCAGTCTCTCTATCCAGCTTGTCCTCCGCAAAGGCCAGAAAGACGGCCTGTGCGCAGTTGCAGCCCTCCAGAAACAGTTCTCGTGCGCGTTCTGCTTTTGTCATGTGTGCTCCTCCTGCGGCTCAAACCGCTTTTCAAGACTGAATTTTTTTCCGCCGCACCGGCGGCAGCGGATGCCGCCGCGCTTTTCCTCCAATGCCTGTACGACCGTCCCGCGCCGCAGATAGCGCGACTCGGCCCCGCAGCCGAGGCACGTCACGACGTATACGCCGCGCACGGCCTCAATGCGCCTCCGGTTTTCAGCCGCTGCCTCACAGCTGGGCGCAAGCCGCTCCGGCGGACAGCCGATTCTGCGGCAGACAGCCTTCCACGCCTCGTCATGCCCGTGGCGTTTTCCTGTGAGGATCGCCGCGGCGGCGTGGGCATATTCGTGCCGCGCCGTGTCCCAGAAGACCTGATCCTCCCGCCGCAGAAAGTCCGCAAGGCGGATCTCCTGCGGCCTGTTTTTGACGAACGTGCATACGCCGTACTGCCGCGTCATGCGCCGGGAAAAGGACACGGCCACACGGCTCGTGTCGATCCCGAGCAGCCTGTCCAGCCGCCGGTACTCCGCCTGCACCTGCGCAAGCGTCCACATCCGCATCGCCTCCGTTTCTGCATCCATGATAGCACAGCGGGCGCGGTTTTTCCATCTTTCCTTTTGGCGCAAAAGCCGGTATACTGGATATCAGAATGAAAAAGGCGGTTTTTCCTATGTTTTCACGGATGTATCTTGAGATCACGACCTGCTGCAATCTTTCGTGCAGCTTCTGTCCCGGCACGAAGCGGCCTGCCGCGTTTTTATCGCCGGAGAACTTTCGCACGCTGGCTGCGAAGCTCCGGCCATATGGGCAATACCTGTACCTGCACGTCATGGGCGAGCCGCTGCTGCACCCGCAGCTGCCGGAGCTGCTGGAGATCTGCCGGGCGCTCGGCTTCCGCGCGACGCTCACGACAAACGGGACGCTGCTGCCGAAGAAGCAGGCGGCGCTGCTCGACGCGCCCGCGCTGCGCAAGGTCTCTATCAGCCTGCACAGCTTCGAGGCGAACGAGGCCGGGGATTTTTCCGCCTATCTGACGGGCTGCACGGACTTTGCCCATGCGGCAAAAAAATCGGGCATTCTGACAGATTTCCGCCTCTGGAATCTCGACGGCGCGCAGACGAAGGGTCTGCACGACCGGAACGCGGAGATTCTGGCGCATCTGCACGCGGCCTTTCCCGGCGTGTGGCAGAAAAACACATGGGGCTGGCGGCTGGAGGACGGTGTGTTCGTCAGCTTCGGAGAGCGCTTTGACTGGCCGGACGAGCATGCGGCAGAGCGTGGGAGCCAGGGTCGCTGCCGCGCGCTCAGCGACCAGATCGCCGTGCTTTCCGACGGCACGGTCGTGCCGTGCTGCCTTGACAACGAGGGCGCGCTTGCGCTGGGGAACCTGTTCCGGCAGGCGCTTTCCGACATTCTTGCCTCGCTGCCGGCCTGCGCGATACGCGAGGGCTTTGCACGCGGCGAGCGCGCCGCCCCGCTCTGCCGCCGCTGCGGCTATGCGGAGCGCTTCGGCACCCGGTGACATTAAGTGAACGGACCCCGCCGCATTTTGGAATGCGGCGGGGAAGCTTTTCGTTATTCGATCGTAAATTCTGCGTACAGCGTGTATTCTGTTCCGTCCGGCAGGATCACGGGCTGGGCAAGGCGGTATTTGCCTGCGTCCAGTTCGCCGTAGAGCGTCTGCCAGTCGTAGTGCAGCGTGCAGACAGACGATTCCGGCGCGGCTTCGTCCGTCTGGTTCTGCGCCTTAAAAAGGTTCGATGTCAGCATCTTCCATTCGCTGTCTGCCTGCGTCTCCAGCCAGTACTCGCTGCGAAGGGCAAGCACAGCGCCGTCTTCGTTTGTCAGCGTGAAATCTGCCGACGTGCGCGTGACGCTCTCCGACACGACCGCGAAGCAGTCCGCGCCCGGAAGCGTCCGAGTTTTCTGCTCCGCGGGCTCTGCCGGAGCTGCTTCCGGCATGGCCTCGGCGGGCGCTTCCGCCGCTTCCAGCGTCATTTCCTCTTCCGCGGGCGCTTCCAGCGCCGCGGTATCTGCCGTTGGAGCGGAGGCCGTCTCCGGCGCAGTCGAGCCTGCGTGGAACATCGGCACGACAAATGCCGCCGCGCCGATCACCAGCGCGCAGCAGGCCGCAAGCGCAGCCCATTTGACCCACACGCGCGGCGCTTTTTTGACCGGCGCATCGGCGCGGGCGATCAGATCGTCGCCGACGTCCCCGATTGCGCGGAACAGCTTTTCACTTTGCTCTTTCATACAAGGATCCCCTCTCCGGCCAGATACCGGCGCAGCTTTTCCCGCGTCCGGAACAGGATGGATTTTGCGGTGTTCTCCCGGAGCGCGTACCGCGCGGCGATATCCTGCACGGAATCGACGTACCAGTACCGCCGCAGGAAAATGCTGCACTCGCGCTCCGGAAGCGTCCGGAGAAAGCGGTCGATGGCCTCGGCCAGCTCCCGCGCTTCGAGCGCCTGCTCGACCCGGCCTGGAGCCGGGACGCACTCGGACAGCTCATCCAGCGCCAGCGGCAGCGATCCGCCGCCGCGCTTTTCCGCATTCTGCCTGCGGCAGCGGTCAAAGGACAGGTTGCGCGTGATCCTGCCGAGAAACGACGACAGGATCGACGGCCGCTGCGGCGGCATGGCGTTCCACGCGTGCAGCCACGTGTCGCTGACGCATTCCTCGCTGTCCTCGCGGTTTTTCAGAATGTTATGGGCAATGGAGCGGCAATAGCCGCCGTATTTCGTATCTGTCTCGCTGAGCGCACGCTCCTCGCGCGCCCAGTACAGATCGATGATTGCGGAATCCTCCATCTGTGTGCTCCTTTCTCTGTCTGTAAAGACGCAAACGCGTCCCGTTGGTTTCAGGATACAGTATAGCATTGCCAAAAAATTTTTTAAATGGTATACTGAAAAAAATGATATGCAAAGGAGGCTTCTTATGGAACTTCGTGTTCTGGCCGTCGGCGACGTGGTCGGAGACGGCGGGCTGCAGTGTCTGGAACAGCATCTGCGAAGCCTGAAAAAGTTATACCGCATTGATTTCTGCGTTGTCAACGGTGAAAATGCCAGCGGAACCGGCCTGACGCCAAAGCAGGCGGACCGGATGCTGGACGCGGGCGCAGACATCCTTACACTCGGAAATCATTCGTTCGACCGGCGCGAGATCTGCGCGTATCTGGACGACTGCCCCTATATCCTGCGGCCCGCCAATCTGCATCCGAGCCTGCCGGGACGGGGCTTCGGCGTGTTTGAGACGAAGATCGGGCAGGTGGGCGTTGTGAACCTGCTGGGCCGCTGCAATCTCGACTTCCGGCCCGACAATCCCTTCCGCGTGATCGATAAGGTCCTGAAGGAGCTGGACGGGCTTCCTGTGCTTCTGGATTTCCACGCCGAGGCGACAAGTGAAAAGCTTGCCATGGCGTATTATCTTGACGGAAAAATTTCCGCCCAGTGGGGCACGCACACGCACGTGCAGACCGCCGACGAGCAGATCCTGCCGAAGGGCACCGGGTATCTCACTGACCTCGGCATGACCGGCCCCGTGCATTCTGTCATCGGCGTAAAGCCGGAGCAGTCCATCGCAAATTTCCGCGGCGAGCTTACCTCGCGGTATGAGACTGCGCCGGGGCCGTGTATGCTTGCAGGCGCGGTGTTTACCATCGACGCGAAGACAGGCCGCTGCACGGCGGCAGAAAGGGTGGCGCTCCGTGATTAAATTTCTGCATACCGCCGATCTGCATCTGGACGCGCCGTTTGCCGCCCTCAGCCCCGAACAGGCTGCTGCGCGGCGGCAGGAGCAGCGCGAGCTTCTGACCGAGCTTGCCGAGGCGGCCAACACGCACGACTGCGATCTTGTCCTGCTGGCGGGCGATCTGTTTGACAGCGCGGGCGCGTCGGACGAGACGCTGCTGGCGCTCCGGCGGGCGCTGGCCTCCATCCGCGCGCCGGTCTTCATCAGCCCCGGCAACCACGACTGTTTGCTGCCCGGCAGCGCGTATCTGACGGAGCGCTGGCCGGAAAACGTGCATATTTTCAAAACGGATGCAATCGAGGCGGTCGAGCTGCCGGAGAAACAGCTGCGCGTCTATGGCGCGGGCTTCACCGCGCGGCACGAAAGACCGCTGCTGGAGGGCTTCCGCGCGAAAGCCGACGGCTGGACGAACCTCATGGTCCTCCACGGGGACGCGACGCAGGCGGCCTCACCCTATAACCCAATTACGCCTGAACAGCTGGCGGCCTCCGGCCTTGCCTATCTCGCGCTCGGCCATATCCATCAGGCAAGCGGGCTGCTGCGGTGCGGGAGCACGTGCTACGCCTGGCCCGGCTGCGCGATGGGGCGCGGCTTTGACGAGCTTGGGCAGAAGGGCGCGTATCTCGGGGAAGTTTCCGATTCCGGCGTCCGGCTGGACTTTTTGCCGCTGCATGGCAGGAGCTATGAAATTCTCCGCGTCGAAGCAGGGGACGACGCGCTTGCCGCCGTCACGGCGGCGCTGCCGGAGGACACGCAGAACGATATTTACCGCGTGATCCTGACCGGCGAGGCAGAGCCGGTCGAAACGGCAGCGCTGCAAGCGGCGCTGGCTCCGCGCTTTTACGCGCTGACCATCCGCGACGAGACGCGGCCCCGCCGTGCGCTCTGGGAGGGCACGGAGGAGGATACGCTGCGCGGCCTGTTTTTGCAGGCGCTCAAGGCGCAGTATGACGCGGCCCAGACGGAAGCGGACAGGCGCAGAATCGCGCTGGCCGCGCGCTGCGGCTGCGCGGCGATGGACGGAAGGGAGGCGGCGGAATGAAGCTTCTGCGCATGACCGCGACGTTCGGCAGACTTGAACAGGAGACGTTGTCGCTTACAGATGGCCTGAACGTCCTGCAAATGCCGAACGAGGCCGGAAAGAGCACCTGGGCGGAATTTTTGCTGGCCATGCTCTACGGCGTCGATACCTCTGAACGCGAAAAAACGGGCGTGCTGCCCGTCAAGACAAAATACCAGCCGTGGAGCGGCAAGCCGATGGAGGGCGTGATCGAGCTTGAGCACGCCGGGCGGCGCATCACGCTCACGCGCACCTCGACGGCCCGTGCACCGCTCGGCGTATTTTCCGCCGTCTATACCGATTCCGGCCTGCCGGTCGAGGGCATGACGGGCGCGAACTGCGGCGAAACGCTTCTGGGCGTTCCGAAGCGTGTGTATCAGCGCAGCGCCTTTGTCCGGCAGGCCGGACTCGGCCTGACGCCGGACGACGAGCTGGAAGCGCGGCTGTCCGCCCTTGTCACGACCGGGGACGAGGCCGTCAGCTTTGCCGCAGCCGACAAGCGGCTGCTTGCCTGGCAGAACCGCGTCCGGCACAACAAGACCGGCCTCATCCCCGACGCCGAGCGGGAGCTTGCCGCCGTAGACAGCGCGCTGGCCGCGCTGGCGGGGGAGCATGAAAAAAATCTGGCGCTGCGCGCGCAGCTGCAGTCGCTGCAAGCGCAGCAGACTGCCTGCGAAGAGGACCTGCGGGCGCTGCAGGCGGCGCAGGCCCAGCGAAAAAAGGCGCAGCTCTATGACGCGAAGCGCGCCGCGATGCAGGCGGCAAACCGGGAAAACGCCGCGTCCGCCGTATGCGCGCGGCTCCCGCGTGAGGACGCGCTGGCCGTGCTTTCGCAGGAGGCGGCCGCTCTGCTTGCCCTGCCGGAGCAGGAGCCGGCCGCATCCGCGCCCGCGCGCCCCGATTGCCCGCAGGCGTTTTCCGGGGTGGACGAGGAACGGCTTCTCGACAAGGCGCAGCGCGATATGCGCGAATTTGACCGGCTGACGGCGAAAAAGCACCGGCCATCTGTGCCGTTCTGGGTGCTTGCGGCGCTTTTCGCCGGGCTTGGCGCGGCAGGCTGGTTCGTCCGGCACGAGCCGCTCATCCCCGCCGCGTTCGCGCTGGCGGCGCTGGCCTACGCTGTGATCGCGCTCGTAAACGCGGCGCATGACCGGCGGCGCGAGGCGGAGCTTTCCGAGGCGCAGGCGCTGCTGACGCTCTATGAAAACCACAGCCGCGACGAGTTTTACGCCTATGCCGTTCAGTACCGCGACGCGCTGCGCGCGTGGCAGGCAGCGTGCGAGGCTGCATCGGCGCAGAATGCGGCCCGCGACGCGGAAAGCCGTCTGCGCGCCGAGCGCACGGCGGCGCTGCTCGGCAGCGTCCGGATGTTCGCGGAGGCCGAAACGGTCCGGGAGGCGCAAAATGCGATTGCCTCCGCGCTGGCCGCTTACCGCGCCTGGCATGACGCACAGCAGGCCGCGCAGCAGGCGAAAACGCGCTATGACGCGCTTGCGCAGGCCCTCGGCGAGATCCCGGAGCTGCCCGCGCCCGCGCGCGACGTCTCCGGCCTGACGACCGAACAGGTGCAGGCCGCGCTTGCGCGGACGCAGGCGCTTGCCGCAGCCGTGCAGTCGCAGCTCGACCAGAGCCGTGGCCGGTTGGAGCAGTTCGGCTCCGAGGCGGAGCTGTCGGCGAAAAAGCAGGCGCTGGCGCAGAGGCTCGACACGCTGAACGAGCGCCGCGAGGCGCTTACGCTTGCCAGGCAGACGCTGGAACAGGCCAACGCAGCGCTGGCAGAGCGCTTCTCCCCGCGTCTGGTGCGCGAGGCGTCGGAAATTTTCTCCGAGCTGACCGGCGGACGCTATGCCCGCGTGCAGATCAGCCGGCAGATGGAGCTGGAGGCGGGACAGCCGGACGCGGCCATGCGCCGTTCGCTCTTCCTGAGCGGCGGCACGGCGGACGAGCTGTATCTGTCCGTCCGGCTGGCCGTCTGCCGCCTGCTGCTGCCGGAGGATGCCCCGCTCCTGCTGGATGACGCGCTCGTCATGTTCGACGATGACCGCCTGCGTCTGGCCCTGCGCCTTTTGCAGCGCGAGGCCGCAAACCGGCAGATCCTCCTGTTCACCTGCCAGCACCGGGAGCAGAAAGCGCTGACCACAGATCTTTAAACACGACGCAAAACGCCCGGAGTCTTGCGGCTCCGGGCGTTTGTGTATCAGAACAGATTGTCCGCTGCTTACATCAGCGGCTCGAGGGACAGGACCGGGTGGTTCTTTTCCTGCAGGAACTCGAGCAGCGCGTCGCAGTCGGTGCAGATCGTCTCGTCGGCGATCATGTCGGTGAAGTTGTCGATGCCGTAAAGCTCCTTGGCGGTCTTGTTCAGGCGTTCGCCGACATCATCCTTCAGCTCCTTCGGCATCCAGACGATGCGCTCAATGCCGCCCTCGGCGTGGATGAACTTCTTGGAGGAGATGAAGTGGCGGCCATGGCCCATGTAGCCCGGCGTCTGCACGCCGCCGCCGGTGCAGGAGGCCAGTTCGCCGAAGGTCATACCGGCGGGGGTCATGCCGGCGTACTCACGGTTGACGACGATAAAGCCGTTGGACATCGGCTCGATGCCGGAGATGCACTCGAAGCAGCCGCAGGAGGTCATCGGGTCCTCCATGATGGAGTACAGCGTGACTTCTTCAACTGCACCGTGGGTCGCGTCCTTGATTGCGTCGTTGACGGTGGTGTAGCGGCCCGTGCGCTCGTCGAGGCAGCCTTCCTTCATGATGGGCTGGGACGGGCCGTTCGGGTTCAGCTCATAGGTCGCCTTCGCGTCGAGCCAGGAAACGGCGCCGCACAGGCCAAGACGCTCCGGCGTGACCACGCAGCAGTGCGCCGGTGCGAAGGACTGACAGAGGATGCAGGTGAAGAAGCGGTCGACGGATTCGTCGGTCATGGAGGCCAGACGGTCGTCGCGCATATTGTAGCGCGGGATGGCGACGTCGTTCAGGAACGCGGTAGCCTTGACCGGGTCGGTAATGAGGTGAACCTCGCACTTGTCGACGACAGCGTCAAATTCGTCCGTGATCATGTGGTACAGAACCTCGGCAAAGTGCGTCAGGCGCAGGCCCTTGTCATAGGCGTCCTTGGAGATACGGATACGGAACTGGTTGCGCTGGCCGGTGTGCATGACGCCTTCCATGTAGTTGAACCAGGCGTGGATCTTGCGCTCGATAACAGACTCGAAATCGGCCTGCATCTTCTTGCCCGCGACATAGACGCAGGTAGCAAGCGCGTATTCCAGATCGCCGGAGTCGATATCCGGGCCGTCGATGACGAGCTTGTGATCCTCGACCTCGTCCATGTTCTTCATGAGAACAAGCTCGCAGGTGGTGTTCTTGGCGGACCAGAACTCGACCTTCATGTCGGCCTTGCGGATGATCTCGCCCTCGAATGCAGCTGCGAACGCGACAGGGATGGGCAGCTCCTTGGACTTGATCTTGATGCCGCGCAGCTCCAGAGACTTCTTGACCGTCTCATTATGGTCGGTGCAGGACTCCAGTGCGCCCGGAACCTGATTTTCGCCGAGGTCGATATCGACCACGACCGGGAAGCCCAGCGCGATCGCGCCTGCGCCCGCGGAAACGACGACATTGTCGATCGCACCGAAGGTATTGACGAACGCGGGAACGCGCTCCTTGGTGTACTTGAGCAGGCCAGCCAGATCGCCCGGCTGCACGTTGCCGAAGATCAGCGCGGCACGGATGGCGACGGTGACGACATGGATGACGGCGGTCACATCATGGCCCAGCGGGATGACACGGAGCTCAAGACCCATCTTGACGCCCGCTTCCGCGCACTGTTCAATGACTTCGCCGACCATGAAGGTCATGATGCCCTTGGACTGATAGTCCTTGACGACCTTTGCAACGTCCTCGCCGTTTTCGGCCTTGCCCAGCACGACGGCCACACCGGGGATATCGCCCGTGACCAGCGGCACGCCGAGGGAACGGATGATGGGATCGGGCACGAAGCCGATGCCGGGAACCGCGGCCTGCTCATAGGCGTCCTTCGGCTCGGCAAACTTCAGGCCCTCAAGGATCTCGGCACCGACAGCGGTGGCCAGACCGGCGTTGAGTGCCTGTCCCAGATCCTCCTGATCGGTGATGAGGCTCTTGAGCACGCCCACGCAGGCGGGCAGATCGCCCAGGGTCTTGACCTTGACGCCGGTGGCGGCGTAGATGGTGGGGAAGAAATACGCGGTGTCAGGGAAGGCAATGGGATGGTCTGCGCCATATTTTGCAATGGCGTCGTTGACTGCACCCTCGGTCAGACCAGCCACGGCATGCGAGCCGCTATAGATGAGATCGGTTAATACGCTCATAAATACCTCCTGCAAATTCTGTTGAATTTTGAATTATATAGGGGAAATGCGGCGGTTCCCTGCCGGTGTTTCGCAGCAGGGAACCGTGGAAAGACAAATTACGCGTCCAGATAGGAGTCGGAGTACAGCTCGTTGTTCTTGAAGATGTCGCAGGACTTGATCGTCTCCATCAGGCGCAGGTCGTTCGGGTTGACAATGGCGGAGGTCAGACCCTGCATCATGGCCATGGCGACGAGCGCAGAGTCCATGATCGGGCGGACGTTCTTCGGCGCACCGTTGGAGTTGTTGGACAGACCGCCGGTGGACTTCAGGCCTTCGTCGGAGAACAGCTTGATGGCGTTCAGAACGTCCATCTGCTTGTCCTGCATGCCCTTGACGACGAGGAACAGCGGGTCGAACCACAGATCGGTCGCTTCCATGCCGAGGGACAGACCGCGCTCGAGCATATGATGGCAGTGCATCATGCGCTCTTCGTTGTCCTTTGCGATGCCGTCGGCAGAGCACAGCGCGATGCAGATGGCGTCGTTGGCCGCAGCCAGATCGATATAGGAGATACGGGAGCCTGCGTCAGCGGAGTTGACGATGGGCTTGCCGTTCGTGCGGTTGTAGACCTTGATACCGGCCTCGATCGCACGCTTGTTGGCGGTGTCGAGTGCCAGAGGCACGTTGTTGAAGTTCTCCTGCAGCAGCTTGACTGCCCAGGTCATAAGCTCGGGGCCGTTGGACTCGGCCGGGCCGATGTTGACGTCCAGATACGTTGCGCCGGCCTTGATCTGCTCGGCAGCACGCTTCAGGATGGGCTCGGGGTTCATGGTGTTCATGGCCTCGCGGATGACCGGGGAGATGCAGTGGATACGTTCGCCGATGGTGACGAACTTCGGGGACTCCGGATCACGCTGCTTGTAGCTCACACCCATGTCGACGACCTCGATGGCCGGGATGGACGCAGCGATCTTCTCGAAATCGAGCGGCGCGTTGGCGTCGGCAGCTTCCTTCTTCTCCGCGGCGGGAGCCTTGGAAGCGGCGGCAGCCTCGGCAGCCTTGATGTGCTCGCCGTCGCGCAGGTACTTGACCAGCTCGACCGCCTCGCGGGTGCCGACGACGACGTTCCACTCAGGCAGCTTGTCCTGGATCTCGCCCTTCATGACGGCGACCTTGCCCGGAATGATGAGGGTGCGGTTGTTGATCTTGGAGGCGATATCGAACTCGTCAAAGAACTTCTTGACGGACGTGGAGGAGAACTTGCCCGCGGCCCATGCTGTCAGAACGGACATACCGGATGCGTCGGTGATGAGCAGGTTCACGGGAATCTTGGAGCGCTCGAGTTCGCCGGAGACCAGGAAGTAGGTCAGCGCGAAGTCGACCGTCAGCGCGCAGGGATCGTCGGGACCGGCGCCGTTGATGGGGTAGATGCCGGGAGCGACCTTCATCGGCTTCTGCGGGTCGGTGAAGATGTTCTGACGCAGACCGTAGAGCGGCAGCGCCTCAGCGTAGCCGACCTTGTCCATGACGATGATGGAGCCGTACTTGACGACGAACATGGCGGCCAGAGCCGTCTCAAGATGCTCGTCATGGTTGCACAGAACGCCCAGATTGACGATGGAGGGATAGCCGAACGTGCGGTCGCCGTCCTTGATGGCGGTGCGGCGGACGAGCACGGCGTTTGCGAACGTCTCCTTGATGGTGGGAGCGGTCACGTCGAGAATGAGGTTCTTGTTGCCGGCCTTTTCGAGTGCGGCAACGGTATCGTGCAGCTCGGACAGATCCGTGCCGCTGACGCCCAGAACGAGGCCCGCCGCCTTGGCGATCTCGTTCATGTCGTTGAAGTTGTCCTTGTTTGCGCCGTTCAGGATGGGCTTGCTGTCCTTGATGGCCTCGACGGCAGCCTTCGCCGTCTCGACGTCCTTGGTGTCGATGATGACGGTGCGGTCGGGCAGAGCGGCTGCCTTTTTGCACAGTTCGACAAACTTCGCGCAGTCGCCTGCGTCGTGAACGAAGACGCACTCGACCATTTCACGCTCGCCGATACGCTCGTAATCGACCTTCTTGACGAGCGCGATGCGCTCTTCGATGGACGCGTCGTCCATGGAGGTATCCAGCGTTGCCGCGAACAGGTTGCGGTTGACGAGGGTCTTCTCGTGACGCATCATAACGGTCTCGCCGCCGAGCTTGTGCGCGCCGACCGTGATGGTCTGCATGGGAGGCGCGGTGGCCTCGGACAGAAGGGCAATCGCCTCTTCGGACATATACGGGCACTTGGTGATGGGAACAGCGCCCTGTGCGACCTTCATGCAGAATGCCATGCAGGTGGGGCTGCCGCATTCCTTACAGTTTTTCTTCGGAGATAATTTGAAAATGTCAAGACCTTTAACTGCCATAGTATGGTTCCCCCTCTCTGCTTACATCAGCGCGTCGATCATCTTGGCGATGGTCTTTACTGCTTCCGGATGGCGCAGAATGACTGCGTCGGAGCCGCCGGCCAGAACTGCGGCAGCGGTCGTGATCTCCATCTCGATGCCGCGCTCTTCCTGGCTGCCCCATTCGGGCATGTCTTCCTCGGACATAACGGCTTCCTTGACGCCCCAGGTATCTGCGGAGACAGGGGTCATGATGGGCATTTCGAGCATGGCGTCCGCCTGCTTGAGCGCAGCGTCCTTCACGCGGTCGAGCGTGGAGGCGACGTACTCATAGCCGTAGCCCGCGGCAGCGGAGCCGACGTTCATGACGATGGACTGCGCATTGAAGCCCATCTGGGTGATGACGGTGTTGAGCTGCTTGGCGAGGTTGATGTCGACGGCGGATTCCGCGCCGACCTTCTGGCCGTAGGCCATACCGGCGGAGGCGACGACGGTCTTGTAGTCCTCGTCACGCGCGGACAGAACCAGAATGTTCTTCCCGGCCAGCGCTTCGGAGATCTTGTTGAACAGCTCGGTGTCCTTTTCGATGTTCTTGCAGCCCATGATAACGAGCGGCAGGGTCGTCGCGTCGGCGACGTCCTTGGCAAGCTGGACACACTCCTCCACGGACTTGTTCAGACCGTTGGGATCTGCGCCCTCGAGGTGCAGGCAGATGAAGGAAGCGCCCTCGAACGTTTCTGCGCGCTTGGCCATTTCGGCCACGGTGGTGCAGCCTGCGTAGAAGGCCTTCTCGCCGGGCATGGTGTATTCCGCCATGCCGAGGTCGGTCAGCTCAACGCCGATCTTCGGTGCGTTCTTGATCTCAGCGTCAAACGTGTGGAACGGAAGCACGTTCTGACCGCCGATGGCCGTGGCCTTGTCGCCAACGCCCAGCACAACTTCATTGATGTGCGCATTGAACGCCTGTTTCTTGGGAACGAAAGGCATAGTTGTGAATCCCCCTATAAAAATATTGTCTTTTGCTTACAGCTTTAAGTCCCGCATGACGGCGGCAAGCGCAGTCTTGACGGGCGTATCGTCCGGCACCTGCGAGCTGGGCTTTCCTTCGCAGTCGTACTCGTAAACAGTTTCATCCTGCGGAAGAACGCCTGCCAGCTGGAGGCCGTACTTGTTTATCTCTTCCATGACGCCGGGGTTCAGGACCCCGTTCGGCGCACGGTTGACGATCAGCTTCATTTCGCCGGGCTTCAGATCCATCTCTCGGATCATCTCGGCGATGCGGCCCACGGCCTGAATGCCGCGGCGGGAGCAGTCGGAAATGAGGAGCATGGTGTCGACATGCGGAAGCGTCCCGCGGCTGATATGCTCCAGACCAGCCTCGTTGTCCACCACCATGTAGCGGTAATTGCCGACATATTTGTCGATCTGTGTTTTTAAAACGCCGTTGACAAAGCAGTAGCAGCCCTTGCCCTGCGTCCGGCCCATGACGAGCATATCATAGTCGTCCTCTTCAATGAGCGCGGAGTTGAACTTCATCTCGGCATAGTCGGCCTTGGTCATGTTGGCGGGCACGGTGCCCGTCTGCTCGGCGTGGGCCATTTCCTCGCGGATATCGCCCAGCGTCGTCTCGACCTCGACGCCCAGAACCTCGTTGAGGTTGGAGTTCGCGTCTGCGTCTACGACCAGAATGGGGCCTTTTTTCTGCTTGCACAGATAGTCAATGATCATGCCGCAGGTCGTCGTCTTGCCGACGCCGCCTTTTCCGGCAACTGCAATGATATGGGTTTTGGCCATAAAAAATCGCTCCTTGGAACGTGGTTCCGGCAGGCGGACATATGCCCGCCTGCCGAATCGGGATGCAATTAAACGAGGTCGATCAGACCGGCTTCCTTTGCGATGTAGGCGACATCATCGTACTTGTTGAGCGCGTACAGATGGATGCCGTCAACGCCGCAGGCGCGGTACTCGTCGATCTGGTTGATGGTGTATTCGATGCCGGCCTTGCGGAAGCTTTCCTTCTTGCCGGCGACGTCTGCGTCGAACGGCTCCTTGTCGAACGGGTTCGGGAAGATCCAGTTCTTGGAGATGATCTCGCAGAGCTTGCGGTCCATGACGCAGCCGTTGCGGCTGAGGGCCATGTTGATGGTTGCAGCCTGATCGAGGATCGGCATGATGCCCACGTCGACGGGCAGCCAGATCCCGGCGTTGCGGATGGCCTCGAGCCAGTAGCGGAACGCGTCCATATCCCAACAGAGCTGGGAGATGATGAAGTCCGCGCCGTTGTCCTGCTTCTGCTTCAGGAAGGCGATGTCGGCTTCGAGGCTGCGGCACTGGATATGGCCCTCGGGAGAGCCTGCGACCGCGATGGTGAACTTGTCGCCGAACTCCTTGCGGACGAACTTGACAAGCTCGGTCGCGTAGTGCAGATCGCCGTTCGTGCCGGTCCAGCCGAAGGGCAGGTCGCCGCGCAGGGCGAGCATATGGTCGATGCCGTGGTCAAGGTAAGTCTGCAGCTTTTCCTTGATGTCTTCCTTGGTGTTGCCGATGCAGGTGAAGTGCGTCACAGGGGTGCACTTGCCGTCCTTCTGGATCTTGTCCAGAACCTCCAGGTTCTTGCCGACGTTGGTGCCGCCGGCGCCGTAGGTACAGGAAATATAGTCGGGCTCAAGGGTGTAGAGCTTGTCCAGAACTCCGTCCTTGCCGCACAGCTTTTCCATGCCCACGTCCGTCTTGGGCGGGAAAACCTCGAAGGAGAATGTCGCTCTCTTTTCATAAATGTCCGCTACGCTCATAATTGCCTCCATATCCAAAATAGATTGCCTGAGTGGCTGCATACCGGCGCAGAGCCGGTATGGATTCGATACAAAATTATCGTATCACACTTGACCGGCAATTACAAGACCTGCGGCGCGCAAATATATGAAAAAAAGCATTTCTTTTTACATTCTTAGCATGGCTGGCGCGGGAAACTCAGATCCTCGTCATGAGAAATTTCTGGCTGACGCCGCCGGAGACGGCATAGACGGTCAGATCGCCGTTTTCCTTTTCGTCGACGGTCAGCTCCACGTCCTTCCCCTTGAGAAAGCCGCGCACCCATGAAACCGGGTTGTCCGTCTCGATCTCCGCAAAGAACACGTCGCGCATCTGGTTGTTGCCGCAGAGGTTCTGCACCTCGCGCACGACTTCGTACTCGGCCATATCAGTCTTTGACGATGACGGCGGTGTTGCCGACCAGATCGATGGTCGCAAGCCGGCCCTCGACGCGGGTTTCGCGCTCGAACAGGTCGTAGAGCACAACGAAGCCGTCCTTGCAGTCGATGCGCTGCACATTGGACAGGATCAGGTTTTTCTGCTCGACGCTGTTTTCATAGACATTGGAAAGGCACATAACGTTTTCGCTCCTTATGCGTTCGGGGCCTGCATGGACGCCAGCACGGTGGACAGGCGCAGGTTGCCCTTTTCAAAATCGCTCACGGCCAGCATGATCTGGTCGTAGGCCGCCGTTTCGCCCATCTCCTGCAGCTGCTTTGCGAGATTCGCAAGCTCGTTGGCGTGGGAAGCGTTGTGGCCGACCATATATTTCATAAGAGCCATCAGTTCTTCCTTCGGGCTGTGCTCACAGCCGCCGCAGGCGTCGCAGTGGGTGTGCGCGCAGTCCTCGTGGGCATACGTATGCTCGTTTTCATGGTCGTGCGCGTGGGCGTGCGTATGGGTGTGGGTCGTGCCGTCCGCATGGGTATGCGTATGGCTGTGGACGGTTTCGTCGTGGTCGTGGTCAAGGTGCATGGATGCTTCCTCCAGACTTTTTTTCTTGCTTGTATTATAGCTTTTCCGTTTGATTTTGTAAAGCAGTCGGGCGCACGTCTGTCTGTTTTTCCAAAAACTTTTTCAGGCATTTCCCGATTTTAAGTGGAATTTCCATGTGAAATATGATACATTACAAGTAATTTATGATATAAGGAGCGTTCCCCCATGGAACACGAGCATTCTCACGACCATGCGTACCTGCATGAGCACAACATTCCCCACCTGCACCACGAAACGGATACCCACGACGAAGCGCACAATCATACCCACAGCCACGACGCCGCGAACGGCCACGGCCATGTGCACGAAAACACGCAGGCCGTCCTGAACCGGCTGTCCCGTGCCATCGGCCATCTGGAGTCCGTGCGGAAGATGGTTGCCGACGGCCGGGACTGCAGCGAGGTCCTCATCCAGATCGCCGCCGTGCGCGCAGCGATCACGAACATCGGCAAGGTGATCCTGCAGGACCACATCCAGCACTGCATCGTCGACGCTGTCGAGCACGACGACGAGCAGGCCCTCGACGCGCTGTGTCAGGCGATCGACAAGTTTGTGAAATAACAAAAGCACCGCCGGGCTGTCCCACGAAGCGGCGTCCCCAAAACACAAAGGGGCTGCCTCCCGAAGAGACAGCCCTGCTCTTATTTTTATGGGGCTGCTTTGCGGCAGCCCCGCTCGGGTTTATATTCAGCGGCTCGAACGCCGGATCAGACGGAGCTTTGCGAACTGCTGCCCTTAGCCGTTCACGTTGTAGTCTGCGGAAAGCAGGTTCATGGCCGTCAGCAGCTTGTGGGTGTAGATAAACGGGCCTACGAGGATCAAAGAGCCCAGAATGCCCCAGCCCCAGAAGGTGCCTGCGCCAAATTGATAATCGATGCCGCGGCGCGTCAGCTCAGCGCCGATTCGGTCGGAAATCTTATGGTTCCAGACAAGGGGCACAATGCCCAGCGTCAGCCAGGAGAAGATGAACAGAACCAGGCAGTAGTGCATGGTTTTCTTGCCGTCGTATCTGCTTGCGATCGTATTGATATCCGTGCTGACGTTTGACATCACCACGATGCCGTTGAAGCATCAGCTGCTTAATAGCTGCTGATGGGGAGCGTTTCGTCGTCCGAACCCTTCTGCACGTCGCGGATGACGATGTCATAGCTGTAAGTCTCGTTCACATGGACAGTCACGCGGTCGCCCTTTTTGTGACCCATGACGGCCTTGCCGACGGGCGATTCCTTGCTGATGAGGCCCTTGAGCGCGTTCTGGCGGAGCGTGGTGACCAGCTCGATGGTCTGCTCCTCGTCGTCCTCCTCGATATAGATCGTCACCTTGTCAAACAGGCCGATCTCGTCCGGGTTCGAGCTGGCGTCGATGACCTTTGCGGTTTTGATCATGCGCTCTAAGTACCGGATGCGGCTGTCGTTGCGGCTTTTTTCCCGCTTGGCTGCCTTGTATTCAAAGTTTTCGCTGAGATCGCCGAACTCGCGCGCGGTCTTCACGTCCTCAAGCAGCTGCGGCCGCAGCTGCAGGCGGCGGTACTCGACCTCCTGCTCCATTTTTTTGATATCGACGGCTGTCAATTCGTCATGCATATCGTTTGCACCTCCTGTGCAGCTTGTATTTTACGCGCTTTGCGTGAAAAAGTAAAACGGATTTTGCATTTTTCTGTTTCTGTGATACAATTTGACCATGACTTGCAGGAGGCCCGCCATGAACATCGAACCCATTGCCCGTATCCATACCGATTTTCCGACCAAGTTCGGCGTCCCGCGTCAGTCGGGGCTGGCGTCGGGGCTTGTCTCGACGATCGTGTTCGAGCTGCCGTACCGCAATCCGGACTGTCTGCGCGGCATCGCGGATTTTTCGCATCTGTGGCTCATCTGGGAGTTTGATAAGGTCGCGGGCGCAGGCTGGTCGCCGACGGTGCTGCCGCCGAAGCTGGGCGGCAAGACGCGCGTGGGCGTGTTCGCTACGCGTTCGCCGTTCCGGCCGAACCCGCTGGGGCTTTCCTGCGTGCAGCTTGTCAAGGCCGACCTTCATACGAAGGACGGCCCGGTCTTGTATGTCGCGGGCGCCGATCTGGTGGACGGCACGCCGGTCTATGACATCAAGCCGTATCTTCCGTATGCAGACAGCCATCCGGAGGCTGTCGACGGCTTTGACGGCAGGCGCGACGCAGAGCCGCTGACGGTCGTGTTCCCGCCAGAGCTGGAAGCGATGATCCCGGAAGAAAAGCGTGAAGGCCTGCGGCAGGCTCTCGCCTGCGGGCCGGTCCCCGGCTATCAGCACGATCCGGAGCGCCGGTACGGGTTTAATTTCGCGGGCTTCGACGTGCGCTTCCGCATCCGGGAGCGGGTGCTGACGGTGGTGGAGATTGTGCGGTTATAACGAACGCTGCGCCCTCCGACGCGCCTCCGGCGGCCCTGTCTTTTCCGCCTTGCCGGAAAAGACAGGGGAGAAAAGGGGCGCTTGGACGCGTTTGGTGCGTTCTGCGGGTACGGTTCAGGGAAGCACCGAAATTTCAGTCTTTACGAGCACACAAACTCACCCTACGGGCGCTAAACTACGCGCCGTCTGTTACGGGACACCGGATTTGATAATAGCTGCGTTTGAATGGCTGCGGCAAAAACGCTTTGCGTTCAAAATTTGCAAGGCAGTACGGATTCGCCGGAGCCCTGTAGGGGCCGATGCCCACATCGGCCCGTTGGGAAGTTACGAATTCGCTGAAGATTTCCATAAAAACGGCGCATTCTGCCGGGCCGATGTAGGCATCGGCCCCTACGACGCCTTCAAGGACAGTGTCGGAATTTTTGAACTGGTCTTGGTTTCGCAGGAAAGATTCAAGAAAACCGAGTCGGTTTTCTTTCGGAGAAGCAAAAGAAAAAGTTGTACCGCAGTTGCAAATTCATAGAAGACTTTCAGCCTTGCAGCAGGCTCCTTCAATAATCCACCCGCATCAGGCACAGCCCCTGCGGAGGCGCGGTGTACCCGGCCTGCGTCCGGTCCTTCGCTTCGAGCGTCTGCCGGACGCTCTCCGGCGTGCGCTTGCCCTGTCCGACCTCCAGAAGCGTTCCGGTCAGGATGCGCACCATATTCTGCAGGAAGCCCGTGCCGTGGTAATTGAAATAAATATAGTCTTTCCGCCGGACGATCTCGATGGAATCGACGATCCGCACGGTGGATTTTTTCATCTGCGGGTTCGAGCAGAAGCTTTTGTAGTCATGCTCGCCGGTGAGATACTCTGCTGCGCGCTGCATGGCGGCAAGATCGGGCTGGTAATCGAGCACGGTAACGTATTTCCGGTTGAAGACCGGCTTCGTATCGCCGACGTAGCAGGTGTAGGTGTAGAGCTTGCCGACGGCGCGGTAGCGCGCGTGGAATCGGTCGGCGGCAAGCTTCGCCTCCTGCACGCAGATATCGTCCGGAAGGTACCGGTTCATGTAGTCGCGGATCTCCTCCGGCGTTTTCTCCGTGTCCATATAGGCGTTGGCCGCCATGGCCCTTGCGTGAACGCCTGCGTCCGTGCGGCCCGCGCCGATGACCTGAACGTCCGTGCCGCACATCCGCGTCAGAACGGCTTCCAGCTTGCCCTGGATCGTGTCGCGGCCCGGCTGGCGTTCCCAGCCGAAATAGCGGGAGCCGTCGTAGCTGATGATGAACTTGAAATTTTTCATGACCGCGCTTCAAAGTCCTTCGTATACCGGCAGGCCGGGTAGTTGGAGCAGCCCCAGAATTTCTGTCCTTTGCGCGCGCCGGTCTGCCCGGTGCGCAGCACCATGCGCCCACCGCAGCGTGCGCAGACAGGGACCTCGTGCGTGGCCGCGCGGCGGATATGGCGCTCCGCCGCCGTTTCGCCCGCAGGCTCCAGCTGCAGCGCGTCATAGCGGATGGCGGTGCATCTTGCCTTCATGGCGATCTCGACGGCCAGCATATCATAAAGCCGCCGCAGCTCAGCCTCCGGCATGCCGCCTGCGAGCTTTCTGCGCAGATACTGCTCGGGCTTGCAGCCTACTTTTTTCTGAAATGCGCCGTAGAATTTCTCCCGGTCGCTTTTAGGTTGTTTTTTCGGATACATGGCGTTCCCTCCCATGTTTGCTGCGTCCAGTATACCACAATCGGTCTGTGAAAATCTACTTTGTTTTCTGGGCCTGTCATAAAAGGCTGCTGGCCGGAAATCCAAGCGGGACGGTGCTTACCGTCCCGCTTTTTGAAAATATCCGGCTTCTAAAAGCAGCGCAAGGCAGGCGTTGACCTCGTCGTCGGTAAAGAGCGGGCCGAATTTCGCCTTGACGGCGCTGGCCTCTGCGGACAGGTCGAGTCGGCCGGCCTGTGCAAGCGAATCGAACGCGTCGGATGGACGGTTCCGCCTGCAAAGCTCCCGCACGGCCCAAACGCCGCCGGTGGTCTGCACGCTGCGCACGAAGCGCGTCACAGGACTGCCGCACAGAATGCGGGCCTGCTCGGCGTTCTGCAGCAGCTCCTGATCGAATAAAAGCTCCAGTCTGGTTCGTTCCATAAGCGGCTCCTATCGCATACTGAACTGGATCTGGTCACGCTGGCCGAGCTCGGACAGGCGCGTTTCGATGGCGCCGATGCTCCGCCCATGGCGGCGCGCGATCGTCTCGGTCGTGAGCCCCGCACCGTATTCCTGCAGCAGCCGCGCTTCCTCCTCCGCGCTCCAGCTTCGGCCCGCGTTTGTGGCGGCCGCGCCGTCGGCGCGCTCCTGAAGCGCCCGCAGGACGCAGTGCAGCGCCCGGATGATCTCGGGGCGGTTATAGACGCTCTCGTCCGGCAGCGGCCGGCCTGTCATGGGGTCGACGCCGTCTGCAAGACCGCGAAGCAGCTCGGCTGCGCGCTTGATCTCCATATGCTCACCTTTTCCGACGTTTTCTTCTATTATAGTACGAAAAACGCCGTGCTGCAAGCCCTTTTCCGGCAAAACTGCCCGCAGCCGGAGGAATTCCGGGTTCAGTTCATTTCTTCGATATAATATACGTAATCCAGCGACCGCAGCGCCTCGATGATCTCACCGTGCTTTTTATACTGCTTGAGCTCCGCGCTGCTTACGGTGAAGGAGACGGTGAACACGCTGAGGCCGGAATTCAAGTACGCGGGATTCGACTCGATATCGTCGATGCGGATGCCGAGGGCGCGGACGGTCGAGACGAAGCCCGGCAGATCGAGCTTGTTTTTCAGCTCCAGATGCACCTCAAAATGGTTCGAGCGGTCCTTCAGATGTGTTTCGAGCGCCGGAAGGCCCGACATACTGCACAGCAGCGCGAGAAACAGCACCAGCGCCAGCGTATACAGTCCCGCGCCGAGCGCCAGCCCCACGATGCCGCAGCACCAGAGGCCGACGGAGGTCGTCAGGCCCTTGATCTGGTTCTTGGAGCTGAAGAGGATGGAATTGGCGCTGATCGTCGTGATGCCGATGACGGCAGCCGCCGACAAAACCGGGATCGTGACCGGCAGAAGCTCCATGAGATACTGATCGATGAGCATCGTGGCTGTGCCCGCGAGGCTCACGAGAATGAACGTGCGAAGACCGGCCGAGTGCCGCTTGCTCGAACGTTCGCAGCCGATGATGGCGGCCAGCGCCATGCTGAGCGCCAGCCGGAGAAGAATCGAGCCGGGCGCCAGCTCCGCGCTCCACGGGCCGAGAAGTCCCGCGATCCAGTCTGTTTTCATATGCCGTTACCTCCTGAGATAGAAAAATCTGCGCTGCGCCTGCGTCTGGGCCAGCTGCTCCTCCGCCGCCTCGGTAAAGGCGGCTTCCTCCTCCGATATGTCGTTATCCAGCGCCGGAAGCTCGGACTGGATCTTCTGGATCCGCTCGATGAGCAGCTGCACGTCGGACTTCCGTTCGCCCGTTTCCGTGACCTCCTCCACGGCGGCAACGTCTTCGAGCCTTGTGGAATACGATCTGGACAAATACAGCGCCAGCTTTGCGCAGCCGGGGCCGATCAGCTCATACAGAACGCTGGACGCGAGAATGATGGTCTGCAGGTCGCTTCCCATCGTGCCGCCGAGCGTCCGCGCGCCGAGGGCGGCCAGACCGATGGCCACGCCCGCCTGCGGGATGAGCGCCAGCCCCAGATAATTGCGCACCAGCTTATCCTTTTTGACCAGCCTGCAGCCCAGCCATGCGCCCACGTATTTGCCGAGAATGCGCACGAGGAAATAGCTCACGCCGATCACGAGCAGCGGTACGCCGTTCAGATCCCCGGACGAGGACACCAGCGCGTCCAGCTGGAACGACATACCGGAGCGGACGAAGAACAGAAGCAAAATCGGCGGACTGAAATAATTGAGCTGCTTGAAGAGCTTGTCGTCGTCCGCAATATTCGTATAGACCGTGCCCATCATCATGCAGCCGAGCAGGGGAGAGATATCCAGCAGCGCGCACACGCCGCAGAACGCGAACAGGAGCGCGACGGAGATGATCAGCTTATTGTCCTTCGAGCGCTTCTGGGGCATGAGCAGCTTCATGAACAGCCCGAACGCACTGCCCAGCGCCAGCACCAGCAGATTCAGCAGCACCGGCTTTCCCAGCGTTTCGAACGAAAAGCCGCTTGCGCCGCTTAAGGAAGCCAGCGCGACGGAAATGGCGATGGAATACAGAACCAGCCCCACCACATCGTCCAGCGCCACGACCTGCAGCAGCGTGTCGACGAAATCGCCCTTGGCTCCCGTCTGCCGGATGGTCATCATTGTCGAGGCCGGAGCCGTCGCCGAGGCAAGCGCAGAGAGCACGATGGAAAACGCCAGCTCGAGCCGGAGTACGAGAAACGTCAGAATAAAAATAAAGACCGAGGCCAGAACGGCTTCGAAGATCGTGATCCAGACGACCTTCATACCGCTTTTTTTCAGAACGGAGAGCTTGAAGAACTCGCCTGTTGAGAACGCGATGAAGGCCAGCGCGATATCGGAAAGAAAGTCCGTGCCGTCAATGATGCGCTGCGGCACAAGGTTCAGCACATACGGCCCGATGAGGATCCCGGCGAGGATATAGCCGGTCACATTCGGCAGACGCGCAAGCTTCGTCAGCCGCGTCATCGCGAAGCCGGAAAACAGCATCAGCGCGACAGAAATGATCACGCCCGCGACCGGACTTGTATTGGCGATCAGAGAAGAAAGGCCCGTAACGTTCACCTCCGATTTTACATGGATTTAAGATTTAACACAGTGTACCACACCGGAGCGCGTTCTGCAAGCCATTCGTGTCGGACGCAAAATTTCCCGTGAAAGGGGCTTGCAATCTCCCGGGGAAACCGATACCATAGAGACAGTAACTTGCAGGAGGCGTACCTATGCAGAAACAAGCACCGAAGCTCGTCATCATGGCCGCCGGAATGGGCAGCCGGTTCGGCGGGCTCAAGCAGATGGAGCCTGTCGACCGGGAAGGACACAGTATTATCGATTTTTCCATGTACGACGCAAGACGCGCAGGCTTCCGTGATCTTGTCTTTATTATCAAGCGTGAGCACGAGGCGCTCTTCCGGGAGCGCATCGGGACCCGCATGGAGCGGTTTTTCCATGTCGAATACGTCTATCAGGAGCTGACGGATATCCCGGCGGGATATTCTGTCCCGGACGGACGCGTCAAGCCCTGGGGCACGGGACAGGCCGTTGCCTGCTGCCGGAACGTGCTGCACGGGCCGTTCGCGGTCATCAACTCCGACGATTTCTACGGCCGCACGGCGTTCAGCACGATCTATGAGTTTCTGCGCACGAACGACGATGAGCACTGCTACGCCATGGTCGGCTACCGGGTGCGCAACACCGTGACGGAGTTCGGCTCTGTGGCGCGCGGCGTGTGCGAGGTCGAAAACGGGATGCTCACGAGCATTACCGAGCGGATGCAGATCTACCAGCGCGGCGACCATGCCGCCTATACCGAGGACGGCACACAGTTTGTCGACCTGCCGGGCGACACCATTGTGTCCATGAACCTCTGGGGCTTTACCCAGCCGATGGTGTCAGAGCTCTGGTCGCGGCTCAGCACGTTCCTCGCGCAGCAGGTCCCGCAGAACCCGATGAAGTGTGAGTTTTATCTTCCGAACGCCGTCAACCAGCAGCTGGAGGATGGAACGGCCCGTGTGCGCGTGCTGCCCTGCGAGGAGGTCTGGCATGGCGTGACCTACCGAGAGGATCTGGCCTCCGTCAAGGAGGCGATCTGTGCGCTCAAGGCCGCAGGCGTCTACGAAGAACGCCTCTGGCCGGACTGATCCTGTCCGAACGCAGAACCGATCAAAAGAGGCTGTCCCGGATACGTGCGGGACAGCCTCTTTGTGCTGTTATACTCAGATCTTCATGGCAGCCTCATAGGCACGCCAGACGACGGAGCGGAGGTTTCCGACGCGCAGACAGTCGCCGACGAGCTGGACGTTTTTATGGCCCTTCTCCTCGACGAGCGGCGTGGAGATATAGCCGGCGGAGGAAATGACGGTGTCGCACGGGATCTCGACGGAGGAGCCGTCCTTTGCCGCGCAGACAATGGAGCCGTCTTTGACCTCACGGAGCGTCGTTTCCAGATAGACGGGCACCTGCTTCCACGCGAACCACTCGCGCAGATACGAGCTGTTGGCAAGGCACACGCCCTTCTGGGACACCAGATCGTCCTTCATTTCGACAATCGTAACGTCCTTGCCCTGCAATGCGAGTTCATATGCTATCTCGCAGCCGGTCAGGCCGCCGCCCACAACGGCGATCTTTTCACCCACAGGTGCGCCGAGCAGATATTCACAGGCCTCGAGCATCTTCTCGTGGCCGGGAACCTTTTTGAGCACGCGCGGGGTCGAGCCGGTGGCGATGATGACGGGGTCAGTGCCGAAGGACGCGATCTCTTTGACCTCGGTGTTCAGGCGGACCTCCACGCCGAGCTTTTCCATCTCCCGGCGGTACCACGTCAGAAGGTCGCGGAGCTTACCCTTATAGCTCTCGGATGAGGCCGCGATGAACGTGCCGCCGAGCACGCCGGACTTTTCATAAATAATGGGCTTGTGGCCGCGCAGCGTCAGCACGCGGGCAGCCTCCATGCCGCCGATGCCGCCGCCGACGATGTGGACGGTCTTCGGATCGTTCGTCTTTTTGATATAGTGCTTGTCCCACTGCATCATTTCGGCGTTGACCGCGCAGCGCGCCAGATGCAGGGAGTCGCTCAGATCCTGATCATTCGGCACGCCCTTGTAGTGGCACATATTGAAGCAGCCGTTGTGACAGAGGATGCACGGGCGGATATCGTCCTCACGGTCCTCAAGCACCTTGGTGAACCACTCCGGGTCGGCCAGGAAATTCCGCGCAAAGCCCGCGCCGTCCAGCCTGCCTGCGGCAATGGCCTCCGCGGCAGCGTCCAGCGTCATGCGGCCCGCGCAGACAACGGGAATGTCGACGAACTTTTTGATGTGCTCGACCTCCGCCAGATTGCAGTTTTCGGGCATATACACCGGCGGGTGCGCCCAGTACCACGCGTCATACGTGCCGTTGTCGCAGTTGAGCATATCATAGCCCGCATCCTGCAAAAACTTCGCGGCGATCTCGGACTCGGCCATGTCGCGGCCCGCCTCGACATACTCCTCGCCGGGCAGCGCGCCCTGCCGGAAGCCCTTGGTCTTCGAGACGACGGAATAGCGCAGCGACACTGGGAAATCCGGGCCGCAGGCGGCCTTGATGGCCTTGACGATCTCGGCGGCGAAGCGGTAGCGGTTTTCAAGACTTCCGCCATACTCATCCGTGCGCTTGTTGACGTAGTGGAGCGTAAACTGGTCGAGCAGATAGCCCTCGTGCACGGCATGGACCTCCACGCCGTCGACGCCCGCGTCCTTCAAGAGCTTCGAGCTTTTGGCGAACGAGTCAATGAACTCCTGAATTTCCGCCTTCGTCATCTCGCGCGACGGCAGCTTATCCGACCACCGGTTGGGCGACGGGCTGGCCGAGGCCGTGATCTTGTCGAGATCCATGACCGGCTTCGACAGCACGCGCAGCACGGGATTGTTGTAGAGCTTTTCCATCATCTCGGACACGGTAAAGCTCCGGCCGAAGCCCGCCGTCAGCTGCACGAACAGCTTCGCGCCCGTCTTATGGAACTCCGGCATCCACTTTGCCAGATCGTCGTACATCTTCTTATTCTTGTGCAGCCACTGGCCGTACATCGGATTATACACCGGCTGACAGCCGGGCAGGACAAGACCGGCATTGTTTTTCGCAACTTCAAGGATAAAGCGCGCGCCGTCCTTGTCAAAATGGTTCCATTCCATCCAGCCGAACAGATCCGTGCCGCCCATGCTGGTGAGCACGATGCGGTTCTTGAGCTCGACCTTGCCGATCTTCCACGGCGTCAGCAAGGGCTTATAGCTTTCCTTCAAAACGATTCTCCTCTTTTCGTTTTTTGATGTGCGGATGCTTCCGCGTATGGATCTGATCCCAGTTTAAACGAAGACCGGCAAAATGTCACGGTTTATTTTCATGAATCTGCCCAAAAGCGCCGCGAATCCCTTGACAGGGTACGCCCCTGTACGTATGATAAGCCTATAAATTTTATATGTAATCGAGGATGCTATGCTCAATCAATTTTCAAGAACGCAGCTTCTGCTCGGCACGGAGGCCATGGAGAAGCTGAAGCGTGCGCGCGTGGCCGTGTTCGGCATCGGCGGCGTGGGCGGCTATGTCTGCGAGGCGCTTGTGCGCAGCGGCGTGGGCGCGTTTGATCTCGTCGACGACGATAAGGTCTGCCTGACGAACCTCAACCGGCAGATCATTGCCACGCGCAAAACCGTCGGCAAGTACAAGGTCGAGGTCATGCGCGAGCGCATTCTGGAGATCAACCCGGACTGCGATGTGTGCGTGCACCAGTGCTTCTATCTGCCGGAGACAGCGGATCAATTCAATTTTTCGGACTATGACTACGTGGTCGACGCCGTTGACACCGTCACAGCCAAGGTCACGCTGGTTCTCGAGGCGCAGAAGGCGGGTGTGCCCATCATCAGCTGCATGGGCGCGGGCAACAAGCTCGACCCGACCCGCTTCCGCGTGGCCGATATTTACAAAACCAGCGGCTGCCCGCTTGCGCGCGTGATGCGCACGGCGCTCAGAAAGCGCGGGGTCAAGCATCTGAAGGTCGTCTATTCCGATGAAATTCCCACAAGACCCATCGAGGATATGTCCATCAGCTGCCGCAGCCACTGCATCTGCCCGCCGGGTGCAAAGCATAAGTGCACCGAGCGCCGCGATATTCCCGGCAGCACGGCTTTCGTACCGTCTGTGGCAGGACTGATCATTGCGGGCGAGGTCGTAAAGGATCTCGCAAAGGGCTGAGGAGGGGTTTTATGAAGCTCATGATCGCATCGGATATCCACGGCGCGGCGGGGTACTGCCGTGAGCTGCTTGCCGCGTTTGACCGGGAAGGGGCCGATAGGCTTTTGCTGCTGGGCGACATTCTCTACCACGGCCCGCGCAACGATCTGCCGGATGAATACGCGCCCAAGCAGGTGCTGGCCATGCTCAACGAGCGGCGCGAACGCCTCTTCTGCGTGCGCGGCAACTGCGACACGGAGGTCGACCAGATGGTGCTGACCTTCCCGATCCTGGCCGATTACAGCATTTTCCCGGCCGGAAGCCGCCTGATCTACGCCACGCACGGCCACGTCTATAACACCGCGCATCTGCCGCCGCTCTGCCCCGGCGATATCCTCCTGCACGGCCACACGCACGTGCCCGCGTGGGAGCCGTTCGGCGAAAACAACCTCTATCTCAACCCCGGATCTGTCTCCATCCCGAAAAACGGCTCCGCACATGGCTATATGACGCTGGAGGATGGCGTTTTCGAATGGAAAACGCTCTCCGGCGAGGTCTATCACACACTGACATTGTAACATTTTTTTGCAAACTGATGCCCCCGGCGAGAGCCGCCGGGGGCTGTTTTTACGGTTCCAGAAGCCTGCGGGCCTGCGTGAAAAATTCTTCGCGGGAAAACAGGACGTTGAGCGCCTGCAGCAGCGCGTTTGCGCTCATGTGCGCGGGCAGACTGAGCGCCTTTAAAAGCGCGGCGCGCTTTTTTGCGCTTTCAGGGCCGCCGGAAAGGCCGAGGGCGAACAGATCCTGCTTGGTGATCGGCTCCCTTGCGGGCGGAGGCGTACTGCCGTCTGCAAATTCAGCGCCTGCATCGCGCAGGGCTTTGAGAAGAATTTCGGGCGTCATGCCCTCCACGCCGAGCAGTCCTTCTTTTCCGGGGGCTGTTTTTCGTTTTTCTTTGCCGGGAAGATCGGGAATATACGCGTGCAGCACGCCCGTTTCCGGCAGCGCGCTTTTGAGCGTGTTGCGGATGAGAAACCCCGCGCCGTCCGAATCGGTCAGGATCACAAGGCCGGTCGTCTGTGCGGCCTGCTGCAGCAGGCGCAGGAGGGCCGGGTCTTTCATATCGGCGAAGCCGTTTGTTGTAAAAATCGCCGTGTCAACGATCTGGCGGAGCGTATTCTGATCGTATTTTCCCTCAACGACGATGGCCTGCCGGAGTTTCAGCTTATCCATGCTGCGCCTCCTGCGCAAGCCGGACGAGCAGCAGCTCCAGAAGCCGCTCCGGCTCGTCCGCGCTCGTCTTCATGGCGAGGTCCGTATCCAGAACCAGCTGGATGGCGCTCTGGCAGAAGCGGTCGGTCACACGGCGGGCCGCCGTCATGGTCAGACCCGCGGGATAGCTCTTGAGCCCCGTCAGCTCCATCAGCTCCTTCTGTCCGCCGCCAGAGGAGAGAATGACCCGCGCGTAATAGAGCCTGCGCAGCTGCGCGCCGATCGCGCCCAGCACAACGATGGGGTCGGTCTGCATGGCGTAAAGCTCCTGCAATTTAAAGAGGGCCTTTTCAAAATCCCGGTTCACGACCGCATCGCTGATATCAAAGGTCTGTGCGCTGAGCGCCGGAATGACCACTGCGTCAATGGCCCCGCGCGTGATGGCCTCGCCCTCCTGATAGGCGGCGATCTTGTCGATCTCCCCGCCGAGCGTGGTCATCAGCCCGTCGGTGCGGAAGATCAGATACTGACACAGCTCGTCCGTGACGCTCTTGCCGTGCGCGCGGAAGTGGCGCGTGATCCACGCGCACAAACTGCGCTCGGACTGCTTGCCGAACGAAACGATCTGCGCGTGCTCCTTGACGGCGGCCGCCAGCTTTTTCATCGTGCTGTTGATCTTAAATTCCACCGTGTCATAGACGAACAGCACGCAGCAGTAATCCGGGATATCGGACAGAATAGCGGCATATTGCTCCCGCGCGCCCTCCGGCTGCTTGAAAAGGTCGACGTCGTCCACGCGCACGAGCGTCCGCTCGGCCATCATGGGCATGGCGTCGATCGCGTCAGCCAGCGCCTGCGGCGTGCAGTCGTCGGCGGAAAAGCGGTGGAAGTTAAACTCGCCCGCCGGGCCGTCGGTGAGTTTTTTCGTGGCAAGCTCCACATAATGGCTGCGCAGAAACGCTTCCTCGCCGCAGATGATATAAAAGCTGCCGAGCGTTCCGGCCTTCAGATCCGCTTTGAAGCGGCGCTCAGCCTCGGCAGCGGCGTCGTCAGGCTTTTTTTTTGCCATTTGCTTACCCCCTGATGGTGATGGTGCCGGACAGATCGGTGCGGAAGACCGCCGCGCCGGCTTTTTCAATGCGGCGGAGCGTTTCGTCCGCCGGATGTCCGAATCGGTTGTCCGCACCCACAGAGATGAGCACGGCCTCCGGCTTGACGGCGCGCAGAAGCGCCTCAGACGTGGACGAAGCCGCGCCGTGATGCCCCGCGACGAGCACGGCGGCACGCGGCAGCGCATGCGTGGACAGCAGCCGGTACTCCGCCTGCTCGGACAGATCGCCGGTCACTAGAATATCATATTTTTCGCCCGCTGCCAAGACGCAAAGCCCGGTATTGCTTTCCTCCGCGCTTCCGGTGGGCGCAAACATGCGCATGCCGTCCGGCAGCGTCAGATCGTTCGTGACAAACCGGATTTCAGCGCCCGCCTGCGCGGCGGCGAACAGGATTTTCGTGCGGAGGTTATTTTCCGGCGATACGTCCGGCACATAGAGCGTTTTGACGCGCACGCGCCGCAGAAGCTGCCGGACGCCGTTGCAGTGGTCTGCGTCAAAGTGCGTGAGAATGAGCCGGTCGACCTGCGTCACGCCGCGCGCAAGCAAAAACCGCGCGGCTGTCTCGCCGCTGGCATCCTCCTGCCCGCCGCAGTCGATCACGCTGACGCTTTCTCCGCTGCGGCTGACGAGGCACTGTCCCTGCCCAACATCGAGCATGGAAAAGCAGGCCTCCGGCAGCGCGTAATCCGCGCAGGAAAGCCCCATGCAGCACGCCGTGACGAGCACGGCTGCGGCAGCGGCCTGCCAGAACTGGACGGCCCTCGGGCGCAGGGCCAGCAGAAGCGCAAGCCCATAGAGAAAGGCCGCCGCTGCGATCAGATATCCGTTTTCAAGATAAAGCGCCGCGAACGGGAGCTTTGCCGCGCTCCGCACGAGCAGCAGCACCAGCCGCACCGGCCAGCTCAGCGCCCATGCGCAGACGCCTGCCGCCGCCGGAAGGGCCAGCGCAAGCAGCGCCGTGAGCAGCCCGGCACAGAAAACGATCGAGAGCATCCAAAGCGCCAGCACATTCACGACCGGCGCGGCAAGCGAGACAGTTCCAAATTGAAGCGCCGTAATGGGCAGCGCGAAGACCATGGACGAGATCGTGCAGCAGAGCGCCGTCAGCATGGCGCGCAGAAGCGAGCTGAGAACCGTTTTGGGGCGCAGCAGGCGCGTAAGGAACTGGTTTTCCGAAAGGCTCCGGTAAAGTCCGCCCGCAAAGAAGACGATCCCCGCCGTCGAAGCGAACGAAAGCTGCAGCCCCACGCTCAGAAGCGACCACGGGTTCTGCATCAGCAGCACGAGAAGGGCTGCACAGATAGTCGTCGGCGGGTCATTCTCCCGGCGCACGAGCGGCGCGCACAGGACCAGCGCCTGCATCACGCCGGCACGGACTGCGGAGGCAGGTGCGTCGGTCATGACGATAAAAAATACGGCGGCAGGCAGACCGAGCGCCGCCGCAAGCCGGTGGTTCCCGCCGCAGAGCAGCAGGATCATGCCGAGCAAAATCGAAACGTGCATACCGGACACGGCGACGGCATGGTAAATGCCCGCGATGGCCAGATCGTTCTGATCCTCGTAGCGGAGCCCTGTTTTATCGCCCAGCAGCAGCGCCTGTACAAAGCCCGCCGTGTCAGACGGGAATGCGGACTGGATCGCCGCGCGGAGGCGTTCGGCAAACAGAGCCGGGGCAAGCCAGACTGATGCGCGGCCCGGCTCGGCGTGCAGCGTTTCGCGGCAGCTTGCCGTCAGGAATACGCCGCGCGACAGATCGTAATCCTTGCCGCGCAGATGCTTTTCCTGCGCCGTGGTGAACTTTGCCGTGCCGGACAGGAGGCTTCCGGGAAGGATCTCACCGTCGGCCTCGTCAAAGTAAATGACCGCCATGCAGCTTTTTCCGTCCAGCGTCAGCCGGGCGGAGACGGACTGCCCGTAGCTGCTTTCCTGCGGAGCGGCAAGCGCCTGCGCGGAAAACGCGGCTGTTTCGCCGGAAAGGTCTGCAAACGGGCGCAGAAAAAGCGCCTCGTACCCACGGCACCAGGCAAATCCGGCCAAAAGGCCCAGCACGCAGACCGCCGCCCGGCGCAAAATCGGACGCCGGAGCAGAAACAGCAGCGCACAGACCGCTGCAAGCGCGGCGAGCAGCACGCCTGGCGCACCGTGCAGCAGAAACAGATACAAACCAGCGGCAGCGGCGAAGCCGCCGGTGAACAGACAGAGCCGTCGCATGGGCCGTCTCCTTCAAAAAGCAGAAAAACCGGGCGCACTGCGAGCAATGCGTCCGGTTCTGACAGGCTTATTCTTCTGTCTTGGGGGCGTCCTCGGCGGGAGCTTCCTCAGCGGGGGCTTCTTCCGTCTTCGGAGCCTCGACGGCGGGCGTCTCGTCAGCCTTGGACTCGTCGTCGGCGACAACGATCTCAAAATCGTCGTCCGTGGGAGCGGCCTCGGTCTCGGCGGGCGCTTCGTCTTCGCGGAGGGAGGCGATGAAGTCCTTCAGCTCGGCGATGGCCTTCTTGGACTCGTCGATCTTCTGGCACCACGGCAGATACTCGGCAGTGTCGAGCTCTTCACCGACGGCGTAGTCGCGGTAATACAGCTTGCCCAGCTCGATCTCGGCCTTCTTGACCTTGTCTTCCTCGGCATAGATGGAAATGTTGGCCTTTGCGACGGCGGCCAGCTCCTTCGCCTTTGCGGCAGCGGTCTGGGCGGCCTCTACGGCCATGTTCTTTGCAGCTTCAAAATTTTCGGAAAAACGCATGGGAGAAGCTCCTTTCAGCAGCATATTTGCTTTATTATTTCCTGTAGTATACCACCTGCCCGAAAAAAATGGAATAGGCAAGTGATGCGGAATGTCAGTTATTTTGTAAATTTTCTTTTAATCGTCCTGTTTTTCATCCGCCTGCGGTTCTTCGCGTTTGCGGTTGACGTAGAGTGATTCGCGCGCGGGCTTCTTTTTGACGAGCACCCACGCGAGGATTCCCGCCGCGGCAAGGAAGGAAACTGCCGCCACAAGCTGGCTGACGCGGATGCCGGTGGAAAACAGGTACAGACTGTCGGTGCGCAGCCCCTCGATCCAGACGCGGCCGAGGCCGTACCACGCCACATAGGCCAGGAACACCTCGCCGTCGAATTTCCGCTTCTTCGAGAAGAAATGCAGACCGATGAAGCCGATCAGGTTCCAGACGGATTCATAGAGGAACGTCGGGTGGTAATACGTCACGACGCCGGACGCATCCTGCAGGCCCATCTTCAAAAACGTATCCGTGACAGCGCCGTGCGCCTCGCGGTTCATAAAGTTTCCCCAGCGGCCCATAAGCTGGCCGATGATGACGCCCATGCCCGCCACGTCGAGCAGGACGGGAGCCGGGATTTTCTTGCGCTTCGCAACGACGAGCAGCGTGATCGCGCCGCCGATGATGCCGCCGTAGATGGCAAGCCCGCCCTCCCAGATGTAGAGGATGGAAATGGGATCGTCGGCGTAGAGCTCCCAATAGAAAATGCAGTAATACAGCCGGGCGCAGATCACGCCGATGGGTACGGCCCAGAGGATCATGTCCAGCACGTCGTCCTGCGTGATGCCGAAGTCCTTCGCCCGCGCGAGCATATAGAAAACAGCGAGCAGGAACCCGGCGGCAATGATGATGCCGTACCAGTAGATGTCCTTCCCAAAGACCGTAAAGGCCACGGGGCTTGGATCGATCTCGATGCCGAGATTCGGGAATGTGATGGGAGATGCGAGAAACATATGAATTCCTCCTAATGAATTGAGCGGCGGATGCCTCCGGCGGCCCTGTCTTTTCGCTCGCAAGAGAAAAGACAGGGGAGAAAAGAGTGCTGGGACGCGTTTGGTGCCTGCTGCGGGTACAATTCAGGCGAGGACCTGAATTTTAGTCCCTGCGAACACACCAAGTCACCTTACGTGCGCTGTGGTACGCGCCGCCTGTTATGGTACAACAGATTTGTAGGTAGCTGCGTTTTAATATCTGCGGTAAAAACGCTTTGCATTCGAAATTTGCAGGGCAGTACGGATTCACCGAAGATTTTCGTTAAAATAGTGCATTCTGCCAGGCCGATGTGGGCATCAGCCCCTGCAATTGGTGCGTCCAAAATCTACGCTTCTTCCGGCGCAGCAACGCTGAGCGCGGCGCGTTCCGGTGTGACTGTCTGCGTCAGCAGCGCTTCTGTGTCGGAAAGCGTGATGGAATCCAGCAGATCAAACTCGCAGAAGCAGTCTCCGCCTGCGAATATGGCCTCGCATATACGATAGCAGGTCGATTCGAATCCGTCAAGCTCCCGCAGGAGTCTGCCGCGCACGGATTTTTTCAGCCGTGCAAAGCGCTCCGGCGAAAAGCTGGTCTTCGGCGCCTGCAAAATGGCCTCCAGCACCGCCTCCGGGTCACGGCCCGCGCCGCCGGCCTGCAAAAACGCCGCGCCGGGTACGCGTGTGAAGCCGGAGGAAAAGTCCGCGTCGATCAGTCCGTGCGTATAAAGGTCCTCGTACAGTGCCGCGCTTTCGCCCAGCAGCAGCTCTGCGGCAAGCTGTCCGGTCAGCTCCTGCCGGAGCGGGTTGGCGGACGGCGCGGTCTTGAAGCCGATGGCAAACACCGGCTGGCTGACCGGGAGCGTCCGGCGCGTTCTGTGCCGGAACGCGCGAGCAGGCTCCGCTTCACCGCAGGGACGCGCGGGAGGCGGCGAGAAGTCCGGTGGCAGGACCTCCCGCGCAAGGCGCGAGACGGCCTCCGCGTCCACGTCGCCCATGACGGTGAACGCCATGTTGGACGGGACGTAAAACGCGTCAAAGCAGCGCCGCAGCAGCTCTGGCGTGACGGCGCGGATGGAGCGGCGGGAGCCCGCAATGGGAATGTGGATGGGGTGGCGGCGATACAGTGCGCGGCACAGCCGCTCCTGCGCGCAGTCCTCGGGCGAATCGTCGTAGAGCGCAATTTCGTCGGCAATGACGGCACGCTCCGCTGCCATTGCTTCCGGCGGGAAGTACGGCGTCGAGGCCATGCGCAGAAGCAAGCGCAGACAGTCCTCAAAGTGTTCCGTGCAGGTGAAATAATAGCCGGTCATCGCATAGTCGGTAAAAGCGTTCGACTCCGCACCGAGGCTGGAAAATTCCGTCTCCGGGTCGCAGTCCGGGAGGCAGAACATCCGGTGCTCGAGAAAATGCGCCGTGCCGTCCGGCACGGTCTGCCAGCCGCCGCTTTGCGGAAGCTGTGTGTCGCATGAGCCAAAATTCACGCCCAGAAACGCGAATTTCCCGGCAAAGCCCGGCCTCGGCACGACGCGCAGACGCAGGCCGTTCGGCAGCGTTTCCAGATAACAGCGCTCACTGAGCGCGGGATAGTCGTTCCAGCTCATGCTTCCTCCAGCGTATAGACCGCATCGGGCCGCACGCGCCGCGCAGCGGCGCAGACGTCCTCCGCCGTGACGGCGCAGAGCGCTGCGGCCAGTTCGGCGGGGCTTTGCGAAATGCCCTCCGCTGCCCGGCCTGTGTAAAATTCATCGAGCCTGCCGGGGCTGTCGCACAGCAGCCGCAGATCGGAAAGCAGCCCCGTGCGGGCCGTTTCCAGCTCAGACTGTGAAAAGCGGCCCGCGGCCAGCTCCGCAAGCTGATGCAGAATTTCCTGCTCGACAGCGGGCAGATCCGCGCGTCCACAGCCTGCGGACGCAGCGAGAATGCCCTTGTGGCCGTCGTACCAGCTCCCGGCCTCGTAGCACAATGCCATCCGCCCGCGCACGACGGTATAGAGCCGGTTCTGTTCGCCTCCGCCGAGCATCGCGTTCAGAAGCAGCATCGCGGGATACTGCGCGCTTCGCAGCGTCACATCCGTGCGGAAGCCCAGCGAGATCCGGCTCTGCGCAAGCGGCATTGTTTCGGAAAACCTCCGAAGCTCCTGCGGCAGCGGGCTGGGGTTTGTTCCGACCGGGACGCAGGCCGTGCGCGGCAGATGCGCCAGAAGCGGCTGCAGCAGCGCCTCCGCTTCTCCGACGGATTTGCTGCCGAGATAGAAAAGCTCCACGCGCGACGAGGCCAGCACCGACTTATCGTGCGCCCAGAGCGTGCGCACGTCGATTTTATCAAGCTCTTCCGGCTCTCCGAGACGGCCGCAGGCGTAGCGTTCGCCCCGGCACATGGCCCGGAGCAGCTGCCGCTCACAGTACGCGCTCTTGTCGTCCAGTACGCTCTGCATGGCGTTTTGCAGATTCCGGCATTCCTGCGAGACAAGCTCCGGCACGAACGCGCCGTGTTCCGTTCGCGGGCAGAACAGCAGCTCGGAGACAAAGTCCAGCAGGTGCGAAAAAACGGCCTCGCCCGCATATTGGTCTTCCAGACAGTCGGCAAACAGGCCCGTGAGCTGAATTTCTCCCTTTTTGCGCACCAGCGCACCAATGGACGCGCCGTGCAGTTCGTCCAGCCGGTCGGCGATGGCGCGGATGGAGGGCGTTTTTTCGCTGCCGCGCAGGAGTACGCTCGGCAGCAGCGCGTTCATGGCCGCCTCGCCTGCGCGAAGCGGCCTGAGGAAGCTGAGGCTGAAGCAGGCGGTCTTGAACCGCCCGTCCTGGATAGACGTGAGGAACACGCCCGGCAGGAGCTCTTTTCTTGTCGTCATGTTATTTCTTGTCTGCCTCCGTGCGCAGGCGGATGATCTCGTCGCGCAGCACAGCGGCATATTCGTATTCCATCATGTGCGCGGCCTTGCGCATCTGCGCTTCGAGCTTTTCAATCTCACGCGCAAGCTCCTGCCGCGTCATCTTTACGCCGCCCTTGCCCTTGTGTTCCGGTGTGGGCGAGGCGGAAATTTCGATCAGATCCCGGATGGATTTCACGATGGTCTTCGGCACGATGCCGTGCGCCTTGTTATACGCATCCTGGATCTGGCGGCGTCTTGCCGTCTCGTCCATGGCGGCACGCATGGCGGGCGTGATCTTATCCGCGTAGAGCAGCACACGGCCCTGCGCGTTTCGCGCCGCGCGTCCAATCGTCTGGATAAGACTCGTTTCCGAGCGCAGGAAGCCTTCTTTATCGGCGTCGAGGATCGCGATCAGCGATACCTCCGGCAAATCAAGTCCTTCGCGCAGCAGGTTGATGCCGACGAGCACGTCAAATTTCGCCATGCGCAGGTCGCGGATGATCTCCATGCGCTCCATAGCCCCGATGTCCGAGTGCATATAGCGCACGCGGATGCCGTTTTCAGTCAGGTATTTCGTCAAGTCCTCTGCCATTTTCTTCGTCAGCGTCGTGACGAGCGTGCGCTCGCCCTTGTCCGTCGTGGCGTTGATCTCGCCGATCAGATCATCGATCTGCCCCTCGATGGGGCGCACGAAGACCTCCGGGTCAAGAAGGCCCGTGGGCCGGATGACCTGCTCGGCGATCTGTCCGGCGCGGGAACGCTCATACTCGGCAGGCGTGGCGGAGACGTAGATGGCCTGATGGATGCGGTCTGTAAACTCGTCGAAGGTCAGGGGGCGGTTATCATACGCCGACGGCAGGCGGAAGCCGTAGTCGACGAGGCTTTTCTTGCGTGCGTGGTCGCCGTTATACATGGCGCGCACCTGCGGCAGCGTGACGTGGCTCTCGTCGACGAAGAGGATGAAATCGTCGGGGAAGTAGTCCAGCAGCGTCGTCGGCGGGGTGCCGGGGGCGCGGCCGGCAATGACGCGGGAATAATTCTCGATGCCGGAGCAGAAACCGATCTCCTGCAGCATTTCCAGATCGTACTGCGTCCGCTGGCGGATGCGCTGCGCCTCAAGCAGCTTGTCGTGCTCCTCGAAAAAGCGCACCTGCTCCCACATTTCGGCCTCGATGTCCTTCATGGCGCGGGCCATTTTCTCTCTCGATGCGACGTAATGCGACGCGGGGTAGATGGCGACGTGGTTCAGAATGCGTTCCGGTACGCCGGTGACGGCGTTGACCTCGGAAATGCGGTCAATTTCATCGCCGAAAAACTCAATGCGGATGGCCCGGCCAGACCAGTAGGCGGGATAGACCTCCAGCGTATCGCCGCGCACGCGGTAGGCGTTGCGGACGAAGTTGAGGTCGTTGCGCTCATAGCGGATCTCGGTCAGCTTGCGCATAAGCTCGTCCCGGTCGTATTCCATGCCGGGGCGGAGCGAAATAACCATGTTTTTATAGTCGATCGGATCGCCCAGACCGTAGATGCACGACACGGACGAGACGACGATCACGTCCCGGCGCTCGGACAGCGCGCTCGTCGCGCTGTGGCGCAGGCGCTCGATCTCGTCGTTGATGGCGGAGTCCTTTTCAATGTAGGTGTCCGTCTGGGCGATATACGCCTCAGGCTGGTAATAGTCGTAGTAGGAAATGAAGTATTCCACGGCGTTTTCCGGGAAAAACTCGCGGAATTCCGAGCACAGCTGCGCAGCCAGCGTCTTGTTGTGCGCGAGGACCAGCGTGGGCCGGTTGACGTTGGCGATGATATTCGCCATGGTGAACGTCTTGCCGGAGCCGGTCACGCCGAGCAGGACCTGATCGCTCAGGCCCATGTTGAGGCCCTGCGTCAGCTTCTCGATGGCCTGCGGCTGGTCGCCGGTGGGCTTGAATTGGGAGTGCAGCTTAAAGTTCATACGGGTCCTCCAGAATGCCGTCGTCGCGCAGGGAGACAAAATCGTCGTCCGCGACAATGATATGGTCGGCCAGCACGATCCCGACTGCCTCCAGCGCCGCCTTTAATACCAGCGTGGTCTGCCGGTCCTCGGGACTGGGCAGCGCAAGGCCGCTGGGGTGGTTGTGCGCAAGCACGACGGAGGTCGCGTTCGCGTCCAGCGCGGCCTTGACGACCTTGCGCGCGGCGATGGACGCGACGTTCACGCCGCCACGGTGGATGAGCACGCAGTCGAGCGCCTTACACTTCGCGTCGAGGCAGAGAAGATACACGACCTCCTCGCTTTCGCCGTGGAAGTACGGCAGCAGGTATTGACCGCATTTGGACGTAGTGTCCAGAATCTCAATCTGCGCGCTGCGGCTCATGAGGCAGCGCCGCGCCACCTGCGGCACGAGCCGGATCAGCTGCGCGGCGGCGTCTCCGACGCCGTTTACTTTTTTCAGCTCGGATTCCGGCGCGGAAAACACGCTGTCGAGCGTCCCGAAGCGGCTTAAAAGCGCGTGCGCTGTCGGGTTCGTATCGCCGCGCGGCGCGGCGTAATACAGCAGCACCTCCAGCACCTGCACGTCCGAAAGGGAGTCCATGCCGCTGGTTTTGAGCTGCCTGCGCATCCGGTCGCGGTGGCCGTCGTGAATGGACATGGGCGTCTCCTTTCCGCTTCCGCTCACATCAGCGGCGCGAGCAGCCGCAGCAGCGCCCGCAGCACACGCTGCGTCAGGTGCGTATGGCGGCACTGCTCGGCTGTGATCTCTCTGCACTGGGGAAGCGTCTGTTCAAAATCCGCCTGCACCTGTGCGTTCACAGTGGTGTCATAGAGATACACGGCGTCTTCAAAATGCAGATACAGGCTGCGGAAGTCCAGATTGACCGTGCCGACAACAGCCTGCTTCGTGTCGGCCAGATAGACCTTGGAGTGGATGAAGCCCGGCGTATATTCGAAGATACGCACGCCTGCGCGCGTCAGCTCCTCATAGTTTGCGCGCGTGACCGCGTGGACATACCATTTGTCCGGGATGCCGGGCGTGATGATGCGCACGTCGACGCCTGTTTTTGCCGCGACGCACAGCGCCGTGGTCATTTTATCGTCCAGGATCAGATACGGCGTCATGATCCACATCCGCTCCTGCGCAGAGGAAATGACGGACTGCAAAATCGTCGCGCCGACGTCCTCGTTGTCGAGCGGACTGTCGGCAAACGGCTGCAAAAAGCCGGTGCCGCCCCGCTTTTCCGGATAGTCTGCGCGGAAGCGGCTCACATCCTCCTCCGACCGGTCAACGTAGCCCCAGAGGGACAAAAACATGACCGTCATTGACCACACGGCCTTGCCGCGCACGAGAATACCGCAGTCCTTCCAGTGACCGAAGCGCTTGTATTCGTTGATATATTCGTCGGCCAGATTGACGCCGCCGGTAAACGCGGCCTTGCCGTCGATGATCAGAAGCTTGCGGTGGTCGCGGTTATTGAGGCGGGCGGAAAGGATCGGGATATAGGGGTTGAACGCGTGGGCGCGGATGCCCATCTCGCGCAGCTTTTTCGCGTAGCCCATGGGAAGCCGCGTGATGCAGCCGAAATCATCGTATACGACGCGCACGTCGACGCCTGCCGCCGCCTTTTGGCGCAGAAGCTCCAGCATGGGGTCCCACATCTTGCCGGTGGCGATGATGAAAAACTCGATGAAAATATAGCGCTCCGCCTTTTTGATCTCCTCCAGCATCGCAGCGTAGCAGCTTTCGCCGCTCGGGAAATACTCCGCGTCCGCGTCGTCGTAGATGGGGTAGCCGGAGGCCGAGAGCAGATAGCGCGCGTGGTTGAACGCGGGCGTTTCAGCGGCGGCCAGCTCCCATAAGGGCGCTTCGTCCTGCCGCAGCTGCTGCATGGTGACGGCCTCGATCGACTGCATCTTCCGGTGCTCGTAGCTGGAAATTTTGTTGCCGCCGAAGAGCAGATAGATCGTCAGTCCCGCCACGGGGAAGGCCAGAATCAGCACGATCCACGCGATCTTATAGCTGGGATTGACACCGCACGAGATGATATAAATAACGACTGCCCAGCTCAGCACGTTCATGGCGATCCGGATCCAGAAAAAGTCGGTCCGCAGATACGTCGCCATCACGATCAGAAATATGATCTGCAGCGCAATGCCGAACGACACCGCCACGACCCGCTGAAACACCAACTTTAACAGGTTTCGCATACGCTTGCCTCCCCGCTGCTTGAATTTTCTATACTATAGCATGTTCCATCAGAAGCTGCAAGTCTCTGCTTTTGAGATTTAAAAACTTTTGTTTGAAAATCCTGTTGTAGTTTTCAAAAGAATCTGGTATAATAAGCAGACTGAATTTTTCGATTTCTCATTACAGGAGCGAACCATGGAAAACTGTATCCGCGTGCAGGGTGCGCGCGTCAATAATCTGAAGAATATCTCCGTTGAAATTCCGCGCGACAAGCTGGTCGTCCTGACCGGTCTGTCCGGTTCCGGCAAGTCGTCTCTGGCCTTTGACACGATCTTTGCCGAGGGCCAGCGGCGGTATGTCGAGTCGCTGTCGAGCTACGCGCGGATGTTCCTCGGCCAGATGGACAAGCCGGATGTTGACTCCATCGACGGCCTTTCTCCCGCCATCTCCATCGACCAGAAGACCACCAGCCGGAATCCCCGCTCGACGGTCGGCACGGTCACGGAAATTTATGACTATCTGCGCCTTTTGTGGGCGCGCTGCGGCACGCCGCACTGCCCGAAGTGCGGCAAGGAGATCCGCCGCCAGACGGTTGACCAGATCGTTGATCAGATCATGGGCTTGCCTGAACGGACAAAATTTCAAATTCTCTCCCCTGTCGTGCGCGGCAAAAAGGGCGAGCACCAGAAGGTCTTCGAGGATGCCCGGCGCAGCGGCTACGCCCGCGTGCGCGTCGACGGGAGTTTGTACGAGCTGACGGAGGATATTGCGCTCGACAAGAATAAAAAGCACCACATTGAGGTCGTCGTCGACCGGCTCATCATGAAGCCCGATCTTGCCCGGAGACTGACGGATTCCGTGGAGACAGCCTCCAATCTTTCCGGCGGCCTCGTCATTCTCAACGAGCTGGACGGGGACAAAGACACGCTCTTCTCCCAGAACTACGCCTGCGAGGACTGCGGCATCTCCATGCCGGAGCTGTCCCCGCGTATGTTCTCGTTCAACAACCCCTACGGCGCGTGCCCGGTCTGCGCGGGACTCGGTACGCAGCAGGTCGCGGACCCGCTGCTCATCATCCCCGACCGCTCCAAGTCGATCCTGCAGGGTGCGATTCAGGCCAGCGGCTGGAACAACGTCCGCGACGACTCCATCTCCCGGATGTATTTTGAAGCGCTGGCGAAAAAATATCACTTTTCTCTGAGCGATCCCATCGATGCGCTGCCGCAGAAGGCGCTCGACGTTATTCTCTACGGCACGGGCACGGAAAAGCTCACGATCTATTATGAGCGCGCCAACGGGCGCGGCACGCTGGAGCGGCCGTTTGAGGGCGTTGTCAATAACGTCTCCCGGCGCCTCACCGAGACGCAGTCCGACGCCATGCGCAAGGAGCTTGAGGAGTGTATGTCCGAGCGCCCGTGCCCCAAGTGTCACGGAAAGCGCCTGTCTGACATCAGCCTTGCCGTCACGGTCGGCGGCATGAACATCATGGATTTCTGCGCCATGCCCATCTCAGAGGAGCTGAAATTCGTCGACAATCTGAAGCTGACCGGCTCCATGGCCGTGATCGCGGAGCAGATCGTGCGCGAAATTCGCTCCCGGCTGTCGTTTTTGCAGGCGGTGGGCCTGAGCTATCTGACGCTTTCGCGCTCTGCCGCCACGCTTTCCGGCGGCGAAAGCCAGCGTATCCGGCTGGCCACGCAGATCGGCTCGAGCCTCATCGGCGTTCTGTATATCCTCGACGAGCCGTCCATCGGCCTGCACCAGCGGGATAACGACAAGCTGCTCGACACCCTCCGCCGTCTGCGCGACATCGGCAACTCCGTTCTTGTCGTCGAGCACGACGAGGACACCATGCGCGCCGCCGATTTCCTCGTCGACGTCGGCCCCGGCGCAGGCGTGCACGGCGGCGAGATCATCGCCGCGGGCACAGTCGACGATATCATTGCCGCCCCGCGCTCCATCACGGGCCAGTATCTGTCCGGCGCAAAGAAGATCCCCCTGCCTGAAAAGCGGCGGGAGGGCAATGGGAAAAGCCTGAAGATCTTCGGCGCGGCGGAAAATAACCTGCGCCACATCGACGTGGAATTCCCGCTCGGCACGTTTACGTGCGTGACCGGCGTGTCCGGCTCCGGCAAGTCGAGCCTCGTCAATGAAATTCTCTATAAAAAGCTTGCAGGCAGCCTCAACCGTGCCCGCACCCGTCCGGGGAAATTTGACCGCATCGAGGGGCTGGAGCATCTGGACAAGGTCGTCGGCATCGACCAGAGCCCCATCGGGCGTATGCCAAGCTCCAATCCGGCGACGTATACGGGCGTATTTAACGACATCCGCGACCTGTTCGCGTCGACGGCCGACGCGCGCACGCGGGGCTACGGCCCGGGCCGGTTCTCGTTCAACACGAAGGGCGGCCGCTGCGAGGCGTGCAGCGGCAACGGCCTTGTGAAGATCGAGATGCACTTTCTGGCCGACGTTTTCGTCCCCTGCGAGGTCTGCCGCGGCAAGCGCTATAACCGCGAGACGCTCGAGGTTCTGTACAAGGGCAAGAACATCGCGGATATCCTTGACATGACGGCGGAGGAGGCGCTGGCCTTCTTCGACAATCTGCCGCGCATCCGCAATAAGATCGCCACGCTCGTCGACGTGGGCCTCGGCTATATCAAGCTCGGCCAGAGCGCCACGACGCTCTCCGGCGGCGAGGCGCAGCGCGTCAAGCTCGCAACGGAGCTTTCCCGAAGAGCGACGGGCCGCACGTTCTATATCCTCGACGAGCCGACGACGGGCCTGCACATGGCGGACGTGCACAAGCTGATCGAGGTATTGCAGCGGCTGGTCGACGCGGGCAATACCGTGCTCGTCATCGAGCACAATCTTGATGTCATCAAGGTCGCGGACTATATCGTCGATCTCGGACCGGAGGGCGGCTCCGGCGGCGGGCAGATCGTCGCCTGCGGCACGCCGGAGCAGATCGCCGCCTGCCCGGAGAGCTTCACGGGGCAGTATCTGAAAAAGCTGCTGAAATAACCAGCCGCAACCGCTTTTTGCGCGATAGTTGGTGGCGGAAACCGGGGATTTCTGCAATACTGAAGCCATCCAAAATACAGAAAGGATGGATGATCTATGGGATTCAACCATTACTCCCTGCTTCTGCTCGCGCTGGTGCTTCTGTTCGCACTTGCAGCCGGATATCTGTTCCGGCTTGTGATTCTGGCGCTGCTCAAATACCTGCGTTCCGGCGAGGTGCGGAAGGAAAAGGCCGAGACGAAGAAAACGCTCGGCGAAGCGTTAAAAGCGCACCGCACGCGCTGCAAGATGACGCAGGAGTTTGTCGCAGAATCGCTCGGCGTCAGCCGGCAGGCCGTCAGCAAGTGGGAGTCCGGCGCGTCCGACCCGTCAACATCCAATCTGCTCGCCCTTGCAAGGCTCTACGGCGTATCCGCCGAGGAGCTGCTGCGGGAGGCGGCGGGGACACAGCGCACATAGAAAAGGAGTCGCTTTGAATTATTATCTGTCTCTCGCGGCGCTGGTTCCGGCGGTCATTCTGTTTGTCCGCATTTACCAGCTCGACCGCATTGAAAAAGAACCGCGCAGGCTGCTCGGTATCCTGCTGTTGTCAGGCGCGCTGCTGGCGCTCCCGGCGGCGGGTATCCAGCTTCTTGCGTCGCGGACGCTGGGCAGTGCGCTGAACCGGCGCTCGGCGGTGTTTTTGCTGCTGGACAATTTCCTGGTGGTCGCCGTGAGCGAGGAGGTCTGCAAGATCGTCCCTGTGCGTCTTGCCGCGTGGAAGCACCCGGCGTTCGATTACCGGTTCGACGCGGTGGTCTACTCCGTGTCCTCCGCGCTGGGCTTTGCGGCGGTGGAGAATATTCTGTATGTCGTGCAGTCTGACCTCCGGACGGCGGTATCGCGGGCGGTTCTGTCCGTGCCGGGGCACTTTTTCTTTGCTGTTGCGATGGGACTGCTCCTCAGCCGGGGCAAGCAGGCCGAAAAGCAGGGGAATGGCCGCAGGCGGACGGTTCTGTGCGCGCTGGCGATCCTCATGCCGGTCGTGCTGCACGGGATCTGGGACGTTCTGCTTGCCGTCCGCAGACCGTGGGCGACAGTCGTGTTCTATTGCTTTGTGATTGCATTTTTCATCACGGCGGACTGCGGCCTGCGCCGCGCCTCACAGACGGACGCACATCTGTGAGCGGCGCGTTTTCGAAATAGCCGAACAAAAACCGGGCGGATCACGTTGCAGTCCGCCCGGTTTCTGTATTATAATAGTTCCATCTGACGGGAGGGCGACGGAATGATCTATCTTGACAACGCTGCTACGACGCTGCGCAAGCCGCCGTGCGTGATTGACGCAGTTGTGAACGCAATGCAAACCATGGGCAACAGCGGACGCAGCGCGCACGCGGAAAGCCTTGCCGCGTCCCGGACGATCTATGCCGCGCGGGAGGCGCTGGCCGCGCTCTTCGGCTGCGAACGCGCCGATCATGTGTGCTTCACGGCCAATTCGACCGAGGCACTGAACATCGCCATTTCCGGGCTGCTTGCGCCGGGCGACCACGTGCTGTCGACCGATCTGGAGCATAATTCCGTCCTGCGCCCGCTGTACCGCGAGATGGCGCGGGGCGTTTCGGTCAGTTTCCTGTCCGCAGACCGGAAGGGCTGTATCGACTATGCCGATTTTGATCGGCTGCTGCAAACAAATACCAAAGCCGTCATCTGCACGGCAGGCTCAAATCTGACGGGGAATCTGCTTGATTTGACGCGCATCGGCGCGTTCTGCGCAGCGCACGGACTGCTGTTCGTGGTCGACGCGTCGCAGACGGCAGGCGTGTTCCCCATCGATCTGCGCGCGCAGCACATCAGCGTCCTCTGCTTCACCGGCCACAAGAGCCTCATGGGCCCGCAGGGCACGGGCGGCCTGTGCGTGGCGGAGGGCGTGGACATCCGCCCATGGTGCGTCGGCGGGACGGGCGTGCAGACGTTCCTGCCGTCACAGCCGCCGCAGTATCCCACACGGCTCGAAGCCGGAACGCGCAACGGCCACGGCATCGCGGGGCTGCTTGCCGCCGTGCATTTTATTCAGGAGGCGGGCATGGATGCCATCCGCACGCACGAGCTTGCGCTGGCCCGCCGGTTTTACGAGGGCGTGAAGGACGTGGACGGCGTATGCGTCTACGGCGATTTTTCGGATTTCGTGCGCGCGCCGGTCGTGTCGCTCAATATCCGGGACGCGGAATCGTCCATGGTCGCGGACGCGCTGGCGGAGGACTATGACATTGCCGTCCGGGCTGGCGCGCACTGCGCGCCGCGTATGCACGAGGCGCTTGGAACCGTGGAGCAGGGCGCGGTGCGCTTCAGCTTCGGCTATTACAACACGGAGGAGGAAACGGACGCGGCCATCGCCGCAGTCCGGGAGCTGGCAGAGCAATGAGAGAGAAAAAGCAGTGGCTCATCGTCACATTTTACACCACAAGCGCCGCTATGGCGGCGGAAAAGGCCTGCGGGCAGGCAGGCCTCCCCGGCAGGATCATCCCCGTCCCCCGCGAGATCACCGCAGACTGCGGCCTCGGCTGGCGCACAGCGCCGGAAAACCGTGAACGGACCGAGTCGCTGTTCCAGTCACTGTCTCTGGAAACAGACGGATACCATATCTGTATGCTGTGAGGAAGCAGAAAAATGCCCCGCTGCCGGTCAATTCGGCAGCGGGGCGTGTGCGTATTGAGGCTCAGATCGTGGGCTGGTTGGCAGCCTCAATGATCTTGACAAACTTTTCGGGGACGAGGGAAGCGCCGCCGATCAGGCCGCCGTCGATGTCGGGCTGGGCCAGCAGGTCATAGGCGTTCTTTTCGTTCATGGAGCCACCGTAGAGGATGGAGATCGCACGGGCGACCTTTGCGCCGTAGAGCTTGCGGATGACCGCACGGATGTGCTCGCAGACCTCTTCGGCCTGCTCCGGCGTGGCGGTCTTGCCGGTGCCGATGGCCCAGATGGGCTCGTAGGCAATGATCATCTTGCGGATCTTGTCCTCGCCGATGGAGGCAAGGCCAGTCTTGATCTGCATGGTGATCCACTCCTCGGTGATGCCCGCTTCGCGCTGCTCAAGGCTTTCACCGACGCACATGATGGGGATCAGGCCGTTGTCGAGGGCAGCCAGAACCTTTGCGTTGACGTCCGCGTTCGTCTCGCCCATGGCGCGGCGCTCGGAATGGCCGAGGATGACGTACTTGCAGCCAGCGTCGAGCAGCATATTGGCCGCGATCTCGCCGGTGTAGGCGCCGGAGGCGTTGGCGTTGCAGTTTTCTGCGCCGATGCCGATGCGGGTCTCACGCATGGTGCGCACAGCTGCCGGGATGCAGACGGCGGGCACACACAGCGCCACGTCGCACCAGCGGCCGCGCGGCATGATGGTCTTGAACTCGGTCATGAAGGCCTTCGTCTCGGTCGGGGTCTTGTTCATCTTCCAGTTGCCGGCGATGACGGTCTTGCGGTATTTTCTGTTCATGGTGTGAAGTCTCCTATATCTAAATCAAAATTACAATTTATCTGTTCCGTCTTGTAGGGGCCGACGGCTCTGTCGGCCCGGAGAAGGGCTGTGATGGGCGGACAGGGTCGTCCGCCCCTACTTCGTCACCGGCGAGAGATTTTCGTGCAGGGCAAGGCGTGCGGGCGCAGGCGTACATACCATACGTCAAGTCCGGCCGACGCGGCCATGCGCGGAAAGATCCGGCGGCGTAGTTCAGGGCTTTATTTGTCCTGCAGGCAGGCGATGCCGGGCAGCTCGAGACCCTCGAGGAATTCGAGCGATGCGCCGCCGCCGGTGGAGATGTGGGTGATCTTGTCGGCAAAGCCCAGCTGCTCGCAGGCGGCTGCGGAGTCGCCGCCGCCGACGATGGTCACAGCGTCGGAATCGGCCAGCGCCTGCGCAACGGCGATCGTGCCTTTGGCAAGCGTCGGGTTCTCGAACACGCCCATCGGCCCGTTCCAGACGACGGTCTTTGCGCTCTTGACCGCGTCTGCAAACAGCGCGCGGGTCTTCTCGCCGATGTCCAGACCTTCCTTGTCAGCCGGGATCGCGGTCACGTCGACGGTTTCGACCTCGACAGGTGCGTCGATGGGGTTCGGGAAATCAGCCGCGACGACGGTATCGATCGGGAGCAGCAGCTTTACGCCCTTCTCCTCGGCCTTCTTCATCATATCCTTGCAGTAATCGACCTTCTCCGCGTCAAACAGGCTCTTGCCGATGCCGTAGCCCTTGGCCGCCACGAAGGTATAGGCCATGCCACCGCCGATGATGAGCGTGTCGACCTTCTCAAGCAGGTTATTGATGACGTTCAGCTTGTCGGAAACCTTTGCGCCGCCGAGAATCGCGACAAACGGACGCTCCGGATCGGCAAGGGCCTTGCCCATGATGAAGACTTCCTTCTGCACCAGATAGCCGCAGACGGCGGGCAGGTAATCTGCAACACCGGCCGTGGAGGCGTGCGCGCGGTGCGCGGTGCCGAAGGCGTCGTTGACAAAAATATCAGCCATGGAGGCAAGCTTCTTGGAAAGCTCGGGGTCGTTCTTCGTCTCGCCCTTTTCAAAGCGGGTGTTCTCAAGCAGCATGACCTCGCCGTCCTTTAAGGAAGCGGCCAGCGACTGTGCGCTCTCGCCTACAACGTCCTTTGCCATCTTGACCGGCTGGCCCAGAAGCTCGGACAGGCGCTCGGCCACGACCTGCAGGCTCAGCTCAGGCTTGACCTCGCCCTTGGGCTTGCCCATGTGAGAGCAGAGGATGACGCGGGCGCCGTGCTTCACAAGATACTGGATCGTCGGCAGCGCGGCGACGATGCGCTTGTCGCTCGTGATCCTGCCGTCCTTGGTGGGGACGTTAAAGTCGCAGCGGCAGAGCACGCGCTTGCCGGCGACGTCGATATCTTCAACAGACTTTTTGTTGTAGTTCATAGAGGTTCCTCCTTATTTTGATTACGGGCAGAGCCCGCTTTGTTTACGGGTTCCAGTCCGCCATTTTTCCTTCGGTCTTCAGATGCGGGAAATCCTGCTGCCGCAGCGCCTCAAATACGCCGACGGCGGCGGAATTGCTGAGGTTGAGGCTCCGTGCCTCCGCACGGATGGGAATGCGGACGCAGCTGTCGTAATGCGCAGCCAGAAACTCCTCCGGCAGGCCCTTCGTTTCCTTTCCGAAGAACAGATACGTCCCGTCAGGGTAATCGGCCTCGTCGTAGCGGCGGGGAGCCTTGGTCGAGAACAGGCGCATACAGGCAGGCTGGTTCTTTGCGAAGAACTCTTCCAGATCCTCATACACGCGCACGTCGACCAGATGCCAGTAATCAAGCCCGGCACGCTTCACGGCCTTGTCCGAAATATCGAAGCCCAGCGGCTTTACCAGATGCAGAACGCTGCCCGTCGCGGCGCAGGTACGCGCGATATTCCCGGTGTTGGCCGGAATTTCAGGTTCTACCAGTACAATATGCAGCATACGAAAAAACTCCCTGTCCGCCGCTTTACGGCAGGCAAGCATATTCTATGACAGAACATCGCAGATTTCAACTGTTTTTCAGAAAAAAATAAGGTTTTTTACGAAAAAAATTTCTTTTTGCTGCGCATAAAATTTGGCTGATTTGCCGTCCTTATGGCTGCCAGTCGATCTGCTTCTGACCGTGCTGCGCGAGAAACGCATTGATCTGCGAAAACGGCCTGCTGCCGAAAAAGCCCCGATAGGCGCTCAGGGGGCTTGGGTGCGGGGCCTGCAGGACGAGGCGCGGATAGGGGCTGCGGGCCGCGATGGCGGCTTTTTTCTGCGCGTGCGCGCCCCAGAGGACGAACGCGACGGGCTGCGGCAGCGCGGCCAGTCTCTGCACGACCGCGTCTGTAAACGTCTGCCAGCCGAAATCCTTATGGCTTGCGGCCTTTCCTGCCTCCACGCTCAGGCTGCTGTTGAGCAGGAACACGCCCTGCCTCGCCCACGTGGTCAGATCGCCGCTGTCCGGCGGCGTGATATCGCAGTCTGATTGCAGCTCCGCAAAAATATTGCGCAGCGACGGCGGCAGCTTCACGCCCGGATTCACGGAGAACGCCAGCCCGTTGGCCTGCCCCGGCTCGTGATACGGGTCCTGCCCCAGAATCACGGCCCGTACCGCCTCCGGCGGCGTGAGCCGGAAAGCAGCAAACAGCGCCTCGCGCGGCGGATAGACCGCCGACGCGGCGTAGGCCGTGTCCACCCGCTCCGAGAGCGTCTGCCAGTACGGCTTTTCGAATTCCTCCTGCAAAAGCGCCTGCCATGCGCCGAGTTCTTCCGGTTTCATGGTACATACTCCTTAGTATTTCCGATTTTTCCGCAATATTGCTATGCAAAAGCATAGCAATATTCAGAAATGTGCCATTTCCTCGCCCCTGCGGGGCAACTGGAAATGATGCACAAAAACTTCATGCACTGCATCTGCACATTTTCGCGGTGCCCATACATGAAGTTTTATACCATATAAAATACCGGAACACAAGCGCCGCCCGGCGCATAGGGTTTTGCGAGGTGATCGTGTGCAGATCTATGTGGTAAAGCCCGGTGATACGCTGTATTCCATCGGCCGGGCGCTTTCTCTCGCGCCGGGGTTCCTTGCGCGCTATAACGGCCTGCGGGAGCCGTACCGGCTGGCCGTGGGGCAGAGTTTGCTTGTCCTGTACCCAGAAAAGGCCGTGACCGTCCGGGCGGGGGATGCGCTGTCGTCCATCGCGGCCTCGTCCGGGACGGATGTGCTGTCGCTATTCCGGATGAACCCGAACCTGTCCGGCTCCGACCAGCTCTATCCGGGGCAGGTTCTCGTGACGCAGCTGGAGCAGAGCCGGACGCGCAGCGCGTTTGTCGGCGGGTATGCGTATCCGTATGTGCAGGAATCCGTTCTGCGCGGCATCCTGCCGTTTGCCGGGGCGCTGATGCCGTTTACCTACGGCTTCACGCCGGAGGGCGCGCTCATGCCGATGGACGACGAGCGGCTGCTTGCGCTGGCAGGGGAGTACGGCGTGCGGCCGTTTCTGCACCTGTCGACGCTGACGGCAGCCGGAACCTTTTCCGCCGCGCAGGCGGCGGTCGTGCTGCGAAGCGAAGCGCTTCAGCAGACGCTTGCCGAGGCGGTGCTGCAAAAGATGCAGGAAAAGGGCTATATGGGCCTGGACGTGGACTTTGAATATCTGGGCCGGGAGCTGGCAGAGGCATACGCGCAGTTCCTCTCGCGTCTGCACGGGCTGCTTGCGCCCTACGGCCTGCCGCTCATCGCCGCCCTTGCGCCCAAAACCTCCGCCGATCAGCCCGGCACCCTCTACGAGGGCTACGACTACGCCGCTGTCGCCTCCGCCTGCGACGCAGTTCTGCTGATGACTTATGAATGGGGCTACACCTATGGCCCGCCGATGGCGGTGGCGCCGATTGGGGCGGTGCGGCGGGTGGTGGAGTTTGCGCTGACGCAGATGGAGCCGGGAAAGATTCTGCTGGGGTTCCCGAACTATGCTTATGACTGGACGCTGCCGTTCACGGCGGGGGCGACGCGGGCGCAGTCCATCGGGAACGAGGCCGCGCCGCTGCTCGCGGCGCAGTATGGCGCGGAAATTCAATTTGACGAGCAGGCGCAGACGCCGTATTTCACCTATCTGGACGAGGCCGGACAGCCGCACGAGGTCTGGTTCGAGGACGCGCGCAGCGCGCTGGCAAAGTTCGGACTGCTGACGGAATATGGCCTGCTGGGGCTTGGCTACTGGAACTTCATGCGGCCCTTTGCGGCGGGGTTCAGCCTGCAGAATTACCTGTTTTCCATCCCTTGAGTAACCGATGATTCAATTGTCCGCGGTTGTCAGCGGATCTTTTGCCCCAACTGTGCAGTTTGAAAAACTTGAAATACATACAGTATTCCTTCGTTTTTCAAACTTTCATTTGGGACAAAATTTCTCGCTGACAACTCTTGCCAATTCAATCAGCGGTTACTTGAGTGTCTGCGTTGACAAAATCCGGCGGGTGCGGTATGATGAAAAAACAATAAAAGGAGGACACCTTTATGCCTGCATCCAAGGTTTATTTTACCGATTTCCGCTGCCGCAACGGCGTGAGCCAGCTCGATAAGCTTCGGAAGCTGCTGGAAAAATCAGAGTTTTCCCAGATCGACTTTGACGGCAAGTTCGTCGCCATCAAGCTGCACTTCGGTGAGCTCGGCAACCTGTCGTTCCTGCGTGCGAACTATGCCAAGGTCGTCGCCGATTTTATCAAAGAACGCGGCGGCAGGCCCTTCATCACCGACTGCAACACGCTCTATGTCGGCAGCCGCAAAAACGCGCTCGAGCATATGGACACCGCCTACTTAAACGGCTATTCCCCGTTCTCCACCGGCTGTCACGTTATCATCGCCGACGGCCTGAAGGGCTCGGACGATATCGAGGTTCCCGTCGCGGGCGGCGAATACTGCAAGACCGCCCGTATCGGCCGGGCCGTGATGGACGCGGATATCGTGATCTCACTGGCGCACTTCAAGGGCCATGAGGAAGCGGGCTTCGGCGGCGCGCTCAAGAACATCGGCATGGGCTGCGGCTCGCGTGCGGGCAAGATGGCCATGCACGCCGACGGCAAGCCGTATGTCGAAACAGACCTGTGCGTCGGCTGCGGCGCCTGCGCGAAGATCTGCGCGCACAACGGCCCGCAGATCGAAAACAAAAAGTGCCGGATCGATCAGAACAACTGCGTCGGCTGCGGCCGCTGCATCGCGGTCTGTCCCAAGGACGCCATCCATCCGACTTTCCAAGCCAGTGTCAGGCTCCTTAACTGCAAGATTGCGGAATACGCCAAGGCCGTGCTGGACGGTCGTCCCAGCTACTGCATCAATATCGTCCGCGACGTCTCGCCGAACTGCGACTGCCACCCGGAAAACGACGTGCCCATTGTCCCGGACGTCGGCATGTTCGCATCCGCCGACCCCGTCGCGCTGGATCTGGCCTGCGCCGAGGCTATCAACCGTCAGCCGGTTCTTCCAAACAGCGCCATCACCGATCTGAAGCACGAGCACGACTGTGACCGCTTCCATGCCGCGCATGACAACACGCACTGGCAGGATCTGATCGAGCACGGCAAAAAGCTCGGCATCGGCCAGGATACCTACGAGCTTGTGACCATCCGCTGAGACGCTAGGGTGTATCTGAAAACTCCCAACGCACCCGGACAGCGGGCCTTTTTGCGGTGCGCCGCGTCATTTTTCCTTGAAATACGTCAGTATTCCTGCGAAAAAATGTCTTGCGCAACGCAAAAATCCCTCGCTGCCGGTCACATCATGAGTTTTCAGATACACCCTAATCAAAAATCCGTGAAGAACCGGTACAAGTTTCGGTTCTTCACGGAATTTCTGTTTGTGCCAATTATTTTGCGCGGCCGCGTCTGGAAAGATGGATCGCCATGCCGATGACAAAGCCGGCAACAGCCGGGAGCAGCCAGCCGAGGTTCAGGTCGAACAGCGGCAGATACCGTTTTGCCAGCTCGACCGGCGCGTCGAGCCGCAGGGCCGTCCGCACACCGGCGGGCAGCGTCTTGAAAAAGTCGAAGATCGCCGCAGCCCACGTGAAGATCATGGTCGAAAGATACACGGCGCGGTCGTGCCGGAAGAGCTTGCCCGCGAAGGCCAAAATGATCAGTGCGGTGGCGGGCGGATAGATGAGCATGAGCACGGGGATGGAATACTCGATGATCGCACTCAGGCCCACGTTGGAGACGGCGAAGGAGAACAGCGTGAACAAAATCGCCCAGAGCTTATAGGAAATTTTCCCGTGCGTCATCTTGACGAACGTTTCCGAGCAGGAGGTCACGAGGCCGATGGAGGTTTTGAGACAGGCGAAGGTAATGGTGACGGCGAGAATGATCTGGCCGACGCCGCCGAAGTAATGCCCCGCGATCTGCGTCAGGGCGATGCCGCCGTTGTCGGAGATCTCAAACAGCCCGCGCGACTGCGTGCCCATGAGGATCGTAACGACGTAAATGACCGCCATGAGAAGCCCAGTCAGCACGCCGGAACCCAGCACATCGACGGCGACCGCGTCGTCATTGTCAACGCCCATGCGGCGGATGACATCGATGACCACAATGCCGAAGGCAAGACCCGCGATGGCGTCCATGGTGCCGTAGCCCTCGATGAACGAGGAGAAGAACGCGCTTGTTTTGGTGGCGTAAGGCTCGGTCGGGGCCACGTCCGAGATGGACGCGCCGGGCTTCAGCAGCGCCGCGATCACGAGCACGGCCAGAAACAGCAGGAAGACGGGATTGATGATCTTGCCGATCCAGACCGTGATCTTGCCCGGACGCAGTGAGAAGAACAGCACGAACGCGAAGAAGACGGCGGAGAACAGCAGCAGCGCCAGCGGCTGCGCGGCCTCCGGGAGCATCGGAGAAACGCCGGTCGTAAACGAGACGGTCGCGCATCTGGGAATGGCGAACAGCGGGCCGATGGTCAGATAGAGCAGGCACGTGAAGAAAATGCCGTAGCCCTTGCCGACCTTGCCGGAGAGCGTCTGCAAGCCGTCCGAGTGCGTCACGCCGATGGCGGCGACGCCAAAGATGGGAATGCCGACGGCGGTGATAATAAAGCCGATGATGGCCGGGATCACATTGCTGCCCGCCATCTGGCCGAGGTGGACGGGGAAAATAAGGTTGCCTGCGCCGAAGAACATACCGAACAGGGTCGTCGCGACCAGAATGCGCTGTCTGCGCGTCAGTTTTTTTGTCGTCATTTTGTGTGCGCTCCTTTAATTTATGAACTGATTGTAAACGCAGGGCTTGCAAAATGGAAGCGCGTGATTATAATGGTTCTATGACGGTTTATCATATCCCTTGTCATACCCACCCGGAAAGGAGCGGCGCATGGACAGCAGAAAGCTTGAAATTTTAATGACAGCCGTTGATCTCGGCAGTCTTTCCAGAGCGGCGGAGGTCGTCGGCTATACGCAGTCGGGGCTGACGCATCTGGTCGACAGTCTGGAACGGGAGATCGGTCTGACGCTGGTGCAGCGCGACCACAGCGGCATTGCCCTGACCGAGGAGGGCAACGCGCTCATGCCCGCCATCCGCGAATTTCTGCGCGCAAACGCGCGGCTGGAGAATCAGATCTCCGCGATCACGGAAAAATCGGCGCAGACCATCCGCGTCGCGGCCTACGCCAGCATCGCCATGCGCTGGATGCCGGAAATTCTCTACCGCTTCCGGCGCGTCTGCCCGCATATCGACGTGGATCTGCGGACGGTCGACCATGAGCTTGAGCCGTTTGAGCTGCTTGAGGCATGGCGCACAGACGTGATCTTCGCCGCGCGGCAGAGCGGCTTCGCCTGCGACTGGACGCCGCTGCACAACGACGCGATGTACGCCATCCTGCCGGCGGATTACCCCACGGACGGGCGCGAGACGTTCCCGATCACGGAATACGAGGGCCGGGACTTTCTGATGCCCTACGGCCGGTTTGACATCGATGTGGGCGCGGCGTTCCGGAAATACGGCGTCAGGCCCGTCATACGGCCCTGTCACGTCGACGACGAGACGGTCATCCGCATGGTCGGCAAGGGGCTCGGGATCTCGATGATGGCGGAGATGATGATCCGCGGCAAGCTGAGCGGGGTAAAGACGCTCCCGGTCAGCCCCGGCGTCAGCCGGGAGCTCGGCATGGGCCTGCGGCCGGGCGGAGAGCTGCCGGAGGGCATCGCCCGCCTGCGCGAATGCGTGCTGGAATTTATCGGGGAGCTTTGAATATGAAAAAGGCTGCCAGTCGGCAGCCTTTTATCTGAATTTTACCGTTTTTCCGTCAGGATCCCGCGCAGGTCGCAGATCGCATGGCGGGGGCATTTGACGGCGCACTGGCCGCAGGACAGGCAGACGGACTCGTCGATGTGGGAGAGATTGTCCGTCACGGTGATCGCGCCGGCCGGGCAGACCTTCTGACAGATGCCGCAGCCGATGCAGCTGACCTGACACATCCTCCGCGCGTCCTTGCCGGGGTCTTTGTTGGAGCACTTGACGACGACGGGGTTTGCGCATTCGTGGATGCGGATGAGTTCGCGCGGGCATTCGCGCACGCATTTGCCGCAGGCGATGCACTTGTCCTCGTCGACCTCGGCCACGCCGTATTCATTCAGGGCGATGGCCTCGAATTTGCATACGTTCACGCACAGCTCGCAGCCGACGCAGCCGTACTGGCACTCTGCCGTGGCGCGGCAGCCGCCATTGCAGGCGACAAAGGCCGCCTTATAGGGGAAGCGTTTTTTGACAGCCATCTTACTTTCCCCTCCTTTCATACGGCGTGTTGGCAAGCGGGAGCTTTGTGCGGCGCTCACCGTCATAGCGGAAATAGGCGTCGGCAATGGCGGGCGCGGTGGGGATCGATGTGATCTCGCCGATGCCGATGGCGCCGCAGGCGACGTCGAGCCCCGGCTTATCGACCACGATGGGCACGATCTTCGGAATCTCGTGCGCCCGGAACAGGCCGAGCTCGCCGTATTTCTCGATGGGCTTGCAGTTCTCATCGATCGGATACTGCTCACGCAGGGCATAGCCCATGCTCATGACGACGCCGCCCTCGATCTGTCCTTCGCACGAGCGGGGGTTGACGGCCTTGCCGACGTCATGCGCGGCGACAAGCGATTCGACCTTTCCAGTCTTCTTGTCGACGACGCACATCTGCGTGGCGTAGCCGTAGGCCACGTGCGAAACAGGATGCGGCACGTCTGCGCCGAGCTTATCGGTTTTGGCAAGATACTCGCCGTAGAATTCCTGACCGGCAAGCTCCGCAAGCGTGTGGGTTTCCAGCGCTGCGGCGAGCTTTTCGCAGGCCCGTCTGCACGCTTCGCCTGTCACGAGCGTCTGGCGGGAGCCGGAGGTATCGCCGGAATCCGGTGCGATCCAGGTGTTCGAGCGCTCATAGACGATATCGCCGCGCGTCAGCGGCGTATTCGTGACGATCATCTGCACGAGCACCGTGCCGACGCCCTGGCCGATGCACGAAGCGCCCGCGTAGATATGCACCTTTGCGTCGTCTTCCACGATCAGCTTGCAGCGGCCCCAGTCGGGGATGCCGACGCCGACGCCCGCGTTTTTCATCGCGCAGGCGATGCCGACGGGCTTGCCCAGTTTCATGGCCTCGTCGTAATACGGCTTGACCGCCTCCAGCGTCTCGACAAGGCCCGTCTCCGCGCCGACGATCTGGCCGTTCGGCAGCTCCTGCCCGGGCCGGATGGCGTTGCGGTAGCGGATCTCCCACGGGGTGATGCCGACCTTATCGGCCATTTCGTTCAGAAGCGTCTCGGTGGCGAAGCACGTCTGCGTGACGCCGAAGCCGCGGAACGCGCCCGCGGGCGGGTTGTTGGTATAGTAGGCCGTGCCTTCGATCTCGAAATTCTGATAGTTATAGGGGCCGGCTGCGTGCGTACACGCACGCTCAAGCACCGGGCCGCCCAGAGAGGCGAACGCGCCGGTGTCGGAATAGACCTTGGCCTTGACGCCCTGAATGATGCCGTTTTCGTCGCAGCCCATGGTGAAGTCCATCCAGAACGGGTGGCGCTTGGGGTGGATGAGCAGGGATTCGGGCCGCGTGAGCTTGACCTTGACGGTCCTGCCGGTCAAGTACGTGATGAGCGCGGCATGGTGCTGGACGCTCATGTCCTCTTTTCCGCCGAAGCCGCCGCCGACGAGCTGATTCTGCACGCGGACCTTGTCAGAGCCAAGCAGGAGCTTGCACTCGTGCAGCGTCGTGTGCGAGGACTGGTCGGTCGAAAGCACCATCACATAGCCATCCGGGTCGATGTACGAGACGGCGCATTCCGGCTCCAGAAACGCGTGCTCCGTCCACGGCGTCTCGAAATGCTGCGAAATGACGTATTTGGAGTTTTTGATGGCCGTATCCGCGTCGCCGCGCGCGATATGCTTATACGCCTGCACGTTCGATTCTTCCTCGTCAAATACACGCGGCGCGTTCTCCGCCCATGCCTCAGGCGGGTTATGGACGGCGGGCAGCGGTTCGTAGGTTACTTTTACGAGCTTCTTCGCCTTTTCCAGAATTTCCGGCGTTTCCGCGACCACAAGCGCGATCGCGTCGCCCAGATAATGCGTCAGCCCGCCGATGGGGATGAGCGAATACTGGTCGTGCTTCAAATGGCCGACCTTGTTTTCGCCGGGGATATCTGCCGCCGTAATGACGCGCACGACGCCGGGCAGCGCCTCCGCCTTCGACGCGTCGATGGCAAGGACACGGGCACGCGGATACTGGCTGCGGACGGCGGAGCCGTAGCACATATCGGGCAGGTACCAGTCGTCTGGATACTTGCCGTAGCCCAGCACCTTTTCCTCCACGTCGATGCGGTGGACGCTCGAGCCGAGCTTCCAGTCGTTTTCCGACGCTTCGGGGATCACGCCCTCGCGGCGGCATTTCGCTGCCAGACGCACAGCGTCCATGATCTTCACATAGCCCGTGCAGCGGCAGTAATTGTTGCGCAGGGCATAGCGGATCTGATCGTCTGTCGGGTTCAGGTTCCGGTCGAGCAGCGCCTTTGTGCACAGCACCATACCCGGAATACAGAAGCCGCACTGCACGGCTCCGGCCTCGCCGTAGGCGTAGGTGTAGAGCCTCTTTTCTTCATCCGTCAGCCCCTCGACGGTGATGACGTGACGGCCCGCCAGCGAATCGGTGAACGGTGTGCAGGCGCGGATGGGTTCGCCGTCAATGAGCACGGTGCACGCGCCGCAGGCGCCCTCCGAACAGCCGTCCTTGACGCTTGTCAGGTGCAGCGTGTCGCGCAGATAGCGCAGCAGGCGCTGATTCTTCTCCACCGTGACTTCCGTTCCGTTTACAAAAAATACGGCCATGGCAAAAAACTCCCTTCATTTGAATCTCGGCTCTCACGTCACAGCTGCAGCTGTTCTCGGCACATGGCCACCGTAATTCCGAAGTTTCCCGGCCACGGGACATAATTCCTAAAAATCTTTTATCATTATACAATATTTTTTTGTATGTTGCAAGAAATGTGCCGCCGTATCGTTATTCTTTTTATAAATAACGGCAGGCGGCGGGGTTTATGCGGCACGATTCGGCAGGTTCTCCACAATTTCCACACGGTTGTCCACATCTTGTGTTTCCTGGCGATTTCCCGCCACAATTTATTGTGGCGGGCGTCCGTTTTTCGCGCGTTTTTGCGCCTGGCTTGTCCTACTATAGAGGTGTCAGAAGTCCTTGCAGAGGAGAGAAGCTATGCCAAAGACGAGAAGTCCGTCGGTACTGGGGTCTGGCCGGGTCCTGTATCTGCCGACAGCGCGGATCCGGCCCAATCCCATGCAGCCGCGCAAGCATTTTGATACCGGCGGCCTGCAGGAGCTGGCCGGGAGCATCCGGCAGTACGGCGTTTTGCAGCCGCTGACCGTCCGCAAGGCGGGCGGTGCGTATGAGCTGGTGGCGGGAGAGCGCCGCCTGCGCGCAGCGCGGCTGGCCGGACTGACGGAGGTCCCGTGCCTGCTTGCGGACGTGGACGAGGAGGCGTCCGGGATGCTGGCGCTGGTGGAAAATCTGCAGCGGCGCGATCTGGATTACATCGAGGAGGCCGAGGGCCTGCAAAAGCTCATGCAGCAGTACCATCTGAGCCAGGAGCAGGCTGCCCGCCGCATCGGCAAGAGCCAGTCCGCCGTTGCCAACAAGCTGCGCATCCTGCGCCATCCGCCGTCCGTTCTGCAGGCGCTGCGTGAGCATCACCTGACCGAGCGCCATGCCCGCGCGCTTCTGCGCCTGCCGGACGAGGAAGAGCGCCTGCGCGTGATCGGCCTGATCGTCCAGGGAGAGTGGACGGTCGCGAAAACGGAGCAGTACATCGATGCGCGGCTCGCGCCCAAAGCGCCGCAGCGGCGCGAGCTCGGCACGTTCGTCCTGCGCGACGTGCGTGTGTTCCTAAACTCCATCGACCATCAGCTCGACCTCGTCCGCGCGGCTGGCGTCAGCGCCAGCCGCGACCGGCAGGAGACAGACCGCGAAATCGTCCTGACCATCCGCATTCCGAAGTCCAACCCACCCGCAGCCGGATAGCACGCCCGGCTGTGGGTTTTGTGCATGGCGCAGCAGGAAAGAACTGCACGGTATGTGCATTTCTTACAATATGATTTCTGATATTGCGTTCTCTTGCCGCTGATATGGCACTTTTGCCAGTTTTTCAGGTGCAGGCTGTCTCGAAATCTAACATTTTTTTAGAGAAAATAAAAACTTTTTAGATTGCAAACCCCCGGAAATATGGTATAGTATGTATTTGTCTGAAGAATCTGAAGGATAAAAAATGACATGGCGGCGGCGCAAAGGGCGACCAGCCGCAACACTGGAAAGGGGTTTACCAAATGTCTCACAAGTACGTCTATCTTTTCTCCGAGGGCAACGGCAAAATGCGCGAGCTGCTCGGCGGCAAGGGCGCGAACCTGGCCGAAATGACCAACCTCGGCATGCCGGTCCCGCAGGGCTTCACCATCACGACCGAGGCCTGCACACAGTATTATAAGGACGACCACCAGATCAACGCCGAGATCGAGGCCGAGATCATGGAGTACGTCGAAAAGCTCGAGGAGATGACCGGTAAGAAGTTCGGTGATCTGTACAACCCGCTGCTCGTCTCCGTCCGCTCCGGCGCACGCGCTTCCATGCCCGGCATGATGGACACCATCCTGAACCTTGGCCTGAACGACGAGGTCGTCGTCGCTTTCGCCAAGAAGACCAACAATCCCCGCTTTGCATACGACTCCTACCGCCGCTTCATCCAGATGTACTCCGACGTTGTCATGGAGGTCGGCAAGAAGTATTTTGAGCAGCTGATCGACGAGATGAAGGAAAAGAAGGGCGTGAAGCTCGACACCGAGCTCGACGCCAACGATCTCAAGGAGCTGGCTGAGAAGTTCAAGGCCGAATACAAGGACAAGCTCGGCGAGGAATTCCCGCAGGATCCGAAAATGCAGCTGATGGGCGCCATCAAGGCCGTTTTCCGCTCCTGGGACAACCCCCGCGCGATCTACTACCGCCGCATGAACGACATCCCCTCCGACTGGGGTACCGCCGTCAACGTCCAGTCCATGGTCTTCGGCAACACCGGCGATACCTCCGGCACGGGTGTCGCGTTTACCCGCAACCCCGCCACCGGCGAAAAGAAGCTGTTCGGCGAGTTCCTGATGAACGCGCAGGGTGAAGACGTCGTGGCCGGCGTCCGCACCCCGCAGACCATCGACCAGCTGGCCGAGGTCATGCCTGAGGCATACAAGCAGTTTACCGATATCTGCGCCAAGCTCGAATACCATTACCGCGACATGCAGGACATGGAGTTCACCATTGAGGACAAGAAGCTCTACATGCTCCAGACCCGCAACGGCAAGCGCACCGCTGCCGCCGCGATGAAGATCGCCTGCGATCTCGTGGACGAGGGCATGATCACCGAGGAAGAGGCTGTCGCCATGATCGACCCGAAGAGCCTCGATTCTCTCCTGCACCCGACGTTCGATCCTGCCGCCCTGAAGAAGGCCAAGGTCGTCGGCACGGGCCTGGCCGCGTCTCCGGGCGCTGCCTGCGGTCAGATCGTTTTCTCCGCCGAGAAAGCAACAGACTGGGCCAAGAACGGTCATAAGGTCGTGCTTGTCCGTCTGGAGACCTCTCCCGAGGATATCGAGGGTATGCACTACGCGCAGGGCGTCCTGACCGTCCGCGGCGGCATGACCTCCCACGCGGCTGTCGTCGCCCGCGGCATGGGCACCTGCTGCGTCTCCGGCTGCGGCGCCATCAAGATGAACGAGGAAGCCAGAACCTTTGAGCTTTCCGGCAAGACTTATAAGGAAGGCGACTGGATCTCCATCGACGGCTCCACCGGCAATATTTACGGCGAGAAGATCAAGACGGCTGCCGCGACCATCTCCGGCGATTTCGACCGCCTGATGAGCTGGGCCGACAAGTTCCGCCGTCTGCAGGTCCGCACGAACGCCGACACCCCGCACGACGCGCGGCAGGCAGCCGCCTTCGGCGCAGAGGGCATCGGCCTGTGCCGTACCGAGCATATGTTCTTCGAGGCTGACCGCATCAAGGCCATGCGTGAGATGATCGTCTCCGAAACGTCTGAGCAGCGCGAACGGGCGCTGGCCAAGCTCGAGCCGATCCAGCAGGCCGACTTTGAGGCCATTTACGAGGCCATGAAGGGCCGCCCGGTCACCATCCGCCTGCTCGACCCGCCCCTGCACGAGTTCGTCCCGACCGATCCGAAGGATATCGCAGATCTGGCCGCAGAAATGGGCCTGAGCGTCGAGCACCTGAACCAGGTCATTTCCTCTCTGCACGAGTTCAACCCCATGATGGGCCACCGCGGCTGCCGTCTGGACGTCACCTTCCCGGAGATCGCCAAGATGCAGACCGCCGCGATCATCAAGGCCGCGCTGGCTGTCCGCAGCCGCCGTCCGGCATGGAAGATCACGCCGGAGATCATGGTCCCGCTGGTCGGCGAGGAGAAGGAGCTGGCCTTCGTCAAGTCCGTCATCGACAAGACTGCGAAGAAGATCATCAAGGAAGCCGGTTCCGACATGACCTACAAGGTCGGCACCATGATCGAGATCCCGCGCGCCGCGCTGACCGCCGACGCCATTGCCAACGAGGCAGAGTTCTTCTCCTTCGGCACGAACGATCTGACGCAGATGACCTTCGGCTTCTCCCGTGACGACGCGGGCAAGTTCCTTGCGTCCTACTACGACCGCAAGATCTACGAATCCGACCCGTTCTCCAAGCTCGATCAGGCAGGCGTCGGCCGCCTCGTCAAGATGGCGGCGGAGCTGGGCCGTCAGACCCGCCCGGACATCAAGCTCGGCATCTGCGGCGAGCAGGGCGGCGACCCGTCCACGGTCGAATTCTGCCACAAGATCGGCCTGACCTACGTCTCCTGCAGCCCGTTCCGCGTCCCCATCGCAAGACTTGCCGCCGCGCAGGCCGCTATCAAAAACGCGAGGAAATAAGCTCTAAAAAACGCATCGCGATATGCATACCCCCAACCGGCTGGGCCGGTTGGGGGTATTTCTTGTTCAGATGCTGATGATTACTGTTTTATCTTCCCATTTCCTTCGGAAAAACTTCATCCCGATCGCATGACAATATTCCTCTGCTTCTGCCTCTGTGATAGAAAAGCTTAGCAGCATCTGTGGATCTGTAATTCTGGGATCCAACTGGCTGTCACAACCCATCTGCTTTTCACGGTATTGCAGCAATGCAATTTCACTCGGCTTCATACGTTTTGCCCGTGTTTGATTTGGCGCTGTCAAATCCAGTGTCCAGTTAAATGTCTGATCGTCTACCACTACAATTTGCAGGACAAATTCATCAACCAATTCTTCGGAAATCGTGAGCGTAGAGGTATCTATCCAGCGGTTCAGCGTCTGCCGAATTGCGTTTATATCAAGCTCATTGTTTTTCTTGCCTTGTTCCGTCTGTTCCAAGTCATGCAATTGAATCTCTAGTTTTTTGCATTCTTCTTCAACTTTCTGCGTATCTATTAGAAACGCTTCGCGCGTAATGTCTCCAAGCGCACGCATTTCGCGAAGCCCTTCCAGCTTTTTCTCCAACATCCCCATACGTTTTAAGATGCTGTCTGCCACCGCATTTTCACTGTCCTTTTCCTGACGGCTGCACTCCTCCAACATTTTGCAAGCCAGTAAAACTGCCTCCTTTTGGTCCTTCCATACGTATGAAAAAACCTTCTTTGCCATCAAATCAAGCTGCCAAGCGGGAATGCTTTTCGTTTGACAGACATTCTTTACATCCAAGTGGTTTCTTTTCAAAAAAGCTGCACTGACATTGCGTTTCTGCCGATAACATTCATAGCCATATGTCTTTGTTCCATTCGCATTCTTATGCCAAAGATATTTGCGGAAAGAAGATCCACAGCTGCAACGCAGTTTCTGTTTCCAAACACCTTGCGGTTCCTGAGAGCCAAATTTTTGCATACGCCCATTTGCGTCTATTCGTGAGGCGCTTTTTTGGTTGCGAATTTCTGCGCATTGATTCCACAGGCTTTCTGGCACAATGGCTTCAAACTCTCCTTTGACATATTGAAATTCTTCCTCTTTATTCGCTTTTCGGAAGATTCTCATTTGCACATTTGCCATGATGCGCATCTGCGGATACAATGGAGGCAGAGAGGAATGGAGGTGCTGCAAATGTTCCGCCGTAAAGCAGAGACACGAATGGTTGAGCTGTCCCCTGACGAGGCGCGGCTGTTGCGGGGAGCGCTTCTTGCTTTTCGCAACAAGCTTCTTTCTGCCGGAAAACCGACAGAGGATGTGAACGAGCTGATTATCAAGGTGATGAGGTGAACGATCATGAAGAAAATCCCGACGCTCTTTGATGGGGAGAATGACAGGTACCATCTGTTCAGTCGCCTGATTTGAAATCGGGCGGCTTTTGCGTGAAGGGTGAAAGCCTGTGCAGACACGCATAATTGCCGCCCGTGTAGGCTAAAATACAAGTGCATCGTATTTTGGCCTAAAAATATTGATGTTTCCTCTCTTTTAGGCTATAATAAAGGTGCATCGTATTTTGGCCTAAAGGAGGCAGGGCAATGTATATTGAGAGACGGCTTGAAAAGAAGTTTATTGCAATCAATGAGGAGTACGCTTGTGTGCTGTTGACGGGTCCGCGTCAGGTGGGAAAATCCACTATGCTGCGGCATCTGATGGAGGGGACGGCACGAGCCGAGGTTTCGCTGGACGATTTGGAGGAGCGCAGACTTGCCAAAACCGATCCTGCCATGTTTTTGAAGCTGCATCCCGCGCCGGTTCTCATCGATGAGGTTCAGTATGCACCGGAGCTGTTTTCGTATATCAAGATCGCCGTGGATAACGGCGCTGCACCCGGCTCCTACTGGCTGACCGGTTCTCAGGCGTATCGCCTGATGGAGTTGGCACAGGAGTCGCTGGCCGGAAGAACCGCCATTCTTCATATGTCGGCACTGTCACAGTCGGAGCTTTGCGGTG